>Ga0307942_1001427_pt1:0-17500 | contig 19047 bp, 20 predicted proteins | sample OrgLakmetagen175_FD_201846 | JGI IMG/M metagenome (GOLD analysis project Ga0307942, IMG submission 201846) | Saline water microbial communities from Organic Lake, Antarctica - #175 | ecosystem: Environmental > Aquatic > Non-marine Saline and Alkaline > Saline | place: Antarctica: Organic... | reverse complement strand
TAAGTAGACTACCCACGGTCGTAGGCGTATCTGTTACGTGTCTACGTACGTGTTATGGACATCTTCCTTGTTAACAGGAGTGCATTTACAGTACCATTGATCTACATTCCCGGACTTTCTCTTCAGGAATTACATTAAGGCGTTCACATGACACACTACCATGACTAGTTTTCACCTTGCTCATGTTGACGCTGTTACGAAATGCCGGGATGATCTCTTCCCTGCTCTTCATTGCTCTCAATTGCACAGAATTTGTTAATTTGCGATTGTAAAAGGTGGAATTTTTATATGACAGTGACTTCCGGCAAAATTGCATTTCGCGCTTTTAATAATTAAACAAAATTCTGTGCTGTATTAGTATAAGCGTAGATCACTTTATGGACACCGTTGGAAACCTGTACACAAACGCACACATTCACGTACACACACACACAAACACACACTTACACACAAACACACACAGACGCACACACACAAACACAAACACAATCACACGCACGCACGCACGCACATGCACGCACGCACACAAATGCACTTACACGCACATGCACGCACGCAATTTCTCTTCACAGTCCCCACTTGGATTTCACCTCCTGCAAAAACAAAAATTTATGGCAATTACGGCACCACCTTGATACTTATATTCTTTACGGTGATATTAAACAGACCATTTGATGTTCTAGACCCCCTCGTCGTGCATATGTTGCTCCTCACACATGAGTTTATATATAATGTTATTTGCCTCCCTCATTCTTGGTATCCTCAGTGTGACAGTCCACTGCCTTTTATGTGTCCAAAACTCACAGATGATTCCCCTCTTTAATTTATTGCGGTCGGTTGGTCCTGGCAGATGCTTGACTGTTTACTGATTTTATTCAGTGCTGCAATGTCACAAACAGCGTTGTGCCTTTTTCCTCTTCCGTTCTTTTTTGTAGGTGTTACAAGTCTTGTGCTGAAAAGCAGTGGTCAGTGGATGGCTGCCTTCTAAGTGCAAAAAAGGGACATTTTTGGACATTTCCTCAGGATTAATCTGTGAGTTGATGTCAAGGACCGAGTCTGGCCAGGTGCAATATCCCAACCTCAAAAGACAAGCCACTGGCCACAGAGCTGAAATAATGATGGTCAACGCATACAGAAAGGGAGAGGAGGACACTGCCTATACAGTAACTTGCCTTATTCCTTTTTTGATACGGACTAGTGTTTCCTGGAGCTTCCTGAACCAAGTCTAAATCAGTCCTCTGTTGGTAGTCATTCATTGCATGCATACCATCCGATTTTTGATAGGGCATAGAGAAATTGCTTGCTAAACGCGGGGTTCAGCTTCAAATTTGTGAAGGCACACAATGTACACATGTTGTAAGGCATGGGAGGATGGGAGATGCGTGGGAAAGAAGATAAGGCTCATCAACCCTTAAAGGACCTCACTAGGAGGTACAAGAGCACTGTTTTGTTTACGGAATCCAGCTTCCAATTTCAAGATACATGCCTGCTATGTCGTAGACAAACCTGTTCAGTCAAGTGCTGGAATTCAGTATCCTGTTCGTCTGAAAATCAAGAAAAATGTTCAACACTAAGAGTGAGAGGGAGCCCCATTTAATTCATCACTGAACGCACAGGCAAAGGCATCTAAAAGCGCAGAATCACACTGCTCTGATGGCGTTGCCTGGGCGTACTGGACCAGACCCAGCATCATCAGCGAACTTCTGCACAATGATGAGTGTGTGCGTGTGTGTACTCGTGTGTGTGTATGTGTGTTTGTTCGTATGTGTGTGTGCTTGTGCGTGTGCGTGTGTGTGTGTGTGTGTGTGTGTGTGTGAGCTTGTGCGTGTGTGTGTGTGTGTGTGTGTGTGTGTGTGTGTGTGTGTGTCGGTGTGAGAGATTTCATGAACTAGCATGAATTGCAGAAATGAAAGTGGTTCGTAACACCTTCAGCAGTTGAAACTTAGGCTCTTCCAGGGACTTAGGCTCTTCCAGGGAACAAACCATCATCTGTGCATGCAAAATGGTCCAACCTACTACTAGATTCATATGGTGGTGTGCTTACGATGTCAGCCTTCCTTGCTGTACTGTTACAACAAATACAAAGACTTGTCGCTTCCCCACTGTGAAAACCAGACTTGACCAGGCGTAGGAGAAAGGGCCTCACCTGTCACACCTGCTATTCCCCCCCAGCTCATACGCTGCTTGCTGCACAGCATCTCCAGGAGATGGCATTGGCACATCTTGATTACAGCTAAGGTGTTGCACCCGCCTGTCAGGTGGGCCGCAGCCGTGCCCATCAGGAGCTTGGGCAGCACGCATCAACATCTGGGGCAGGCCCTGCAAGATGGAGGCCTGCAGCCCACGCAGCACACGTATATGGGAATCAAAGGTCAGCCCTTCTTGTGGCCCTATAGGGTACCCCCCAGGCTGCTCCAAGCCTTGCTGCTGCTGCATCTGTGCCTGTGCCTGCGTTCGAATCCCACTGCCACCACTGCTACTGCTGCTGCTGCCTTTGCTGGTGTGGACAGGGCCTGGCACAAGCCTCCCCTCCTCTAGAACTTGCAGCAGGTCTGTCAGCGCCAGCCACAGTCGGCAGCCAACATCCCAGGACAACCAGCTTATATGGTGGTGGCCTTGCTGGTGGTGGCTGCAGTCTCGTAGGGGGGAGGTGAGCTCCCGGGCCAGCTGCTCCAGCAACGCGGGCAGCAGAGGAACAGGTTGGTAGTGCGCATGGCTGTGGCGTGGCTCCCCCTGTTGGTGCTGCTGGTGTAACGATGATGACAGTGATGGTGGTGATGGTGGTGAGGATGGAGCTTGTGGCAGTAGTTCCTGTGGTGTTGGAGGAAGGTGCGGTGGCGAAGCTCCCAGCCACAGCTGCAGCATCTGCTGCTTCACAAGTCCATGCTGCAGCTGCAGCCGTTCATATTCCTGCTTTGCAGCTGGTGAGCGTCGTGACATGGCGGCGGTGTGGCTTTGTATGGACTCGCGCTTCCCAGAGCCATACTGCAAAGGCAAATAAACAAGTAGGGTGTGATTCTGCGGATCACAAAAAATGGGGCGGAGCCTACGCTGCATTGAAGTTAAACATAATGTAGTGAGAGCGATTCGGGGGGGACTGCGCTCCCTCTGCACCCCACTGCTCCTGTTTAACCATTTCTGAGATGACAGCCTGGTCTTTGCAATGAAGAGCGGCATTCAAATGAGTTAGACAATTCAGGAGGGGCTGCGCCCCCCCTGCACCCCCCCGCTCTTGCATTTGCACAGTCCCCGTCATACCATACCGTGTCTGTAGCTGTTTGCTTGCCAATGGTGTGTAAGACCTCCGATATATACCTCAACAGCTGTGTGTCATGTGAGGGAGCAATTCAGGGGGGCTGCAATCCTTCTGAACTGCTCCTCTGAATGCCTGAGCTCCATGCGGTTGTTCAAAGCCACCAACCCTGTCCGGGCTGCTGCTTCCTGTGCCTGCTGAGTGGCATTGCCAGGCTGAGACTGCTGTCCAAGTGCTGTGCCAAGTGATGGACGCGGGTCCTATCCCGGGCCCTCGCTCGCCTGTCCTCCCAGTGCTGTGAAGCTGCTGCCGTCTCTGCTCTGCTGCTGCAAGTGCTGCTAGCGTGTGGGGATCGGTCGGCCTTCTACCACACTCAACAACACCACTGAAGAAAGGCTAAGAATATGATGGGAAGCATTCTCAAAAATATGATAAGAACACCCAATTGAATCCCGGGGGGACAGTGACACGCGACCCCTTGGAGTCACGAGTGGAGGGGGGTTTGACCGTGGTGTTTTCCGGAATCAGCGCAAAATTGGCTTTTACTTCATACAAATTTAACACTGTAAGGTTGCCTGGCTGGCTCAATGCTCTATTCTTTCAGTGTTGACTCTCTGAGAGCGCAGTGTTGACTGCAGTGAACATAAAGGGACTACGCCCCGGGGGGCTCCGCCCCAAAAAGCACTGATCAATACTCCCAATCGAGTCATCTTACTTTGCTTTCTAATATTTTCAGCAAGCCTTTAAAACAAATGTGCAGGCTTGATTGTTGCGTGGATCCATTTAGAATGTACGTGTGTGTGTGCGTGTATTTGTGTGCACATGTATGTGATGAATAACTGTGCGTGGATGTTTGTATGACTGCGCGCATGTGTGTACTTTGAAAAATGTTTAGGTGTGTCTGTATTTTTTATATCAACGTGGCCGAGCAGTCTACAACACAAGAGACTGTAATTGATCTTGGCCATGTAGCCAGAGTCGTGCTCAGCGAGAATACAATAGCCTACCAAGCTGGAAAAAGGCATCAAAAACGCACCAGAAAGAAAGGCGGGAGCTCCCCTTCCCTAAAGCACATCTCCTGACCCATCCATTGTCCGTGCTGATTGCCCAATAAGCACAGCAGATGGGCAGTGTCACCAGGCTCTAAGCGATCCAAGGAAGAAGCCAGCTGTGAAAGCTGAGAATTCCACACAGTGAGACCCTGCAAATATTTGTGTGTGCGTGCGCATGTGTGTGCTTGTGAATCTATGCTAGTATGCTAGTGTATCCTGGATGTGTTCTTGTTAGCAAAATTTGACCTTCACCATTTCCCGCCTTGTTTGACAGCACACCTGTCCAGAAGGAGGCACGGTTAGCAACAGACGCAGCAGCACCTCAGCTGCTTTGGCGTCAGTGGAGGGTTCAACCTTGATTTGCAGAGTGGCAGCCTGCGCTCGACGCTGCAGCTCAACAGGAACTGTCTGCTGCAAGTTTAGCCACCTGAGTAAGTCAAGTCAAAGCAAGTAGAGGGGGGCAGAGTTTAGCGTGCTCTCGTGCTTTGAGTATGTTGAAGTATCGTGGTGGAATTGGGGCAATTTAAAATATAGCGGCCTCAGAAGATAATACGTCTCCATGATATGGTTGGTGGTTAGTGCAGAATTGATTTAATTCCAGTGAGTGGAAATGACAAGAGAGGCAAAATGGTGGGAGTAAGAAGAACGCTATGTTGATGCAGTTGTGTGTGTGCGCGCTTATGTGTGTTTGCTTGCACAAAGATAAAGAGTGCATGTGGTCTACTTTGTCAAAGAGGAGGGCAGGAAGAAACTGGACGTCAGCCAAATATTGACCTTAACTTGGTATTAGACCCTACCCAAAAATACTGTAGCTACACACACCTACAAACCCACACTCACCATAAGCTTCGATCCATAATCGTGGGTTGCCAATACTTGGACGCCTGTGCAGCGTCAAGGAGCTCCAAATCACTCAGCTCGTACAACCTGTGAGTGCAAGATATAAGCAAGAAGCGTTTTGTTGGAACTGGCTGTTGTTTATTGTCACAGGGAGGTGTGCAAGGGGGCTGCACCCTGCTAGCACTTGGTCAGACAACATTGCAAAGCAGCAACGGTTTGCTAAGCTATCACACAAGCGTCAAGCACTCACACGGCGCCCGGTGTATGAGCTCATGTAGTCGGCATTAAAAGCAAAAAAGGAAGCAAACTCCCACGTTTAACAAACATGCCTTCTCGTAGCACAAGTTCACGTAATTATATATGCTTGATCTAACCTGGAACTGTGTGCACTTTTACAGCCACATTCAATTGGAAAAAGGCGGATCATAGTGGTCAGCACAACAGCTATGGACGCACTTCAGCAATGCAAATTTAAATTTTTGCGGTCAGCCCTGAAAGGAAGAGGCAGCAGCTAAAAGAGGCAATACTGAGGGCGCCATTGCTATGCATACTAAGCCGACGCATACCTTGGCCACCAGCCTCTTCCGAATCACCTCACCTTGGAGACAGGTGGTTGCTCACAGCAGGTTGCACAATATTGCAGGCATAAGGCTTACGAGTCCAAGCGTACCAAGACCACCAGCTTCTTCCAAAGGAACTCACCTTGGAGACAGGTGGTAGCTCACAGCAGACTGCACAACATTGCGGGCCTGTATCAATTGCGGTGCTGTACCCAAGAGGGAATGCCCCACACTCAAAGGGCTGGCCGGGTCAAATAGCTGCATCCACGGCAAAAGCACCTCCTGAAACAATGCGACACATTTAACAGTGGAAGTAAAAAGTCGGTTGGACGCGGGCTGTATTTCTTGTACCTCACCTCAGGCAAGAAGGAAGGAGCCACTTTGATTTAAGGTCTAAAGTATTGTGAGCCTGGAAACGAAAAACCCCGGTGATGGGATGAGTGAAGGCATATGCATTTTGCAACCGAGACCCTCCGGGGTGATGCACAAGCATACCAGCAAAGAGGGGTGATGAATGCCTTAAGACATGATACACGATTCATCAAAATTTGGAGAGTGCATAACAAACAGACGTGATGGTAAAGCAGAAAAGTTTGAGGGCTTCAAGAGTTGGCTGCTTCGCACCGGTCAACCCCAGACTAGACTGGCCTAAATTTCTTGACGAGTGGCGTAGAGCAAGTAACGCAGTATGACAGAAGCTCCAGCAAATGGCAGTTCAGTAGACATTGATATGCATACTATCAGTAGTCACTCAAGACTGTCCAGTAGTCACTCAAGGCTGTTCCATCAGTAGTCACTCGAGGCTACCATCCATGCTATACCATACCTAACCATCAGTAGTCACTCGAGGCTACTGATACGCACACCATCAGTAGTCACTCGAGGCTGTTCCTCACTCAAACCTTGGGAACTGGGGTCCCAGGCCGTAGGGGTAGCACCATTCCAGAAGAGCCTTGGGAAGGGTAAGCACCGCCACGTCCGACACCTGTGCTCCCACTGTTCTGAAGTACGCCACGGGGGGGGTAGTAGTACAGGATATAGCGGTCGGAGGTGTAGCATACAAAGCTAGTAGTGAGGGGGCTGCGCTGTGCCATGGACGTCAGCCTTGAGAGGAACTGCAGGAAAATTAATAAAATGTATCTTTGTTTGTAGGCTTCCTATACGTGAGACTGCTGAAGCAAGACCTTTGGCTTTGCAGTTCAGGCACATGAGATACAATATCTATTTCACAAAAAAAAGTCACAAGCACATAAGCATTAAGAAAGAGTGCGAAATGTAGCATACCTGAACAATGTGAGTGATGGGTACCTTGGGCTCAGGCATAAATTGGAGGGATTCCGGACGGCCCCACTCAGGCCTGGTTCAACATAACAAAGGAATGGCAGTGCTCAGATGTGCAGGAAAAACAGGACGTCAGTCAAATAAATTACCCTCGCAGTTCTTACGTAATTGGGGAAGGTACCGAGATGAGCTTGTTGCACCAAAGTGCGTTTTGGTATGTTTCATATAAAATGTTTGTGTATGCGCCGTATCGTGTTAAACGCGTATTAGACCGTATCAAACAAATCGGGCCACGGGCCACATTATACGATTGCAATATTTTACCAATATTTGGCCTTTAAAGGCAATTTTTCGCCCAGAAGGGCCTTCCAGCGAGATTCCAATGCCATTATGTAATATATCAACAACATACCGTACCCAAGAGGCGTCAGAAAAAAATCGTAGACAGGCATGTCCAAATTTCTGGCCCAAAATGACCACCCACCCCCCAAACCCCCCTTCCTAACCCCCTACATAAATAAAAAGGGTGTCAATCTGGTCAGAATTCAAGCAGCTGACTGCCTGCACAGTTCTCATGCAAGATAATGCAATACCTGACGAGCTATAGGGCAAAAAACTGGTTTGCGCACGTTCCTGCACTGACCACCTATTTAGTGCACAAATTCAACCAAAACCTGTGCCAAAACACTTTTTTACTTCAATCATGCAACTTATGCATAATGCAATGCGTAAACTGCAAGTTTGGAATCAATTGCTGGTAATTTGCCTGAACACACCCCCGTGGCCTACTTGGGGACAATCCATGCATTCCTACGACCAGGCACCCAGACCCCCCCTTTTAATCAAATCACCCAACAAGGGTGCCAATCGATTGGCTTGATTTGAGCAAAAATATATTTAGTATTTTGTGAAAGTGGCCCAGTAAAATTCTAGGGACCCCCTCGGAAAATTTTAAAACCGCCCAAAATAACCAAATGACCCCACCCACTCCCCCCTCCCCATAATCAACTCATTTATATATCAATCGATAGCTCTCGATGCCAGGTTATCGAATATATATTTTATATCGGGATTGACACATGCCGCCAAAAAGTTATGATCCTTGACGCCTCCTGCCGTACCTTTCCTTAAATACCCCTTATAAGTATCGTTTTTTGCCCTGTGGGGTGACTACGGTAAGCATTAATTATAATTTGTTCGACCCTGTGGGGATATGTAGGAAATAGAGTCTTTTAGGTCGCTGCAGGTCACAAGCGACGAGAGGCCCCCTGGCCTCCTGCCTGCACCCCCCCCCCCGCCCCAGCAGCAGCGACTGCAGCAGCAGCCACAGCCACAGCCACAGCCACAGCCACAGCAACAGCAGCACTGATTGCTCCAAAGGGGAAATTTCAGCGGGACGCACGCAGCTTTTTCCACAGCGACAGCTGAGCAGAAAGCAGCAAAGGAGCAGTAGCTGGCAACCAACCGAGCAAAGCTGCTGCAAGCAAAAGTGGAACGAGTTGAGCAACAGGCGCAGGAAGCAGTGATGTAGAAGCCTCCAGGCAGGCCAAAGAAGAAACTTATTTGGAGGACCAGGCTGCAATGCTTGCGCACCAGAGCAGATTAGAGCAGCCCAGCAGCTAACAGATGAACAAGTGGGGCAACTGGTGCAGCAAACAAGGCCATGCATCAAGGCTGCCCGCACCCAAGACGCACCATCAGCACGAACAAGCACAAGCACAAGCACAAGCAAGGTACCCAGCATCAGCAGCAGCAGTGAGGAAAGCGAGGAGAGCGCCAGCATCAGTGATAGTGGCTAGAAGAAGCAGAAGCAGATTTGGGGGGGGAGAGGGGCAGAGTGGGTGTAGGCCAGGGTAAAAAAGAGTGTCAGGCTACAATTTGCAAACAGCATGGTGACTTCCCTTATCCCTTGAATGCTGTTCTCTTTTGTTCAAAGCTTATTGGTGCTGAACAGGGTTAAAAGCCCTGCGGGATGACAGCGGTAAGGGCAAAAATATCTATTATCGGGGCGCGGGAAAGTGCGGGATTTAACAAAACATTTCTGAAATTTGGGGTGCGGGACGAGTGCTTCAAGGTACGGTATATTAAGGTACGGTATATTAAATTGGAAAAGAACTGGGAACGTTGTGGGTAATTTTGGAGCGAACCGGGTCCATTCTGGGAAAATTGCTTAATAAAACAAATGTATTGTACGCCGTATTGTTTTGAATGCGTACTTTACCATATTGAACGTCCCAAATGACCATATGACATATTCCTGTTGCAAAATCATGTGAGCAACAAAGTGACACAATTGGGTGTAATCTTGCAACGTTTTCCCAAACCCTCTCACATTAATGCTGCGTGAAAGTGGCAAGTCAGTGGCAAGCCCAGTTTTCCTTACAGTGTCAAAAGCCAGAAAGTTATCATGCCAGCCTGACTTTGTTGAAGGTCGTTGGATTGCTGTAATGATTACTATGTATATACCGCTACCTGCAAACGTTACTGACAAATGCCCACAAGTTGAATAAAAGGACTGACCTCAACCAGGGGCGGTCCAAGTTGGATGCCGAGCCTGGTTTCCGTGCTATTATGTCATCATTTAGGGCAGCTACAATTTCACAGGCTTTGTCAATGACCTCCTGCGGACGCAAGCCTAAGGCAGCATACGCATCCAGCATCTGCGTGGTGGCGAAAGGAATGCTGTGTCAGCATTACACCATTACGATAGAAACAATAATAACAGTTGTAGGCTTGTCAATTTCTAAGACCTGTGTTTGTCCCCCTATGTGAACACACGTAATTTGTTGCTTTCTTTGGAAGCTGGATACTGAGCAAAGAGTGCTCATGCACATGAGCAAGATTGTGCACAGCTACAGGAACGCCCCGTTTCACCAATTAAAAAGCCATAACAAAGTAATAGAGCAAACCTGGTTAAAAGCAGGAAGGAACGCGCGTGGCTCACACACAGGAGGCTGGCAATGGGCCTGGTGGAAATGGCCTGGGATCTGTTGTTGCAGGAGGTGGTGGTGCATTTCGTGCAAGAGGGGCAGCAGCGCATCGGCAGCTGCTTGAAGGAAGGGGGGCACGACGCGGCTTCTGTCCCGGTCACTCATCATGTGGCGGCACTGGATGACCTTGGAAATGGCCTGGTACGTGGTGTGCGTGTGTGTGTATTTGTAACTATGTTTTTGTCACATGGGTATGTACATGAGAGGAATGATGTGAAGCAGCATAATCTCAATGGAACAAGCTGCCAACAAGCTGCCACCTTCATGATCTTCCAAGTTGTCAAAAGCCGCTGGGACTGCCATTGTTCCTGGAGCTGCGGTCGCTGCTGCTGCTGCTGCTGCTGCTGCTGCTGCTGCTGTTCCCAACTCCCAGGGTTCATCTCTTCAGGCAGCTCCCCTTCATCTGCTGTCCTATCTAATTGGCCGTGCTGGTTGGGGTGAGAGGAAGGTGCACTGGTGAAGAGATGTTTGAGGGCTTGAGTTGCAGCTGCTACTGAAAGCTGCAGCACCCCTTCCAGGGTGTATGCAGGCAAGGGGTGGCCGGAGGGGAACAGGGTACCTCCAAAGACAGGGCTGTAGTGGGTAAGTGGAGGGGGGACGGTGGTTTTGTTAGCAAAGGCGGTGCTCCTGTGGTGACTCTCGCCGGTCTGACAACTGCTGCTTGTGGTGGTGGTGGTGGTACTGGTGCTTTGCAAGGCCAGCGGCTGGTCAGGGGAAGCAGGAGGAAGATACATTGTACTTAACGCAGCACCAGATCGACCATCCATTTTTGGTGGGACGTCATTGGCGCCTGCTTGGTGGCGCTCTATGTCAACACGAGGCTGCTGCTGCTGCTGCTGTGGTTGCTGGAGGGGGAGAAGCTGTGGCATGAGGTCGGTTAGCTGGATGGTCAGAGACAGCAGAGGATCTACTGCACAGGCCAGCTGCTGGTGAGGGGTCTGGAGAAGAGAAGATATTTCTGATGCTAGGTGCTGGCACCAGGCTTTCAGGTCAAGTGCTGGAAGGCTGTGCGCTGGAGCAGTCTCTGTTGAAGGCTTGAAAAAACTCGTGTGAGCAGGAGGAAGGGCTTCAACACTGCGGTCGTGTGCCGCGTTAGCAGCAGAGCCGTCCTTCACATGCTGACGCTGACGTAGGTGCCGTTGCTGCTGTCCCTGCTGCTGCTGCTGCTGCTGCTGCTGCTGCTGCTGCTGCTGTTGTTTCTGGGGTAGATGATCGTCCTGCTGCTGCTGCTGCTGTTGTTTCTGGGGTAGATGATCTTCCTGCTGCTGCTGCTGCTGATGCTGTTGTTTCTGGGGTAGATGATTTTCCTGCTGCTGCTGCTGCTGTTGTTTCTGGGGTAAATGATCTTCCGGCTGCCGCTGCTGCTGCCGCTGCTGCGCTTGTGACCTGCTTGTACTCACTGCTAGTAGCGTGCAGCTGCGCAAGGCAGCCTGCACCCTCAGCGCATTCAGAACACCCACAACATGCGCAGCATGACAGCCAGCATCCAAGCTGAACGGGCCTTGCTGCCCCACTGCTCCCAGCCCTACAGCACCTGTTCCATTCTCCTGACTTCCTGCTGTGTTCCAAGAGTGTCCCTCACTACCTTCGCTACATACTACGTGCTTGCTGCTGTGTGCCAGTGGTGATGAGGCAGTGTGTAGATACGCGTTGTCATGCAATACCCTGGCTGCGTGAGTCAGCCGTGCCAGGCCTTTGATGCCCAGCTTATATAACTGGGGCTGGAGGTGCTCTGCTAAAGGGAGCCACCAAAAGGACCGGGAGTGAGGAAACGCTGCATTTAGGCTATCGTTGTAATTTGCTTCTGTTCCGCAGAGGCTATCAGCAGCAGCACCAACACCACCGCTGCTGCTGTTGCTGCTGCCAGATTTCCCAGCTGCCTCCTGCTGTGTGCACTGTTGCCTGAGGGAAACTGCATTTGCCTGGAGCTCCAGGACGTCCAGCACCAGGCGGCTGAAGTTACTCGGATCCTGGAGTCCTAGGCAGCTGCTCAAAATGCGTCCCTGAAGAGAGCAGAGTGAGTGTGTAGCGTTGGACCGTGATGTTGTAGCTGTGTGAAGCCATCTGAGAACAAATCAAAGACATGTATTGTAGACCTACATGGTGTCTGGAACCCATTGTAATGCAAGGAATCTCCATTCCAAGGCCCAATGAACTGGTCCAACAGAGATAAAAGCAATTCCATTTACCTAAGGCACCTAACAGTAAGCCCAGTTGCTTTGATGCGTACTTGTATCAGAAAACATCCCTGAAATACCAACAGGTAAAAGAAAGCTCAAGAACGGGCTTCGTGCCCCACCTGTAGTGCAGGCGAGGAAGTCAAATCTTCTGCTAGCTGCCAGCATAGGTGTGCGTACTGAGTCTGCAGACGCTGCAGCTCAAGAGCTGCTGGGGCCCCTGCCGAGCCCCAGGCCACCTGTTGCAATGGTTAACGTTGGTTTGTTGATCATAAATACGAAAAACAGTGATCAAGGTTGGTTTGTTCCTGCAGAATACAAAGTTGAATAGGAAGCAGAAAGGGTGCTTAACACCTACATACACGATTAGAGCCCTTTTAAGGTCTATGCTGACACACATGTCATGAATGACAATTACAATCACAATCAATTGCAGTCAAATAAGCTGCAATTGCACACAACCGACTGAAGCTGGCGCATTTGTGCAACCATGGGTGTTACTGGAATCCTTACCTGGGCTTTATCTACAGGTTGCTCTGAACTGTATCGACTTGGTGGAGCCCCTTGATGAGATTGGGCCAGTGATATGTGCAGGTGCTGCCAGTACGACAGGGCACGCAACAGGAGCAGCATATGTTTGTCAGGCACCACCGGAGAGCATCCCACCTGCAACGGCACAAGTGGCTAAGGCGTCAGCTTGGTATTGAGCAGGGTGTCGTACATGCAAGGCAGAGCTTGACAAGGAGTAGGCTTGGGGTTGCTGACCAATTGGTGCATCAGATGAGCAGCTATGCGTAGACAGCACAATCGTGGCCCAGAACAAGCAGCTGGGAGGTCAGATACGGCATACGCCATTTGGATCTTGCCTTATTCGACCTGAGCCAGTGTGCCGGGCAGCTCACATGCAATTTCCATTTATCTTTCAAACCTCACCTGAGAAAGCATGCTGGGCAGGAGCGGACCCAGAGCCAAGCACACCCCTGGATCAGCAACACAGACCGCTGCCAACTGGGCGGCCGTGACGCCAGGCATGGTAGGAGACCATGCACACACCTCCAGGCTGGAGGTGTCACACACACTGAGCCTTGTGTGTACACCTCCTGGGGAGGAACGTGAGTATTGATAGGACCGTGGCTGGCGAGGAACACTGGTGCTGGAGCTGCTTCTCTTGTCGCTGTGGCTGCTTATTGCATACTTCTCGCTGCTGCTTGTGCTACACGATTCGCTGTTACTGCTGCTGCTGCTCTTACCACTGTTGCCACTGTCACTGATCACGCTGCATACTTGGCCGCTGCCAGAACTCTTACAGATGCCAGCACCTTCTGCCGCACTAAGTGGTAGAAGCGGGCTTTGTGGATGTAAGGTGGGTAAAGCCACAGGCAGGTGCTCTTGCATCCCCAAATCCAGAGCAAGCCCCAGCAGGCCAGGACCCCCAGGGCTCCCGTTCAGGAGGACAAGCTGTGTCAGCTGCTGTGCTGCAAGAAAGGGGTCGTACACGGTGGGGGTGGGTTCCCAGGGGCTTGCACCCAGGACTAGCACATAGAGCTGGTGAGGCAGGGCGGGGGAAATGATGTCGTTGCGACTAGGTTGAGGAGCTGGGGAAGGAGGACTGCTAGATTTGATAGGTACGGAGGACCGATATGCTACCAAAGCTGAGGTGGGAATAGATGACATTGGGTTGGAAGTGTGCGCTCTGTCTGCCTGCTGCTGTTGCTCCCTGGGAACCGCTTCGAGCTGGCGCGCGCACACGAGCAAGGACACAAGACGCTCAAACGTGGGCTTCTTGACAAGAGGGGCCAAGCAAAAATCATCGGCGCTGCTCCCGCCCCGCAGCTGGTCATGGGGGCTTGCTAGGGGTCGTACAGGAATGCACTGTTGGATGAGCTCTTGGAGGGCACGTGCAGGCAGACCCGGCTGGAAGGGGTCCTCGAGCGCTTGATGCACTGCCGTTTTCAGCATCTCACTGCAGCGCGGAGTTGTTACAGTGTTTTGGGATGCGACATTGTCTATCAAAGTAGGAGGTGATACTGCTGGCAGCATCGATGGAACGCTGCTTTCAGCAACTCATTGCAGCACGAGTGAAAGCAGTGTTTGGGCTGAGACACGGTTCAGATTAGAGATTGATGCTGCTGACAGCGTTGATGGACTGCTGCTTATATAGCAAACCATGCTTTCGTATTACAAGGTAAAACAAGTACAGGCACGATGGAGAAAGGATCAGTGGATAAGGGAGCTGATCAGACTGGTGCTTTTGTCCCTGCAGCTCAAAATTGACAGCAACAGATTCAGGCAGGAATAAGGACGAGGCTGTGACGCTTGAATAAAGAGATGAAAAAACTGCAATAAAAGCTGCTGCAGCATTAAAAAGTAAGAGGGGGGCGGCTGAAGAGTTGAGAAGGGCCTTGAGATGAGGCGGCTGTTCTGTCAAGGCAGCACCGTGCCAGGCATGTGTATGCAGCACTCCACCTGTCCCACCCTAACTTGAGCCCTGCTAGGCACACCTGGGGGTCGCTCCTTTTTTCTTACCTGCAGTCCCAAGACTGCACCCGCCTGGCTCATTGTCTGGCGAATTGTCTATGATGGCGCTGCCAAAGACCTGATTGAGTCGTCGGAGCTGGGTGCAGTTGACAGGCTCGCAGACACAATGAAGACCAGCCCGTAAACTGCACCCAGCTCCAACAACTCGAACAGGTCTTTGGCAGCGCCATTGAAGACGGCCCGCAACGATGATAATTGCCTTCTGTTTCTTGCAAACATGATACTGAGTCAATCACCGCCAGAAGTGCTTGTGAGGACCTTGCCCACCTGCGTTCATGCTTTGGTTTCAGCCCAGTGTTTCTTGCAAACATGATACTGAGCCAATCACCGCCAGAAGTGAAGGTGAGGACCTTGCCCACCTGCGTTCATGCTTTGGTTTCAGCCCAGGTAGCCACGCCTGGTCTAGGCACCTGAGCCAGTGTAGGCGCTGGTGGGCAGGGCAGCTGTAGCGTTCTGCGAACACCTGTGTGGCACGGAATATGCATATCCATAAACCACAAGTGAGAATTTCAAGGATGCATCCATGAAATAAGGAGTGAAATGAAAGAATGTAGCAAGGTTTGCATCATTGAACTGTGCTGTAGCAATAAAAAGAAGGAGCTACAGAGCTTGCTTACATTTAAGTGGGGCACTTGACAAATTAAAACACAGTACAATACAATAGTACAAAATCAGCGTTGCCCCTTCACATTACAGCAGCCTTGGCTGAGCTGCTCTGCTCCCCAACCCACGCACCCCCACCTTGTCCAATATTGCCATTAAAAGTTGGGAGTGTATCTCCTTATGTGACTTATTCGTTCCAGCCATGGCCCGTACAGCAACAGCAGCAACCTCCAGCTGTGCAAAGGATTTGTCCTGCAAGCATATCAAGTATTGCTGTAACACGTGTGAGTTATAAAGGTTGAATTCTGATGCAGGAGATTTTTGTTCTTGAAAGGAGCTCTAGTGCAATCAAGGAGTACAAATGTGTTAATATCAAACTCAAACCTTCAAGTGTACATATGTCATTTTCAAACACACATTCAGTACAAAAATACACACAAGCAAGACATAACCAAAACCCGCAGGCATTTGCAGCAGCCACCCTCACCTTAACGTGAGCTAAGCCAAAGGCAGACAGTAGAGGTCCACAACGGTCGCTTAAGGCACCCTGCTTGGCCAGTGAAGCCATGAGCTGGGGCCAGTCGTGACCCAAAGTGCTCAGGGCTCCAGCAGCCTGAGGAGTATGAGGAGCAGGAACTGTTATGAGGAGCTGTGTATGAGGAGCTGTGTAGCAGGAGTATGAGGAACGGTGTACGAGGAGTATGAGGAGTATGAGGAGTATGAGGAGTATGAGGAGTATGAGGAGCGGTGTAGCAGGAGTATGAGGAGCAGAAACTGTTATGAGGAGCTGTGTATGAGGAGCTGTGTAGCAGGAGTATGAGGAGCGGTGTACGAGGAGTATGAGGAGCGGTGTACAAGGAGTATGAGGAGCAGGAACTGTTATGAGCTGTGTAGCAGGAGTATGAGGAACGGTGTATGAGGAGTATGAGGAGCAGAAACTGTGTATTATAAAATTGGCTAACAGGGTCTATGGCTTCAGCAACCGGGCTGCCGTGAGCCATAGAGCTATATGGTACGACATTTTGCCACTCCATTTTAGGAAACAATACATAAACTCTACTTTCTTTCTGACGCAAGGAGTGCACACTTTAAAAACACCAGAGGTTGCCTAACCATTCACTTCAAACAATCTGTAATAAAGCAGCGCGCTCTGTAACAGGGATTTGTACAGCACAAAAATGGGTAAGCTGTAAAACTACCTAGGCCAAGGAAAGCTTACTTTTGCTTGCTGCGTCAGCTCCTCATGGCTGTTGTCGCCCTCCCAGATCACGTGAGCAAGCTGTGTGTGGTGCTGCAGAGCAGTGCTCAGCTCATCATCTTGAAGGCGCAGTAGGTGCAGGCTGTCTGCGAGCTTGCAGGCCTAATTAGGAGGTGCAGATGGGAGAAATGATGATATGGTCAATCGGCTGAGATGCTATGCTTATTATTATGATGATAGTGATCATTCAGCAAGAGAGCTTGGGCTCAATAAGTCCCTGCCACAAGGTTTATCACTGGCCCAAGAACTACGTCACCATGAGTTGCCAGCACCTTCAATTCTTGACTCGTGGGAGATTCAAGAAGCAAAGCCTCACTCACCAGGTAAGTTGGCGCTTGGACTAGCCAGGGAAGCAAGACGTGCCTGTTTTGGTCCCACATATTTGTAGCAGTGCCCTGTTATGCAAACATATGAAGGGAGGACATGTTTACTGGACCAGACACAGACTTCATCAACAACCTCATTAACGAGTAAATTACTGTACCATGAGCAGACCACCGACACATCTCGTATTAATCAGTGTTGTGCACTTTTCTGTTGACGCCGTCAACCGTCATTTGACGGTCAGGCGTAATTTACGGTTTTGACCGTCAGAAACTAATCCTCAGGCGTAATTTACGGTGATTTTTATTATTGACGTCTGACGGTTGGCTTTACAGTTGTTTACGGTGGGAAACCGTCAGGAATTAGTTATTTACGGTGAAAAACCGTCAGCAGCTGGCCAGGCCGGGCCAGGCTCGACTGATTCAGGGCCACACGAGCCCTCTTGGCCTGACTTCCGGAGGACATTTTAAATTTATATCGCAAATGTTGTTTGTGGGGAAATCGGGGCGCTGAGAGCGCCCCTTGAGCTTGAGCTTGAGTTGGCACTCTGAGCCACTGAGTACCTGACGCCGCACCGTTACTTACGATTTCCCACCGTCAGTATGAATTTCACCGTTAATTACG
>Ga0307942_1001425_pt1 | contig 19072 bp, 19 predicted proteins | sample OrgLakmetagen175_FD_201846 | JGI IMG/M metagenome (GOLD analysis project Ga0307942, IMG submission 201846) | Saline water microbial communities from Organic Lake, Antarctica - #175 | ecosystem: Environmental > Aquatic > Non-marine Saline and Alkaline > Saline | place: Antarctica: Organic Lake... | reverse complement strand
TCTGGGTGGGGGGGGTAGTTGCTCTTGTGGCTTGTGTGGGGCGTTTTAGGTGGTGAGGGGATCCTAGGTTAGCCGTTAGTAGCCGCCCGTCAACAGGGTTCTTCGGCCGTGTTAGCCTCTCTTTGCCTTGCTTCTATGCTTGCCGCTCTTGTCTCAACAACTGCAACTATGTGCGTCTCCCCCCCTTTTTTTTCGTGTGTTTGGCGTCTCCTTCCATCCTCCTGGTTTTCTTCTGCGTCTTCTATCCTGCGCTCCCTCAACTCTGTACTCTACTGGCTAAGGCTTGATTTTTTTTTCTTTTTCCTGGTTTCCTTTCTTTGGTTCTGGGTCTCCTTGAGCAGCTTCCTTTTGCTTTCTCCTCTGCTTGAGCCCTCTCTCCTCTTTTTTTTGTTGTCTGTCAGGTCCCTGCTGGGGGCCGTAGCTGTAACACCACCCAAAACTCTCAGGTAGTAGGAAAATCAAGATAAAGGTTTACAAGGAAAGGTAAGGTAAGGTTACATTACTATATATGCCTCGAAGGGCATCTCAGCGTATTACAAGGAAATGTCCTCAGTCAAGAACTGCGACTGCTAGTCTGCTAATTACAAGCAAGTCATTCATGGAATCATTCATGGGGGGAAAACAAAGCTCGTTGTAAGGAATTTCCTTTGATCGTTGTACATCTTACAAAACTTGTAAGGAAATGGATTGTCAGCATGGGTTGACCAAAACGATAAAGAAACAAAAATGAAGGATTGCATCCGTCTGCATACAGGTTTCCCTCCTAGTAGTACTGCAGAAAAATAAGCCATCTTTGAGAGCACGAAAACTACCAAAAAGCAGCAGGGAAGCCATCTACAAGTTAGTTAGTTTAGTTTGGATTACAAAGGCCTCCAGCCTGGCAAGGCCATCTACAAGAGTCTACAGAAGTTCAAGGTAGTCTTGGAAAGCGAGAGAAGTCTGGTGCCCGCTTGTCTACATAGGCCTGCCTTCCCTGCAATTGAAAACCAAGGATTAAAATAGAGTTATGACGTTGAGGACAGGCAATGCACGTACATATAATAATAATGAAATTACCCTTATGGACAATGTGGCCTCGGCATGGTATAAGAAAGGAGAAAAACGACGTACCATTAAGTGCTTTATTATGTGACATTACTTATTGATTACCTCATGCCACCCGCAGTGACAGCGACAAAATATTTGATGACTTGCTAACTGGCCAACATTTCAGGTTTCTGTCTTGGCCTGTTCATGCCAGTTGATAATCCTTTCTTTTTTGGTGGTGTAGAATGCTTTAATTTTGTGAAATGCATGCTGTGACAGCATATTTGTCAATTGACAAATTGTGAGAATTTGAAGAGGTGCTACGTGAGGGGAGGAGAGAAGAAGTAGTTACTTGAAGCTGATGCTTAAGTATCAAATCGCTGGCTGATTAAGACCTTAATCAGCCAGCGATTTGATCTGATACTTTTAATTCAGCTGAGACAGGACCTGGAATAACTTCCTGTGTTTGCTTTTGTGGCAGCACAGTTGCTGCTGCAGGCCACCTTCGTTAACCTCCCCCCTAAATCAGGCAAGCCGACTAGTGGAATGTATTTCTTGCACACATGCTTTGGCAAACAGGAATGCCCTGTTGTGCGGAAGTTCCCACTGCACACCGCGCTTTTCTTCCACCCTATTCTTAGCCTTTTGGCACAAGTGTGCACACAAGTACACACACACACACTTTCTCTCTCACACACATACACACACATACTCACCTCATCACCCTCTTCAGATTGGTAAAATAGGAGTGTGGCGTTGCCTCCCAGCTCCTGCACAGCAAAAATAAATTTTCATGTTCTAATCTTGGTTGATGATGGAATCGCTGTGTTGCTGCTCTGTCCTTAGATCTTGGGGAGCGATGGATTTTATATGCTATAGCGTTTAGATCCGAATTGACGCATGTTCCCTACCACCAAAGAGCATGTCAAAATACAATAAAAGTAAAGTAACGCCATGATGTAAATTATTTCGGCATGGATTATAAAAGAAAGCTGTCATAGTGAGTTAGACCAGCCACAAGTAGCCTTCACCTGTGCCCCCAGCAGGGAACTTCAGGGGGTTTGAAAATTTTTCGGTTTGCCCTCAGATAAAATTTTCTTTTGTGCGGGTCGCCTTCAGCTGTTTTTCTAAAATGTGAAGAAATGTGCGTGTGAGGTTTAATTTTTTGCCTGGGCTGCTGAAGCAGCCCAGGCTGTGGACAGCTTATACGTTCAAAGCAACGGCATCTAAACCTTACATTGCGCATGCACACGCACGCACGTGCGCACATGCACAGCAAAGACACGCACGCGCAGACGTGCACACGCACATGCACACACAGGCAGTGGAATGTGTACATCAAATCAATCTTCTTTCTGTGAGCACGCACACGACGCATGTACATACACACATGCACATACAAGCACACACGCATACGCACGCACATGCGTATGTGCACACACACATTCATGTACAGGCAGTGGAATGTGTACATCAGATCAATCTTTTTTCTGTGAGCACGCACACGACGCATGTACATACACGCATGCACATACAAGCACACACGCATACGCACGCACATGCGTATGTGCACACACACACATTCATGTACAGGCAGTTAAACGTTTTGACATTCACAATTGCGTTTTTGTGAGCATGCACAGCGCATGCACGCACGGGCACACGCCACACGCATATGTGTTGTGCATAAACACATGCACACACAGGATTTGAACTTGCACATCCATGCTATTGTATTGAGCAAACGCATGGATGCACGCGCATCCACTCACACACGCACCTACATATACATGCAGCATGCGCATGCACACAACGTATGTACGCATACACCCATCACGCGCACAAATACTCCTGAGCAACATGAAACTGCTCCCCGTGCTGCTTCTGCTGCTGCTGTTGCTGCTGCAGGTTGCATGCTGGCATGCTGCTGCTGCTGCTGCAGGTGGCGTGCTGGCATGCTGCTGCTGCTGCTGCTGCTGCTGGTGGCATGCTGGCATGCTGCAACTCTTGCTGCTGCTGCTGCTGCTGCTGCATGCTCTTGAGGGAGATTGGCCTCCCTCTCATCATCACTTTAACAAGCACCCCAAGCAGAGCAACCCAGAGAAACACTTCCAGAGGGGATTCCTCCTTCCTGTTCCTCCCCCCTTCTCTCTTCCTGCCCGGGCCACCTCTACAGCATCATCGAATTTTCTCCGGGCAGCCCGGAATGTAACATATATTTTATTACGGGCGTCCCGGAGCCAGGAGTCTCCGACCACTGACATTTCTCCGGGAAGCCCGGAATCAACATATTAATAAGTGCGGCGCGCGCACGGGCTGAAGTTCCCTGGCCCCCAGCAGCACCAAGTCTGTCACCACGTATATAAAGTTTAGTTTAGCTTTGTTCAGATCACAAAGGCATTCAGCCTGGGATGGCTGCTCAACCTATGAGAACGAGGTAACACCTCAAAACAAACCAAGCGAAAACTGTACCTGTTTGTCACCACGCGTAAATAGGGTTGGCTAGAACCGTAAATAGGTTGGCCAGAACCGTATATATACATCGTATGTGACCGTATTTTTGGTGATTTTACTGCCAAAAATACCGTACATACACCGTATATATATGGTTCTGGCCAACCCTACGTGTAAACCACAACCAAGCACGTTTTGGACTGATGGCTTACGCTAAATGATGGCTTACTCTGAATGATGGCATACGCAGCCTAGCAGTCGCCGACATTTTTGACTGATGGCCTACTCTGTAAACCCTGCAAACTCTATAATCCACAACCAAGCACCTGTGACCCTTCAGTGCACAAACACATCATCGTGCCTGGACCCCCACCAACACACGATCCGTCATTTTGACTGATGGCCTACTCTGTAAACCCTGCAAACTCTGTACTCCACAACCAAGCACCTGTGACCCTTCAGTGCACAAACACATCATCGTGCCTGGACCCCCACCAACACACGATCCGTCATTGTCACTGTGTGCAATATCACCTGGACCCCTACCAACACACGATTCGTCATTGTCATTGTGTGCAATATCACCTGGACCCCCACCAACACACTATCTAACATTGTCATTGTGTGCAATCACCTGGACCCCCACCAACACACGATTCGTCATTGTCATTGTGTGCAATATCACCTGGACCCCCACCAACACACTATCTAACATTGTCATTGTGTGCAATCACCTGGACCCCTACCAACACACGATTCGTCATTGTCTTCGTGTGCAATATCACCTGGACCCCCACCAACACACTATCTAACATTGTCATTGTGTGCAATCACCTGGACCCCTACCAACACACGATTCGTCATTGTCTTCGTGTGCAATGTCACCTGGACCCCCACCAACACACTATCTAACATTGTCATTGTGTGCAATCACCTGGGCCCCCACCAACACACGATTCGTCATTTTCATTGTGTGCAATATCACCTGGACCCCTACCAGTAACGACAAGACCACCGTACCCAGACCATATCTAGAGGGTTACAAGGGTTACAAGGATGGCCTACAGCCCGAGACTCTGGCTGATGGCAATTGGCCGGTGAAACAAAATCAACCAGTGTCGAAAATTGAAACTAAATCTGACACAAACTTGAGGAGTCTGTATGAGTTTATGAGTCTTGATTCAGGAATGCATTGATATCAAAATCAGACCATATCTAGCTGCCTGGATCTCCTCCCAACACTAGAATTCTTCAATGCCATTGTGTCTAAATCTCAAGGAATCACCTGCACCTCGTCCAACACCATTTGCAATATTATGTGCGCTCCACAAGTACTCTCCTGTACCCCTAGGTCTCTACCAATACCAAGCATTTGATTAGGGTGAAGGGTTTAGCTTCATTATTGTTAAGGCAAGGAAGCATGTACCTTTAGCTCTAGTAATACTAAGGCAAGGAAGCATATTATCGCACGTAATTCACAAGGTATCACCTGGACCCTCTCCTTACACCACATGTGATAAAATTTACACGATGATGACCCTCTCCTTATACCACATGTGATATAATTCACACAATGATGACCCTTTCCTTATACCACATGTGATATAATTCACATGTGATAGATATAATTCACAAGGTATCACCTGGACCCTCTCCTTACAACACATGTGATATCACTAGGGTTGGCCAGAACAGTATATCTGCACCGTATACGACCGTATATTTGGTGATTTCCATGTCAAGGATGCCGTGTATAAACCGTGTGTATATGGTTCTGGCCAAACCTAGTGATATCACGTTCGATCCACAAGTCATGACCTGTACCCCTGAATCTCTACCAAGCATACCATCGTACATAATCCACAACTTATCACCTGGGTCTCTATTAATTCTGTACCTACTAGTGATATTAAGCACGTCATTGCACGTAATTTACAAGTGCGCTGTTAAGGGTCTCTACCGATACCAAGCACGTCACCGCACGGCATTGCACGTACTTCACAAGTACTCACCTGTATCCCTGGGTCTCTACCAACACCAAGCATATTATCGCACCTACTTCACAAGTGACCACCTGGGTCTCTACTAAATTCTCTCATGAATTATAATATCAAGCACGTCATTGCACGTACTTCACAAGTACTCACCTGTATCCCTGGGTCTCTACCAACACCAAGCATATTATCGCACCTACTTCACAAGTGATCACCTGGGTCTCTACTACTAATTCTCTACTGAATAATAATATCAAGCACGTCATTGCACGTAGTTCACAAGTACTCACCTAATTCTCTACTGAATAATAATACCAAGCACGTCATTGCACACGTACTTCACAAGTACTCACCTGTATCCCTGGGTCTCTACAAATTCTCTACTGAATAATAATACCAAGTGCGTCATTGCACGCGGTTCACAAGTACTCACCTGTATCCCTGCCTGACCGTCCTCTGCGGCGTTCATGGCGGACTTCAGCACACGCAAAGCGGTCGGGCTATTGCGCAGCATTTCACGGCACCTGCCAACCAAAGCAGTACGAGGATTGAATGTGAGCTGTTCATGGTGCAAAGCGCAGCAAGAGCTGTGTATGGAGAAACACAGATGCACAGGACGCCATGCACAGGCCAGCATGAGCTGTTCATGGCGAAACACAGATGCACGAGTCACCATGAGCTGTGCATCGAGAAACACAAATGCACAGCACATGTAGGTCTGTGTATGTCATGTCAAAGAAAGCTGCAAGGATGAGAGGGGGGGTTGTGTGCCTGTGTGTGTGGGAGAGTACAAGTGTGATTGTGTATTATGTTTGTGTGCTTGTCTGTGTGACACCACAAAATTGTGACACCACAAAAGGTATGTGTGACACCACAAAATTGTATGTCTGTGTGACACCACAAATTGTGACGCCACAAAACGGATGTGTGACACCACAAAATTGTACCATTATATGTAGGGTTGGCCAGAACCGTATATATACACCGTACATGACCGTATTTTTGGTGATTTCCCTGCCAAAAATACCGTATATACACCGTATAAATATGGTTCTGGCCAACCCTAATTATTATATGGCCCTTGCACATAGGCAAACAGGAAACGAGCAGGACGGCAACGCAGGCTGTACCACATACGTGCGGGTGATACTCAATTCCAGACTACTTGGCCCCACATATGTGTGTGTACGTACGTGTGTGTGGCCACATTATCTGCTGCCATCACACACTCGTTGGCCACATAAAACACACAAAACGTGATTCACGACTGCCGCACAAGACGCGAAAGAAGAAACTTGCAAGAAAGAGACTTGTAAGAAAAAGAAAACCCTGCAACTCATAGGAACAGACAAACCCTAGAATTTGCAAGAAAAAGGAAGTACTGTATGCAAGCAGCGGAATCCACACCCAACAAGGAAAAGGTGCGATGAGGAAACACCTTTTTTTTCAACTTCTGTAAGATGGCATACAATCATACATTACGCAGGCAATGGCGACCACTCCCCACACCAATATGAAGTGGGTGCAAAATGGATGCTGGTTTTCTCTACACGCACCAGCAGACGGTCTCCTCTTCTAGCTGAGACAAGGGCACAACCTGCAGTTTGGTAAAAGCAAGTGATTCCAAGAAAAAAAGTAAAAGAAAGTGAAAGTGAAAGGAAGTGATTCCAAAAGGGAAGAGCAAGTGATTCCAACAGGGAAGAGCAAGAGGTTCCAATAGGGAAGAGCAAGTGACTCCAACAGGGAAGAGCAAGTGGTTCCAACAGGGAAGAGCAAGTGACTCCAACAGGGAAGAGCAAGTGGTTCCAACAGGGAAGCAAGTGGTTCCAACAGGGAAGAGCAAGTGGTTCCAACAGGGAAGAGCAAGTGGTTCCATCAGGGAAGAACAAGTGGTTCCAACAGGGAAGAGCAAGTGATTCCAACAGGGAAGAGCAAGTGACTCCAACAGGGTAAAGCAAGTGGTTCCATCAGGGAAAAACAAGTGGTTCCAACAGGGAAGAGCAAGTGACTCCAACAGGGAAGAGCAAGTGGCTCCAACAGGATGGCCCGAGTGCTTATAGCGTTGTCAATTGCTCAGATATGATTGCCAATGCAATACTGAAGTGATGGTGGGTCTTTTCAGCAGACACTCAACAATAATACGTCATAACGTACACACAGTCACACACCATGTGCGTGCCTCTGTGAAAAAAGTACCGTCAAAATGTACAGGACTTTTGCTGCATGCTTAGATGAGTGAGGGCAGGCCATATGCCCTTTGTGCATTTAAACCCCTCTCTATAGAGGCACGCACAGAAGTTCCTCTTCACAGGGGCACGCACAGAGGTTCCTCTTCACAGAGGCACACACAGAGGTTCCCCTTCATAGAGGCACGCACAGAGGTTAAGATTCACAGAGACACACACAGAGGTTTCCCTTCACAGAAGCACGCACAGAGGTTCCTCTTCATAGAGACACACACAGAGGTTCCTCTTCATAGAGGCACGCACAGAGGTTTCTCTTCACAAAGGCACGCACAAAGGTTCCTCTCCATAGAGGCACACACAGAGGTTCCTCTTCATAGAGGCACGCACAGAGGTTAAGATTCACAGAGGCACGCACAGAGGTTAAGATTCACAGAGGCACACACAGAGGTTCCTCTTCACAGAGGAATACACAGAGGTTAAGATTCACAGAGGCACGCACAGAGGTTAAGATTCACAGAGACACACACAAAGGTCCCTCCCTCTTTACAGAGGCACGCACAGAGGTTCCTCTTCACAGAAGCACACACAGAGGTTGAGAGTCACCTTGGCAAATACGCGTTTACAGGTGCCTCTCTAGAGATGCCTTGACCTAGGTCAGACACCTTTTACTGCCCCCCCTTAGCACAGAGATATACGCACAGAGATTTCAGTGCTGCACACTAAAATCACAAAGACGTGCATAATAGGTATGTGCAACATGGGTGTCGAGGCTGGCCAGACACCATGTACAGTTTGGTGTAGCAATTGGTTATAAGTTATAAGACAACCAGAACGTGGGCAATCTGTCAGCACGCACTCTGACACACTCTGACACACACTCTGACACACACTCCGACACACTCTGACACACACTGTGACACACATTTACACATACACACATACACACATACACCCAAACACAGACACACGCACACACAAGCACACACACACGCACACACTTACACACACATACAAATCACGCACTAACACATACATGTACAACTCACTGTGTTGATGAGTCCCATGTCCAATGCTTGCTGTGCGTTATACATGCGAGCCAAGAACCACATCTCTCGAGCCTTCTTCTGGCCTGCAGCATTACGTAAAAGGATGCGCATAACTATTACGCACAAGGGTGCACATCGCGTACAAGGATGCATATTGCGCATTAGGATGCACATTTCCTTCCATCAATGGCGACAAGTTTGCGGGTGTCTTGTGTAAAAGCTTAATCCAATATTCCAGGGTGGAGCGTTCAAGCCAAAAACATAGTCCTTTAGAACGTTCATTCTTTTCATTTCTGGGTAGCCTGGTATTGTTTGTGCTTAAATCTTGCTTCCTAAAGATACACACACACACACACAACGTTCCGCCCTCTCAATCTAAGGTAGCCTTACTAAACTTCCAGGTCAAAAACTGTTCCTGAGAACAATTCGTTCATTTCCAGGTAGCCTGGGCAAATAGGTTGAGCGAATTCAAGAAGCATTTGAGCGTACATGCTGCACAAGTTCCGACACAGTCCAAGCCGGCAATTGCTGTTCGTCGCCTGTCTGTCAGGAGGTCTTACATAGGTACCAGAGCCCTTCTATGTGACAAGCTTGGCCACAAGACCTAGAAAACTTCCTGGCTTGATACAGATTACAGATCATATTCATATATAAATCATTGAACATGTTACTGTTACTGCAAGGAAAGAGTGGGATTGAACTGGGGGGGGCTGCTGTCCCTTGCCATTTTGACAGATGCATGTTGTGAAGTTCGAAGAACTCTTAAGGGTTTGTCACGTTTGACTGAACACCGAACGACACTATTCAAATCCATTAAAATGCGTGAAAGTTCGCCAACCCGGACTTTTGGCCGAACTTCGAACTAAACAACCCTGCTAGATGCAGCAAACAGCACAATGACTGCCTGGCCATGAAGTCACCAACTTGACGGCAGGGTCTTTCACACCGGGTTTTAACAGTACTAGTCAGCCTGACCATGTGTTTTGCAGCCGTACGTATCAGCTTGACCATGTGATCATAACCGTACCTATCAGCCCGGACATATATGTCAAACCACATCTACCGGCTTGGCCACGTGTCAGTAACCGTACCTATCAGCCTGGCCATGTGTGTTGAGCCATATATGTCAAACCACATCTACCGGCTTGGCCACGTGTCAGTAACCGTACCTATCAGTCTGGCCATATATGTCAAACCATATCTACCGGCTTGGCCACGTGTCAGTAACCGTACCTATCAGCCCGGCCATACATGTCAAACCACATCTACTGGCTTGGCCATGTGTCAGTAACCGTACCTATCAGCCTGGCCATGTGTGTTGAGCCATATATGTCAAACCATATCTACCGGCTTGGCCACGTGTCAGTAACCGTACCTATCAGCCTGGCCATGTGTGTTGAGCCATAGCCCGCATCAAAAGAGCCGACCTTGGGCCCCGTCTGCCCAAACACAGCATTGTCAGCAGCGATCTGTGTGAATATGGAAGCATAAAGGGAATGAGCAAATTGATTATGTAAGGTGGATGTAAGCTTGTATGCTTGCCAAGGCTTGCCTTGCATGGCACTTGAAAAGTGTGTGTGTGTGTGTGTGTGTGTGAGAGAGAGAGAGAGGGAGAGGGAGAGAGAGAGAGAGAGAGAGAGAGAGAGAGATTGGCCTACTCAATGTGTGCATGTGCTTAAGGCTTGTCTCAAATGAAATTTGTTGTGCATGCAAAGTGCAGCCCAGCAAGATTTTGTTTGAGAGCCGTAGAGCAACAGATTGACAGAACCCATCGCTGCCTACTTGTTTTCCTCTTTCCATTCTTTGTTCCCATTTCTTGGCCAACTTCAATGCAGTTCGGTTCCCACTGGCCATTCTTTGTGTGCACCGGTTTCACTTTGCACTCTTTGTCTTCTTCAATTACCAATGCCACCATTCAATTTTTAATTACCGTCAAATGAATAATCAAGTGCAATACGCAACCCTTTTTCCCCCACAGCAAACCCTGCCACCATCTCACTGTTTGCGCACCGTGAGATCACATGTCATGTGCAATATGTGGCCTTTCCCCCACAGCAGACTCTGCCACCACCTCACTGTTTGCGCACCGTGAGATCGCAGATCATGTGCTACAAGTGGCCCCCCCTCCATAGCAGACCCTGTCACCACCTCACTGTTTGCACACCGTGAGATCGCAGATCATGTGCAACAAGTGGCCCCCCCTCCATAGCAGACCCTGTCACCACCTCACTGTTTGTGCACCGTGAGATCGCAGATCATGTGCAACAAGTGGCCCCCCCTCCATAGCAGACCCTGCCACCACCTCACTGATTGCGCTCCGTGAGATCACAGATCATGTGCAATATGTGGCCTTTCCTTCCATAGCAGACCCTGCCACCACCTCACTGATTGCGCACCGTGAGATCACAGATCATGTGCAGTATGTGGCCTCCCCCCACAGCAAACCCTGCCACCATTGCCACCACAGGCTTTGGCAACCGTCTGATCTGGATCTGCAAGGTGAGAGGGACGGAGGTGAGGGTTCAAGCTTCAGGGTCGAATAGGTCAGGTAGAAAGCTATAATGCTCAATTAGGTCAGATAGAAAGCTTTAGAGATCAAATAGGTCGAATAGAAAGGTAAGATAAAATATAGACAATTTGGTTAGATACAAGCGATAAGGGCTAACTCCAGGGAGTTCTCATTGGTACAATGATAGAATTGAAATACACTCTACAACTGCAGGGAGCCGGAAGTGATAAACTTTAAGATCGGTTGAGGAGTATAAAATTAGGCAAGGCAATAGCGGCTTTGAGAGGGATGGAGCCACAAGGCAGCCTAGAGTCTGATTAGACAAGGCAATGATTTTAGACGAGGAAATGACAGCTTCAGAAGGGATGGAGTCACGAGCCAGCCTAGAGTTTGATTTTAGAAAAGGCAATCACAACTTCAAGAGGGAAGGAGTCACGAGCCAGTCTAGAGTTCGATTTTAGACGAGGCAAATCACAACTTCAAGAGGGATGAAATCATGAACCAGCCCCAGCCTAGAGTTTATTTTTAACAAGGCAATGATAGCTTCAAAAGAGATGGAGTTACGAGCCAGCCTAGAGTTTGGTTTTAGACGAGGCAATGACAGCTTCAAGAGGGATGACGTCACGAGCCAGTCTAGAGTTTGATTTTAGACGAGGCAATCACAACTTCAAGAGGGATGGAGTCATGAACCAGCCCCAGCCTAGAGTTTGCTATATGACGAGGCAATGGCGGCTTTAAGAGGGATGGAGTCACGAGCCAGCCTAGTTTGATATTTGATAGAGTCACGAGCCAAGTGAAAGGTGCACGGTCAATGAATGAAGCATGCAGCACCCCGGAGCAATGTCAAAGTGCGCTCGACTAATGCGCGGCGTTCTTTATTTTTGATGCGCGTCGTCGTCCTCCATGGCACAACGTCAAAGATCGAAGCATGCACCACCCCAAGGAGCACGTGTGTGTGTGTGTGTGAGTGTGTGTGTGAGTGTGTGGGTGAGTGTGTGTGTGAGTGAGTGTGTGAGTGAATGAGTGTGTGTGTACGTGTGTGTGAGTGAGTGAGTGTGTGTGTGTGTATGTGTATGTGTGATGTGTGTGTGTGTACTGTGCCTTGGAACAATGTAAGTGTTGCCCAAACTGCGTTTTTACCTGCAGGTCTAGCACATTGAGGCGAGGCACGTTGTCTTCGCCCACGTACCCTCCTTTTCCACGCACGGACTGGTCACCACCACTGCAGAACGCCTGAGTGCCGGCGCCTGAGAGTATTTAGCATCAGCAGACTCCTGAGTGTACTCGCATCAGCAACATCAGACAAGGGAAGCCATGGCCCTCAAATGCACCACACCAGCGTCTGTTTGAGTCATTTGCATCAAGGGCGTGAAAGGTCGCTGCATTAGGCTCAACCACGGATTGGTCCCCACCGCTGCGGAATGTCTGAGTGACGGCGCCTGAGTGTATTCAGCATCAGCAAACACAGAAACAAGGAAGGGAGTGCGTTTGTTCGCTGAGCAGTCTTCAAGCTAGCCCTGATTGAAGGGTCAGGATGCTGTACCTTTAATATTGGTCGTGGCTGCTGGCTAATTCACAATAGGTGATTGAAGGGTCAGGATACTGGATACTGTACCTTCACCTTGATGGTATCGGTGGCTGCCGGTAATCTTAAAATTTGCGATTGAAGGGTCAGCGTGTCGTACCTTCACTGATGATGGCTGCAGACTAGCTGACCTGCTGTGAGGTTTAAGGGCCGCACCAACTTACAGGCTGACACCTGTAATTCCAGCCATACCGGTTTACAAGCAAGCTGACTCTTTACATATGACTTCCTCTCACTTACGGAAGCTCTACAGCCATACTAATAGGGTTGGCCCGAACCATATATATACGGTGTATATACGGTATTTTTAGCAGGGAAATCACCAAATATACGGTCATATACGGTGCATACATACGGTTCTGGCCAACCCTACATACTAACCTACAAGCTACACCACGCCCTTTGTGTCAGATTTAGTTTCAATTTCCGACACTGGTTAATTTTGTTTCACCAGCCAATTGCCATCAGCCAGAGTCTCGGGCTGTAGGCCATCTTTGTAACCCTTGTAACTAGGGTTGGCCAGAACCGTATATATACACCGTATATGACCGTATATATGGTGATTTCACTGCCAACAATACCGTATACATATATATATGACCGTATATATATGGTTCTGGCCAACCCTACTTGTAACCCACTCACCACCGCCCTGCCTGAGCCCGTCCAATCCGTGAGGATGACAGGATGACCACACTGACCTACCCAGCCAAAAACTAACCATGAAGTCGGTAGGCGCTTCGGCCTTAAGATGTAGCGAACATGCGTTTATTTTTGAGGACAGTTGCGCCAGCCTCCAAGCAAGCTAGCTGACAATTTCTGGCCATGAGACCGACACAAACATGCCGCCTGTCTTACCTATGAGGACAACCACACCAGCCTACTAGCAAGCTAGCATGCTTGCCCTATCTGTCAGGCCTCCAACCTGCGAAGCCTACAAGCAAACGTACTCGTCCCACCTGTGAGAATGATAGCCCCGCATTTGGGATCGTCCCGTGCATCAGCAAAGCACCAGGACATCTCCTGGACTGCATGCATGCATAAATGGGGGGGAAATGACGGTTAAGGAAGTCGTGTATAAATTAAGGAAGTCATGCATAAATGGGGGAAAAGTGACGGTTAAGGAAGTCAATATGACGCACAGCCCTCGACCGCAGCAAGTTTCAAGACACTACAGGTGCCCCCTGAACTACTGAAAGCTACAATTTTTTTAATAAGCTTTATCTCTCCTGCATGGCAACATGTAGCGTGTGCACAAAGTGATGAGTGAAGGTGCACCATCTCCAGCATCAGCAAAATGAGTATATATATCCTGTTCTCTGAAAGCGCACACATTGTTGAGACATGCGTGTTACCTCGCAAAACGCAATGAAAACTTGCTTTTCGCGTGCAAGAATTGCATTTGCACCTGAGAGGTAAGCGCTTTTAAGTCAGACAAGCGTCCAGTAAGGGACATCTGTGGGGCCTCAAGCTGAATACGTTCAGAGCTCAACGGCGCATTTGCTGAAAGCTGAAAGCTATGAAATTACAGTACGTAGTAAGATGCAAGGTTTTTGCAAGAAGAAAGGAGGAGGATGCAAGCAAGCACGCACGTTTGGCAAAGTAGTAGGACAATTGGTTGGCGCGGGCGGTGATATCAAGCCAACGATACCTGCATCTAAAGATGAACATGAATGCGACCAGACTGGACAGGTGGTGGTTACGGTGGAGCATAAACCTACTACGATGAATACTCCTCGTAACCAGTAATTGGCAAGGAGGTTGGAGAAGTGAAGTGGACTCAGAATTGAGGAAGAAGAATGACGGTGCATCTTAAACAGCAAACCATTCGTAATAAACGGCAGAGGGGGTGAGATGAACGCGCAGGCGCATCCTCTAACAAGCTGTCATTGACTAAAACATGGAAATAAATGACGACAGGGATTAACCTCATTGACACATTATGAGATTTGTGGAACGGGCTGCAGAAGTGAATGCCGTCGATGAGTTGCTATTTTCTACACTCACCGGTCCTGGGTGTGAAGGCGTTCCTCCTCTCAGGGCGGTTTATGGTTATCTGCAGGCCCATATAATAAGAGGAGAGGAATAGGAGACATGTAGCAGCCAAGGGAGACACCGTCAGTTCAGAAAATCGGGGTTTTGATGCAAGCTTGGGTGCACGCATGTCTGTTGCCAGGGCACACCTTTGCAATCCCTTCTCCTGCAGCCTTATCGTACAAGACCTCCTGCAGCTGCTCCTTAGCCACCACCTCTATCCTCCTCCAAACAGGCGGGCTGCGCGACACTTTGCCGTGGATTCGATCATAAGATGACGCTGTGGGTGCCTGGGTTGTTCCAGACGTAGAGGCCATCCCAATGCCTCTATTGCTGCTAGGGGAAGCGTTGTTGTGGGCCTCTCCCCCCTCCTCTCCCCTCTGAGGCTGAATTGTGCCCACGACTTGGCGTGCAAGCACATTCAACCGTTTATTAGAACGCTCCATTTTGATTAATTTATTTCGTATAGTTTTTGTCAGTATATCTTGCTGCATATAGCTCCATCCACGAAGGCATGCTTAAACCACTTCTGACTTTTGTCTGTCATTTCAGACTCATGTTTGCATAAAATAAGGAATGAGGAGAAGTGCCTGCTTGCTCCTGCTCTGTCTGGGGTTGTTCACATCCGCACGATTGCCATCGCCCTCCCCTTTGCATGGGATACATGCTGATGCGTCTAGCCGTCACAGGGAGCAGAGTGTAGAGGTAGCATCTCAAGCCCCAGGGAAGGACGCCAGCAGTGTTGTGTCACATCAAGACGCGGTTGGCAAACATCACGCAGAACACATTTCCGTCCCTGAGGCCGCGAGTGCCGGATACCTGGATGTTGTGTCAGAACTGGGATCAAGGTGAAGCTTGCTACGCTTGAGCATCTGCAGAACAATATCTCTGAGCGCACAAGAACACATCACATGCGCCTGCGGCACACATGTGTGTCACGTAACTTCATATTTTGAACAACCGCAGGATGTATTACATGTTCTATGAGGCAAGAGAGGAGTCACAGACAAAGAAAGACAAGACGCCTATCGTACTGTGGCTTCAGGGAGGTAAGCCTGTCTTAATTCACCACATGCGCACTCACGTACACGTGTCCACACGCATACAGCTACATAGGCGTGCGCGCGCGCACACACACACACACACACACACACACACACACACACACACAAACACACATACACACGCACGCACACACACACACACACAGACACACACACACACACACAGACACATACACACGCACGCACAAACACGCACACATACATACATGCAGACACACGCACAAACGCACACGTGAAAATGCACACTGCCACATATGCACACACACACGCTCATACACAAAGACAGACACAAACACACTCTCACACAAATACGCACATGCATACATATACACACACGCACACGCACTCACGCGCGCACACACATACATAAACACACATACCTATACATACACACACCATTGCAGGTCCAGGGTGTAGCTCGCTTTTTGGCATGGTACGTGCGTGTAACTGTATGTATGTCGTGTGTGTATGTCTCTGTGTGTGTGTGTGCGTGCGCATGTGTGTGCGCTTGCTTACACGTGCACGCTTTCAACAATTTTGCCATGACCCCCCAGGGTAACCTTCGCACTGTCGATGTTTCTGAAGCCCAAGCACATGCGCTCTCTGAAGCTATCTAAGGTTTAGATGAGCTGCGTTAAAGGATGCATGTATCTGTAATACCAAACGCCGTGAAATTGAGGACCCCCACTTTTACTGCAAACAAGGTTTTATTTGCAGCTGCGCCATATGAAACCTGCTTTGGGATTTATCTGCACTTGGCAGAGCCTCAAAACACACTAAGAACTGGGTCGCAGCACTAGGGTTGGCCAAAACCGCATGTGTACACTGTATCTGACCGTATACTTGGTGATTTCCCTGCCAGAAATACCGTATATGTACCGTATATATGTACAGTTCTGGCTAAACCTACGCAGCACACACTTACAGCCGCTGTAGCTCCTTATATGGGACCTTACTTTTCACCTCCTCTTCCCAACTGTTCATCTCTGTTCATCTCACTCTCTTACATCTTGTTGCATTGGTAAAAGGGTTATCGATTGGATATCAATTCTTGTAGTACTTTGTACCACACACGTTACATGTTACAGATCTCACTCAATATGGAGATCTGATTGGGGCTTCACCCTTCACTGCCGACATCACACTTATTGGGTGGACAATCACATCAAACTTCCACACATGTTACATGTTACATGTTACAGATTTCACTTAATATGAAGATCTGATTGGGGCTTCACCCTTCACTGCCGGCATCACACCTATTGTGTGAACAATCACATCAAACTTAGTTTTCACTTCTCACACAACTTAGAACACGTCCTATTTTGCTCCTCGCCTCACACTGACGTCCTCACCTGCAACTGCACATCAATGGGCCCTGCTGGGTGCTCAAAGATGACCATACATTTACACAAATCAGAATCTGCTCCTCACACAACCAAGGATGTGTCATACGGTCATTTGGGACGTTCAATATGTCAAAATACGCGTTACTTACGGAATACGCGTATAATACGACCGTACTTTAAGTAATTTCAAGAGTGCCGATTTTTGACCCAAAATGGACCCGATTCGTCCCAAAATCACCCAAAACGTCCCCAATTATTTTCCACTATGATATATGTTATTACAGTATAACATAATAGCATACGAAGCTCATTGAGAGGCCGTCGGTGGGGCGGAAATTGCCTAAAAAGGCCAATAACGGCCAAAAACGGCCTAAAACGGCAAATTTTTCAGTTGTATGATACGGCCAGATGTGTACGGTAAAACACATGTTTAATACAATACGGCGTATTATAGAAATACGCCGTATGACACATCCCTGCAACCAACGTTTGCCCACGTCCTCACCTGCAGCTGTACATCAATGGGCCCTGCTGGGTGCTCAAATACAACCATACCTCCAACCTTCAACACAAACTGCAATCTGCTCCTCACACAATTAACGTGTGCCCACTCCTCACATGCAGCTGCACATCAATGGGCCCTGCTGGGTGCTCAAATACAACCATACCTTCAACCTTCAACACAAACTCTAATCTGCTCCTCACACAACCAACATGTGCCCACTCCTCACCTGCAGCTGTACATCAATGGGCCCTGCTGGGTGCTCAAATACAACCATACCTTCAACCTTCAACACAAACTGCAATCTGCTCCTCACACAACTAACATGTGCCCGCTCCTGACCTGCAGCTGCACATCAATGGGCCCTGCTGGGTGCTCAAATACAACCATACCTTCAACCTTCAACACAAACTACAATCTGCTCCTCACACAATTGACGTGTGCCCACGTCCTCACCTGCAGCTGCACATCAATGGGCCCTGCTGGGTGCTCAAATACAACCATACCTTCAACCTTTAACACAAACTACAATCTGCTCCTCACACAACCAACGTATGCCCACGTCCTCACCTGCAGCTGCACATCAATGGCCCTGCTGGGTGCTCAAATACAACCATACCTTCAACCTTCAACACAAACTACAATCTGCTCCTCACACAACCAACGTGTGCCCAATCCTCACCTGCAGCTGCACATCAACGGGCCCAGCTGGGTGCAAAATACAACCATACCTTCAACCTTCAACACAAACTACAATCTGCTCCTCACACAACCAACATGTGCCCAATCCTCACCTGCAGCTGTACATCAATGGGCCCTGCTGGGTGCTCAAATACAACCATACCTTCAACCTTTAACACAAACTGCAATCTGCTCCTCACACAACCAACATGTGCCCACGTCCTCACCTGCAGCTGCACATCAATGGGCCCTGCTGGGTGCTCAAATGCAACCATACCTCCAACCTTCAACACAAACTACAATCTGCTCCTCACACAACCAACATGTGCCCACTCCTCACCTGCAGCTGCACATCAACGGGCCCAGCTGGGTGCTCAAATACAACCATACCTTCAACCTTCAACACAAACTACAATCTGCTCCTCACACAACCAACGTGTGCCCACGTCCTCACCTGCAGCTGCACATCAATGGGCCCTGCTGGGTGCTCAAATACAACCATACCTCCAACCTTTAACACAAACTACAATCTGCTCCTCACACAACCAACATGTGCCCACTCCTCACCTGCAGCTGCACATCAACGGGCCCAGCTGGGTGCTCAAATACAACCATACCTTCAACCTTCAACACAAACTACAA
>Ga0307942_1001424_pt1 | contig 19075 bp, 21 predicted proteins | sample OrgLakmetagen175_FD_201846 | JGI IMG/M metagenome (GOLD analysis project Ga0307942, IMG submission 201846) | Saline water microbial communities from Organic Lake, Antarctica - #175 | ecosystem: Environmental > Aquatic > Non-marine Saline and Alkaline > Saline | place: Antarctica: Organic Lake... | reverse complement strand
GGGCATGCTCACATGCATGAACTTAAATAAGCACACACACACACGCATATACACACACATATATATACACACATCTTAGGTGACAGCGCTGGAGCAGCTTTACCATTTAAATGCCCTGGACGAGGAGGGCATGCTCACATGCATGAACTTAAATAAGCACACACACGCATATACACACACATATATACACACATCTTAGGTGGCAGCGCTGGAGCAGCTGTACAATTTGAATGCCCTGGACGAGGAGGGCATGCTCACATGCATGAACTTCAATAAGCACACACACGCATATACACACACATATATACACACATCTTAGGTGACAGCGCTGGAGCAGCTGTACCATTTAAATGCCCTGGACGAGGAGGGCATGCTCACATGCATGAACTTAAATAAGCACACACACACGCATATACACACACATATATATACACACACATCTTAGGTGACAGCGCTGGAGCAGCTGTACCATTTAAATGCCCTGGACGAGGAGGGCATGCTCACATGCATGAACTTAAATAAGCACACACACGCATATACACACACATATATACACACATCTTAGGTGGCAGCGCTGGAGCAGCTGTACAATTTGAATGCCCTGGACGAGGAGGGCATGCTCACATGCATGAACTTAAATAAGCACACACACGCATATACACACACATATATACACACATCTTAGGTGACAGCGCTGGAGCAGCTGTACAATTTGAATGCCCTGGACGAGGAGGGCATGCTCACATGCATGAACTTAAATAAGCACACACACGCATATACACACACATATATACACACATCACAGGTGACAGCGCTGGAGCAGCTGTACCATTTAAATGCCCTGGACGAGGAGGGCATGCTCACATGCCTAGACTTAAATAAGCACACACACACACGAATATACACACATATATACACACACATCACAGGTAACAGCGCTGGAGCAGCTGTACAATTTGAATGCCCTGGACGAGGAGGGCATGCTCACAAAGCTGGGCCGTAAAATGGCAGAGTTCCCTTTGGAGCCACCCATGAGTAAAGTGCGTGAATTGAGTTGATCTTCTTTTTGTGCGTTGGCTTTTTGTTTTAGTGCGAGTTTTGGTTTTAATTTTGTTGCGCGCTGTGCAATGTCTTTGTTATTTTTAACGTGCGAGTTTGGTTTTGATTTTGTTGCGCGCTGTGCAATGTCTTTGGAAGGTGGCAGAGTTTCCCTCTGAAGCCGCTCGTGAGTAAAGCTTAGAGTTGAAGCTCTGTTGTAATGCTTAAGTGTTGTTCAGTGTAAAGCAGTGCATTGGTCGGAATGTATGCTTTTCCCTGCTGTATGCTAAGAAGCCCCCCCATCCACGTGGTGTGTTTTGTGCAGCACTAACAGCACACTTGATGCTACAAAGTACGATAGTAACAGCACATTATTACTATTAATTGTTTTGTGTATCACTACCAGCACGCTTAATGCTACGAATTACGCTACTAACAGCACATTGTTGGATATGGGAAGCCAAAGTAAAGCTGCGACATGATGGAGCAGAAACGGCAAGGATATGTGACGGTTTAACACGCTGATGTATAATGTCATATAAGTCATATGTCATTTATCACAGCCAATGCTATCAACTTCTCTGGCGGTACATGTTTCTTCGGTCACACGTGTCATTCACCAGAACAAGAAGGGCAGCGTTTATGCACTCTGTTCAAGCAACAAATTCCATAATAAAATAAATAACTGGCTTTGCTTGGCCACTTGTTACAACGCACGTTTCATTCTTCTTAATTCTTTCGCATTTGTCATGATTTCCTATGCATTTGTCACGATGAAAAGCACAAATTTTGGCCTTTTACTCGGATGCCCACAAAAACCTGATCGGCCCGCTAATTTGACAGGGGCACTTGCGTGCTAGCCTTCTCCATCAATCATAAACCCTTAAAAAGGCACGCTTCCTCCTTTTCACTGCACTGACAGCAATCGTCCCCCTCCCTGGCGCTTGCAGGTCTTGATTGCTAGCGTAGATCTGGGGTGCAGCGACGAGATCCTGACCATCCTGGCCATGCTTTCAGCCCAGAACATCTTTCATAGGTAATACACGGGGGGGGGGCCTTCTTCAGAAAAGTCTTGGACGGGTGAAGAGGGGTCCGACTACACTAAAGGTTGAATTTTAGGTTGTGGACATCTCTAAGAAACACACATGCAGGCGGACATTTCTAAGGACAAAAGGTTGGACTAAAAGTTGAATTAAAATGGTTGCAAACATCTCTAAGAAAAACACAGATGCAGGGGTGCTGCCTCGCGAGTTTTAATTACACAGTGCGTGTTAGTTACACAGTGCGTGTTAGTTACACAGTGCGAGTTTTAATTACACAGTTTTATTCAGGTTAGTACTACAAAGGCACTCAACCTGGGGTGGCTGCTCAACCTATAAGAACCAGGTCGCCCTCAAAGCAAACAAGTAAAGCCTGTAACGAACGCAAGCAAGGAGTAGTGTTAGCTGTTAATTGCAACCCTGCACATGTAACGTTAAAAATTGTACAAGACGCTGCTACTTTATTTATATTTGAAACCCACTCATTGGTGTTTATTCAGGACTGTGCACTTTACGGTGTACGGTACGGTACGCTTTGTGCTGTACGTGCTGTAATTTTGTAAATTACGGTGCGTAATTACGATTTTAGGGATCGAAATTTACCGTAATTACGGCAATTTACTATACGGTGTACAGTACGGTGCCAGGCTGGCACTGCCGGTGCAAGAATGGCCTCAGAAAGGCCTCTCCACCCCAACACTTCCCATTTCCACCTCCAGCATGGTTCTCTTATGTGCTGACGCTACACAATGCTTCCCTGAACGACCCTGAGGCCGGGTTGGGGCTGCATCAGCTCGGGGGAGGGGCCCAGCAGCGGCTTGCATGGAAACTCAAAGTCGGACGCAATACTTGATTCCTGGTTGATAAATTGTGTTTTATTCATAAGCAATTGTCGCAAAAAGAAAAAAAATTGTTTTGGGCCAAAATTGGAGCCAAACGGCCAAATTACAGTCAAAATCGAATTGTACGGTGGCACCGTCTTGTACGGTCTGACACCGTAATTTTGGCCGACCGTAATTTGGACCGTACTTTATGGGGTAATTACGGTGGATACCGTAATCACGGTCCAAAATCCAACATTACGGCGTAAGTGTACAGGCCAGTGTTTATTACTCTGCGACATATGCACGCGCTCAAGGCGTGTGTGTGCATCATGTATGGCTGTGTATGCATGCATTAAAAGGTTTTCTGCTGATTTATTATGTATTACGTCACATTATCTGTATGTGTAGAGAGTGTTTCACGTCGCATGATCTGTGTGTGTAGAGAGTGGTTCACGTCGCATGATCTGTATTTCACGTCGCATGTTCCGTGTGTGTAGAGAGTGTTTCACGTCGCATGATCTGTGTGTGTAGAGAGTGTTTCATGTCGCATGATATGTATTTCACGTCGCATGTTCTGTGTGTGTAGAGAGTGTTGCACGTCGCATGATCTGTGTCTGTAGAGATTGTTTCATGTCGCATGATCTGTATTTCACGTCACATGATCTGTATGAGTAGAGAATGTTTCACGCCGCATGATCTGTGTGTGTAGAGAATGTTTCATGTCGCATGATCTGTGTGTGTAGAGAGTGGTCACGTCGCATGATCTGTATTTCACGTCGCATGTTTTGTGTGTGTAGAGAGTGTTGCACGTCGCATGATCTGTGTCTGTAGAGATTGTTTCATGTCGCATGATCTGTATTTCACGTCGCATGTTCTGTGTGTGTAGAGAGTGTTTCACGTCGCATGATCTGTGCGTGTAGAGAGCGATTCACGTCGCATGATCTGTATTTCACGTCGCATGTTTTGTGTGTGTAAAGAGTGGTTCACGTCGCATGATCTGTGTATGTAGAGAGAAGCAAAGTTTTCCCACGTTACAGAATTCCATACAAATGTGAAAGGGATGTGGCAAGCCCTCCACTCGCCAGAAAACTCAAACGCGCACACACGCTAGAGATGAGTGGCACACCAAGCACCCACACAACCACATCACCACATCACCGCGTTTTTTACCATCTGGATCCATGTGTATGCCTAAGAGACTGCACAGGGTGTGTGCACACCACCTACACTACAGGAACATTGATATGTAAGCAGGCCTTAAGCGCCTGCATAGGGTTGATGCGCCACCACTTTGGTACACGAATTACACCTAGGTCTAAGGAATGCATAGACCATGTACACCACACATTGCGCTTTACCACCTAGGTCTTCAGAATGCATAGACCATGTACACCACACCACCCATTGCGCTAAACCACCTACGTCTTTAGAATGCATAGACCATGTACACCACACCACCCATTGCGCTAACCCACCTACGTCTTTAGAATGCATAGACCATGTACACCACACCACCCGTTGCGCTAAACCACCTACGTCTTAAGAAAGCATAGACCATGTACACCACCCGCCCGTTGCGCTAACTCACCTACGTCTTTAGAATGCATAGACCATGTACACCACCCACCCGTTGCGCTAAACCACCTACGTCTTAAGAAAGCATAGACCATGTACACCACCCACCCGTTGCGCTAACTCACCTACGTCTTTAGAATGCATAGACCATGTACACCAAACCACCCGTTGCGCTAACCCACCTACGTCTTAAGAATGCATAGACCATGTACACCACACCACCCGTTGCGCTAACCCACCTACGTCTTAAGAATGCATAGACCATGTACACCAAACCACCCGTTGCGCTTAACCACCTACGTCTTAAGAATGCATAGACCATGTACACCACACCACCCGTTGCGCTAAACCACGCTGCGTATGCAGGCCTAAAGAGAAGCAAGCCCAGGCTGATCAGAAGAAGGCAAAGTTCTTCCAGCCTGAGGGGGACCATCTCACGCTGCTGGCGGTGTACGAGCAGTGGAAAAACAACAAGTTCAGCGTGCCCTGGTGCAAGGAGAACTACGTGCAGGTGTGTGTGTGTGTGGTTGTGTGAGAGAAAGAATGGCTCATAGCTCCAGCCTCCAAAGTCGACCATCTCACGCTGCTGGCGATATATGAGCAGTGGAAGCACAGCATGTTCAGCGTGCCCTGGTGCAAAGATAACAGTTGTATGCACTTGCTTGCGTATAATCGATGTGCCACTTGTTCTGGGATAAGCGGTTCAAGACTGCTACTGGTGTGTTTCAGCTGAACTACCTTGAGTTGAGCTGCCTACAAACCAGGCCCCTCACCCTTAATTGCGATCACGATGAGCAGGAGCAGCTTGTGGTCAAGGCTAAGCTTAACCATACGGATACATGTAAGGTTAACCCAAACCATATATATTTATATATATATTACGGTGTACCATACGAAAAGTATATCTGCCCTGCCACCGCCCCCTAATTATTGTTTTTTGGTGGGGGCGGCGGCAGGGCGGTGGTTTAATATGTATTTATTCCTAAAGGAGGCGGTGGCAGAAGTTGACATTTTTGAGCAGTGCGAGCGATGAGTGGTTGGGAACCCTTCCCATGAGTGGACAGGAATCCCTGCACTCACCTTCCCAGCACTCCCTTAACCCCAGCCCCAGCTCCGCCTGCCCCTGCACCCCAACCCCAGCCCCAGCCCCGCCTGCCCCTGCACCCCAGCCCTAGCCCCAGCCCCGCCTGCACCCGTCAGGAAGTTCCAGCAATGGAGGGGTGGTTGCAGTGCAAAAGTGTAAAATATTTAGGGGGGCCGGTAGCACATTTTGACCATAAATGTGTTTTATCAAGGGGGCGGTGGATCCATGGACGTACAGTATATACAAAACTTAGGCAGATAAATCACAAAACATACGGCCATAAACGGTGTGTATATACGGTTTTAGCCAACCCCAGATACATGTAAAAGTACACGTGTACCTAGGTACGCGGATATCTTAGCAAATTTTCGCGTCAGGCGCGAAAATTCTCAGGAGGGCCTTATATATAATATATATAGGTCCGTCCTGGAAGCAACTCGCAGCAGGGAATTAAGCGCGCATACCGTCATGTACGGTGTGGCCAGCCGTATGCATGGCTATTATGCAGGACCGCTACAAACCATTACTGATGATCCGAAATTATGCATCTACATCACACACAGGATCGCTCCCTGAAGCGCGCCCAGGATGTGCGCAAGCAGCTCATGGCCATCATGGACCGCTACAAGCTGGAGCTGGTGACAGCTGGACGGCGGTATGATAGGATTTGCAAGGTGTGAGGGCTTGAGAATGGTGTTGCGTCTCTTAGTTTTGGCATGCCCGGTTGTTTATAACACGGGATGTGCGAGGGATCAAGTTTTTTTGAATGATGTATCATCGAATTGTGTCAAATTGACATAGGTGCAAGTCGTGATGTTTATGGCAGGGTGTGTGTGATAAGCGTGAGAGCTTGGGAGAGATGCTACGCGTGAGGCTGCCATACATAGGGCTCAAGTTTGGCAGGGTTTGCTAAGTCCTTCAGGCGAAGCAAACCATTTGGCACTGCTGCTGCTCAAACATCAGATGGATAGCCTCGTAATGGTCCCTCCCCTACCAACCATCACTAGCGCCCCCTGTCTGATTCATGTTTGCTGTATACTACACACGCACAGACATGTACAAGCTCATACACACACGTACACACACATATATATGCAACAGACATACATGCACAAACACACACACATGCACAAATATATATGCAACAGACACACATGCACAAACACATGCATACACATAACTGTTTGGAGCTTCACCCTTCCTACCTATACCTCAAGTCCACTCCGCTTGTGGTGCGGCCAGAACGTCCAATTAGATGCACCGTTCGCACCATTTGAATTTTCCGCACACCCATGCATACATATACCGGACATACACTGACAATTACTGGACACACCTGCAGATGCTCTGACTGGCCTCACACAAAGCAGGCCACTCACACCTGCTGATGCTCTGACTGGCCTCTCACACAAAGCAGGCCACTCACACCTGCCGATGCTCTGACTGGCCTCTCACACAAAGCAGGCCACTCACACCTGCAGAAGCTCTGACTGGCCTCTCACACAAAGCAGGCCACTCACACAAGCACCGTGATGACGAATGGGCCTCAGACAACGCAATACAACAAATTGTGCAAGTTGATTGTCTGTTCCCGTTGCCTTGACTTTTATAGGATTGTACACAAATACGTACACTCCCTTGCAGGCCATCACCAGTGGCTTCTTCTTCCACGCTGCACGTAAGGACCCCCAGGAGGGCTACAAAACTGTGGTGGAGCAGCAGCCTGTGTACATCCACCCCTCCTCCTCTCTGTGCCAAGCACAGCCTGACTGGGTAAGCACACGCATGCACACATTCACACACACATACTCACATGCACATGCACAATGTGTGCACATTCGTGGAGCAGCAGCCTGTGTACATCCACCCCTCCTCCTCTCTGTGCCAAGCACAGCCTGACTGGATACACACACGCGTGCACACACATGCATATTCATAAGGTGTGCACATTCGTGGAGCAGCAGCCTGCACACATCCACCTCTCCTCCTCTCTGTGCCAAGCACAGCCTGACTGGATACACACACGCGTGCACACACATGCATATTCGTAATGTGTGCTCATTTGTAGAGCAGCAGCCTGTGTACATCCACCCCTCCTCCTCTCTGTGCCAAGCACAGCCTGACTGGGTAAGCACACGCATGCACACATTCACACACACATATTCACATGCACATGCACAATGTGTGCACATTCGTGGAGCAGCAGCCTGCACACATCCACCCCTCCTCCTCTCTGTGCCAAGCACGGCCTGACTGGGTATGCACACGCGTGCACACACATGCATATTTATAATGTGTGCACATTTGTAGAGCAGCAGCCTGTGTACATCCACCCCTCCTCCTTTCTGTGCCAAGCGCAGCCTGACTGGGTAGGCACACACATATGTATTCACATACACAAACATACACACATATGTATTCACATACACAAACATACACACATAAATTTGCATACACGTTCACATGCACACATGCACATGCACTCCCGCACACCCCCTCACCAGCACAGGCACAGGCACGTCTTTGTGATATACAGAAGGGGGACTGTCCTGTATAATGTAGAAGGGGGAGCAGTTGAAGCTGGCTTGCCTTATCTAAATGCACTTTGACACTGCTCTCCATCATTGTGAAAATTAAGAAACTGACGCACACATGCACGCATGGACAGAAAATGCCCCCCGCCTTTTTTGCAAAGCTTCGTTGACTTTCTGTGGCTTTTAGCCTCGATTGCACGCCACTTGCAACAGTTTGCGTTTTCCCTTTCTCTTTCAGGTCATTTACCATGAGCTTATCCTGACAACCAAAGAGTACATGAGGGAAGTGATGGCCATCGACCCAAGGTGTGTGTGCGTGTATGTGCATGCGTGCGTGTGTGTGTGTTTGTGTGTGTGTGTATGTGTGTGTATGTGTGTTTGTGTGTGTGTGTTTGTGTGTGTGTGTGTGTGTGTGTGTGTGTGCACGTGCGCACGCATATATATGTGTGTATATGTGATTGTGTGTGATTGTGCATGTGCTTGCGTTTGTGCACGCGCGCGCATACACCTGTTGTGGAGCCAGCATGCAAAACGCATAAGACAGAAAAGGATGAAAAAGAAAAAGTGCAGGCGGCAGCAACAGTCCCCACGTCAATTTAGAAAAAGGAGCCACCCGGTACCACAACAGAGCATTACTTATCACAAGGGAAAGTTTTATAATGTAACGGAAAATTCCAAACTACTCACACCGTCTGCGTCACTCATGTTTTTTCTCCAAAGGTGGCTTGTCGAGCTTGCACCGCGCTTCTTCAAAGCAGCTGACCCTTACAAGCTCAGCCGTCGCAAGCGCATGGAGCGCATCGAGCCCCTGTATGACCGATTCAATGACCCCAATGCCTGGCGATTATCGAAGCGCCGTGGTTGAATATGCTGTGTGTGTTGTTTGTGCTGAAGATTGGGCTGACAATGAAGCATGTGTGCGTTCTTTGCAACATTAAAAGAGGAGTGTGGTAGGAAGCTGGCTAGCGCTGGCAGGATTGAAAAAAGAACTACGCAGGCAGTGAAAAACCACTGCCTCCCCACATTAATTAAGAAAAAGGAGCCACTTAGGTACTGGGTACCGTAAAAAGTAAAAGTAAAGTCTACGCTGGAAGTCACCAGCGTGCATCAAGGAAAGGCTCTCAACTAGTGCTCACACTAGCCAGAGCCCCACGAAAACGAGAAAAAAGAGAAACAGCAGAGACTAATGAGGATCCGGCGGGATGTCAGCCATGCATTCCGGCCTGCGTCTAGCCCTCCTGAAGCCAGCCGCTCTACCAGTAACCCGCCCCCCCATCAGGTCCCCCATTATCACTGTTGTTGTTAAGGTGTATTTTGTGTCTCCGTAAAACTCCTCCACCAATAGAATAAGACAAAGATCAATGGGGACAGGAGGGTTGCAGGCTTGACCTGCCTAAAATTGGCTCCTGATGACAGTTGATATTAGTACTGGAAAGTATGCATCTGGTATGGACAGGTTTGGCAGCGTAATTAACAGAACGTACATGACGCTTGGAGGCAAGTTTCTTGACTCTTTGAGATTTAAGACCCAGTTTCTCCTTAGAAGGCAGCGTGTAATTGTTGTAGATGGTGCCACCCACTCCCAAAAGGATGGTGTGGAGGGTAATGGAGGCTCCTTAAAGGATGGTGCAGAGGCCTGTGTGCTGTTCCTGCACAGCGCTCAGCTAGTTCTGAGGTCTAGTGTCTTCACAGTAGTACTTGATCTTGGTGGATGTCACGTTGGAGAATGCTGATATCTTTGGGTTGGTGCTGCCAGGCACTGTCTGGGGAAGGTGAATCTGCTAACGCACCTTTAGCATCTTTGCGATCGTCCCAAATCATTTGCAATCGTTAGCATCTTTGCAATCGTCCCAGATCAACCAAAAAGTTGAGATCTCAATATCCATTCCTATGTAGCATATTTTTCTAGTAAATGAGCGTACCCGACTATTGTACCACAATATCTCCATCTTGATCTGTCCAAACATGTTATGCGTAGGGTTGGCCCAAACCGTATATGGGATTTCCATATACCGTATATATGCCGTACATGACCGTATATACACCGTATAATTGTAAATATTGTATACACGGAAATTTTGATATACTCACAATTAATTTATAAGGGGGTCATTTTGTAGCTCTTGAAGAGCTGAGCACGCATGAACCAATGTTTCATACCCAAAAAATGAAAGGCTGGGGCGGGAGCTAGGCCTGCTCGAAGCCAAAAAGACCAAAAAGTGGCATTTTTCAGTGCAAAGAGAGCAGAGCCATACATCATACAAAGTATTTAATGCAAATACATGCATATAAGTAAGTAAGAAAAAAAGGGAATGCTCAGTTCAAAAGCCACGAGAAGAAAAAGAATTGGACCAAAAAGAGCAAAAAACGCTTTTGCAAGGAATTGAACCCGAGTCTGGGGTGTACCACCTGCAAATACGGTCCATGTACGGTCATATACGGTCAGAAATCTCAAATACGGTACCGGATATACGGCGTACCGAGGATACGGCGTATATACGGTCATACGGTTTGGGCCAACCCTAGTTATGCGCAATGTAAGTAGATTCCGCTTGCGTGGGCATACTTTGAAAGTTGAGGCAGCAGCGTGGCTAGAAAATGGTTCTCGCGTATGTGACCGATGTCCTGGTGAAGATGAACATGCTCGGATTGAGGTGCATGCTCTTTTATTTTGCCAAGACCATCGAGTTTGTGAGCTGAGGAAACATTTTTCCCTTCTGATAACACCTTTTTGAGGACTTTTCAGCAGCCCAACCTATCTTGCTGCAACAGGTCAACAACCAACTTGTTCATGATTTCCTTCCTCAGCAGAACGCTGGACTTTTCCTTTACTTTCTGAGCTTATGGATTTATTTGTGGCTGGCCGAGACCAGTCAGCAGCCGATCAGCCAAACAACCTGGCTGAGAGTTATCCCCCATTGTTACCATTATGTAGCATTAGGGGGCGGTTACAAGCAAATTGTCTTGTACTTTTTTCTTTGTGAAATTTCCACTTTTAAGGAAAACCGTTGCGTTTTATGAGCAGGCTAGCAGTCGCACTTATTGAAGACCTTCTTTGTAAACGTTAAGGAAAGAAGTCAGCAATTACACGCAAAACGTTTTCGGATGACAAAAATATCCTATCATCGAGACCAGGAACGTTTTGACTGATGGCTTCATTCGTATACTCTATCATCGAGACCAGGAAGCAGCCAATCAGCCAAACAATTTGGCTGAAGGTCACCCCATATTGTAACTATTGTAACCAATTCAACTTGAGATTGGCTAAATATCCGGATACCCCGTTTCCCGTTTCCCGTTTGCTTTCAATCTAGTTGCAAAGAGGCAGTCTTTCAGCCTATCGCTTGTGGTGCCAGCCAGTACCCACTTTGCAAACCATTTGTAAAGGGTAAAGAGTTACATTATGTTACAGACACATGCAAGCGTAACAGAAAGAAACAATACGGAAGACACATTTATTCAAAGATAAGCCATGACCAAAGGCTATCTACAAAAACATGCATTCAAGGTTCAAACAGGCCAAGGCAAAAGACAATTACATGCGTTTAAGGGGAATTCACGCTTTTTTGTAGAGTAAAACATACAGCAATGTTTTACCTAGCAGTTTCATTGCATATCAGAGTCAACTCGAAAAACTTACAAAACTCTGATGAAAACAGGATGTCAGTCAATCTACTGCAGTGCGTTTTTTCAAAAAAGTATTCCAAAATGCTGGGACTAAAATACACACACAAATACCCTCTCACCCCTGGCGTAAAAGTCAAAAGTGTCATCAGATGAACACAGCGCAGTATGGCTGTACAGGGTTAGAGGCACTAGCAAAAGACGACAATGAAATGGAATCGAGAAAAACTACACGGTAACCAATGAAATGCAATCAAACAGCACGAGGCGCACTCCCCCATGCAACACAGAGGTGCGACATACCGTGGCTGTCTGGTTGTTGATCGAAAGGACAAAATCCAACATGCACGAGGGCAACACGCAAAATGGAGGCCAGAGCATGCGGAACAATGGAAAACATGTTGATCAAAACTCATGAGAAAGAGTGCCGCGTTGTGCCGTGCAAGCCCCTTTTCCTATGGAAAAAACGAATAGCCCAGTAAGGGAACTGAGCACAACACTTGTCAACATGCTATGCAAGTCCAGTCTTACTTAAAGATTGGATTCGGCAGGGATGTTTAAACACCAACGCTGTTGCTGCGGGCCCCAAACGACCTTGCAGCACTCATCTGACAATCACCGCCAAAGAACATATAACACACATATGCTCATCTCATGCTCAAACTAGCACATTCATAACACCCTGGAATGGCCCTGAGAGCATGACACACTACACACTAATGAATTTTGAAAACCCCCTACAAAAGTAAACAGATTCCTTGGTTTTGTTCAACCCCCTTCAAGGTTCAGGAAACTATTACACATGCAGACACACATACACACATGCATTTCAAACACTGTACTACAATAAGACGCAGCCATGTTTCAGGCTGTGTGTCCGGCAAGTAATAGCACTGACACCACAGACACATTCCTCAAAACTTTGATTGGATGGTCATCAAAGGCCTCCGACAGCCTTACCGAAGAAGGTACCAGGCATGCACATACCACAAACACGAGCGCATTGGCGCATGCACAATCTTCTCTTTGTCACTGCGCACTGGCAACATGATTGAGCACACTCTTGTCTTCCTGAATGCACAAACTCATACTACATCCGGCGCGCACACACACATACACACACACACACACAACTCAGTTAGTTTACGCGGTCAGACTTTCAGCCCTCACGGTCCTAGCACAGCAAAGCAGGGGTGCAGTGCTGGGAAGCCACCGAGCTGATGACATTGTCGTTGTACAGCATGTCCAGGTCCTCCTCTGCAACTGCCGCTGTGAGGTGCAGGCCAAGGGGGGGGGCAGGCAGAGGCTCAGATAAGTCAACCTGAAGGTACAGACAAGGTGTACTGGTTAGCGTGAGCACCTGAGACCAAGCCTCCTGTTGGGAGAACAGCTGCAGAGAGAGGATGAGCTGGTTAGCATGAGCATTTTGTTTGAGACTGAACTTTGCATTGGGAGCACAGCTGCAGAGAGAGAGGAAAATTGCTGGTTAGCGTGAGCGTTTGAGATCGCGCTTTCCATTGGGAGCACGGCCGCAAGGCTAAATATCAGGACTCATGACAATAGAATAAAGCATGTATGACTTGCTTCAGCGCACTGTTTGGACGCACACCTGAGGGCCACCCCCTGGGATGGGCAATGACTGGTCAGGTCCAGAGAGGAGGAAGCTGTCGATGAAGGAGGCAAAGTCAATGTCCACTAGCCCGTATTCACTGTTGCTGCAGTTGCTGCTGCCACTGTCAGCCTGCATTAGTCACAGTCAAAAGAGGGGGTGCATTTGAGGCTGTCTTGCTTTTTGAAGACTCGTTCCAGAACCTGAGAGGCCGCGTCTGTGCTGCCTGCTGTGACGAGACACCTCCAGCCCTCCTAAAATCATGCACGATGCTCACTTCATTTCACCCTCCCATTCTTCCCGTCTTCTTCTGCAAACAAAAACCCTACCTTGGCCGGTCCGTCGCCATCCACGCTGCTTGCTCTGACTGTGCTCAGGCTTGCAGCAGCAGCAGAGGGTGTGGGTAGAGGCATGGGGGGAAGGTCAGGCAGTTCTGACATTGGAGGCGGAGAGGGTGGAGCGGGAGGCAAGCCACAGCCACTGGGGTCAACGGCCCACGGTTGCATCCCTGTTGCTGGCGGAACTAAGCTGGGGCAGCTGCTGGTGTTCGTGTTCGTTGCAGGCGGGCAGTGCATGTAAGACATGGCATGCTGCACAGCCATTTGTTGCATCCAAAAGTACATGAGGGGTGGCGGGATGAAGGGAAGGGCAAACCCGGAGGGCATGGCAAACGGAATGCCAATAGCAGGAGGGGAGGAGGTTTTGGGCACGGCTGGCTTCTCAAGTGACGGGCGTGCGTACTCTTGGGTCTGGGCTAATGAGGACTGCGAGTGGGTATGCAGAGACAGCAGTGTGTCAATTTGCATACCTGCGTGTGCTAAGATCTTGGGGCCTTTCAAAAGTGGGACACGTCACTGAGAAACCCCCTACCGTTCTGTACTTAGTTGACCGCGCTACGCAAACTTTTTTGACCCCCTCGCGGTGTGTCGGGAGCACTTTAAATATAAAAGTGACAAGGGCCTCACGAAGCTCGCATTGTAATTAATCAATTAAAACTGAAACATGAACTGGGACAGGCCGGGAAAGTCTCCCAAGCCGCCCCTCAGGGCCCCCAAGGTGGCCAAACAGCTTGGGAGGCTGGCCCTCTATTGGGGAGGAAGGGCAAGAGAAGGGCGCCTTCATTCCCTTCACATGTGCACGCACGCACACGTACCCGCATGCACACACACATACACACACACACCTACGTGCATGCACACACGTACGCGCATGCACACATGTACGCGCACACACACATAAAAGTAAACAACGCATGCACACACGTAAGTACGCAACCGTATACACACGCACGCACGTACACAACGCATGCACATACACACACATACGTGCACGCACCTAAACAAACGTGCACGTAAGCGCACGCACGCACATGTACACACGCACGCACACGTACGTTTGCGCACACACACACACACACGTACCCGCATGCGCGCACACACACACACACACATGTATAGGACATGTATACATATGTATACACACACACTTACGTACACACGTATGCGCGCACACACACACACACGCACACACACATACGCACGCACGCATAAGTATACAATGCATGAACGCATGTAGGTACACAACCGTACAAACACACGCACGCACACACACACACACACACACGCACGCACGTACACACACACATACACACACACATACGCACACACACGCACGTACACACACACACACATACGCACACAAACACGCACGTACAAACACACACACACGCACACACACACACACACACACACACATACGCATACAAACACGCACGTACAAACACACACACACACATATGCACACAAACACGCACGTACGCGCACGCACGCATACGTACGCGCACACATACAGCGCACATATGCACGGTTTAGATTAGAAGGCCGAGACACACCTGGTAACCTTCCAAGCCACTGCCTGCGCTGGTGGTCGAGGCTGGGGATGCGTGCATGAAAGAGGACTGTATACTGTCCATAGAGGCTCGCGCATTGTTCCCGGCAGTCGAAATGTCGATGCTCCTCCGTTTGTTTGGCTGGTCTGGTTGTTCGAAGCCCTTTTTGCCATGCTCATTGTGCTGCCAGCATTGCTTCCCGTCCTCTGCTGCGAAAGTGATGGGCCTCTTTGCGCTCGTTGCCATTTATAACCTGAAATAGCACAAGTACTACGCCATTTACAGTAGATTGTAAGAAAACAGAGGAGCTGCGTGCGTGCGCGCGGGGGGGAACCTACAGTGATGACTGTAACGAACATACGTGGAATCCCGCACTGCAAGCATGGCATATGTATATAACAGTGGAATGCCGAGGCAGGGCCTTGGTGTCCGGCACTCGGGACGGGTGCTTTTTTTTGCACTGTGCCCTGAAGGCACGGCCCTCCCTTACTGCTAGCCCCTCAGACCCTCCTTTGACCATCCACAAGCCCAGAGTGCTCACCTACAGTAGCCCCGCTTGCCGATGAAGTTGGCGAGAGAGCTGCCCCCCAGTTCTTAAGGCCGGCTCCTCTTCCCCCTACTACTACTGCTCCTAAAAGCCAAGAACCCGTTATCAAATTGGCAAAAGTAAAAACAGGAGCAGTCCCAAAAGGTATTCGCATATGCGATACATCATTCTCTCTAACCACCTTGGACCTTTTCTGCCTAACCCAAACCAACAGCTATGAAATTAATTAACCCCTGCAGGCATGGCTTACTGAGCCCCATTTAAAACGAGGACAGACAGCGGTGCTAGACGGGACAGCGCCGGGGAAGCCACCGCTGAAACCTTGTTGTTTTCTGCCTACCAGCAACATGTTGCGTGCGTGTGACCATGTAAGATTACAGACGTCAATCCTTCTTAACTGACGCCTTCACTTATAGCAGAAGAGAGGTCCCTTAGTGGTGCCCTGCTTGTCTTAAATATCCAAACCTAATAAGCTTTGTACCCCACATATGTGTATAAGAGGTTTCTTGGGGTGATTGTAATTAATCAGGGCGTTGCGTGCAAAAGCATCCATGCCTACACCTTGCTTAGAGCGCTTTGGCATATACGATGATGATATGCATAGCGTGCCTTTTCTGGAATGTGGAAGAATGGAGTTGCCCCTGACTGTCTGCTGAAAAATTCAGGTACTCTGCACTGTGCAGACCGCCAAACATTCTGACCTTTACGTACTTTGGACTTTGCCCCCAAACGAACAACAGTTTGTGGTCTATGACATGCATCCTGTTGATCCTCTGCTAGGCTGTGTGACAGGGAAGTACATGTGTGAGTTGTTCTATGGAGAAATCTGCACGCTTTTTGGTGTTGGTTCGCTTGCACGGCTGTGGCTTGTATTTTCCTGGAGTGTATAGTTTGAGATGCTGAGATTGTATGAAGTTAACTTGGGGCTCTGCTTCCTGTGCAAACATCTGTTGGCCGCTCAACATCCTCGACCCCAGCTCTGCGCTGCTTGTTCACACTTTTGTAAGTTCAGTGACCATGCCTGAACTTACAACGTGTGGCTTTCTTCAAACTCCTTCATCTTGCTTTCTTTTTTGCCTTGACCTTAATCTACTGTGTGCTCTGAGGGAAAAGTTGCTTACCTGTTCAGTCGATTCTCAAGTGGTTTTTCAGTAGAGCTACTCGCGACAACAAGTCAACACCCAGGTGTTTTATGATTTCCCCTTGCAAAACAACAATCAACTTTTTCCTTTGAGCTCATGGATTGTTATAACTGGCGAGGACCAGTCACAGGCCAATCAGCCAAACAGTCTGGCCGAAGGTCCCCATGTAAAGCTAAATCTTTGGACATTGCGCAATATAATGAATAATGATTGTGCTTTAGAAAAGGCTGGTGAGGAAACCAGGTGGGGTGTTGTTACAGAACACGCGCATAGGCGAGAGAGAATGAACCTCCTTAACCGTTGGGCCTTCTTCCTCTTACTAGGATTGCATAGGATTAAAAGCATATTAGACTGATATTCGCCAAAAGGAAAACGTCTTATCTATTGCAGCTTGCATCGCATAGGACAACAAAAGGCCCTTGAACTGGCAAATGTTGTGCCACCACTGTACCAGGAGCTGCTAATGTTAACCGCAGTCTGGAACTAAAGAGGAACTGTGTTATTGGCTAGCCACAGAGAATCAACTAAAAGAGCTGCCATCCATTTACGGAGCCACAAACCAAAATAAATACTACTATGAAGTGACAGCCTGGAGAACCATGACAAAACCACTGCTGTACGCTGGCAGCTTATTGCCGTGCACTGATTGTTTCAGAGGCTGCCGCAGGGCATTGGGTGAGACTGGCAGCAGCACACGCAGAGAGGGGATTAGGGCCTGCACCATTTCCTGCAGGACAGATAGGTGCACAGGCGTTGCGTACAATTGGCAGCAACAGACGCAGACAGGGGATAAAATCTTGCACCAACTTTTAGGAGATTGCACACAGTAGGGTTTGAACCAGAGGAGTTTGACAACCAAGTAGCAACAAAGAGGAGGGAACAATGCAACTGAACAACAAGTTGCACTCTTCCGCCACCCCCTCTAGACATTTTGCAATGGACGTTGGCTAGACACACACTGAGGCACCAAAAAGCAGAGCTCGCATACTATTATCAGCAAGGCTATTTAGGCTGCAAGGCTGCAAGGCCACTTATAAGTGCATCCCAGGAACGGGGATGACGATATGAAGTGGCATTGCACGTGCAGAGGACGATGGACGATGAGGATATGGCTCGCAACATTGAGGAAGACTTGGAGAAAATGAATGAAAAGCACAATTTAAGCATTGAATGGGACTTGAAGTACACACAAGAAACAAGGCACATCTCTGCCGGAAGGCCCAATGTGCAGGACAGGAGAATTTGACGACGGTCAGGGCCGCCTTCCTTGCGTACAAGCACCATAAAAATTTGAATAGTTTGATAAAACAACACACAAATAACACGAGGGCGAGCTGCATAAATTTAGCTACTAGCACTTGTCAATGACTTTGAATGTTTAAAACGAGCCACTTATCTCGCGCAAGTAATGGGGAATTGAATGAACTTGCTTCAAAAACACGCTAGCACCTGTAAATTTCTTTGAAGCATTGAAGCAGTAGCCTGAGACTAGGTATCCTATAACATAACATAGGACACTCACTGAACAAAAAAACACAAAGTTAACTACCTGCGACTTTACTAGAGCCTCTTCGCAAAAGTCCGTGATGACAATAGGAGGAGACCCAGGAACAGAAAGGGCTTCTAGACTGGGAATCCATGAGGGATAGGCCACCAGGCCTGCAAAGAAACAGAGTTGAGAAGACACAAATCAAAGTTGCATTATCATGATCACATACTTTCCTATTAGCTTTCAATAGGAAGCTCTTGAGCCTGCTAAGCTGAAAATGTGTTTTATTTGTTCTTGTCATGAATTACAATCTGTGATCACTTGCTTTTTATTGCGTAGCCACGATGAAGAAGCTGTGATGCCTGGAAAGCTATGCAAATAAGTTGTATACCGTACGAACAATATGTCACGCCGCAAAAATATTGTTTTTGGGGGGTGCGGCGAGCTCACACCCCCTGAAATATATAAATAGTTGAGGGGGTGCGGATTGGTGCGGATTGAATTTAAATAATTACTTTTGAGTTTTTGACGAGTCATGAGTGGGAAAGAGCCCACGAGAGCCCCTGTGGGGCGTGTCCAGACAGGGATGGCCAGCTTCTGCAAGCCCCCCCCAACCGCCGAGCATGAGTGGGATGACAGAAAAGGAGCTGGCTGAATTGGTGCAGCCCCGCACCACACGAT
>Ga0307942_1001423_pt1 | contig 19082 bp, 24 predicted proteins | sample OrgLakmetagen175_FD_201846 | JGI IMG/M metagenome (GOLD analysis project Ga0307942, IMG submission 201846) | Saline water microbial communities from Organic Lake, Antarctica - #175 | ecosystem: Environmental > Aquatic > Non-marine Saline and Alkaline > Saline | place: Antarctica: Organic Lake... | reverse complement strand
TATGAAAAAGCTGTGAGCACAGCAAGTGTGAAATATGAAAGAGCTACGAGCACAGAAAGTGTGAACTGTGAGCACAGCAAGTGTGAACTATGAAAAAGCTGTGAGCACAGCAAGTGTGAAATATGAAAGAGCTACGAGCACAGAAAGTGTGAACTGTGAGCACAGCGAGTGTGAACTATGAAAAAGCTGTGAGCACAGAAAGTGTGAACTGTGAGCACAGCAAGTGTGAAATATGAAAAAGCTGTGAGCACAGCAAGTGTGAAATATAAAAGAGCTACGAGCACAGAAAGTGTGAACTGTGAGCACAGCAAGTGTGAAATATGAAAAAGCTGTGAGCACAGCAAGTGTGAAATATGAAAGAGCTACGAGCACAGCAGGTGTGAATTGTGAGCACAGCGGGTGTGAATAATGAAAGAGCTACGAGCACGGCAAGTTTACAATCTCCAGCATTTTCATTCACCCCTGCTGTCGTGCAGGCTAAGGAGAAAGAGGAATTAGAGGCTAAGAAGAAGAAGCAGGAGAGGGATGAAAAGGACGGCATCCTGTCACGCAAGCACGTGTTTGAGATCAACCGCCTCCAATCCACGATCACGGAGATCGCAAACTCAGGTAGGAGGACGTGTGACGGTACGATAGAAGCTGACCATGGTGTAACACAGCCTCACCAAGGCCTTGAACAACCTCACTATGGTGCTAAGCAGCCTCACCATGGCCTTTAACAGCCCCACCATGGCCTTGAACAACCCCTCCTTGGTGCTAAGCAGCCTCACCATGGCCTTAAACAACCCCACCTTGGTGCTAAGCAGCATCACAATGGCCTCGAACAGCCTCACCATGGCCCTAAACAACCCCACCTTGATGCTAAGCAGCATCATTATGGCCTTAAACAACCCCACCTTGGTGCTAAGCAGCATCATTATGGCCTCGAATAACCTCAACATGGCCCTAAACAACCTCACCTTGGTGCTAAGCGACCTCACCGTGGCCCAACACAACCTCACTGGCTTTGATTTGATGTGGTAGCCAACGGATATGATGTGGCAACCAACAGGCCTCCCTTTTTTAGAACGTTGAGTTGAACGCGTTGGCTTGCCAATGGTGTGTAAGACCTCCGATATGAACCTCACAGATTGTTTTCTACTCTCTTCCATGAAGACTGGAGTAATACGTCTAGCAATTCCTCTTCGCGTCACTTATTAAATAGGTGCTCGTCCATGTTGGGTAAAACAAGTCACCATGATCCACAGTCTCTCAGAGATTGTTTCAGGTGTTAAGGCTCCCAAAGCACGTGGCCTCCTGTCTCACTGGTCTGATATGCATCTAAGATCGTGGACACTCAGCCGTACAAACTGGTGCAATGCACGATGAATGAGTTAAAGTGCTCTAGATCAAGATCGTAGACACCCAGCCGTACAAACTGGTGCAATGCACGATGAATGCGTCACAGTGCTCTAGATCAAGATCGTAGACACTCAGCCGTATAAACCGGTGCAATGTACGAGTCAAAGTGCTCTAGATCTGTGGCCTGTTGTCATCGCTAGCCAAGTTTGATTTCCTTACAGTTAGTGCTGCATACACTTGAATGCATTCTTCTGTATCTGGCCGTTTCAACATCTAATCGGCATTCAAAAGCAGGCTCATCCCCTCGTGTTTCTCTTGTTTAAACTTTTTTTTAAATGTATGCACATACTCAAGCAAATGTGCATGAGGGATCTCACGCAATTGGGTATAACAATAGAAATTGAACTCACATCACACGCATACACGCATTAAAGCATGGACCTCAAACGTATGCTCTGCACTGCACTGCACAGGCTACATTGAAAGTGTGAAGCACCTAAGAGAGACGCTTCTGATTCAAGAGTGGGACATGTCAAACAGGCACCTTGCCAAGAAAAGGTGGGTCGCATGCAATTGTTGCAAATAAGTGGTGGGCCACCTGCAGTTGAGCAGGTTTTGACGGTTGCTTGCACCCGTGTCCGTCTGCACGTGTAGGGTTGGCCAGAACTGTATATATACAGCGTATATGACCGTTTATACATATAATGTGCGTATATGTTCCCGAGCCAAAATCGCCCGTCTGCACGTGTAGGGTTGGCCAGAACCGTATATATATGTGCGTATATATTCCCGAGCCAAAAACACCGTTTATACTCCGTATATATATGGTTCTGGCCAACCTTCTGCATGTGGCACCCCAAGACACCGGTAGTTGTTGCTTGAAGTAAACGCTTGTGTTTTCTCTGTACTAAACGACTGAAAGCCCCAGGAGGGGTGTAGTTTTGTAGGGTAAAGGGTAAAATTGCACCTCAGATTGATTGTCTTTGCTTGGGTTTACTAGTGTTTTGGCATTTCATTTACATACACACACACACACACACATACACACACGCACACACACACATACACACACACATACACACACATACATACATACATACATACATGCACACACACGCACACACGCACACACATGCAGGGCCATCTCCATGTTTGAGCGGTACCTCGTTGACTTTAACCTGTATGACGAGGTGGGCTGCAGTGTGCTGTATTGCTTAGCATTTGCTCAGCTTGTCTGTCTTTTTGTGTGTGTGCACGCTGTGTGTGTATATGTAAATGTATGTGTGTGTGTGTGTGTGTGTGTGTGTGTGTGTGTAGAGGCCAGAGATCAATACCGCTGTATAACAAAACGTTGTGGGCTTTGCTCTTTGCTCATTCACCAATAGGTGACAGCCACGCATGCACACACACGCTTATGCATATGCAGGCAAAAAGACATATACACATAGACCGCCATCAAACACGTGTGCGTGGAAACATGTTTACTCAACACACTCTGCGATGCTTTGAGCACAGGCAGGGGGCTTTGAAGTGGTTGGAGCGTTGTATGAGGACCCTGACTCCTACATCGAGCTCCTTGTTTCTCCAAGGCTTAGAGGCTTGGCTCGCTGTATGATGGAGGTGTGTTTGAGTGTACTATATGACAGTAATATGTGAGTGCACTATGTGTATGTGTGTGTGATTAAATAATGGACGGGTGCTGTGATTTAATCATACATGCACGCAGTTTTGGTGTGAATACGGCTAGCATGCTGCAAGTAAATAATATGATAGGTGCGCAGTCGTGACACGGATGCAAAGATTGACGCTGCCAGTGAAAGGTTGGTAAAAGCAGGGATCCTAATTACAGGAGTGCAGTCGTGAAACGGATGCAAGGATTGACGCTGCCAGTGAAAGGTTGGTGAGTTTAGACGTGACTGGATCCAAATACAGAGGTACGCTATCGTGAAACGCGTGCAAGGATTGACGCCTGTGAAGGGCTGGCAAAAGCTGAGGTGAATGGTTTTAAATATGGAGGTTCGCTATCATGATTCGGATGCAAGGATTGACGCTTATCTCCGGGTATACCATTTCGGCCCCTACGCTTTATTGATAATCAAAGTTTAGGCTGGGCACCCTCGTGCAAGGATTGACGCTGCCAGGTAAAGGTTGGTAAATTTAGACGTGACTGGGTACAGAGGTGCGCTATCGTGACTGGATACAGAGGTGCGCTATCGTGATACGGAAGCAAGGATCTAGGATCAACGTTGCCAGTGAAGGGTTGGTAAATAAGACATGGCTGGATCTATGCACACGTACGTTGCAGGCGTGCACGACTGAGCAACAGAAGCAGACGTACCCAAGGATACAATAGTGTGTGTAGGGTTGGCCAGAACCATGCATATACGGTGTATATTCGATGTTTCAGGCAGGGAAGTCACCAAATATTTGGTCATGTGCTGCACAATATGCGGTTCTGGCCAACCCTAAGTATGTGGAAATAAGTGTGACTGCCTCTGTGCACGTGTGTAATGCAGGAGTGAGCGGCACAGGCATGTGTGCAAAAAGAACAGAATACAACACAGGCAGCGAAAAACCAATCTCCGCATTGCTTAAGAAAGCGGAGCCGATTAATAAAAGCTGAGGTTTTAAACTAATTAGGTGTAGCTGCCTCCGTGAGAAGCAGCGAATGCTGGCATACTAAAGCTGCAGCAGTGTGTGTGTATGTGTGTGTATGTGTGTAAACGAGTGAGACTGCCTCTGTGCACGTGTATATTGCAGGAGTGCATGAGTGAGCGGCGGATGCAAGTGTACCAAAGCTGCAACGCAACTGCAAGGGACATTGCCATGCGCGAGCTCAGTAGCTCGGGTCTGAGCTCTCTCTTTTCTATGAAGGAGGTGCGTGGGTGTGGGTGTGGTCGGTGGGGATGTGGTTGTGTTTATGAAGACGTGTGCGTGTACGGTAGGCCAGATGTGGGAGCAAGTCGTTTAAGGATGACTACTACATGTGCAATTAGTCAAATGTGGGAGCAAGTCGTATAAGGGTGACTAGTGCATGTGCAATTAGTCGAATGTGGGAGCAAGTCGTATAAGGGTGACTAGTGCATGTGCAATTAGTCAAATGTGGGAGCAAGTCGTATAAGGGTGACTACTGCATGTACAGTTAGTCAAATGTGGGAGCAAGTCGTATAAGGGGGACTACTGCATGTGCAATTAGTCAAATGTGGGAGCAAGTCGTATAAGGATGACTACTACATGTTCGATTTCAAGGATAGCGTGGTTGTGTGCAAATGTAGGGTTGGCCAGAGCCGTGTATATGCACCATTTATGACCGTATATTTGGTGGTTTCCCTGCCAAAAATATCGTAAATACAAACTGAAATTTGCGCATGAGCAATAACTCGTACCTGCAAGCTACAAGGGGTGGTGCACATATGCATGCACTGAAGTTAGAGGGATGTGTCCACACTGTATTTACTGTGCATGGAATTGACGCAACCTCACACAAGCAATAGCGCGCGTGCACACACACACACACACACACGCACACGCACACATTGATCTGCCGCAGGGTGTGTGGGGCATCGTCCAAAGAGTCTGGGCTATCGTTATGCGCATCGTGTTGCCCTTCAAGTTCTGGTAGACTGTAGTGTGTAGCAAAATGCCATGTGGTGCTTTTGAATAAGAGGGCTGATTGATGGGCCACAATAAAGAAGGGCTTGGTATGAATTGCTGCCCTGGTTGAGGACCTCACTTGTTGGCTGTAGCAATGGAGTCATTGTGTTAAAGTGCCGGTATAGGTTAAGGTTACATCACTATATTGTGTTAAAGTGCCGGTATAGTATAGTCATCCTACGGCTTAAACTGTGTTGTTGTTGTAGTCAAGCCAGCGTCACTGGTCACCGTCAAGTTACGTTGTACATCTCCACACTGAGGAAGTGTACACACAGGAAAGTTATCTGCAAATGTCAGACAGCCAGAGCTGCTTGGTAATTTATGCTCTTTGCTTGCAATTACGTGGGCCTTATCTAGTGCAAAAAGCTTTTGCTGCGGATTTAAAGCATAGGAGAATTTTTTTGGTAAACCTTGTAACTTAAAAGCATACGATGAGGGGTGTTTGAAGAGACGGCAAGCAAGTTGGTGGCCCCTAATGAGCACAACAACAAACTGGCCAGTGCACCTATAGTTCTTGGTTTGCCATCCCTTTCACGATTGAATGTTTGTTGGATACTGTGCCACAGTCTACCGTCATCTGCTTCTGCCCAAACATTATGTCAGTATGTTCCGTTTCCGTACGTGCGCATACTTTGAGTGTGGTGGCAGCAGTGAGGCTAGAAGGAAGCAGTTCTTTCAATTGCACTGGCTTCTCCCTTCCTCACAAATGTAAAAGGATGTGCGACCTGCTTGCGTTCCTTGTTTTAAACGGTTTAAGCGATGTAGTAGCGATGTAACCTTACCTTAAATGGTCCAAGTCCTCTCGGAGTAGGAGAGAATTGATATCAAACAAATCTCAGGTCGCATTTGGGGACAGCATCTAGTCTAGTGTCAAAAGGCCTCTATTTCATGTAACTGGCTGAGACCAGCCAGCAGCTGTTAAGGTCAGGGAAGCATCCATTCTTGCAGCTTTGAAGGGGAAAAGGTGGAATTTCCACATCTAAGCGAGATGGATTAATTAAATCTGACGGTAGCCTGACTCATTGCAGCAGCCAAGAATTCTCATTATATGAAAATAGCTATCAATCCACTTAATTCAGAGCTTGCTGTGCTCTCCCATCCACCTTGATTGCCATAGTACACTAAACCAATCATTAATCCACTTGTTTCAGAGCTAGCTGTGCTCTCCCATCCACCTCAAAAGGATGTACGTCGATAAGTAAGCGGACATCTACACCCTCCTCGCTGACCTGCAAGTGCAAAGGTTGAAGATGGGAGGATGGTATGCAAACACTTTTGGATGCTTGCGTGGAGTAGCTAATTTCTATGTTACACATTTGCAACAGAGGACTCACTTGCAGTTCAGTGTAAATTTAGTTCTCACCTCGCACATACTGGTATGCAATGCCAGCATTCACCCCTTTTCATAACGCTACTCTTATGCATGTAACACAGAATGCAAAAGGTTCCATGTGTTGCCACACACATTTCCAGCCAACAATCCATTTGTGATTGATTCAAATCGAACGACTGAGGCAGCTGAATTGGCTTGTGCGTGGACAAGAAAGGCACACACATACACACAACTAATTTGTGCACCCTTGCTTTCACCATCAATTTACCAGCTTTAACCAAGAACGTGCCGATGCTCTCTATGCGTCGTCTATGCAGTGGCCCTTTTTCTCCACACGGGTGTGGGGAGCAAAATCACAGCACACACTGTCCTCCTCCTTCTAGGGAAAAGCTCTACCTACAACTGGTTCCTATTTGACCTACGTGATCAAACAGCACTGATAAATAGTTGACTTTACTTGACCTGCTTCTCTCACTGATTCAGCACTGACCTGTGTTACTGATTCAGCTCTCACTGATTCAGCTCTCACTGATTCAGCTCTCACTGATTCAGCTCTCACTGATTCAGCAATCACTGATTCAGCACTCACTGACTCAGCTCTCACTGATTCAGCACTGACCTGTGGCTGGTTCTGCTCCAAGGTGGCCAACGTGTCTGAGAAAGCCCTGCAGGACGACGGCCCAAACATATTGCCCCACACAAGCAGCACCTGCGTTGAATTGATGCATGATTGACACACTATAAGTATGAGCAAGCACTACTGCCCCACACAAGCAGCACCTGCATTTGATTGCAGCTTTGGTGAGCACTGGGGTTGTGTTCAGCGTATCACTCTCATGGCAGCAGAGCTAAATAGCAAACACAAAGATATGTGGGGTGTACAACGAGTGCGCATTATTCAGGAAATTGTGTGTGATGGATAGTAAGCAGCGCTGTTTGATCTGCACGAAATGAGTTTTTCTGCAGTGAGATTTTGAATAGCCTGTACGAAAGGGCTGATGGAGCAGGAACCATGAACCTCAGTACCACACACAAATCACGCACTGGTACCTGATACACTGATGCACGACCAAAATGGTATTTAATCCTCTTTTATGTAGCAACGAATGAGTGAATTATGTGAAGACCTTGGGATTTGCTTGTTGATGTTTGGCATGTCCACCGTGTTTCAGTAGCCTCAAGTGACTTTATGGTAAAAATTTGGAGGGGTGGATGTCTCAGGGTTGCTCAGTTCGAGGTTCAGTTAAAAGTTCAGGTTCGCAAAATTTTACGCATTTTAACGAATTTGAAAAATTCGGAGTTCGGTCAAAGTTTGACAAACTGTTAAGAGTTTGTCGAACTTTGCAGCACGCATCTGTCAAAACTGCAAGGGACAGCCGCCCCCCCCAGTTCAGTCCCACTCTTTCTTTGCAGTAAAAGTAACATGTTCAATTATTTATATATGAAATATGATATGTAATCTGTATCAGGCCAGAAAGTTTCCTTGGTCTTAAGGCCAAACTTGTCACACATTACTGAACTGCTAGGGATTTGTGCAACGCGGCACTTGCACTGCACCTGAAGGTTCTCCTTTTTCTGCTCTACAATGATGACATGGTCCCATTCCGGCTCCATTTTTCCCCGTATAATTATTTATAAACATACGCAAAGATTCAAAGGTGGGGGGAGGACGGTTCCCAAATTTGCACATTGAACTGTTAGAGGGTTCTAGAACTTTAACGTATTTTATCAAACCCTTGCTCCCAAAAAAACGAACTCAACAACCCTGGGTTGTCTGGTTCATCATTTGATGGCATGCACTTTCATGGTTCACCCCTCTCACACCAAATAACCAAAACCACCTCTCAGTTGAAACTGATGTGCAAACGTTGCTACGTATGTTGATGTGCGAAGACAGTAACGGACCACCCACTCCCAGCCATCTCTCCTTTCACTGGATCATCCATTGGTTGATTTCTGCTTTTGCGTGACCAGCTCTCAAATTTGACACGAATGTTACCAATGAGGATCAGCTCTCAGATCTGACACGAACATTACCAATAGCTCTCGGATCAGGCATGAACATTACCAGTATTCGCGTGACCAGCTCTCAGATCTGACATGAACGTTACCAATACATGCTCCATACACTACAAATCACTCAACCTAAAATAGAGGGCACTCCTGAATTACTAGTAGTAGGTTTGATTAAGTCATAATTCTTGCTGTATTGACGACCTGTGCGGTCCACGTTTTTTTAATTGGCACGACCCTCTATTCACGGAGAAGGTTCTACGCCTCCAGCTGTGAAAAATGGAGCTCGAGGCGAATTTTTTGCAGGTAGGGTGTAAGTATCATCTCTACTTGCCAGTCACTCCTTGCACTCACTTGCATGTGTGGCGACGTGGACAGCGCTTCTGCTACTGCCACCAAGCCCTGCAAAGTGTTTGCGATAAACAGCCACGTAATGTACTAAAGATTTTGAATGAGAGGATGTCAAACGTGACACGTGTAAAGGAGAGGCTGTCAAACATGGTACGTTTGAAGGAGAGGCTGTCAAATATGACACGTTTGAAGGAGAGGCTGTCAAACATGACACGTCTAGCCTTTGTGTTACTAGAGTGTGCAAGACTTGATATGCCTACAACAGTCACGCTTTCCAAGCTGTGTGCGTTGAGTGACATGTTTCAAGTGCGCACACTCTAAGCGGTATGCGTTGAGTGATGTTTGTCAAGTGCGCACATACCTCTCACAATCTGACCACAACTCTTGTCTTAGCACCCATCGTAAACCCACTGCTGCTAGCTATAAAGGCCCCACCCTGAAGGTTATGCACGTAACCCTGAACAAACACCCAAAATTTGCCCGCTCCCACCTAAACCCTGGACCCTAACACTAGTAAGCCCGGCCGGAATTGATGCGTACATAGTACTACTGCATGTGTACCGCATCTGGCAGACCCTACTCACGCGCTTTATACCCTCTCCTCACAATTCCAATCTTGTTAGCATGAGCCAGTGCCCACCTGCGCTCCGATGTTATTCAATGTTGTTGCCCCACAGACCCAAAAATTTTGACGCTATTCGATGTTGTCTCCCCACAGACCCAAAGAATTTGATGCTATTCGATGTTATTGCCCTACAGACCCAAAGAATTCGATGTTAATCGATGTTGTTGCCCTACAGACCCAGAGAATTCGATGTTAATCGATGTTGTTGCCCCACAGACCCCAAAAAAACTACAAACCAGCAGGACCTCCTTCTCCGCTATTCAATCAAAACACCTCCTCAATGCCCACCTGCTCCCCAATGTTATTGCCTCGCAGGTCCAGTGAAACTCAAAACCAGCAAAACCTCCTTCTCCGCTATTCAATCCAAACACCTCCTCAATGCCCACCTGCTCCCCAATGCTATTGCCTCGCAGGTCCAGTGAAACGAGCCAGTGGCAGTAGGGCATGGAGCGTGCGAGTGCAAGTGCCCCTGCATCCTGCACAAGGGAATCAGAGAGTGCACAGGCAGCTTTATTTTAGGCACTAGGTGCATGCCATGGCTTGTGCACACATCTATCCTATGAGAATAAGACGGAGGATTGAGGGCGTGCCTGTGTTACAATGTGAGTATGCTGTGTTGCAATTCAGGGCGTGCCTGTGTTACGAAGAGAGTATACTGTGTTGCAATTGAGGGCGTACCTGTGTTACAATGAGAGTATGCTGTGTTGCAATTGAGGGCGTGCCTGTGTTGCAATGAGAGTATGCTGTGTTGCAATTGAGGGCGTGCCTGTGTTTCAATGCGAGTAGGCTGTGTTGCAATTGAGGGCGTGCCTGTATTACAATGTTACAATGAGAGTATGCTGTGTTGCAATTGAGGGCGTGCCTGTGTTACAATGAGAGTATGCTGTGTTGCAATTCAGGGCGTGCCTGTGTTACAATGCGAGTATGCTGTGTTGCAATTGAGGGCGTGCCTGTGTTACAATGCGAGTATGCTGTGTTGCAATTGAGGGCGTGCCTGTGTTTCAATGAGAGTATGCTGCTGTGTCGAGAGTATGCTGCTGCATTTTTTGTCCTGTCTGAGCACGTGCCAGGGAGTGTAGGTGCTGTATTGTCGTAAAGGGAACCGGGATTCCTTAGTTTAGTGACCAAAGCCAGGCTTCTGTACTGAAGGCAAGAGGCTTTACAGCAGAAGAATCTTCTAGTGCAGACACTCCAGTTTTGAACACACCAAGCGCGTTCTTGTCATGTTTCAGCTTTATTCAGCTTGAAAGGAGACAGTTTTGGATATCATTGCAAACACTGCCAAGAGCAACGCACATACTGTCTCTGTATGTTACAAGCTACGAGTGGCCTTTACTTTTTGTTCCCCCTCACCATTGAGCTTTGAGTTGCCTTTGCATCATGCTTCCCCCTCACCATTAAATAACGTCTATCACAATGCCAATACACTCAATACCCTCTGCTGGCCCATCTGCTGCCGACGTACTTCATGCATACAGCTCAAGCACACACACTGTTACGCACACAAGCACACACACACACACACACACATACAAACACGCACACAAACAAAATCACACACATACACACACAGCTCACCCCTAGCATGTTTGATGCTAAGTTCACTCTTTCCAGTTGAGGGGCCTCCGACAAAAGACGCTCCAACTGAGCCCCTGCGACATGACATTAAATCCAATGTTAAACCAAGAAAGAACGCCTGCATTTCTACCTGATTCATGAAAGTGGAAACACAAGCATTCACCACAAGGCATCGGTACACAACAAGGACGTCACTTGTTGCAAATGTATTCAGGAGCTCGCATAATCTTGCATGTGAGCAGTCCAGGACCATCTGATTATTATTATACATAAATTCATGTGTGAGGAGCAGCACATGCACAACAAGAGGGTCTGGAACATCAAACAGGGATCAATGCATTAAGGCCAGGTAAGCTCGAACATTCAGGGTCAACCCCTCCAGAGTGCAATCACATTTGTTCCAGCAGCCATTCCCCAGTACTTGCAACACCTATGGGTACGTTTATTTGCTCACGTATCACTTTACAACCGCAAACATGCACGGAAAGGAAGAGAAAGGACAAAGAGATATGCAAGCCATTCCTGCATCAGCTTAAGATGAGAAAGCAGAAGGAATAGAACTGTCACACAGCTTAAAACCAAGCCACACAACTCATGCACTGTTCTGAACTCTTCCCATAAGTACGTTCTGCAACCAAGGAGCAAGGCAAGTCATCACGCACACCTGAAAATCCTGACAGGCGATTCGCTCTCAAGTCCAGGGAAGCTATTGATTTATTCCGCAGCAGCCCGTACGTCACCTGCTCCACCAGACACAGGGTGCCCACATTAAAGTACAAGTCGTTGCATGGTACGTACTAAACACTATGCCTGTAATACACTGCCTACTCTACACAAACTATGTCTGTAATACACCACCTACTACACACCCAATGTCTGAAGTACACTATTTACTTGAACGGTTCAAGGAAAGCACAACCATCAATGCTATTGCGGCGCTGTAGAATGTTCACGGCCACCTGCTTTAAACAAGTTAAGCAGCCACAGCATGAAACAGCAGTATGGGTTGTACGTAAAACCAGCTGCTTCAAAAAAAGTGAGTATTCACATCAAACGACCGTACGGCACAGCATTATGGGGTGTACGCAACACCACCTGCTTTCAAACAGGGTGGATATGCACATCAAACGACCGTACGGCATAGCAGTATGGGGTGTGCGCAACACCACCTGCTTTCAAACAAGGTGAATATGCAAATCAAACGACCGTACGGCACAGCAGTATGGGGTGTACGCAACACCACCTGCTTTCAAACAAGGTGGATATGTAACTCAAACGACCGTACGGCACAGCAGCATGGGGTGTGCGCAACACCACCTGCTTTCAAACAAGGTGGATATGCAAATCAACAACCGTACGGCACAGCAGTATGGGGTGTACGTAACACCACCTGCTTTCAAACAAGGTGGATATGTAACTCAAACGACCGTACGGCACAGCAGTATGGGGTGTGCGCAACACCACCTGCTTTCAAACAAGGTGGATATGCACATCAAACGACCGTACGGCACAGCAGTGTACGGTGCACAGGACACTACCTACTTTCAAACAAAATACGTATTCACAGTTACAGTGTGGATCAAGGCTACAGCTAGCGTGTGGCGCAGCATTTTGGGTGGTAGGACATGTCATCTGTGCCCATACAAGCATCCACATCTGGTTTCAAGGTCATTGTGTGACACAAATAGGGTCGGCCAGAACCATAAATATACGGTGAATATACGATATTTTTGGCAGGGACACCACCAAAAATGCGGTCATATACGGTGTATAAATACGGTTCTGGCCAACCCTAGACACAGATGACACACAGTAGAAGGTAGCCCGCTCTTATGCAAGTTATGCAAGCTAAACACCAGTAAGATATGATGTGTGAAACTACTGCATAGTGTACTTGTTGTGCAGGGAGGGGTTTATAGAGCTTTCTGCCCTACAGTAGCATCACACCCCCACCCCAATCCCAATCCCACCCACACCCACGCCCACACCCACACCCACACCCACACCCACGCCCACACTCACACCCGCACATGCACCCGCACCCACACCCACACCCACACCCACACCCGCACCCGCACCCACACCCACATTCACACCCACACCCACACCCACACCCACACCCACACTCACATCCGCACCCACACCCACATCCACACCACACCCACATCCACACCCACGCCCACGCCCACGCCCACGCCCACGCCCACGCCCACGCCTACGCCCGCGCCCGCACCCACACCCACACCCACACCCACACCCACACCCACACCCACACCCACATCCACACCCAAACATACCTCACACCTCACGCACACACACGCGCTCCTCCTTACCAGTGTTTCAAGTTGACTATCCACCAGACGGTGCTTGCTCAGTCCCAGCTCCGTGAGGGAGGTGTTGCAAGCCAGCATGCGGGCAAGGCTAAGAATGACGGTGTCCTACACAAGCGTGGTTATGGTGTGTGTGTGTGTGTACGTAATGTCATGTGCACAAGTGTTTAGGATGTTGGACTATGCTTAGAACAGCTCTCTCACTCTCTCTCTCTCTCTCTCTCTCTCTCTCTCTCTCTCTCTCTTTACAGGGAGCCAGTTACAATGATATTTTTGCAGGATCCTGCACACAGATCAGTCAATGCAGAAACAAGAGTGACACTTCCCTATCATCACTCACCACGCATCAGTAACCTGGGCTGAACCACACTTGCGCCCTTCCCACCCTCCGCCCCCAATACAATTGTGCGCATCCACCCGCATCCACATGCACACACGCACACGCACACCCACCACACATCCACACATCACACCTATACACCCTCATAAAACCACATTTGTAGGACACCATCATTCTTAGCCTTGCCCGCATGCTGGCTTGCAACACCTCCCTCAACTGTAGCCTGATCTGAACCACACTTGCCCCCCTCCTGTGGTGCATGAGCACCGTGAGCACCCGTGCCCAAGGCCTCCAGCGTTCACACATTCTCACACTTACACACATCCCCCCCCCCCAACCCCCCCACCTGTGGTGCATGGATGCTGTGTGCTCCAATGTCCAAGACCTCCAGCATCCACACACCCATACATTCACACATATCCCCCCACCCACACATCAGTTGCGCATGAGCGCTGTGTGCCCCCGTGCCCAAGGCCTTTACGTCCACACACCCACACGTTCACACATATCCCCCCACCCACCCACCTGTGGTGCATGGACACTGTGAGCTCCGATGTCCAAGGCTTCAAGTGTGGTGTTACAGGGCCCTGCTTCTCCCCCTTCTGCCCCCAGTGCATTGCATATCCCCAGTAGCCCTTTGATAGCCACCTCCACGTTGCTCACGTCTAAAGCCTTTAGGGACGAGTTCAGCCTGTACGGGATAAGCTCGTTAAGTCAGGATCACATGCTAGGTGCATGCGCAATCTGCGTTGCATGCCCCATACCCCCAATACACCTCTCGAAAGCTATTTCGACATTGCTCACGTCCAAACATATGTAACGTGTCCGCTTGACCTGAAGATCTCCCAGCCTGACCTAGAGATATTTTAACAGTGCTGCCTTGAGTGACGGCACTGCCTAACGTGCCCGCACTGCCTTGAGTGACCACACTGCCTTGTGTGACGTTGTGATGCACTGCCTTGAGTGACCGCACTGGCTTGAGTGACGGCACTGCCTAACGTGACCACACTGCCCTAAGTGACCGCACTGCCTTGTGTGACGTTGTGATGCACCGCCTTGAGTGACCGCACTGGCTTGTGTGACGCCCTGCCTTGCGTGACCGCACTGCCTTGTGTGACCGCACTGCCTTCAGCATTAAGTGATGTGTGACGCACTGCCTAGAGTGACCGCACTGGCTTGAGTGACCGCACTGCCTTGTGTGACCACACTGCCTTAAGTGATGTTGTGATGCACTGCCTTGAGTGACCATACTGCCTTAAGTTATGTTGCGATGCACTGCCTATTGTGGCCGCACTGCCTTGAGTGACCGCACTGCCTTGCGTGACCACACTGCCTTGTGAGACATTTGTCGCACATTGGGCACACATACTTATTGCCTTGTGAGACATTCGTAGCATATTTGGCACACATACCTATTGCCTTGTGAGACATTCGTAGCACATTTGGCACACATACTTATTGCCTTATGAGACATTTGTAGCACATTGGGCACACATACTTATTGCCTTGTGAGACATTCATAGCACATTGGGCACACATACTTATTGCCTTGTGAGACATTCGTAGCACATTGGGCACACATACTTATTGCCTTGTGAGACATTCGTAGCACATTGGGCACACATACTTATTGCCTTGTGAGACATTCGTAGCACATTTGGCACACATACCTATTGCCTTTAGAGACATTCGTAGCACATTTGGCACACACACTTATTGCCAGGAGGCGACACTCCATTTCTTTGTTCTCTCCTGTATTAGTTGGTCCTTTCTCACCTCTCTGGTCTATACCGTGCAGAAGGGTTTAATGCATGTCCACGGTGCTGAAGTGGACCTCAATTCCTTTATTGCCGTGCGGTATGGACATTTGGACATCATAACCTATGTTGGCCTACATTCCGCCCACGGTGCTGAGTGGACTCAATTCTATTTATGGCTGTGGTATGGACATATGGATATCATCACCTATGTTGTACATTCCGCCCACGGTGCTGAAGTAGACCTCAATTTTTTTATTGCCGTGTAGTATGGACATATGGACATCATCACACCTACGTAGGCCTATGTTCCGCTTCCTATGTTGCCTAAACACATCCCCAATGGCTACACATTGGTAGCGATTTCACTAGCTGTGCTTACAAACAGCTATAATGGTAATTTTATATTTGTTCCCACTCTTGCATGCAAAAGTCCCCAGAACCTTTGCGCCTGTAGTGGCAACATTGTATGCTGTTGTTGCTTGTTTTCGAACGTTGCTTCCGAATGTTTCCTCTCTCTTACCTGAGCATGTCCCCAATGGCTAGCATACCCTCCTCCCCCAACGGGTTATTGCTGAGAGACAAGGCCTGCAGTGCGTGCACGAAGTTTGATGATGAGCGCACGCGGGTCACGATGAGCTGCTTGCTTCACACAACTTTAACATACACGCCTGTAGTAGGAGTGTTTCCTCAAAGCTAAACGCCCGGTGCGTATAGCTTAAAGATAAGGTAACATAAGAGACAAGATAGCTTCACATTTCAGTAGAAGTGCTCCCTCGAAGCTACACGCCAGGTGCCTGTTGCGGTAGTACGGCTCTACAGCTGGGGGGGCTTTGCCCTTTGATCCAACACAGCATATGACCTCGTGCTTTACTGCGTCCTTCCCATCTCATAGCTGGGGGAGCTTTGCCCTTTGATCCAACACAGCATATGACCTCGTGCTTTACTGCGTCCTTCCCATCTCATAGCTGGGGGAGCTTTGCCCTTTGATCCAACACAGCATATGACCTCGTGCTTTACTGCGCCCTTCCCATCTCATAGCTGGGGGAGCTTTGCCCTTTGATCCAACACAGCATATGACCTCGTGCTTTACTGCGTCCTTCCCATCTCATAGCTGGGGGAGCTTTGCCCTTTGATCCAACACAGCATATGACCTCGTGCTTTACTGCGTCCTGCCCATTTCATAGCTGGGGGAGCTTTGCTCTTTGATCCAACACAGCATATGACCTTGTACTTAACTGCGTCCTGCCCATTTCATTCCAGGCTGGATATCCAAGCTCTTTAATAATACTACAACCTAGCACCTCCATACGTTTTATTTTAAATTGATCCAAGGACTGGTCTTTTACTTCACCTTGCGCTCTCTTCCTTTTAAACCGTTGCTTTTCTTTCTATGAGGAGGAGGTATTAACTTTGAAACCATGCCCTTGAGTGTAAAGGGGAGGATTGGAAAGAGATCAGCTTCTAGAGCTCAGTGATCGTAATGTTGCTCGACCAGCATGTCGCACCAGTATCTATGTCGGAGGCAGCATGGACACATTTCGTGACTCTCTTGCTTCGTGCTTACTTGCAAGCATGTGTTGCTTGCAAAAGAAAAAGAGAGGCCTGGCGACCGTTTGTTGTCATCACACGACAAAATCTACCAAAACTGCAATTTCCAGCACAGCACAGCATTTTCATCGAGTCCATCCCGTTACACCACTTTCTATTCATTCATTCAATTATTATTGAGAAGCAACACTTCACACGTCCAGAACTCTAACTAGTAAACCAAAGAAAAAGCCCAGACACTACCAGCCCTACAAATGGTGCTACCCCCGCAACCTTTGCAAAGGCAAGTTCATCATTGTTTCAAATCCATCGCGCTTTACGTGCAAAGGAGATGGACCAGTTTGACATTGCTACAACTGCAACATAGGATCCGCTTATATTTCACCATCCTTCTATCTTCAAACGCAAGGAACGTGGTGTCAGCATGTACAGCATGATACTCCCTTTGTCTTCATTTCAGTGAGCGGACACGTTAAAGTCCAAATTATGTTCATACATTTTACATTTCTACTCACACATTTCTACTCACACCTTTTGTTCACACGTTTACTTTAAATTTCTAGGTCTGGCCAGTACTATACGTACGCTGTGCAAGTGGTATTGAGGCGGGAGACAACGGGGTCTTAGAATGTGCTGATAGGCCTGATCACTGATAAAACAAGTTCTGCCAAACCTACACATCTTCTTTCTCTTTATTCCATGTGCACAGACCCACAGACTACATCACCAATTACACATACCTGCAACTCGCAGCTAGGGGTAGAGAGGGCCTTACAAAGAGTGGCAGCCCCCTGGGGCCCGATGTTGTTGCCAGAGAGGTTAATACCACGAATGCTGCTGTGCGACTGCATGAATTTGCGCGTGACAGTATGTGTGTGTGACTGTGTGCTTGTGTGTCTGTTTGTGTGATACGTGCTTGATGCCAACCCTTACAGCGCAATTCCTCAAGGGCAGAGCACATGTCTCTTTACAAAATAAGTCTGTGTGTCAGTTGGTGCTAAGGACAAGGGCGTGCATAGCGGAGTGCACCTTCGTTTTTCCAGCTGTTACGTTTCCTTGACCCTCCCCTCCCACCCTCTGCTACCACCCTTTTCCACCCCCATTCCCCCATACCCACCCCCACCCATACTTGTCAATAGGCACAGCCACTCGGCACACCCTGTACTCCAGACACCAAGCAGTAGAGCATGCTTGCCTTGATAAGGCTGGCAACTGCCTGAGCGGCCAGGTCATTCAAAAAGTTGTTGGTCAGATCCAAGGACTCGAAATTGGTGTCCATCTGCAAAGCCTCACAAACAGCCAGCAGCTGCAGCAAACATCAAAAATTGTAAAGGCATGAAAGAGGCGCATTGAGCCTCGAGGTGCAGGTGCAGGCATATGGCAAGCAAGGCCTTGCACGATCAGTAGTTGTGCACAAGTCACTTGTGTGCGTGTGTGCATATGTGTGTGTATGTTTGTGTGTGTATGTGTGTGTGTGTGCGTGTGTGTGATTGTGAGTGTATGTGTGTAAATTTGTATGTGTTTTTTCTTCCCACGCACCTGCATAGGCTGCACTCGATTGCTAAAGAGCTGATTGTGGTTTCCATTCAAGGCAAGGTCGCTAAGGACCACTCTGAGCAAAGTAAAAGGGGGGCGGGGAAAGGAGCGGGTGTGTTCTTCAAGAACTTAGAGCATGTTGACCCTCTCCGCAGGGAGCAAAAAACACACTCACCCTGCTTCTATGGCTGCATCCAGCTCCTCAATCAGGCACGAAATTGGCTTGCAGGCCAGGTCAGCACACTTTTTAAGGTAGGTCTCCTTGAACAACTCCATGTCAGTGCCTCGTCTTAGAGTTCACATTTGTGTGAGTTTTTAGAAGCCATCAGATGTTTTTCCAGTTCATTATGAATTAATTTTCAACTCTAACTGCAGATCCAAGGACAAAAAACCTCGCATGCTGCAAATCAATTTAAAATGCGTTTAACACCACTTTGCTACGTCAGTTACTTCAGAAATCATGGTCCCATGTTCTTGTCTGCTGTGCAGCCTTCCTCTTTATGGGGTGTCCTGGGCAATCCCTCTTGCTCTCTAGTGCAGGGTGAGTTACTGCTAATTCCCTGCTGACCAGGCACACACACACACACACACACACACACACACACACACACACACACACACACACACACTCACACACACACACACACACACACACACACACACACACACACAC
>Ga0307942_1001422_pt1 | contig 19082 bp, 29 predicted proteins | sample OrgLakmetagen175_FD_201846 | JGI IMG/M metagenome (GOLD analysis project Ga0307942, IMG submission 201846) | Saline water microbial communities from Organic Lake, Antarctica - #175 | ecosystem: Environmental > Aquatic > Non-marine Saline and Alkaline > Saline | place: Antarctica: Organic Lake... | reverse complement strand
CTCTCTCTCTCTCTCTCTCTCTCTCTCTCTCTCTCTCTCTCTCTCTCTTTATCTCTCTCTCTCTCTCTCTCTCTCTCTCTCTCTCTCTCTATATATATATATATATATATATCTCTCTCTCTCTCTCTCTCTCTCTCTCTCTCCCAACATGTGTGCCTCATTCCTTGATAGCCACATCCCCAAATAACCCCACCTAAAACGTACGTACGCTTTAAACACTTCCCCCAATCAAAATACTTGTGTGTTCCGATATAAAACATTTACATGCTGGCCAATTCCTCAGGTCGTTGAGCCCAAGCGTCTGCGCCTCCGCTCTGCCCAAACTGCACTGGACGCAATGAATGCTGCGTTTGCTGCCAAACAACACCAGCTGCAGCAAATTGAGAAAAAGGTGCGTAGGCCAATTAGCTCACCTACCAAAGCTTCCTTTCACAAGTACAGCGACTACATATACGGTCTTCTTGGGCACTGCAGAAATTGAATTTATCCAGGCACTGAAAATTGCTACACGCACGTCGATCAAGGGCAAGCAGTCACTATGGCATCCAGTACCATAAGAACCAAGATCGAGTCACAATAGCACCATGTGTGCCATAGGTATCATGGGCAAGCAAGTGAACCATTAGCCATATGTCACTATGGCACCAAGTGTACCATAAGAACCAAGGACAAGTCACTACGGCACCAAGTGAATCATAACCAAGGACAAGCAGTCACTACGGCACCCAGTACCATAAGAACCAAGGACAAGTTACTACAGCACCAAGCGAATCATAACCAAGGACAAGCAGTCACTATGGCACCAAGTGTACCATAAGAACCAAGGACAAGTCACTATAGCACCAAGTGTACCATAGGTATTAAGGACAAGTTACTACGGCACCATGTGTGCCATAGGTATCATGGGCACCAAGTGTACCATTAGCCATAAGTCACTATGGCACCAAGTGTACCATAAGAACCAAGGACAAGTCAATACGGCACCAAGTGAACCATAACCAAGGACAAGCAGTCACTACGGCACCAAGTGTACCATAAGAACCAAGGACAAGTCACTACGGACCCAAGTGTGCCATAGGTATCAAGGACAAGTCACTATAGCACCATGTGTTCCATGGAATCATGGGCAAGCAATAGTCATGTATCAGTGAGGTGCAGTCAAGCACACAACAGCCATGTATCAGTGAGTGCACAATATTCATGTATCAGTGAGCACACTATAGTCACGTATCAGTGAGTCAAAGCACACAACAGTCATGTATCAGAGAGGGTCTGCTTGTACATTGCATTTGACAATGCTAACAGTTTGAACTAAAATTAACTTAAAACGCACCCACACTCATACACACACACACACACATACATACACTCACACACACACAAAGGTAGCAGACACTGATATGAAGCTGCTCACATGCGCATCACGCCCAAATGCATGCATGTATCATACAAACCATACTCCACAGTACGTGCATTTTAGGTGGACAGCCTGCAGAAGAATCTAGAGACCACGCAGGCTGAGCTGGCCAGCTTGCAGCACCAGGCTGACTTGAGTGCAAAGCGTCTGGGGCGTGCAGCCAAGCTCATTAGCGCGCTAGGTAAACTTGATGCCTTTTTTCTGAGGCTGTGGGCCTGCTAGGTTCAGAATGACCAGGGCCACAGTATCAGGCTCTGGTAGAGGCTTGGTATAGAGGCCTAGGCTTTGGTAGAGGCTTTGGTAGAGGCTTAGGCTGTGGTAGAGGCTCTGGTAGAAGCTTGGGCTTTGGTAGAGGCTCTGGTAGAGGCTTTGGTAGAGGCTTTGATGGAGGCCATGTTATAGAGGCTCAGGTTTTGGTAGAGGCTCTGGTATAGAAGCTCAGGCTTTGGTAGAGGCTCAGGCTTTGGTATAGAGGCTTAGGCTTTGGTAGAGGCTCAGGCTTTGGTATAGAGGCTTAGGCTTTGGTAGAGGCTCAGGCTTGGTTGAGGCTCATGCTTTGGTAGAGGCTCAGGCTTTGATAGAGGCTCAGGCTTTGATAGAGGCTCTGGTAGAGGCTTTGGTAGAGGCTCAGGCTCAGGCTTTGGTAGAGGCTTTGTTATAGAAGCTTAGGCTTTAGTAGAGGCTCAGGCTTTGGTAGAGGCTCAGGCAGTAGTTCAGTTCAAACATCTGAGGCGTGTGGCTAAGTCTCAGCAGCACACTAAATTGATTGAATGGCTTTGGCTGAAGCTAGGTCTTAGCAGTGCACTACCAGTGTTGAATGGGTTTGGCTGAATCTGAGTCTCAGCAGCACAATAGATTGATGGAATGCTTTTGGCTGAAGCTAAGTCTCAGCAGGCGCACATAACCAAACATTAGTAGAGGCTCAGGCAGCACTTCTGTGAAAGCATTTGGATTGTAGTTGAGCTCATTACTAGGTGTGTTTCAACTTGTGCTCCAATACAAGCCAACAGCAACAGCAATTTGGTCGTTTGGGCTTACAGGAAAAGGTTTGCTCTGCGCCACAGCAACTCATACATCATACACGTGTTTCAGATCAGATCAGATCACATCACATCACATCACATGCGCCACAGCACCACATACATCATTCACGGGTTTCACATCGCATCACATCACATCACATGCGCCACAGCGCTTCATACATCATTCACGTGTTTCAGATCACATCACATCACATCACATGCGCCACAGCACTTCATACATCATTCACGGGTTTCACATCACATCACATCACATCACATGCACCATAGCACTTCATACATCATTCACGGGTTTCACATCACATCACATCACATCACATCACATGCGCCACAGCACTTCATACATCATTCACGGGTTTCACATCACATCACATCACATCACATCACATGCGCCACAGCACTTCATACATCATTCATGGGTTTCACATCGCATCACATCACATCACATGCGCCACAGCACCTCTTCTGTGTCAGTCTGTGTGAACATCATACACGTGTTTTACATCACACTTACATTGGGAGTACACACTCATGGCTTTAGGCGATGAGAGTGTGAGGTGGAGATCTACGGCAGAAGACCTAGGGGACAAGATGCTGCTGCTGGTTGGGGATGTGTTCCTCTCCGCTGCTTGCATCAGCTATACCGGCGCCTTTACAGGTGTTGTTCATAGCAGTTGGCTCTAAGGGCTTGTAAGGAATTGTAACCATGTTTTGATCTCTGTTGTATGATGTTGCAAGGAGTTGTACCTCCATTTCCGGTGTGCACCTCACTGGTGTGCAATTCACACTCCTGTGTGCATTTCACACTCCTGTGTGCACCTCACTGGTGTGCACCTCACTGGTGTGCATTTCACACTTCTGTGTACACCTCACTGGTGTGCATTTCACACTCCTGTGTGCACCTCACTGGTGTGCACCTCACTGGTGTGCATTTCACACTCCTGTGTGCACCTCACTGGTGTGCATTTCACACTCCTGTGTGCACCTCACTGGTGTGCATTTCACACTCCTGTGTGCACCTCACTGGTGTGCACCTGCTTTGCCAATTGTATTTTAATTTCAATAACCTGACTTCTTTGTGAGCTCCAACTGCCTTACTCAATAACTCATGTTTTATGTACACGCCTACACACACGAGCATGTGCACGTTATCGCCCTGACAGGCCCTTATCGCAACGCCCTCATCAAGGGCTGGGTCAAGAGCTGTGCAGAGCGAGACATTCCTGTGTCTGAGAACTTTTCGTTACAAGCCACACTGTCGACATCTGTGGAGGTAGGTCCTCGACACACTGTCAACATCTGTAGAGGTAGACTTACCCTGTCGATCATTATCTGTCGACAGTGTCCACCGACACTCAAGACTGTGTCGATCGACACAAAGTGTTGAGTGTCTGTCGATAGACAGTGTCCACAGACACTCAACACACTGTCATCATCTGTGGAAGTAGGTCCTCAACGGGGTGCGCAATGGACGGGAGAGGTACCGCTTAAACCTAAACACTTGCTTGTGCGTGATGTGCTAAGCGTTTACCACCACTTGCTCGTGCACGGTGTGCTAAGCGTTTACCACCACTTGCTTGTGCACGATGTGCTAAGCGTTTACCACCACTTGCTTGTGCACGATGTGCTAAGCGTTTACCACCACTTGCTTGTGCATGGTGTGCTAAGCGTTCACCACCACTTGCTTGTGCATGGTGTGCTAAGCGTTCACCACCATTTGCTTGTGCATGGTGTGCCAAGCGTTCACCACCACTTGCTTGTGCATGATGTGCAGAGGGATCGCACCATGTTGATCTGACCACTTGCTTGTACATGATGTTTAAAGGAATCGCACTATGTGGATCTCACCACTCGCTTGTATATGATGTGCAAAAAATTGGTCTGCCGATTCTGGAATGTGGCTGAAGTTGTGGTCATACTTGCAGATAAGCCACTGTCAAACTCATCAAAGTCAGTCTGCCATGATCTGTAAATTCGACCTTTGATCATCTACAAATTGTGCCGTTTGACATTCTCAATGGAATTTGCACATCCCCGAATACTTGCACGTACAGCTTGCACATATCATTGTATGCACAGCTGTCTGGTGCATGTATGACAGGCAAATTGTGTCATGTAGCAATTTCAATTAATATTGCACATCCCCAAACCGATACACGTACAGCTTGCACATACCATCGTATGCACAGCTGTCTGGTGCATGTATGACAGGCAAATTGTGTCATTTAACAATTTCAATTAATATTGCACATCCCCAAACCGATACACGTACAGCTTGCACAAATCATTGTATGCACAGCTGTCTGGTGCATGCATGACAGGCAAATTGTGTCATTTAACAATTTCAGTTAATATTGCGCATCGCCAAACTGTTACACGTACAGCTTGCACATATCATTGTATGCACAGCTGTCTGGTGCATGCATGACAGGCAAATTGTGTCATTTAACAATTTCAATTAATATTGCACATCCCCAAACCGTTACACGTACAGCTTGCACATATCATCGTATGCACAGCTGTGTAGTGCATGTGTGCCAGGCATTTGCACCGCAAGTTGCACACAAATGTGGCGTCCTGGAAATTTCACCACTCACAGATCCGTGAATGGAACCTGCAAGGCCTTCCCACAGACTCTCTGTCCATAGACAATGGTATTCTTGTGACCCGCGGCTCACGTTGGCCTTTGATGGTGGACCCACAAGACCAAGCCAACAGGTGGGCGTACTCGGTTTCAGCGAATGCCAGGGAGAAATCATGCATGGCTGTTTGCATCTAGTTGTGTGTGTTTTGAGATGTAATGGCTTGGTGGGCCGGGCTGGGCTGACGAGGCTGAGCAATAGAAAACTGTTATTCCAGCATGGACTGGGAAGTAAGTGAGGCTGCATGTACGTTTTTTAACCTGTGGCTCTCAATAGCGAGTCCAGTGTAAGAATCACGTGATCAACCAGCAGAATCACGTGATCAACCAGTAAGTGAATTTTTATCGATGCTGCCACCATGTGATGCTCGTCATGAGTGCATGTACGTGTTGCAACCCCTGGCTCTCATTAGCGTGTCCAGTGTACGATTTATGTGATCTGCCAAGAAAGTGGGATGCATTTAAACGGCTTACGCAGTAGGAACTACTGCTTGGCCGCATCCTTTATTTTTTATTTTGTGCCTGGCTTCAAGGTCTAGTTAGCCATAAAGAGCTTAATATGATCCGTTATTTCCTACCTTCCTCACAGCAGAGAGGGAAACAATTGAGCCTACACCCTCACAATTTCCCTCGACTCCGTTAATCCCATGCAGATGGGTGAAAGCGATGGAAAGCAAGAACGGTCTGCGCTGCCTACGTGTGAGCGATGCTAACATTCTGCGCACCCTTGAGAATTGTGTGCGTGTGGGCAGCTCGGTTCTTTTGGAGGACGTGGGAGAGAGCTTGGAGCCTGCCCTGGACCCCATTTTGCTCAAACTCACATTCATGCAAGGTTGGTGGATGTCTGTATGGGCGTGGCTGGGAGCGGGTGCGCGTGGGTGTGGGTGCTGCACTGCGAACGTTGAAACTGAAATGCAATGCAATTGTCAAGAAACTGAAATGCAATGCAGTTGTCATCAAGCCCAACGCTACCTTCATCATAGACTTTGCTTGCAGAAGATGCAGCATGACTTGGCCTTTCAAAACTGGCATTGTGTTGCACGTGTGACCTTTGAGGCTTGCCTTGGTGAAATAAATTTTGACTGACTTCAAGATTCCAAGTGTTGTGTTGCCCTTTTTCTTTTGTTTCTTGCAGGCGCTCGCAACCTCATATTCTTAAGGGAAACATATATTACCCTCATTGCTTTCTCTCTTGCAGGCACTCGCAACCTCATCCCCAATGGGGACGCACATATTACCATCACTGTTTTTTTTCTTGCAGGCAATTGCAACCGCATTTACCGAAGGGACACATATATCGCCCTCACGTCTTCTTCTTTTGCAGGCACTCGCAACCTCATCCCCAATGGAGACGCACATATTACCATTTCAGTTTTCTTTCTTGCAGGCAATTGCAACCTCATTTACCGAAGGGACACATATATTACCCTCACGTCTTCTTCTTTTGCAGGCACTCGCAACCTCATCCCCAATGGGGACGCACATATTACCATCACTGTTTTCTTTCTTGCAGGCAATTGCATCCTCATGTACTAATTATATTCCTAAGGGACACATACATCACCCTCACGTCTTCCTCTTCTGCAGGCACTCGCTACCTCATTTACCTAAGGGACACATATATTACCCTCACTGCTTTCTCTCTTGCAGGCACTCGCAACCTCATCCGCTTAGGGGACACAGATGTTGATTACGACCCGCAGTTCCGCTTCTATATGACCACCAAGCTGCCTAACCCCCACTACCTGCCAGAAGTGTGCATCAAGGTCAACCTCATCAACTTCACGGTCACACGGAAGGCAAGTTCACAGTCACACAAAAGGCAACTTCACAGTCACACGAAAGGCAAGTAGTACGTGCTATAATAAGCTTCAGCTTTTGCACAGTCACGTGGAGGACAAATTGTGCATGCTATGATGTGTGTGTGTGTGTGTGTGTGTGATGTGTTTCAGCCGCTTCACAGTCACATGCAAAGGAAAAGGTACGTGCTCCGTCACGGCAGAAGCAAAGAAGTTTTCCCAAAACATCTTTTTGTGATTGAGAACGCCATTCTCAGCAATGCATGTTGTAGTTTTTGGGCATGGAGGTCCAGCTGCTGGGAGATGTGGTGTGCAAAGAGCAACCAGAAAGAAGTATGATGCACCGGTCACGACACGACAGTGTGTTGCGTTTACCACCACGCAGGGTTTGGAAGACCAGCTGCTGGGAGATGTGGTGCGCAAAGAGCGTCCAGAGCTTGAGGAGCTCAAAGACCGCTTGGTGGTGTCCATTTCTAATGACAAGCGCCAGCTTGCAGAGTTGGAGGACAAGGTAAGTTTGGATCGTGTAACATGAAGGTGGATGGATTCGAAGGTGGAGGTAGGGGCGTGTTTGGATGCATGGGTGGGTGGGTGTAGGAGTGGGTGTGGGTTTGGATGCATGGTTGGGTGGGTGTAGGAGTGGGTGTGGGTTTTGATGGAGGGATGGGATAAGTGCAAAATGTTATCTAACATCAAATGTAATAATTTTGATGGTGATCAATAACGGATACAGTAACATGTTTTGGGGCTTAGAATGGCTGATGATTTGTAGCGAGTGTTGTGCCTTTGGGGTCAGTGCTTCACATTGTTCCAGTCAGGTGGTGGTAAAGAATCTGGTCATAAAGCGCGAGAGGAAGTAGTGGAACCGAGTCTTCGTCTGCGCAAGTGCCATGAGTACATTATTTATCCCTTCAAGTACACTATAAATTCCTTGTCGAGGATCATTTAACGGGCAAGTCTGGTGCCAGCAGCCGCGGTAATGAAGCAGGGAAGTGCTAATCAGTGTAGATTTGAGCCTCCTTCTGTGCAATTGCCGTGAGCCGTGTGTGTCGTAGGGGAGTGCTAATCAGTGTAGAATTGAGCCTCCTCCTTGCATATGCACACAAAATGCACACAAATACACGCTCACACACACACATAAACACACACACACACGCACAAATGCACACGCACGCACAAACACATGCACACACACGCACGCACATATGCACAATGCACACACGCACATGCACACACACATACACACACACACACACACGCACGTTCACACACACACACACAGGTTCTCAAGTTACTTCGAGAGTCTGAGGGCAACATCTTAGATGACGAGGTGCTCATTAATGTGCTCAACACGTCAAAGACTACAAGCGGTAAGCATGCTATGTGTGCTTTAAGTTTGTCGCATTTCTGTCCAGCCTGCCGATAAGTGTTTGCTTGTTGGAGCATGTCTTGCATTTGATGCAACAGCCACTTCATGTGAAACCCCAAACGGATGTATGGCTACAACGATGTACGGCCGATATATGGGAATTGTGATATACATATACTGATATGTGGCTATATATATATATATATCTATAACAGTGTATACAGCCGTGGTGTAAATACAGAATTTCTACCAGGGGAATCACCAAATGTACGGTCGTATACGGTGCATATATGCGGTGCTGGCCAACCCTATTTGCGATTGAAGTGAAGGCATGCCAAGGCACACGTGAAGAAGGCAGGAGGCCCAGTTCATGCCGTCATCAGTTCTGCAAATTGACACGTTCCACCCTGAAACCGGAATGGTCGGAATGGTTCAACTTCACGCAGGTCAAATTAATGCACGTGTGCGAGAAGCAGAGGACACAGAGCGCGCCATCAACGCAGCGCGTGAAGTTTACAGGGCAGTGCCCATTCGAGGCTCCATCCTGTACTTCGTGATTGCTGAGCTGGTGGGTCTTTGTGAATATGTGTATAAAACTAGATTCTTACTAAGACATGGTTCTTTCTGCTGTTCATTCTATCCATAGGTTATGATGGCTGGACAGGCACGCGCATGCAGTAATGAACACAGAGGTGACACACACATGCACACACACACACGCACACACGCACACTCAACCATGAAGCCATTTCCTGAGTTGTCATTCTGTCTGCAGGCGGGCATTGACCCCATGTACCAGTATTCCCTCGCCTACTTTGCAAGCCTGTTCAGCCACAAACCATGTATGGTGTTGTTATTATGCTTGCAGGCGGGCATTGACCCCATGTACCAGTATTCCCTCGCCTACTTTGCAAGCCTGTTCAGCCAGTGCATTAGTGCGGCACCACCCTCCGAAGACTTACCCACCCGCTTGAACTCGCTGCTGAATTACATCACAGAGTTCATGTACAAAATGGTGGGTACACGACGTGGCGTGCGTATTTGTGTCTGAGAAAGCATGCTGCTCATATACATCGCAGTGTGCAACAACATGTAATTCGTGAATAGACCAAGCCAAGTCTTTTTGGTCGGTGTATTCTTTCCTGGGTCAAGGTTTGCAAGGATGCCATATGCGGGCACAGCTTTCTCCTTCTGGCTCAATAGATCAAGACATTTATGTGTCCTTCTTTAATTTGGGTTGATCGGTTTTATAAATGATTATTACCGTGACGCTTTGCAACATCTGTTTGCAACGTCTGTTTAGTAAATGCGCGCTCCTGTGACGCCTTGCAACATCTGTTTGCAACGTCTGTTAAGTAAATGTGTGTTACCACGACGCTTTGCAACATCTGTTCAGTAAATGATATCTCCTTAGTAAATGAGCGCTACTGTGACGCCTTGCAACATCTGTTTGCAACGTCTGCTTAGTAAATGAGTGTTGCTATGACGCTTTGCAACATGCTTCGACTCACACAATCCTCCTTGCACTTTCAGTCATAACAGTTCGGTATTTTTCCTGTGCCAAAACATTGATGCAGATCAGGAATGGACCGACAAGTTTCCTAAAGGTTTAACATGTGCTTGTGCTGCATTTTCTGCCTCCTTACATGGCTTAGGCTTCCTACTCTTGTTGCATGTCTGGCCCATTCCTCCCTCCTTAAATGGCTAGGCTCATACTCTTGTTGCATGTCAGGTTCCTAACCTCTAGGTTCCTAACCTCTATTCTAGGTTCCTAACCTCTAAACCTCTGTCCATTTCTCTGCATTATGTCATAATGTCATACTTGTAGATGTGCCGGCTACATGCACGCCAGGCTACATGGAAGCCCACAAGGGCATCTTCTCCTTCCTTGTAGCCTTAGCCATCCAGCGTGATGCAGGCATCATCCATCTCTGCATTACGTCATAACTGCAGGTGTTCCGTGGGCTGTTTGAAGCCAACAAGGGCATCTTCTCCTTCCTTGCAGCCTTAGCCATCCAGCATGATGCAGGCATCATCCATCTCTGCATTACGTCATAACTGCAGGTGTGCCGTGGGCTGTTCGAAGCCCACAAGGGCATCTTCTCCTTCCTTGCAGCCTCAGCCATCCAGCATGATGCAGGCATCATCCATCTCTGCATTATGTCATAACTGCAGGTGTGCCGTGGGCTGTTCGAAGCCCACAAGGGCATCTTCTCTTTCCTCATTGCCTCAGCCATCCAGCGTGATGCAGGCATCATCCATCCTGGCTTGTGGGGCTTGCTGCTGCGAGGTTCTGCTGCAGGTATATTTGTTATCATGTTTAAGCTAGTGCTTGATCTACTTTTCTAAAAATGTCTGCTTCTCATACAATGTGAACGTACGTTTGTTCCAAATTTCGGGTATGCAGCAATAAATCTAAATAAATTAGTCCTGTGCTGGCTCTACCCCCAGCGTGCATGCCATTTTATCTTCTAAAACTGCAGCGTGCGCTGGCTCCAACCCCAGCGTGCATGCCATTTCATCTTCTAAAACTGCAGCGCGCGCAATTTACACGTATCAAACTAACAGGAGCCCAACTCTCAGACAAGCCACAGCCTGCGATGATGCGTTGGCTCAGCCCCAATGGATGGGCTGCCCTGAGGGACCTTCAGGCCTCAGCGGCCAAGTACTTCCCAGATAACAAGCTCTTGGGTTGTATGAAAGCTAAGGTATGAATGGTGCACTTACACGCGCACACACACAAACATAGATACACACATAAACACACACGCACTCCAACACACTTACAAACGAGCTCCTAAATTGCAAGAAGCCCAGGATAGAGATAAATCACGCATACAAGCACACACGAAAATGCATGCACATTTGCACTTAAGCTGACCTCAAATTGTGCGGGCAGACAAAAGGCTTGAATACCCTTCATGAGCATGCATGCCTGACCTGTTATGGAGATATACCATTGTGAATTCCCTGCAATCAACTCTCTGCCAACTAGCACGCAGGCTTTGTGTGTGTGTGTGTGTTTGTGTGTGTGTGTGTGTGTGTGTGAGAGAGAGAGAGAGAGAGAGAGAGAGAGAGAGAGAGAGAGAGAGAGAGAGAGAGAGAGAGAGAGAGAGAGAGAGAAAGAGAGAGTGTGTTTGTGTGTGTGTGTGCGGCAATTGTACCTTGACCTTGATGCACTCCAGGAGCTTTTTTCCTATTACTTGTTCTAAGCCCTTTTTCTTTCAAGGCAGATGATCGGCACATCAGCACACAGGGTGTGTATTGCCAAGGCTGGACCTTCAATGACGCCCTGGGTGTCTAAAAGCTTGGCATCATACACACACCTCTCAGGCGGATGAGTGGCGCAGAGTGAACGAGGCTGCCGAGGTTATAAAAGCTCATCTTAATATACACACATCTCTCAGGCGGATGAGTGGTGGAGATAAAGCAAGGCCCTGGAAACATGAAAACTAATTATGATGCACACACCTCTCAGGCAGATGAGTGGCGCAGAGTGAGCAAGGCTGCGGAGGTTATAAAAGCTCATCTTAATATACACACATCTCTCAGGTGGATGAGTGGTGGAGATAAAAGCAAGGCTCTGAAAACATAAAAACTAATTTTGGTACACACACCTCTCAGGCGGATGAGTGGCGCAGAGTGAGTAAAGCTGCTGAGGTAATTAGCTCTTCTTTATACACACATCTCTCAGGCGGATGAGTGGCGCAGAGTGAGCGAGGCTGCGGAGCCCTGGGCTTCCCCCGAGCTGTCACGATTGCTAAAAGATGACCTAGGTCTGCCGGTGCCAGCCCCCGAGGCTGCCAAAAAGGGCCCATCAAAAATGAGCCCAGAGGAGCAACAGGTAGGGAGTGAGTGTTGCGTGGGCCAGAACCATACGCCCCAACCCAGGTAGGATGTGTGTGGCGTTCAGAGTGTGTGTGGCGTGGGCCAGAAATGTAAGCATGTAAGTGTTTAGGGTGGGTGTGCGGTATTTTTAGCGGGTAGGTTTCCAAATGCACTGTCATGTCTGGTGTTTGTGTGTACGTCCTTGGCCAACCTCAGGGGCGAGTGGTTGTGCCTGTAAAGAGGAGAAAAAGTGGAAGTGCCGGAGCCCTAAACAACAGCAACACCACCACGGCTCTCGATGCATTATTTTATTCACATACACTGTGTGTGTCCTCAATCTGTGTAGAAGCAGGAGGCACTTGGAGCATCAGTACCGTTCCTGACTCTGCTACTTCTTCGTATCCTGTGTGAGGACAAGCTGGTCGGAGGAGTGCAGAGGTACGTTTGGGTAAGGGTAATGGTGTTTACTCTGCTACTTCCTCGTATCCTTTGTGAGGACAAGCTGGTCGGAGGAGTGCAGAGGTACGTTTGGGTAAGGGTAACGGTGTTGACTCTGCTTCTTCTTCGTATCCTTTGTGAGGACAAGCTGGTCGGAGGAGTGCAGAGGTACGTTTGGGTAAGGGTAATGGTGTGTGGATGTTCAGGAAAGGTACATGAATCAACAGGGATGTGTCATACGGCGCATTCGTGTAATGCGCTGTATGCACTGGGTCTTTCTGTCTGCTTTTTTTTAGACATGTAAAAAACTAAGCTATTCTGCGCAACTTTCAGGTCCCAAAACGGTGGAGTGGTTGGGGGCTTGTTGGCACTTGTTGGCTGGGGAGGGGGGGGGGGGTTGCATGGGGACGACCGTGTATTTTACATTTAAAGCAAATTTTATCGTATTGAACGTCCGAAATGACTTTATGACACATCCCTGTTTAAATGCATATGTGTGAATGTGTTGGTATGGTGTGATTGGTGAGTATTTTAGTACTTCATGTGTGTATAGATATGGATGTTTGTGAGGGTGGGCGGGGTAGTAAGAGGATCTGGGTATGGGAAAATGTAACGTATATTTTAGGATAAACTGGTCAGAAAAGTTTGGGTGAGAATCTGGCCGAGTGAGCGGTTGTGTGAGAGTGCAGAATTTTGTGCAGGTAATACCTTGTGAAGTTTTGAAAAAGGAGTGTCAAAGAGATATACTGCAGTGGGGAATGCATCAGCCCACGAATTGTCACGTACCACCATACAGGAAGTGCTGCGTTTTGGGCGCATGATCATGTTGGTTTTGGGCGCATGATCAATGCTGCGTTTTAGGTACATGATCATGCTGCGTTTTAGGCGCATAATCATGTTGGTTTTGGGCGCATGATCATGCTGCATTTTAGGTACATGATCATGCTGCGTTTTAGGCGCATAATCATGTTGATTTTGGGCGCATGATCATGCTGCGTTTTAGGTACATGATCATGCTGCGTTTTAGGCGCATAATCATGTTGGTTTTGGGCGCATTATCATGCTGCGTTTTAGGTACATGATCATGCTGCGTTTTAGGCGCATGATCATGTTGGTTTTGGGCGCATGATCATGCTGCGTTTTAGGCGCATTATCATGTTGGTTTTGGGCGCATTATCATGCTGCGTTTTAGGTGCATGATCATGCTGCGTTTTAGGCGCATGATCATGTTGGTTTTGGGCGCATGATCATGCTGCGTTTTAGGCGCATGACCATGTTGGTTTTGGGCGCATGATCATGCTGCGTTTTAGGTACATGATCATGCTGCGTTTTAGGCGCATGATCATGTTGGTTTTGGGCGCATGATCATGCTGCGTTTTAGGTACATGATCATGCTGCATTTTAGGCGCATAATCATGTTGGTTTTGGGCGCATGATCATGCTGCGTTTTAGGTTCATGATCATGCTGCGTTTTAGGCGCATGATCATGTTGGTTTTGGGCGCATGATCATGCTGCGTTTTAGGCGCATGATCATGTTGGTTTTGGGCGCATGATCATGCTGCGTTTTAGGTACATGATCATGCTGCGTTTTGGGCGCATGATCATGCTGCGTTTTAGGTGCATGATCATGCTGCGTTTTAGGCGCATGATCATGCTGCGTTTTGGGCGCATGATCATGCTGCGTTTTAGGTACATGATCATGCTGCGTTTTGGGCGCATGATCATGCTGCGTTTTAGGTGCATGATCATGCTGCGTTTTAGGCGCATGATCATGCTGCGTTTTGGGCGCATGATCATGCTGCGTTTTAGGTACATGATCATGCTGCGTTTTGGGCGCATGATCATGCTGCGTTTTAGGTGCATGATCATGCTGCGTTTTAGGCGCATGATCATGCTGCGTTTTGGGCGCATGATCATGCTGCGTTTTAGGTACATGATCATGCTGCGTTTTAGGTACATGATCATGTTGATTTTGGGCGCATGATCATGCTGCGTTTTGGGTGCATGATCATGCTGCGTTTTAGGTGCATGATTATGCTGCTTTTTAGGCGCATGATCATATGCTGCGTTTTAGGTACATGATCATGTTGATTTTGGGCGCATGATCATGCTGCGTTTTGGGTGCATGATCATGCTGCGTCTTAGGTGCATGATTATGCTGCTTTTTAGGCGCATGATCATATGCTGCGTTTTAGGTACATGATTATGCTGCGTTTTGGGGCGCATGATCATGCTGGGTTTTGGGCGCATGATCATGCTGCGTTTTGGGCGCATGATCATGCTGCGTTTTGGGCGCATGATCATGCTGCGTTTTGGGCGCATGATCATGCTGCGTTTTAGGCGCATGATCATATGCTGCGTTTTAGGTACATGATCATGCTGCGTTTTAGGATCATTTCACTAGGGTTTGCCAGAACTGTATATGCACCGTATATGACCATATGTTTAGTGATTTCCCTGCCTTAATTACCTTATATATTCGTATGTATGTATATATATGTGTGTGTATATATATGCTGCTGTTCAACCCTAGTTCTTTGCCGTGCACAAAGGACAAAAAAGGACTAAAATGGCTGCGCCAGCACTTGAGCGATTAAGCTTTCAAACATGCAAGGTGCTGCTTGCATAGGAATGAAGTTAGAGAAGTGCCTAGTCTTTAGGCAAGCGCAGGTGTATACAGCTAACACCGCCTCGACGATTGGTGCTACAACACACAGATATAGAAGCAAACAGGACAAAAATGGGTGGCTATGCATGTGCAGGTACATATCCACAGTGCTTGGACCGCAGTACAATGAGTCACCCTCCTCCTGCTTGGCTGAGGTGTACAAGGATTCCTCCCCCGCAACCCCCATCATCTTCATCTTGTCTCAAGGAGCGGACCCCACGAGCTCTTTGGCGAGGTGTGTTGGTAAACATGATGTGTTGGTAGATGTGCTGGTCGGTAGATGTGTGTGGTTGGTATGGATGGTAGATGTGTTGGTAAACATGAACAGGTGTGTTGGTAAACATGATGTGTTGGTAGATGTGCTGGTGGGTAGATGTGTTTAATTGTTATGGTTGGTAGATGTGTAGGTTGGTATGGTTGGTAGATGTGTTGGTAAACATGAACAGGTGTGTTTGTACCCATTCGGTAAACATGGAAGGGGAAAAAGGAGTGTGGGCAGCGGAAATCAGTCCCTTATTGATAAGCAACGGGCAACAGGTATCAAAAGTCCTCCATCAGGTACGTAACCTAACATACAGTGACTTCCCTTTAATGTACATTCCATAAAGGCATTGATTCTGGTTGTTAGTGTAAACGACGTTGAGTGTGTCAGTTGAGTCTGGTGTAGTTGTGCCTTGTTGGTTGTGTCAGTTGAGTCTGGTGTAGTTGTGCCTTGTTGGTTGTGTCAGTTGAGTCTGGTGTATTTGTGCCTTGTTGGTTGTGTCAGTTGAGTCTGGTGTATGTGTGCCTCGTAATTGGTAACCTGTGGCCGCCCCAAAACCTAGTGGCCCTTGACCAGACAGACTCGTTTTGGGATGCAACAGCTGGATGCGAGCACACACATGGGCAATGATGTGAGCGTTTTGCTGAACGGTACGCATTTTGCTGTGTACGGCAGCGACTTTCTGAGATCAGGCTTGAGAACTGCAACCTCTGTTGTGTCTGTATTCGGGCAGGGAATTATATGTTGTATTTGTCGTATGAAAAGTTTACAGGGATAAGCATTATCTCTTTACTCTTTAAATACAGATTCCAGGTTAGGGTTCAGGGCACGGAGCTTGTGATGGGCAAGCACTTGCTTGCTCATTAATCCAGGCCACGGATTGCTTCGATTTCAAACGCGCGTACACACACAAACATACACATGCACACACATACATACACACTTGCTTGCTCATTAATCCAGGCCACGGATTGCTTCGATTTCAAACACGCGTACACACACAAACATACGCATGCACACGCATACAAACACACTTGCTTGCTCATTAATCCAGGCCATGGATTGCTTCGATTTCAAACACGCGTACACACAAACATACACATGCACACACACACACACACACACACACACATACAAACACACTTGCTAGGTTTGGCGAGGGCATGGAGCGTGTGGTGGGCAAGCGGCTGCACGTCATCAGTTTAGGCCAGGGCCAAGGCCCCATTGCAGAGAGCACGCTCAACATGGCCATCCGGTCAGGGGACTGGGTGTGCCTGCAGGTGTGGGTGGGCAGGCGGGTTTTGTTTTGGTGTCTGTGAGTGGGTGACATCAATAATACCAGTGAATTTGATGTGCGTGCAGTTGTTCGGGTGTGCAGGTGGGTGGGCAGGTGGGTTTTGTTGGGTGTCTGTGAGTGGGTAACGCCAAAAATACCAGTGAATTTGATGTGCGTGCAGTTGTTCGGGTGTGCAGGTGGGTGGGCAGGCGGGTTTTGTTTTGGTGTCTGTGAGTGGGTTACACCATAAATACCAGTGAAACTGATGTGCGTGCAATTGTTCGGGTGTGCAGGTGGGTGGGCAGGCGGGTTCAGTTTTGGTGTCTGTGAGTGGGTTACACCATAAATACCAGTGAATCTGATGTGCGTGCAGTTGTTCGAGTGTGCAGGTGGGTGGGCAGGCGGGTTTTGTTGGGTGCTCTTGAGTGGGTAACACCATAAATACCAGTGAATTTGATGTGCGTGCAGTTGTTCGGGTGGGCAGGTGGGTTTTGTTGGGTGCTCTTAAGTGGGTGACATCAGTAAATTTGATGCACCTGCAGATGAGTGTGTGCTCGCATGTGGGTGGGTAGGCGTGTTTTGTTGGGTGTCTGTGAGTGGGTAACAACATAACAATATCAAAAAACACACACACACACACACACACACGTGCTATGACCTAGATTACTGAGCTTATGCCGTGCAAATTGAATCGGTGTTGCCGCAGAACTGTCACCTTGCTCGTTCTTGGATGCCGCGTCTGGAGCGTTTGGTGGAGGACTTGCAGACGCGCTTCCAGAAGCAAGAGCTTTCAAGGGCTGCCATGGAGGTCAGTGTGTGTATGCATGTGTGTGTTGTGCTAATCGTACTTGTGTGCATGCAATGTCTGCTTGCATGTTGCGTGTGTTTGTTCTTAGTCAGTGCCTGCGTACATTGTTGTCATTGCTTGTATGTGTGTGTGGCATTTGTGCATGCAATGTCCGCTTGCATGTTGCATGTGTGTTTGTTCTTAGTCAGTGCCTGCGTACATTGTTGTCATTGCTTGTATGTGTGTGTGTGTGTGTGTGTGTGGCATGTGTGCATGCAATGTCTGCTTGCATGTTGTTTGTGTGTGTATTCTTAGTCAGTGCCTGCGTACATTGTTGTCATTGCTTGTATGTGTGTGTGTGGCATTTGTGCATGCAATGTCTGCTTGCATGTTGTTTGTGTGTGTGTTCTTAGTCAGTGTTTACGCACATGTTGTTGTTGCTTGTATGTATGTGTGTGGCATTTGTGCATGCGATAGTTTTGTGTCCAAATGCTGTATCGAAGGCCACACGTACGCACCTACTAAGTTTTAGAATATGTAATTGCATATATGTTTGTGCAAGAACTTGCACGTTTAAAAGCAACAGCAATCATTAAGTTGGCCACTGTGTGTGTGCGTGCGTGCGTGTGTGTGTGTGTTTTTGTGTGTGTGTGTGTGTGCATGTGTGTGTATGCATGTGTGTGTGCGTGTGTGTGCATGTGTATGCATGCGTGTATGTGCGTAAGTATGTGTGGAGGTGGCTGCTCCTAGTACCCATTGTATACTACAACCTCATAGACCAAGCATCCTCTAATAAGATCATATTTATAAACTAGCAGCTCATCTAGTTCTTTCCACTCATACTCTAGTTCTTTCCACTCATTATCTAGCTCTATCCACTCAGACACACCATTTCTAATTGGGCCATCTCCATAATAAGTGCACAAAACGAAACATTGCACAGAACACAACCATGTCCATTACTGACTTTGGTCGCTTATCGCCCGCATACTTTGCTGAAATGCACACAGATACACAAACTGGCAGTTAGCCAACAAAAAGCAGCCTACGTAACAGCAACCACGCTGTAAAAACAAAGGATCAGCACAACCATGGCATGAACTAAACCAAACTTCCGTACACAACCCTGCACAGGCCATTATCACATAATTGTGTTCATACAATCACAAAAGAGCTCACACTGTCAAACACGTGCATACACACACACATTCTCACACGCACACACACACACACTCTCTCTCTCTCTCACACAGGACGCGTTGGATGCCGAAAAGTCAGGGGACCCTGCCCTGGACGACGTAGCAGCAGCAGCAGACAAAGGAGACGCAGAAAGCATGAACGATGCGATGAGCGTGCGCTCGCACGCCCCTTCAACAAAAGCTGACGTGCACTCTGACTTCAGGCTCTGGCTGACCTCCATGCCAGCACCCCACTTCCCCGTGCCGGTGCTGCAGAATGGTGGGTGGAGCTGTGTGGGGGTGATGCTAGTATGCAGTATAATGACGCTGCTAGCGACGTGAAGTGCTCAAATTGCGTGATGCTTGGATGCTTGAGGG
>Ga0307942_1001414_pt1 | contig 19147 bp, 21 predicted proteins | sample OrgLakmetagen175_FD_201846 | JGI IMG/M metagenome (GOLD analysis project Ga0307942, IMG submission 201846) | Saline water microbial communities from Organic Lake, Antarctica - #175 | ecosystem: Environmental > Aquatic > Non-marine Saline and Alkaline > Saline | place: Antarctica: Organic Lake... | reverse complement strand
ACAAGGACAAGGACAAGGACAAGGACAAGGACAAGGACAAGGACAAGGACAAGGACAAGGACAAGGACAAGGACAAGGACAAGGACAAGGACAAGGACAAGGACAAGGACAAGGACAAGGACAAGGAACTACCCCAATCTGACCTTGCATAATGCATAAGGTATATGGCACCCAAAAAACGCATTGCAGGAATGATGAAGCCCTCACTGATCATCCCTTCCTTTGGAGCAGCCTTGAATAAGTTCCACATAGACTTCGGTGGCTGTTACAAGGATGAGCAAGCGTTCGACCGCCTGGTATACTGTATCTATTTATGGCTTAGGGTTTAGGGTTTAGGGATAGGGTTTAGGTATTAAGGTTGGTTTTTTTTGGGTTAGGGTTAGGGTTTAGGGTTTGGTTTAGGGTAAGTTAGGATTAGAGCAAGCATACGATCGCCATACTCCTCCCCACCTCTTAGGTGCTTCTGTGCGTGGTATATTGTATCTATTTGCAAGTACTTTACAGGGTTTACAGGTTTTACAGATAAAGCCATCAGTCAAAACGTGCGACTGCTGAGTCTATTAGCAAGTTCTCTAGCCAGGAGATCAGTAACAGCCCTGCATACTTTGATTCACTCGTGCATCATACTTTGGATTATCAGACCGCGTGCATCATACATTGGTTCATCAGACCTCGTGCATCATACTTTGGGTTCATCAGACCTCGTGCACCATACTTTGGGTTCATCAGACCTTGTGCATCATACTTTGGATTATCAGACCTCATGCATCATACTTTGGTTCATCAGACCTCGTGCATCATACTTTGGTTCATCAGACCTCGTGCATCATACTTTTGGACACACTTTTGGCCGGACCTACTGATTTGGGTTTGTTACGCCACGCGCGTTGCGAAAGCGTAATGCACCTGACACTGAACCTGACACTAATAAGACACTAGCTTGAGATAATTTTCTATTACACACTGATTCCAGCATAGACTTTTCCTGTTCAGACTCCTTTTCTCTATGGCAGGCTCAATTGTTGTGTGAAAGGGACACAGATACAAAAACTTTTCAGGGTCAAATAAGAGCATTCAGCATTATCGTTACATAACCAAGCGCTCCTCTCAACCCCTTGTGTGTGAGGTAAGGTAAAAAAGGAAGTGCAACAGGTAGGTGGCGTAAAAGGAAACAGCACACACACACGCACGCACATACCTGTGGGGAGATGGATGAGGAGAGGAAGGGCCTTCCAAATGGATGGCCATAACGTTGCGCTTTGGTCAACATACTTCCACCCCCGCGAGCAGCATCCTTGGGCTCTAAACGAAGGATGGGGCCTGGAATGAACGATTCAAAAGTAGAAAATGCCACACTGGCAACGTCAACACATCCGGCATCAACAAGGGAAAGAGCACTGGGGTGCCAGCACCTAAAAGCCCCCCACCACCGAAATCATGTTACATAGGCCACTTGATGAGGGAGTAAAAGTTTGTAACGCAAACGAGTCTTGGTGGGGGAGCGTTCTGGCTCTTCGGACCAATGTGTCTCCTTTTCCTTAAATGATGCAGGGAGTGTTTTGCTGCCTGCATACTTCTTTCAAAAGAGCCTTGGTCAATTATTTCCTTTCACGCACAGCCCTTACCGGTGGTGCGCTTCGTCACGACAACACCGCCTGATCATACCCCTAATCCTCATAATTATTGCTGGTTTCGACAATGCCTCCTCCTTTTGGCTCTACGTGCCCCTGCCCGTGCCCGTGATGTGCTCCACTCCACACATTTCTACGGATGATAACATTTATTCAGCCCGCACTTGTGTCCGTGACACACTTAACTCCACTCCGCTCCACACATTCTTACGTGCTAAAATGCTGTTCAGCCTGCACCTGTGTCCGTTGTGATATGCTTTGTCATTTACACACACACGCACACACACACACACACACACACACACACACACACACACACACACACACACACACACACGCGCACACACACCCACACACCCACACACCCACCCACACACACATACGCACACACACACATGCACACACACACACGCACACACACATGCACACACACTACTCTAATTGCTAACTTTTAAACGCTGTTCAGCCCACACCTGTGTCCGTGACACGGCACCACCACCCACACCACACACTCCTCCAACCGACAACTGCTGATCAAACCCTGCGTCCATTATGCGCTCCTGCGCCACCATACACACACTTTTTTAAACTGCAAAGTGACGACAGCTGCTCAGCCCGCACCTGTGTCTGTGATGCGCTCTGCCACCCACACCACACATTTTTCTGACCCCTTAGTGTCTGTGATGTGCTCTGCCACCCACACCACACATTGTTCTGACTGCTTAGTGTCTGTGATGCGCTCTGCCACCCACACCACACATTATTCTGACCGCTTAGTGTCTGTGATGTGCTCTGCCACCCACACCACACATTTTTCAGACTGCTTAGTGTCTGTGATGCGCTCTGCCACCCGCACCACACATTATTCTGACCGCTTAGTGTCTGTGATGTGCTCTGCCACCCACACCACACATTTTCCTAACTGCTTAGTGCTGCACCATTTATCTAACAGCTTAGTGCTGCACCATGTTTCTGACTGCTTACTGTTGTTCAGCCCGCACCTGAGTCAGTGATGCGCTCCGCCACCCACAATACATCCCTGCCGCCCCTGTCATGCCCAACACTCCCCTCACTATTGCTGCTGTTGTTTCCTATGCTGCTGCCATCTTGCTGGCTACCCCCACCCTGCGAACAACAACGAAATAGCTTGCTTGCAATATGATTTGTGAAGGTTCGTGCGATATGCTCGTTTCCTGTGCTAGTTCGTTCTGCTGGCTGCCCCTACCCTGCGAGAAAAGTTGGGATCGGTTGCATAATGATCAAATATTTGTGCTGCGATGCTTGTGTGCGATGCTTGTGTAATGATCAAATATTTGTGCTGCATGCTATTTCTGTCATGCTGGCTACCCCCACCCTGCATGCAAAAATGACATCAGGTTCCATCAAGCGCTGTGCAGATGCTGTCGCTGCTGCACACAAACAAAAGGTGGTGATGCCAATGGGTGCTGTGCCAGCACTGCTCTTGCTGCAATGCAAGCGATGGGTGGCAATGCCGTCGAGTGCAGCGCAGATGCTTTCGCTGCTGCACACAAACAAAAGGTGGTGATGCCAATGGGTGCTGTGCCAGCACTGCTCTTGCTGCAATGCAAGCGATGGGTGGCAATGCCATCAAGCGCTGTACAAATGCTGTCGCTGCTGCACACAAACAAAAGGTGGTGATGCCAATGGGTGCTGTGCCAGCACTGCTCTTGCTGCAATGCAAGCGATGGGTGGCAATGCCATCAAGCACTGTGCAAATGCTGCCGCTGCTGCACACAAACAAAAGGTGGTGATGCCAATGGGTGCTGTGCCGGCACTACTCTTGTTGCAATGCAAGCGATGGGTGGCAACGCCATCAAGTGCAGCGCAGATGCTTTCGCTGCTGCACACAAACAAAAGGTGGTGATGCCAATGAGTGCTGTGCTGATTGCTAATGCTCTTCCTTATCAATGTGGGGAGTGGTATCGACTGCCTGCGTGGTTTTCCTTTTTCTGTTGCAACGCATTTTGAAGTGTGCCACCATCAACCGTCAATGCTTGTGTGTGTTGCAATGCATTTCTGTTGCGATGCATTTTGAAGTGTGCCACCATCAAGCGTCAATGCTTGTGTGTGTGTGTGTGTGTGCGTGTGCGTGTGTGTGCATTTCTTGATCCCCTGCGCAATTGCTGCTTTGGTCACTGGGACACTTTGTGTGTCCTAGACCTATGACATTCTGGAAAAACTGATAGCCTTATAGCTTAGAAATAGGGACTTTTCTCCAAAACCATTTTGTCGCCAAATCGAGTAAGAGCCTCATGTTCAGTAGGATGGTGCTTTCAATAGTCAGAAAATGTATTGGATGCAAAAAGTGACTATTTTTCGAGCTCCTGTACATAAGTACTAGTTTTAATTCCTATCTTCCTTGTGCACCACCCCCCCCCCTCCCCCTCTTTCCCTCCCGCACATCTGGATTTTTAAGACACCTTTAGATATTGTGCTACCCTAAGTGGCTCCTTTTCCTTAGTTAATGTGGGGAGTGGTTTTCACTGCCTGCGTAGTATTTGCCTTTGCTACCCTAGTTTTCTGCTGGCCACTCAGCTTGTTCACCGCCTTGCTGCTTGTGCTCGCTAGCTGCATGATGAGAGATCAGCCACTCGCAAACACACACAAACACACACTAATCCACACACACACACACACACACACACACACACATACAGATACAGCTTACCTCCCCCCCAGATCCACCTCCTCCTGTTGTCCCAGCTACGCCACCCCCGCTCCCTCCTGCCATTGAAGGGGCACCAAACCGTGAGAAACACTGTCTCACACTCACACTCACACTCACACTCACACTCACACTCACACTCACACCCACACTCACACTCACACTCACACTCACACTCACACTCACAGTCATGGCAAGGAAATGGCAAGCAAACATGCTCCTTAAATGCAGGCCTGCACACACACACATATGTATGCACACACATATGCATGCACACACATACACACATGCACACGTACACAGACACACATACACACATACATACACACATACACAGACGCACATACACACACACATTCACACGCACACAGACACGCACACAGACACACACAATCACGCACACACCAATCCCTCCAGTCATTGCTGCCGCTGCAACGCCAGGCGCACCCATCTTCAAGCCTCCCGGGACTTCCTCTGATGTGCCATCCCCTCTCCTTTGCCCTGAGGCTGCGTCTGCTGCTGCCGCGTCCGCATCTGTAAACAAAGGCAAGGAATAATTGAATGCATGAGCGAATGGCGCCTGAACCCTGAACATATGAAAAACTTGCTGCTCATTCATTTAAGCATGCACACCTAGACTTAAATAGTGATAAAAATGGCTATGGCTGTACATGCACAAAGTGAGGACGTCTGCACGCAACATCAAGCTACCATATTACGCAATATCCAGCTATCCAGCACACATACACGCACACACCCTTGTGCACAATGTCTTATTCACCTACTCACACACACACCATACACACACACACACACCTACACACACACACACACACACACACACACACACACACACACACACACACCTAACAAACAAAACTTATGCTTTAGTGTTGCCGAGCTGGAAGAAATGGAACCTCTTGGCTTTCCTTATTGCAAGGGGCTGAACAATGATTCATTTACTGCAAAACTGAGCGCAAATACAGCAGCACTCAAATTGCACCGACTCTCAGCTGCTGCATTCAGGGGGTCAGTTATTTCTGAGTGTGCGATGTTTCTGAGTGTGCGTTAATTCCAAGTGTGCAGGACTCGTCAAATGGCTTCACACGTGCAACCACAATAAACCAATGAATGGACTTATACATTACAAATTACACTTGGGTAGCCCCCTGGGTCGTTGCTGCTGAGACGTAGACCATGACTGACATATACTTGTGCATGCTAATGCACGAAACATGAAACACTAGCTGACCTCTTGCTGCCTCTACTGCTGCTGCACTTAGGGGGCCATTGCTGCTCTGCGTGCAGGTTTTTTTTGAAGGGCTTTCAGAGTTCGGGCAGGTTAACACACAAAACAGGTTGAATCTTTCTAGCTGACTGACCTCATGCTGCCTCCACTGCGGCTGCAATCAAAGGGTTGTTGCTGCTCAGACTTTGACAATGACCAAAATAGACGCGTGCATTCTAATGCATGATACATACGCATGCGTTATAATGCATGAAACATACGCGCGCATTATAGTATTATAGTATACATAAAGTATACCTAAACTATAACTTTCAAGCAATCGACAAACCTATTGCTGCCTCCACTGCTACTGCAATCGAAGGGTTGTTGCTGCTCAGACCGTTACAATGACCAAAACAGACGCGTGCATTCTAATGCATGAAACATACGCACACATTATAATGCATGAAGCATACGCGTGCATTATAGTATTATAGTAAGTATACATGAAACATACCTACATTACAAATTCCAAACAATCCACTGACCTCTTGCCGCCTCCGCTGCTGCTGCACTCAAGGGAATGTTGCTGCTCGGACCTTAACAATGACCGAAACATACGAGTGCATTCTAATGCATGTAACATACCTATACTTTTTAACCAATCCACTGACCTCTTGCCGCCTCTACTGCTGCTGCACTCAAGGGGCCGTTGCTGCTCAGCGTGCGGGACCCTTTGGACATGCCCTTTGAATGAACAGTTTTCAAGGCTGACGCAGTTTGATCTAGGGACCCCTGTGCATGCATGCATGCGTGTGTGTGTTTGTGTGTGTTTGTGTGTGTGTGTGTGTATGTGTGTGTGAGTGTACGTGTGTGTGTAAGTATGTGAGTGTATATGTGTGTTTATTTGTGTTTATGTGTGTCTTGTGTGTTTCTGTGTGTTTACACAACGTGTTAATTACACTAATAGATGCAGGGCATAGGTTTAGACAAGTGTATATCTCAAATTCAGGTGAAATGGACGGCCAAAGGTTCCCTATCACTTTAAATGATTTCATCACAGCTTTTGTATATCACGACCCTGCGGCATAACAAGCAGACATCAAACAATCAGACAAACAAGCAGACATCACAAGCAGACAAGCAGACAAACAAGCAGACAAACAAGCAGACATCACAAGCAGACAATAAACAAGCAGACAAACAAGCAGACAAACAAGCAGACATCAAACAAGCCAGGGCGTACGTTTTAAAATAAAAAAGAATTCTGTCGGAGAGCCCTTCCCTCAAAATTTTGGGTATAAAATAAAGTTGCATGATGGTAGTGGCCACGCCTGGTATGCAGACATTGCAACGCTGGAATTACGCGGGGTGTTGCAGATCCTTTTTTGCAGGTGAGATATGTCAGGAAGTGTGCAAGTTCATCACAGAGGGAGGCAGCCCTCATCTGATCCAGCACATACAGCTATTTTTTGAGAGCATACTATGTCATGATCCAGCACATACAGCTATTTTTTGGAAGCATACTATGTCATGAGTTTTGCAGACACACCACAGAGAAGCACAGCCAATCTGCCCTCCGTCATATCCAATATGTCTTCTAGGGAAGATTGGGTGTAGCCTTGGAACACAGAGTCCTGATCGGAGCTGCAAGTAATAATGGCCACGCCCTCTGCTTCCACACAAAAGTCTGAGCACAGACATTGTGTGCGGCTACAGTACTTTGGAGACAAGCACCTGCTCCAGCACATTCAGCAGTTGTTTGAAAGCATGCTGTGTCATGAAGTGTACTAGCACAACACAGAGAGATACACCCTCACCTGCTCCAGCACATTCAGCCATTTCCAGAAGCATGCTGTGCCATGAAGTACACAAGCACAACACAGAGAGATACACCCTCACTCGCTCCAGCACATTCATCACTCTTTTGAAAGCTTGCTGTGTCATGAAGTACACAAGCACAAACCAGAGAGATACACCCTCACCTGCTCCAGCACATTCAGCCATTTCCAGAAGCATGCAGTGTCATGAAGTACACAAGCACAACATAGAGAGATACACCCTCACCTGCTCCAGCACATTCAGCACTTGTACCAAGGGAGCAAGGTCCAGTCGCGGCTGCACAGGGCGGGAGCGGAGCTGAATGTACTGCGTATACTTGCATTCCAGCTCATACCTGCGAAGGAGAGGAGCAGGGACACAGATGTTTCTGAGGTGGGATCACGATTCCGCATGCCAACTCATACTTGAAAAAGGGTAGGTGCATATGAACTAGGTACATATGGTTCAGGTTTTTGCAAGATGTACATGCATTTATTTGCGAGCAAAGGCAGGTCATGCAAGCAAGGCAGGTCCGTAACCATGCACCCCCACTTCAGCCACAAAACAGAGGAATTTGCAGTCCAAGTACGAGAGAGAGGAAATTAAAAAAATTCAGACGGGCACGTAACTTCCATGTTGTGACTTGTTTTTGCAAAAGCAATTAAGTAAACAGTCCATGTTGTGACTTGTTTTTGCAAAAGCAACTAAGTAAACAGCTGCAAAAACACAGCTGAGCGCTGAAATGAAATGAAATGCAGGCAGGCAGGCAGGCAGGCAGGCAGGTAGGCAGGCAGGCACACACACATACATACACAGTGTGTCACACATATACACTCTCATACACACAAACACACTTGAACACACACACACACATCTCTCTCACAAGTACACACATGCATACTTGTGCGCGCACAACGCACCTATTCCTGTCGTACATGGTCAGCACCACATCCGTTCCAAACGTGTGAGAAAAGAGGGAGTAGTAGTGGACTGGGTCAGGGCACTGGATGACGGCAAAGCCCAGCTGCACACGTTTTGAATGGGAAGAAAAAGGACGATGCACAAAAATGAATGCTTGGACTGGCTGACTGCAGTTAATAGGCGCTGGATGACGGCAAAGCCCAGCTGCACACGTTTTGATTGGGAAGGAAAAGGACGATGCACAAAAATGAATGCTTGGACTGGCTGACTGCAGTTAGTAGGCGCTGGATGACTGCAAAGCCCAGCTGCACATGTTTTGAATGGAAAGGAAAAGGATGATGCACCAAAATGAATGCTTGGCCTGGCTGACTGCAGTTAGTAAGCGCTGGATGACTGCTAAGCCCAGCTGCACATGTTTTGAATGGAAAGGAAAAGGGTGATGCCGAACTGACAGAAGGCGATGATAAACAAAAATGAACGCGCTTGATCTGGCCGAATGCTAGTTGGTAGGCGTTGGATGACTGCTAAGCCCAGCTGCACATGTTTTGGATGGAAAGGAAAAGGGTGATGCCGAACTGACAGAAGGCGATGATAAACAAAAATGAACGCGCTTGATCTGGCCGAATGCTAGTTGGTAGGCGCTGGATGACTGCTAAGCCCAGCTGCACATGTTTTGGATGGAAAGGAAAAGGGTGATGCCGAACTGACAGAAGGCGATGATAAACAAAAATGAACGCGCTTGATCTGGCCGAATGCTAGTTGGTAGGCGCTGGATGACTGCAAAGCCCAGCTGCACACGTTTTGGATGGCGAGGAAGGAATAAGGTGTCGATAGATTGAAAGAAGTGCACAATGCTATGTTTAAGGTCTAAAAGGATGGTTTAAAACCATTAGCATACATTTGCATACATGATGTGTACAGGAAGGAAAGACGTAGAGATTGGAAAAAAAAGGAATAATTGAACAGGCAAGGATAAACACTCCCTGCATGAACTTAGGAAGGCAGCCACTGGTGTACTGAGTACCATAAAGTACCAATTTCCGTTAACACCTCGACCACAGAAAAGGAGAAGGGGAGGAATCAGTAATAGAAAAGAAATAGAAGTGCTGCATACTTTGGAGCCGATACATTGGTAGGCACTGGATGATGCGATCTACACGCTGTGGCGCTCACACATGGCCACACACACATGAGCGTTATGTAAAAGAAACACAAGAACGTGCATGAGCAATGCCACCTCGGGCACTGTGTTGTTGCACAGTAATAAGGGTGCACACCAAAGGTGGCACAGCCTCGCACGCACGTAAACGGCGCTGCTTGCGTGCTGAGAAAAGTAAAGCACTTTTAAACGCACAGGAAAATAGAATGTAACACAGCCGTTTCCGTTTTGCGATCATAGATGGGAACAGCATTTAGTAATCGGGCCTGGATGGGTTATTAGTCAAAACCTGATTGAAAGGCTAATATTCCTAGTTAACATTGTTTGCAACTCACAACCAAGTTATATATACAGACCGACGGAATCAACAAGCTTTGACAACAGGCTTTGTACGATCGTTAAGCCACAACCGCCCGTGCCAACCGCCTCTATATACCTATTATTTAGTATTTAGGCTGCAAGCAGCCATCGACATCATGAAAAGCCTTTTTATGTATTAACTATGCCTCATGGGAAGGGTGGAGTGACCCACACTCCCTGCTACAGTTTCTTACCCTGTTCCTATTATGAAGAGTTGGTCAAAACCACACATAAGTACGTACTACAGCGTGTATACGGTAAACTTGGCATGGGATTCATGTCATATATACCATACAAACAGTCAAATACAGTGTACATACAGCTCTGGCCAGTCCTGTTGATATGCCTCACCTTTTTGATGAGCTGGACTGAGCAATCGGGGCTGAGTAGGAGATGGTCGAACCCTGAGGTCACCTGTGAGAGGAGAGATTTACAATGTCACCTGTGAGAGGAGAGATTTACAGTGTCACCTGTGAGAGGAGATTTACAATGTCAACTGTGAGAGAGGAGATTTACAATGTCAGGGTGCGCACAGAAAGACGGTGAGGATATTGTGAGGATATGTACGTTAAACTGTACCAGAGTCCTTATTACTTTAGGGTTTTGTTATTGGGAATGCCTTTCCCTGCCGGGTTGAAATTTCTATTCCTTTGTCTTGTGGGAGGCTGAGTATTCTGCTAGTGTAAAAACTGGGGTCAGCTGTGACAAAGAAACAGATTTAACCAAGAAAAGGGGCAAAAAAACACACAAACCCCTAGTGGGATTGGTCAACAAGTGGGAAGGCAGAGGCCAAAAAGGTACACAACTGCTTTCATCATTCGCTAGTTTGCGCTCTGCATATTATACCAGAAAAGAAAAGAAAGAAAAAACGCAGCAGCAAAACACTCCCTGTATCAATTAAGGAAAAAGAGACACATTGGCCCGAAGTGCCGTGAGTCTCCCCCACCAAACCATTAATTTATGAAATGTAATATTTACGGACAAAGTTGCTACTCAATTTCCATAGCAAACTGGCTAAGAGAGCAGCATCAGTCCAAGGAGTACAGCAAATGTCACTTGCTGTACCCTATTTGCCGTTCCTACACAAATTGGGTGCATGCAGGGAGACAGGCAACTGAGATTACAGCTGCCAGGTATGCACGTACACATGCACGCACGCACACACGCAAACGCACATACACACATACACGTGCACACACACATACACACACGCACACGCACACACACACACACACACACACACACACATACGCACACGCGCACCCACACATGTACACACACAAACAAAGTTATTAAGGTAACCTGCTTGTACTCTTCCTGCCATAGCTGCCAGTGCCCCTCCACATCTGCCAGTGCAGGCCCAAATGCCTCCAGAAAGTAGGCCATCTTGGCATCACAGTCCTGAAATCATAAAATCATAAATAAAAATTAGTAAAGGTGCCAGAAATTGAGTCAACTTGGCATAACAGTGTGTAAATAACTCGAATTTTAAGAAGATTTCGAGGTTTAATTTAGGAAGTTGACGAATGGTGTCGTTTTTTAGGACAAAGTTGGCAAAAACAATGGCTAGATCAAAAGCCGATCACAAAACCAAACGCTAGATGGAGTTGGCCAGAGCCATGCATAATAATAATTACATGCGCAGCACTGACCAGGTAGGGGTATCTCTCTAATACCTATCTCTAATCATGTGCAGCAACATTCTAGGGAGATCTCTGTGCAAAATACCAGAGGTGGACAACTCCCCCCAAAATGGAAATGTTCCCCGCGTAGGGCCCCCAATTTTGGTAGCATCAAACTAGGCATCAACATGTTCTTTCCAGAGCACTTTTGCTTGAGGCTGACTAATTTGGGGGCACATGCCTGGTAAGCCGCGGCGTGCACCCCAACTTTTTACCATAAATTCTTCATACCAGATCACCCACTGCATCAATCTGGAATGTTTTTCATGGTATAAAATCATTTTTGAAGAATATCATTGCAACAAAAATGAAAGAAAACATCTGAGTGGTTGGTGTGTTATGAGGATTTGAGCCATTTTCCCATGGAAATCACCACATTAGGGTTTACATGCACCATGTGTGCTTAATCCAGTCTATCTCAGCACGCAAAGCGACCCACATAAAACTGGGCACATGCTCGGGTACCTCTCAATGCCAGCTACACTTCAGTACTAAAATAGTGCCGATTGGATGAAGTGGCTGTGAGTGGCTGCCTTCTGAATGCAAAATTGCACATTTATCAGGCATTTCCTTTGTTGACCCCCTCTGGCAAAATACTCAAGCAGGCTCACGCGCATATTTGTGCACACGTTATTGGTATACAGATTTGACACGCGCGCGCCAAGCGCGTGCACCTTATGGCCTATGCACTTGTTTGTAGAATACCTGCACATCCAGACTACCTCAATGTACCAGTATCTCACTAGGTTTACAAGATCGATCTGGAAGGGAGGTCTCTCTCTAACCAAACAGCATCATTCTGGCAGAGAGGTCTCTCTATCCCTCCTTAAACGCGATGCAATAATCAGGGATGCTCATCTCTTTCCTGTCTAAATAACGTACGGATTCGGCCAGTCCTGACACTTGGTGTGTGTGTGTGTGTGTGTGTGTATATGTGTGTGTGTGTGTGATGTGATGCCACCTGCCTTTGTGTGTGTGTGTGTGTGTGTGCCACCTGCCTTTGTTGCGTAGGGTGCAGAGAAAAGCTGCTTCTCCATGGTGTTGATGTAGCAGCACAGCTTGAGCGCTGAGTAGGAGTCCCTGGAGAAGTTTGAGGAACATGGGCAGAAGGAAACAGTGAGCAGCATGCCGTGTCGCAAAGGCAGTCTACGCTTGGACAGAACCGGCGTGCATTAAGGAAAGACCATGTAAGAACCATTTTGAGCAATGCGCAAAATAGAAGTTCCTGGAAAAGCTTGAGGTGGTACGGAGCACTTGGGGTGTGGGCCTTTTTCCTTGTAAACCTTGTACACAGCACATAGTATGTGGGCAATGGACAACTTTGAGGGCTCAGCAGTAAGAAATTAGTGGGGGGGTCTAGAGCAGTAAGTCACGTCAATTTTGCCCTAAAACCAGTGCGTTGCAAACAGCACCTGATGTTGCTTATGGAATCCAAGTGGCCTTGCTTGCTGACAAGCTCCGGAGTTAGGAAGCCCTCACGGAAGTCTCCAATACGTGCCATGTGCCGTAGCACTGTGCGGGTGTACGTTTGTGTGTGTTTTTGTGCGTGTGTGTACGAGTGTGTGTATGTGTGCATGTGAGCGTGCGTGTGTGTAAATGTACGTGCACAGTGCAAATGTGATGGTGCGTCCAATGGCCACTTGCTGGAGGCCCACACAAGCATAAAGCTGTCTAAACAAAAACCGTTCCACGGTGGAAACTCTTGGGTGTATGAGCATGCGTGCCCATGTACTTTTTATCTGAGATGACAGCTTGGATGACAGCTCGCACCTCCTTCATTGGCAAGTGCTTCACTGGCAAGTGCTTCACTGGCAAGTGCTTCACTGGCAAGTGCTTCACTGGTAAGTGCTCCTTCATTGGCAAGTGCTTCATCGGCAAGTGCTTCATTGGCAAGTGCTTCACTGGCAAGTGCTTCACTGGCAAGTGCTTCACTGGCAAGTGCTTCACTGGCAAGTGCTCCTTCATTGGCAAGTGCTCCTTTATTGGCAAGTGCTTCATTGGCAAGTGCTTCACTGGCAAGTGCTCCTTTATTGGCAAGTGCTTCATTGGCAAGTGCTTCATTGGCAAGTGCTTCACTGGCGAGTGCTTCACTGGCAAGTGCTTCATTGGCAAGTGCTTCATTGGCAAGTGCTTCACTGGCAAGTGCTTCACTGGCAAGTGCTTCACCGGCAAGTGCTCCTTCATTGGCAAGTGCTCCTTCATTGGCAAGTGCTTCACTGGCAAGTGCTTCATTGGCGAGTGCTTCACTGGCAAGTGCTTCATTGGCAAGTGCTTCACTGGCAAGTGCTCCTTCATTGGCAAGTGCTCCTTCATTGGCAAGTGCTTCATTGGCAAGTGACGGCTCGCACCTCCTTCATTGGCGAGTGCCAAAGGACGGTTGCAATAGGCCCAGACAGACAGAAAGCTGTCTATGTCAAAGTGGTTGGTAGACACAGCAGGACACTGGCAATGGCTATAGGCATCGCCTCCCAGAAAAAAGCCAGCCTGTGTCTCGAGACAGTGTGTGTGTGTATGTGTGTGTGTGTGTGTGTGTGTGTGCTTGTGTTTGTGTGTATGTTTGTTTTAATGTGTGTGTGTGTGTTTGTTCATGCGTGTGTTTGTTATAAACTTAATGCGTGTGTTTGTTCATGTGTGTATTTTAATGCATGTGTTTGTTCATGCGTATGTGTGTCTGTGTGTCGTGTGTGTTTGTGTTTGCGTGCAAAAAACAACATGGATGCTAACACTGTGTCTAATTGCAAAACAAAAGCGTTGTAGGGTTTCAGAGCTGCACCTTCAGAGCGTCGAGGACGAGGCTGGTGCTCGTGTCCTGGGTCCCTGCCTTCCTCGGGTTGTGGTTGCTCTTATGGTGCGTCAAGGTGGGATGCTTGCCTATGGCTGAGGGCGCAAAACACACACACACACACAAATACATACACACACACACACACACACACACACACACACAAACACACACACACACACACGCACACACACACACAGAAAGGAGACAAAGAGTGAACATCATGGCACCATCTCCTCTCAAGTGTGGTTACGGCTGAAACAGTACAGCAACTTTTTCCAAAGAAAGACCGCTTACCTGGGCAGTCTACAAGACAGACCCTGTCAACCCCGTCCTTGATCTCCTTCAAGCTGACATATCGGAAGGTGCGGGACTTCATCCTGATGCCACCCAACCAAGTCACCAACTTGTACAGCAGGCACAAGCACAAGAAAGCAGAGCCAAGGACTACAATGGCAGGCTGTGCATTTACGTGCCCCGTGGGTTCCCTGAGCGTACAAGTATTTGTGTGTGTGCGTGTGTGTGTGTGTGCGTGTGAGTGTGTGTGCGTGTGTGTGTGCGTGTGCGTGTGCGTGTGTGTGTGTGTGTGTGTGTGTGTGTGTGTTTTTGTGCGCGCGTGTGTGTGCGTGCGTGTGTGAGTGTGTGTGTATGTGTGTGTGTCTTTGCTTTGCTCACCTAAACCTGAGTGTAGTATCATGCCAGATTCTCATCCCTTCTGCATGCTGTGAAAGCGTAAAAGATATTTTAGGGTTTGGCCTGGCAAAACTTTGTGCTAAGATTTCAGGCAAATGCCATAACTAAAAATAACTTTTTAGTATGCTTTTCAAGCCACCACAAAAAGAGAGGCACAGAAGCTGAGAAAACAAGAGGTGTCATGGTGCGTGCTCTCAATACTCTGTGTCTTGAGTATTAGTACACGTACATACCTGCACGTATAAGGCCTTTCCTTTCATGCACAGCATGTGTCTTTTCAAGCTTTCTAGCACGCAATTTTTGGAACGGTTACGCCTTTTCTTGTTTCGTTCAACCCCCGCACGCCCACACACCCTCATCCTGTTGCAGGCAGCCAGATTGGGCCTAGGGCCCCTGTTTGCTGGAGCTGCAGCGGGTGCCTATGGCATGAACACGGCGTCCAACAGCAGTTGGGGCGACCTGTGGGGATTGGTGCCCAAGTCCCCGTGGGATTCCGCAGGCTCTGCAGCCAGGTCTGGAGGAGGCACTGATGTGAGTACTGGCCTTAGGCAGTCTGTGCCAAGGAATTCTCATGGTTTTCAACTGGAAGTGGTCATAATCCATAACTGAGCCGTGGGGAAGCTTGAGTGTTGGTCTCAAAACACACACACAAAATCCCAAGAATATTTAACCACACGCACAGGTTGCAGCGCTGCGTGGCGAGATGTCTCGCCTCGCCGGGTTGGTTACGGACCTCGCCCGCTCGGGCCACAACGGCCGGCCCACCGTGGTGCAGCTGGGCGGGCGCAACGGCTGGGCGGTGCTCGTCTACCCGGCTGTCGCGGGCGGGGCTTGCCTGTACGTGTACTGTAAACTCACGGGCACCGGTGTGCTGGACCTGCTGTTCGTCTCCCGCAACTCCATGTCTGCCTTCCGCAACACCGTGCAAGAGGGTCTGTCCAACGTGTGGGGGGAGATGCGCAAGCAGAAGGACGAGTTTGTCAAGATGGTGGGCTGCCTGGGCAAGAAGCAGGATCTACTGCAGGGCAACCAAGATCAACTCATGGCCAAGCAGTCAGAGATGGACAGCCTGCTGCATCGGGTAAGCAAGTAGTGTGCTGTTTATGGTGCACAGGCATTTGAAAGGCTGGTGTAACTTGCTAATTGCACGTGATGTGAAGGTGGTGCGGCGCTGGGCGACGGTCAAGTCAGGTTTGACTTTGGTGTCCCTAGCACCTGAGCATTGACCGACCGTTGCCGAGCATTGACCGGCAGGTTCTCAAAGGCACTGAAACATTTTGGTGGATTGGCAGTGAGGGCTGGTAATGTGGCGGCGTCCATAACCCTGAGTTTCCCTGTTCTGTATCTTTACTCCGTCATGTCACCGTTTCTTGCCGCCCTTTGTTTTGGTACTTTGCCCTCAGTCGCTCTCAGATCTCAGCACCCCCTTGTTTGCGCTGGCACATTCAGCAAAGATTTTACACAAAGTGTATGGGGGTGTCGTTGTTTGGTATGATGTGAGGGCTTTCCTTCAAATTAGCTGATCAGATGTGTGAACCTGTGCAGTATCCTTGATCCAGTTGACGTCTGGTTTTACCAACGGATTTTCAAACCCAGTAACAATCATGCATGTCAAAGCTGCTGATCCCAAAGCACATTCGTTTTCCCACCCTTTGACAGTTTTGCTATCCTCGTCCAATCTTTCTAATAAAATGGCAGCCACCACCTGCCACCTTCCCCATGCGACCACCAACGCAGAGAGGTCTTAACTCCTACCAAGCCATCGTAATTTGTCTGACAGGGCGCAGCAACTAAGACGGCTTCACACCATGTGGCTTTGTATTCACTTGTGTGTGATCGCTTTGTGTGTGATTCCCGCACAAATGTGTAAGACGGCTTCACAACCTGTGAAAGCATCTATTTCTTTCCTCCACAGGTGGATGACAATGTTGACGGCCTGGATGCCAAAGCAAACCACACCATCAACCACGTCAACCAAATGGATGGCCGCCTCCAGGACGTGCATGTTGGGGTACAAGCTGCAAATCAGGTCAGGCAGGCACACACGCACGCACACACACATACACATACATGCATACCTACATACATACATACACACACACACACAAATACACACACATGCTCACCAGCACCCTATCCAGTAGTTTTACCACCCGCCGCCAACCTTGCTGTCATATGCTCTCACACCCCTTTCCTCACTGTGTTGCGTGCCACTCCCCAATGTTTCCCACGTCCAACCTACCTCTCTCGCCACATCTGCATGCACACGCCCATCGCGTCAGGAGCTGCCCTGACTTCCTACATTGCTAAACCCTGCAACTTATGTACGCCTCTCACCGCAGGCCGCATCTGCATACACATGCTCATGGCGTCAAGATCTGCCCTGACTCCCTTCCAACATTTTGCTGAACCCTGCAATTAAAGTGTGCAAGGGTGCCCACGCTCACCCTTACAACCACCCCTCCCCACTCCCTTCCAACATTTTTGCTGAACCCTGCAATTAAAGTGTGCAAGGGTGCCCACGCTCACCCTTACAACCACCCCTCCCCACTGCAGGGCATCTACATGCTCATGTCCGTCGTCTCCGAGGTGACCTCCAAGATCGGGCTCCACAACAGCCGTGCCACACAGTCCCTGCATCGCTACCTTCAAGGGGGGCCCGCGTGGGGTGGGAACAACAGCAGCAGCTGCATAGCCAACGCATCTGCAAACAGCAGCAGCAGCAGCACCGACGCAGCCCCTGCCTCTAGCACTGGCCACGGCCGTAGCCTGTCAACCACCCAGGACTTGGAGCTTCCGAAGCTGCCGCTGGATCCAAGCTGTGATGTGATAGTGGAGGGAGAGGGGGAGCGTAGGCTCCACGGCAGCGGCAGCAGCACCCGCAGCAGGAGCAGCAGCATAGGTGGATTGCGGAATCTGATGGGGGTGGGGAGTGAATCGCAGGGCCGCTTGGGAAGCTTTTCGAGTAGCAGCTTCGGAGGGAGTGGGAATCTGGCGGGGGCGAAGGAGGCCCAAGGGGGGCTTGCACAGCAGAGGGAGAATAGGGCGAGCGAGGGTATGGTGCGGGTGGACCACAGCAGCAGTATTAGCAGCGGCAATGGGCTGCCGCCGGTGCTTGTAGGAGGACGGCCGCACAATTTGTCGGTGCCTTAGCGAATGAATCCTGAGAATGGCATTCCAAATAACAGTGGCAGCATTTGTGCATGTGGGCGCCCTCTTTCTGTTTCGTAGCTGTCTGTGAAGCTGAACTGTGTTTTTCTTATACCTAATAATCGTGTTCCTGTACAGAAAAAGGTCCCAGGGCAGTTGCCAACAACTGTGTGCGCTCGGTGAATTTCTATGCTCAACTTTATTTTTTTTGCGTACAGCCATCCCCGTCTTTGTGCGTATCAGCAATGTTGTACATTTAGAGGCAATGACGCCGTATTCCTGTTTTGTGCGAGTGCGCACCTGTGTATGTTGTTTTGATGTACCTACTCAAGTCAGAGTTTACAGATAAAGCCAAGTGCGCACATGTATGTGTTGTTTTTATGTACCTACTTGCTGAGGCAGAGGAGACTGTTTGTTTTAACGGCTGCACAGCTTGTCATTGGAATCAGCGCAAAATGGGGGAGACTTTTAAGTTCGTCCAATTTGTAGTCTGGTTTACAAAAGTCTCGTGTTGAAAATTTGAACCCTTAATATGATCACCATCATAAATGTTACCATGCCTTAAAACCTCTAAGGGTTACAAGGATGGCCTACAGCCCGAGACTCTGGCTGATGGCAATTGGCTGGTGAGACAAAATCAACCAGTGTCGAAAATTGAAACTAAATCTGACACAAACTTGAGGAGTGTATGAGTCTTGATTCAGGAATGCATTGATCTCAAAATCAGTGATACTGTGATGAAAAGCCAAGAAAGGAATAAATTCAGAGCTCGAAGGAGCAAGTGCACGCAGAGTCTTAAACATTCTTCAAAAAGGTCTCTGTATCTCATGCGCAGCTCGCACACTTCAGCACACTTGCAAAAGAAATGCACATGCTTCTCATCTTGAACTTCTCCACACTCACATTTGTTATCACAAATGCTAGAACCACCATGCCATTTGCAAGACTCCACTCTCAAATGGTGTGCACGCAATCTGAACCTGCTGAAATTCCTCAACACATGTTTGTCCAGATCCTTGTACAAGTAGGAGGGG
>Ga0307942_1001412_pt1 | contig 19150 bp, 14 predicted proteins | sample OrgLakmetagen175_FD_201846 | JGI IMG/M metagenome (GOLD analysis project Ga0307942, IMG submission 201846) | Saline water microbial communities from Organic Lake, Antarctica - #175 | ecosystem: Environmental > Aquatic > Non-marine Saline and Alkaline > Saline | place: Antarctica: Organic Lake... | reverse complement strand
GTGTTTGTGTGTGTGTGTGTGTGTGTGTGTGTGTGTGTGTGTGTGTGTGTGTGTGTGTGTGTGTGTGTGTGTGTGTGTGTGTGTGTGTGTGTGTGTGTGCATGTATGTGTGTATTCGTGTGTGTGTCTGATGTACCTTTGCTCTCAGCACGGCTATCCACCTCTAGCACCTAGTTCGTGACAAAGTTCCAGATGTTCAATGACTTAGAGAGCCTCGAAGTTGGTAGAATACAAGAAACGCTATTTAAGAATATTAAAATTAGATTACACAAATACACAGTCATCAAATTTTCACAGGCTCATGTAGTATGCTATAAATACCCATGTCGTTTGCTAATAAACCCTAAATGTTCCTACCATGCTGCCTAACAGTGGCAGTACACACACACCTACCTAATGTGCAACTTACATATGCACATACCATGTTGGCGCTTGCACCCATGAATTCAGGTATCTTTCTCTATAATCTCTTCTTTACCTCCGTCTCTCATAAACAAGCCACTGCAACCGAAATCACAATCTTAAGCTTTTGTAGCACCAGTCCGTTGGGAACGCTGCGCTTCCCAGTCCTCGGGCAGCTTGAACTCCTCAACAAAACACACGGGCAGGACTCCCTCACAAAGCAGGACTTGGTTACTGGACAGGGCGAAGCTGTGGCCGGCATCCATGGCCTCCTGCAATGTTAGCAAAAACAAGAGCCTTTCTGAACTTCCTCAGTACATCAGCAGAAGAGGGAGGACATTGCTCATTATAAACTTTTGTGAGGATGGACATAAAATCAGAAAGTGCATACACGCTTCCAAGGGTTCATCATTTCTCCCCCAAAAGTCTCAACACCCTGCGTGCCTGGCAGGCTAGCCCTGCGTGTGTGCTCCTGGGGGAGAACAAGGCGAGAGAAAGAGAGAAGGCAAGAGCGTAGTATGTACTTCAGGCAGCACACTGACCTGCAGCTTCAGCCTCAGGCATACTTGAGCCCACTTGTTCGTACGCATATGGCTAGCCATGGTGGCAAAGTGGATGTGCGTCCGGCTCATCGAACGAAGCTCGCCACTGCTTTGGATGGCTTTCCAGCTGCAAATAGTACGAGAGCCCTTGTCTTGTGTGAAAGTGCTCAGCTAAAACCACAGAGCATGCCAATTTGGGGCAGAACAAGTTAATTCGTACTATTTACGTGGCGAGCAATAATTGTTGGCTTTGCACCCACGGAATCCACTCAGCCTGAGCATACATCCAAGCCTGCTGCCTGATAACTGGTATATATTGTTTGCCTTTCACTTTAAGCTGTGCTTCCTACCTGTCCTGGCTCGTAACATGCACAGCTAGTGGAATGGTAGATGCATCAGTCACTCTTTCCAGCTGAGGGTCCTCGAGCTGAAAAGAATGCCCCTGAGCTGCCCTGATGCGAGGCACAGCCGCACTGTCATCCAGCACAAATCGCTTCTGTACACGCCAAAAAACAAGAGGACTGTGCTTCTGCATAACCTCAAAAGGTATATTCAACAGTTCCACATGTTGCATTATGCACAGACCACATAGGTAAATGGACATCAAGAGAGCAGAAAAGCTGCTACTTCATTTGTTCTATTGTTCCTCCACGACAATTCTAGTTTCTGCATCGTTGTCAACTCGCACCTTGTCATTATCGTTTACGATGCACCTCACTTGCTCCTCAGTGACTGCACGAATTTGTTGTTGCAGTGGCTCTCGTCAAAGCAGTAGCATTTGGACGGCACGCACTCCCTATCAGCACTCACCACCCTGCCTCAGGTGTCTCAAAAGGGCTGGAAGCTCCATCCACCCCTGGCTGTCTAGAGAGTCCTTGGGAGGAGCGTGCCTGAGCATCTTTGACATTGACTTTGACACAGCGACATTGTTTGCCATTTTCCCTTGTGTGCCAGCCTCCGTGTTTCCTCTCTTCCTCTTCCCCATTTCTGAGCCCCAAAGCCTTTTAAATTGCATGAAACATTCTAAGTGCTTCTTTGGGCACTACACCTCGCATTGGGAAGTTTAATCACCACGCCCTGTTTAGCCAGATTCTGATTCATTTATTAGATTTAAAACCATTCCGCTTATTTACCATTGACTGATTGCGATGAAAATCCCATTTAGTCCATCGACAAAATCCAAAGAGATCCTAGACGAAAGGAAATAATAGAATCAAGAATTAACAGTGAAGTGTTTGTGTGCGGTTGAAACAGTTGAATTTCGACTTCTAGGGAGATCATATTGCAGTTGGCATGCAGGCATTAAGTGATACTCGTGCCTGAAAAGAAAGCTTAAGGCTTTACCAAAACTCATTGTGTACGCAGCGATGAGATGGATAGAAAACCTGAATAACATGGAAATGATCGGATTGCACGCTATATTTGGAAGCTGGTGCACTAAATCAGTAACAGATTGGGTTGCAGTGCCGCAGGTGTAACAGTACCGGAATTCATTGCTAAACAAGCCTGTTGAGCAATATCCAGATAAGGGCCCAGGTCACACGGGGTTTGGTTAACTTTCCTTTAAATTCAACTCTTCAAATATCCATCCAAGCGACATAATTTTTATCGCAGGTGCACCACGACGCTCTATAATTTCTCTTGGCACAAATTTGGAGAGGCGAGAAAGTAAGCCAAATTTGTGAACGGGCCCCTCCCCATCCCCTAGTTACGATTATGATCCGGCACAACTTTCTCAACCAAGTGTCTAAATTACAAACCGAAAGCAGATTTGGACTTTGAGATGTAAGGAGAACCTAGAATCTATAAAGCAAGTAAAAGTATCTGGGTGGAAAATTTGCTGTGATCAAGGACCTAACCATACCATCGTACGACCGGGGCATAAGGCTTTCGTATCAGGGTGGGGAGAAATGCTGAATTAGATTGAACATGCGCAAGAACAAAATGGCCACTTATCATTCTTGATTTGCCATCCTTTCAACTAGTAAAAAGGTTTATGGTCGTGTTCAACTCAAGCGCTAGTTAGATTAATGCGCACAAGTCGTTCTTGCAGTCCAGCGTTCTTGCAGTCCAGCGTTCTTGCAGTCCAGCGATGTATGCGAGGGCGAGGAATGCCACAAATCTCCTCAGGCAGGTGGATACAGGCCGAATAGGGGGACGTAGAAGAGCTCTGACGATTGGAGACACGAAATGGGCGTGTGTCCTCCTGCCAAAGGTGCTTCTGTAATGGATATGGAGTGAAATTTGCTGCGCCTCCTACAACGCTGCTCTCCTGAAGCTCTGCTGCTTTGTGCTGCCGAGCTTGTCGAGTTGGAGTGTGTGTGTGTGCTTGGTATTTTAGGCTGCCTGGCAGGAGCCTGAGGTGGGTTGCTTGCTTCTCTTGCTTTGCTTTAGCCCCTTGCTTACCTCTCATGCTTTCCGCCACTGAACTGTGTGTCTGAATTGACGGGCTCTGGTGTATGTTTATCTCAGCAAAGATTACAGAAGGGAGATTTACTCGAAATTCAGACAATTGTAGGCTTACTAACACCCTGAAAAGTTCCTCACACAACACTTTTAAATAGAACAAGGGCAATATAAATATGTACAAAAGAAAGCCCTGGAAAAAGCAGGCTGGAATTATGTACAAAAGAAAGCCCCTCCAGATCTCACACAAATTCACAAACACTCTTTCAGCACTGAACTTCATAAAACAGGTTCATCCTAATTCTGTAAATGTTCAATGACCTGCCACACTCAAAGCTGCGAAAGTAAACAGTGTGCTGCAGCTAGGGCGTGTGACAGTATGGTGTGACAGTATGCCGATATTCGTGCCAGAATTTAAATCTTTAACACACGACGCAGGGGTCGATCCGTCTAAGCATGCTGTACAATTCCAGTTAGTTCTGTTTGCATGTTAATATTTTGGGAGGGATAACAATATATGGCTTGTTTTTATCTTTTATTTTGTTGCATCCAGTCAGAACAAATCTTGTTTTGATTTCCTTCCTCAGCACCCTAATTTGATTTCTTGTGGTTGGCCGAGCACCTGATCAGTCAAGCAACCTAGCTGGTCACCACTCTTTGTAAAATTGTAAACATTACTGCTACCAAAAAGCGTTGTCAAACGCTGCTACAAGGCACCTTAGTTCATACAAGATGCTCTTAGACTTTTTGGACAGTTCTGAGCGGAAACAAAGTGTGTGACCCTGGGGTTGTGATCAGGGTATACAAGCAACATTTATGTATTAGTAGTTATAACCTTACCACCTTATAAGATCCTGATGCAGAATGCTTTTCAATGACCAGACCATGAAGCCGCCCAGGTGGCACGCCACGTACGTTGATGTGCCCTTTCAAGGGGGGAAATATTGATCACAGAAAGACCCTCCAAAAGACAGAGCTCCCTGCCCATGTACAAATACCTTTTTTTTTATCATATATAGTTTAAAAATTGGCGAGACAGAAAAGAAATAACGGGAGCACGAGAGGCTGGCTGGAAGAAAAAAGAAAGCAAGAGAGGCAACCAGGAAGTTAAAGACTGCTTGAGAGCTCATATAACAAGAAACAGGGGAAAGTAGGAGGAGGGGCTGGCTGGACGGAAGAAAAAGGCAAGGGGGGAGACCAGAGGGAGAACGTTGGAGCCAGGAAATATACCAGGAAGCTGCGCATCACTAAAGGAGGACTAAGAAGGCAGGTCAAACAGGGAACTGTCTGAAAACTGAGGCCTGGGTACCTACGATACTTTAGTAGCACGCATTAAAAAAGGCAGGAAATGCCAGGAGCAAGCCAGGATAAGAGCGGCTTAGCAATGACTGGTGGAGCAAGGAAACCTGGATCCTGGGCACAGAGCAGGGGTCTAAGACCTTCTCTCCCAGATTAGAGCTACCCTACACAGGAAAACAGCGAGCGGGGGGGAGAACAAGGCAAAAGGGGACAGTTGGGAAGCAACCAAAGCCAACGTACAAAAAAGAGCGGCTACCAGGAGAGGCTGCACACAGGGAGGCAGCGCTAGAAAACAACACCACCAGGCAGTAGATTGTTCCCTTGGGGAGGCTGCACATAGAGAGGCAGCACTAGTAAAAGTTAGCCACCCAAAAAGAAGCTAAAAGGAAAGGAAAAGGAAATGAAGGCTACGCTGATCCAGCGTGATTTAGAGATGGTGCACTTAAGTGCAGGCTTCTCACCGCCAGAACCAAGTCGTGAGCCACTCAATGAGTAATACACACTTGATAAGAAAACAACTTATACAAGCAATGAAAACCGCTCACCGCGTTCTATCTGAATTCTGTCCTTGGTGAGATCTCATAGATGGTGCCACCCAACCCAGATCAAATGAAGAATGGAGAAGGAGGCTCCTTGAAAATTAGTGCACAGATATGTGTGCTGCTCTTCTGTGGCGTTTTTTAGCTGGTTCTGAAGTAAACCCGGCACCTCATTCCATGAAAAATACCACGCACAGCTACACTGCCACGTCACAATAGTAGAAACGATCAGAGAAAGTTGATGATGGGAGATCTGATGGTGGGTCCCTGATAGAGCAGTTAGTTTTAGGAAGACTAGGACCAGGTGAAGGGCAAAGCACATGGATGACCAAATCTGAAACCATTTTGATTTTTTGTTCCTAAGTTTTTGGTGAAGTTCTGACTGGTATTAGCACTAGTTAGAGATTATAATTCATGCCCGCCTACCTTATACGGTTTATTAGACATTTTGTATGATTTGCATGTTTGCATACAGCTGTTCACCTGCTATTGCTCTTGCATTGTGTCTTGTAACTGCGTTATCACTACAGTGGGGCCGTCTTAAAAAACAGTGCATTACAGGCAAATTATAAATTGCAAATACACCTCCTCTGCATACCTCTTCATTGCCCAACAAACCTCGTCACAGACAATATTGCACATGCTGCCCTTCGTCTTTCAATTTTCCTTTATTTACTCACGTAGGAGAGAGTTTGCTATCTCCCCTTGATCTGTAATACCCTCAAAATTAACAAAAATTTGCGTAGTAGTAGCAAACAATATGAAGCTTAACAATGAAAAATTATAAGGGCAACCTAAAGGAAACTATTGCTGTGTGTATTTCCACAGAGCTTGGCGAGCTGCCAGTGCTACTACAGCCCCCAAGATAAACGCCGCACAAAGCACAATAACAGGCCGCATAAACCTTACTGATCTCCAAGGCTGTCCAGCCTCTAACTTTATCACAGAGGCACTGTCCCCTCTCTTGCCTGCTTCCCGGTCTCCTTCCCTGAACTCTAATGCAGCAGTGCCTACACCCTCTTTTTGTGCCTCCATTACCGTATGTTCATTACCATCAGCAACTTCCAAACCAACTTTATCTTTGGAACCGCGTCCCTCCTGCTCCAAACTGTCATGTCTCCCACGGTCCCTCAAAACAGTATTGGCCCTTACATTATCCCCAGCCCTTCTCTCCCCACCGAGACTCTTATCCTCCTTGACCTCAGCATCGGCATTTGTAATACGCCCAGTTGCATCACCAGCAGCAGGTGGCTTGAAAAATTGGGGCAGCTGCTTTTTGTACAATACACGGTGAGCGGTGAGTGAGAAGCATAGAAAAACCAATTCAACGAGATGCAAGATAAAAGGGTTGATTAAATGCGTACTATGTATACATGATGCAGAATGAAATGGAGAGCACAAACCGTGACACCTACAACCACACAACTTCAACGATTAAACACACACGTGCACGCCTCCATTAAATCTAAACACGCACCTTGAAATCTTCTGGAAATAGCACAAACCGAAGCAGAGGCCCACATCCTTGCGGTAGCCCGCACGTTGGTGCAACTACAAATGAGGGATAGGATCATTGAGTTTGTTCTTGGATACGATGAACAAATTGTTGCACGTGGAGGTGCGTGGTGACTTGATTCACCACTGCGGGCTGTTGATCTAAAGATGATGCCGGTGCTATTGTTACTTAATTGATATGTTTTGAACAGCCATTTCTTTTCTACACCTTACATGCTCTCCCCTTACCAAGAAGTGCAAACAGCCTTTCTCCGGTTCCACTCAAGGCAGTCGGAGCTGCCATCAGGGCAACATCATGAGGGAACCTGTCAGATGAGTTGGGCAGCACCCACGCCTGTCTTCCCTTGCTACTTCCAACCTCTACAAGCGCTGCGTCCTGCAAACAAAGGCAAGAAAAAAGAGTGGCTGGCCGGCAAGCATCTGAGTCTCATTGCTCTGTTCCTCCGTTTCTAGGGGTACACAGCATGATTGAGGATCCCTAGGTATACACAGCATGCTAGGTGATAGGATACACAGCAGGGATACACAGCATGCTAGGTTCATAGGGATACACAGCAGGAGGATTTTTAGGGGTACACAGCATATGGTTGAGGATCGAAGTGAACCAGATCAAAGTGTTTTTTGGTGCAAAGCAGGACGTGGCCTGCTAGGGGTTTTGCCAAGATCTCTTTCATGGACACAGATATTATTTTGTAAAAAGCTCAGGTGGTACACACTTTAATTTACTGGACACCATAGCTAACAGAATCCAGGTGCTATGGCACCCGCAACTAAATACCCACGCAGGAGATACTAATTACAAGAGGACTCCCCCCAAGATTGGGGGTCCTGGAATATTGTTCACGCCATATGAATGGCACACCTGACTTTCAGGCCTAACAGCAAGCAGACTCGGCAAAGGATTGTGATCGTAAGAGCAGTGAAAGATACGGCCTTGTGACTTTGAGGGTGAGTGGTGTGGCGAGCTGGCCACATATCACAGAATTTGGCGCAATTGAATCAATCATTTGTCCATAAATTCAGCTTTATCAGTCATTTCCTTTGAGCAAAGTTCATCATTGTTTTGCAAAGCAGCTGCAGGTGATCTGGGGCCGGCACTGTCATCTTAGATGCTTGAATTCATCGTTTCCAGCAAATTTGGGTATTCATCAAAGCAGTGCTGAGATCGCCTAGATTTATAAATATCCCAGAGCAACTTCACCACAGAAATATAGATTTGCCTGTCATTGTAGATGCATTGGGTGTAGGGTTGGCCAGATTGTATATATGCACCGTGTATGACCGTATATTTGGTGAGTTCCCTGCCAAAAACACTGTACATATACCGTACATATATGGTCTTGGCCAACCCTTATTGGTTCAATTCCACCTTCCACCACAAGAAATGTTGTACACTCTTTAATCTAATTTACATGGGTAGGCAAAGGCAGATGCTTGAGCAAGCAAGGTATCTGGTCAATAACAGAAGAGCTCATCAAAAAGTGAGTGAGGCAAGGAAACCTGAGAGGGAGCTCGATACATCTTTTTATTCTTTGTGGCCAATTCTCAATGACTGGGAGGTGCCATGCGAACTTGATGTGGGACATTTCCATAATAGTCACGTGATGAATACATGATGTCCAAGATGCAAACTCATTGTGTCTCACGTCCTGGTTACATTGCACTTGGGTGTGGCTCCTTTCCTATCTTAACTCTGCCAAACAAGAGCCAACACATTGAACGAGGTAGTTGTGGCTCCTGCCTTTCTCACCTCTCCTTTCTCCCAGACAAGAGCCAAGACTAATCCGTAGGGGCCAGAGATCAGGGACCAAACTCTGCCTCGGTTCGACATATTTTCCTCTCCTTTCAATGCGAGGGAGCTCAGACTGAAGGAGTAAACCTAGGATGGGCAAGCAGAAAGGAAACTGGCTGGAACATTACAGCAGAGAGAGTCTGACTGGCCAGCTCCTCATCGCGTTTAAATTAACAGGTGGCACCTAAATAACTCCTCGGCCAGACTGCAAATTACGATGAGAATGGACAGCTAGTGAAAGGATACTTATGAGCACTGTCCTCGTACTATTTTATTGCTTTGCCCCAGATTATATTGAGCATCCTTCCTGTACCCCAATTGTGACACCCCCCCAAAAGCAACAAAGTCCATGTGTGTCACCTAATATAAAGCAGCACGGTGCCTGTGATGCAGTTAAATAATTTCCTTCAATCCTGATGTGGGGTTTCCTGGCATGCTAACGAGAGCCAACTACAACTGTTTAATCACCTTCCCGGATTCGCGTGCGGCCACAAATACAGTGTCTGTACATTCATCCAGCAACAAGCTGTGAGGCACTGCATGACCACCACCAGGGTGAGAGGGCACGACAGCCTCACCTGTGTGTGCATTTTATGTATTTGCTTTATTTAGGCCTCACCTGTTATTGTGTGTGTGCGTGCGTGGGTGTGTGTGTTTGCGTGGATGTGTGTGCGCGAGAGTAAGTGTGTGTATGTGTCTACATGTTTGCTTGTCAACTGGCGTGATGACTTTGCATCTGTCAGTTTGAATTGGCACAAAACAAAATGCATCTTGGGAGTTAATATACAATGCCGTGAATTGAGTCTTTTTACGCTACTACATACAAGCTACACACAAAGAACAAGCAGTACAGAAGCTAAACCTTCCTACAGCCGTTGTTTCTGAAATCTATTCGTACTACTCAGTCACTTTTTGGTGACTGTCAATGCTTAATGGATCCGTTTCAACAAGAGTTCAGGGTGCATAAATACATGTTTGTAGACGTGTCAATGAGACAGTCTGAAAATGCCGTGCCGATACTGCAACAAAAAGGTTATGGCAACTTTACTCATAACCTTAACAAGCAGATCATCATAATTTTAGCAATATAGACGGACCAAAAAACATGCCAGTTTTAAATTGCTGGCCACGCTGCCTGCTTCTGCCTTTCAAGCAAACCTACAGCTTCCCACTCACCTAAGTACTTCCCATCTGCGCTAAACTTGACCACACGGCTATTGCAATAGCCGTCAGATACAAACACTGTGCCGTCCAAGGCAACCGCAACCTGCATTGCAGCAATAGAGCACACAACTGACAGCCTACTCATGTCAGGCTTGACAAGGGCTAATTACTCCACTTTGGTCGTGTTCTATTTACCAGCCAAAATACAGGCTTGAAAGGGGGCTTTGTGAATTCACTAGCCTAGGAGGGGCAGGCTGATTGAGGGGGCGGAATATCTACTATCTGCCTAATCAGCGCTTGAGTGAGTGAGAACACAATTCAAAACAGCATATTCCTGCACGTGAATACATGCAGCTTCTTATAGCACATCTGGGGTTTGCTAAGGCCACTTAAAGGGACACGCGGCTATCCATACACACGTACAAAAGAGGGACTTGATTCAGAATCATCACCTCCACACATCTTAAATAACAAAACAAAAATACCTGGGTTGGTTTACAGAAGTGTTTGTGGGAGTTCCCTGGCTCCATATTCTGGCCCAGGACCAACAGGGGTACCCCTTTGTCAGGTGAGCATTTGATGACCTGAGTGCATGGGACATTACAGGAAGGGACGTGGTGGTGCCCACTCAATGTTTCTAAAAGTCTGGTGAGCATTTGATGACCTGAGGGAATGTGACGTTGGAGGAAGGGACGTGGTGGTGCCCACTCAATGTTCTTGAACGTGTGTGTGTTTGTGTGTGTGTGTGTTTGTGTGTGTGTGTGTGTGTGTGTGTTTAATCCTGTGTGTGTGTAATCCTCCATTCCATAATGTGCAGATTTGTAAAGAGCGTGATAGTTTGGTGGCAGGAAAGGACCCTAAACTGCTTAATCACACAGCTTACCTAACTTATTCAGTTGTCAAAGGGTGTCTCAAACTTGTTCAAACAGATGAAAAACGAGCAAAAGACGTGGCAGGGGTTGGGTTTCCCACATATCTGTCAATGCAAGGCACGCTGTACCTGGTTTTGGTAGGGCTCTTAATTGTGTGAGCCCTAATTTCAATTTTCTAAAACGTGCACATCTATTTGACGGTTTGTGTTGGCCTTCGCCTGGGAGCCTTCCACTCTGCACATTAACACAACGTTCTGAGTGAGATCCTTGTTTAGGTGTTGTTCACAGTGCCAACTGATTCAGTAGCTTGTGCAAGCCCCAGTGTGGAGGGTGTCCATCTACAGTGCCCACAGATTTACATGAAGCCAAAAGGAAGTTCAAGCTGTTGCTGCATCTGACTGAAGATGGCAAATCAGAAGAAAATGAGTGATGCGCAGGAAACCCATTCCAGCGATACACTTGACACCAAAGCACTTTGACGTTCAGGCACAGAAAGGAAGGACCCTGTCTCCCCCCACCTGAAAATTCGTGGACACAACAATTATGCACAGCTCACCTTCTGCATGTTTAGGTAGTATCTATTGATCAATTGCGCTGTCCTCCTACCTGCCTGCACCCACTCTCCACGCACCTGATGGCGGCCCACATCTGTAATCCACACAGCCCCATCTTTGTCCACGGTGATCATGTGTGGCATGATGAAAGTCCCTGCACCCCAAGCCGCCTGTGTGACCCCTGCACAAAGGGGTGAACCAGCAAAGTATGTAAGCCTCAATGTTGGTCTGCCAGCAAATTGGACGTGAAAGTAGGCTGCCTTCTCAGGTGGAGACCAAAGACGAATTGCCAGAACAATGCCAATTTAGGGGATCTCATCTGTTTCACATTGCTTGAGCAGCTTTTGAGGAGCAGCCCCCCCTGCACATGATTGATATAACAGTTAGCACAAGCGTACGCACGTGGAACCTGCAAACAGTGTCAAGTATTGAAATTTCTCTCATTGTAAGAATCTCACTCATCTTTGCAGGAAATGAACTGATCAGCACTGTGTCCAAACATTGCTTCCTACCACACTCACTTTACTCCGACTTCACTCCTTTCTAGTTGCCTGCACTTGTTTGTAGACCTTTACGATTGAAAACTCCCTGGACTAGCTGTTTAACTCTGGATTGTGAGCTCAAGACTCGTGAGCTCAAGACTCACCTGTATCCGCATCAAGACGAACAACAACATTCTCAGGGATGTGTTCCTTTGCAATCACACTGTGGTTGGCATGGAAGGTGCTTGAGGTCCAATGGTGGGAGCCTCTGCGTGGTGTTGCATAGCGGATCACAGCTTTGTCAGTCTCACCATTCTGACGCTACAGCCATACACTTCGTTGTCTCTCTTTCTCTTGCAGCTGCACCTTGATGTCAATAGACCGAATGTCATTGCACACCTTACAAATTTGCAATTTGACGCCTACACCATCTCCAGCGCAGAGTCAAACAATAGAAGCTCGCATTTGCTCTCACATAGCACTCACCCAAACAACGCCCAAGTTAAGCCGTCCACCCAGATTGTCACCCCCTTGCATCGCCTACCAACCAACTGAAACTCACACCTGCTCTCACACAGTATTCACCCAAACAACGCCCAAGTTGAGCCGTCCACCCAGATCGTCACCCCCTTGCACCGCCTACCAACCAACTGAAACTCACATCTGCTCTCACACAGTACTCACCCAAACAACGCCCAAGCCATCTGCCCCGAGCGTCACCCCTTTTCATCCCCTAGCAACCAACTGAAATTCACACAGCACTCACACAGTACTCACCTAAATAACGCCCAAATTGTGCCATCCACTCCGATCGTCACCCCTGTTGCATCGCCTACCAGACCTGCTTCTCCATCTTTTGTGTGTGTCAAGATTGAGTGTGCTGGAGCCGGGTCATGAGGTTGAGGTGGGCTCCAAAAGGGACTGGGGTCTAGCTGGAACGCTCCTGACATGCAGCAGCAAGGGACAAACAAGGCCGTGAGCCACGTGGGTCTGACATCATCATGGTAAACATAGTTCCCTTCCCATTTCCTTGACCAAGAGGAAAATGCAGAAATGTGAGTTTATTGTGCCTCCAATTCCAAGTTTTCTTGTACGTGTCATATCAAATTACCGTCACTGCAAAGTATAAGACTCAGCACAAAGACCAATACCCCCCTAATCTGAGAGGTTTGTGAACAAGCCTAGAAGATTACGTGAAAAATGTGCAGAGGATGATGTTGTGCAGTATGATATCATGAAATCAGAAGGTGTATCAACCCATTTACTCCAGTGATGTAGGGAGCTCATAACATGGCCTCAAGGATAACAACCTCTGCTAAAATGAAGTACCCAATCCCAGCTCCAAACACTAAAGTCCTCAAATTCGTACGCCTCAAGGAGCCTCAACTTGAATCACCAGCTGCTATAAGAGCCACTGCAAGAACGCCCTCTTTCAACCAGATAACCAAACCCTGTCACACCCTGTGCCATACTCTGTCTCAACCAAAACTATCAAATCCAGAAGATAAAGGTTATCAATAAGACTGGCCATCCAGCTTATTGAACAAGACATAAAGAAACTCTCAACTGCAAACCAACTTAACTGCTCTGTCACACGATTCGTCGCTGCCAACGATTGGGCGTGACATACGTGAAATCCAAAGTTATAGGCGCAATACAGATGATTGCGCTTAAAGTTTAATTTACAATCATGCCTGGGTACCAGAGATTGCCTCATTGTTCTAGAATATTTTTTGCCCGAGTATTTGAGAAAATATCTGCCCACCTGATGCAGGCATTTTTCCAGAGGCAGAGGGCACTAGCACGCCATTGTTAACATTTGCCAGGAAGGGTAAACCTGCATAGACCTGTAAACGTCAGCAGAATTGCACAAAACTCAGACAACAACCTGCAGATGTCAATTGTGGAGGTATGTTTATGTATAGGGTTGGCCAGAACCATATGTATTCGGTGGATGAACAATAATCTCGGCAGGGAGATCACAAATATTTGGTCAAATACGGCGTACATGTACAGTTCTGGCCAACCCTTTTTATGTATCACATAAGATCTCTATTGTGATAATCACCATCTCCTGATCGATACAAGAGTCAGCATTTTCCCTCCTGCTGTTTTCTGCTGCAGCGTGAATTATTGCCCTGTCATAACTCCTCATTACTTGAAATTAAACGACGTTTTAAACTGAGAAGGCGCAATTTAAATTTGATGGAGGGATAAATAATGAAATTGTGACAGGCAACCACTTTAAGCTACATGCCCGCTAGAGTATGAGTGGGTAAGTTTTAAACATTGAAAATACACAAAGATTCAGTGAGAATAATATGAAATTTGTGATGAGAATGTGTTTGATCTAAAACAAATTGCTACAGAGATGTAACAGGCAACCACTGACACATCAGACCCTCGCTTACCATGGCATAAAGATTGCACATTTCACTTGTGTGTGTGCTGCCTGCGAGCGTTGGGGTGACACGGCTGGTGGAGTTGAAATCGCAAGTGACCTGAGCAAGGAATTGAAATTGCAAGTGACCTGAGCAAGGAATTGAAATCGCAAGTGACCTAAGCAAGGAAAGAAATCGCAAGTGACCTGAGCAAGGAATATTGCTTCCTTAGTAAAATCCAAAGTCTTCCTTCCTTATCTTTCCTCCTTGCTTTAACAACTTGTACATGCTCATCATGTCCAGAACATCCCAGCAAAACTTCAGTATTCTGCACAAAAAGAAGGAACACATGAACAGATCACCCTGCTTTTAAGTCGAGGCACACAGCTCTCACAAATTTCACTGGAGTTGCTAGCTCTTACTAAGGATTCCTACAGACCATCACCCCAATGTTCAATGCAGGCAGTTTCCGTGATACAAGCACAAAAGCAATGGCCGATCGCATAAATTTCAACCTTTAGATTGTCTCCTGGGTATAAAATGGCATGCATTGGGTAAAACGCTTGGGGCAACTGAGGGTCATTGCGAATGATGTCCTGCCAGCCTGAGGAGGTAAGAGTGAGCGGAGCACCTGGACATTTAATTCCCAACGGTGTTTGCTGGGTCCTGACATAGTAATATTAGCATGTATAACATGTCCTGACACCGCAAGGAACTGTGCTGCTGGCACTGACAATTGTTTTGGAAGCGCACATATGACATGTATTGTGTTTGCTGGATTGGATGGAGAAGGGGATACAATGGTGCTCACCCTCTTCGTTCTTCCGTCCCATTTTTTGCAAGGAAACAGATTTGCCAAGCACGTGAGTATGCACACGCGCCGCAAATGCCACCAGCGGCTCATGACCCTAGAGTAGTGCGTGCGTGTCGGTTAGTCAGTTAGTACTCGGAGCATCAATAAAGAGATCTGCTTTGAGGATAAGGTGCATGTAGTGATCAAGATGCAAGAGATATTCATCAACCATCGTCCATGAATCAGGCTTTCAGCGGAACCCTTCTTCTTCTGCCTAGGTGTTTATAAAAGGGAGTGTGCATTTCTTTGCCATTCTTGTCCATGCAGCGGAGTGGCCTAGCCTCCGAAATCCTGGTGTCCTACAGTTGTATATGCCACTAAAACTCATCTGAATAGTCTGGGTAATCGCCCTCCAGGGAAGTCATGATGTGTCTACATAAAAAAAGCTCAATGGGCGCCCAATATAAACCGTTCTATATAATTGGCACGTGAAAGAAGCCATAATAGACCAACATACAGGTGCAAAAGAGAGCATGTTCCTGCGCACCTGATAGCAGAACACGTTCTCAACAAGGTAAGAGGGTTTTTGGGGCGGGATCGAGAACCAAGAGGCAAAAGACAGGAGACCAGCTGACAGTGGGGAGGGCTTGGAGCTCAATTTCAGAGTCACCCCAGCTTTGTCTCCTTTTGAGAGTGGGCGTAGGTAGTGCACCTGCAAAGGAGCATATGTGTGCACGTGCGCAGTAGAGCACAGGCTGAAAAGGTAAGAGGGTCATGAGTGCTTAAAATTGTATTGCCCTGAACGAAGCTGGCAGCATGGCCGTATTACTTACCCTATTTTTGTATTGATACCCAGTCATAAGCAACAAATGGGAGAAGCATCAAAGTAGTTCGAGAAATTCAACAGCACAGAAGCAACAATTAACACGTGCCTGAATCACGATGTGCTGCACTCCTGTGCCCGCGCCAATGGCCATGCCCACATCTTTTGGGAAATGAGTACCTGCTGCATTCTTCCCCCAGCCATAACTATGAGTAAGGAAAGGAAAAACAGACGGGTGAAGGGAAAATGTGATGAGCTTTCCAATGCTTTGGTATAGTTACACGTACATCCCTCACATCCGCAGGAGCCCTCCTACTAGCGCCATGAGTAACCAGCAACATCCTAACTTTCTGTCCACAAACACTCACAGTATGTTGCCGTTGCCCCCTTGCTGGCTGCATATGCCATGGTGCAAACATTCGTATGGTACACCTGGCTCACCCGATGGCTCCTGGCACCCTGGTTGTGTAATCAGATGAGGTTGCTGAATAAATTGCAAAGAAGCGAAAGCGCTGATCTATCGTGCTCCATATAACGCACGTTATAAAGCGCTCAAATTCTTGTCTAAGCTGGCTGTTCCTTGTACTAGTTCAGGGAAGCTCTATCTATTGAAAATAGAATATGGTATACGAGTGCATGCAACCCCTCTCTGGGTAGCTACCACCAGTTGATTTCAAGCAAGGTACGAGGCGTTTCGTGTTTGTGAGATCAGAATTCCCACGCACCATATACAAGGATGTGGTGCACGGAGCTCTGATCTCCGTGTGGTTCCACCCCTATCAACTGAGAAGGTGCAATGTCGTCCGACGCAGCTTGGCACACATAGCTGTCTGCAAACACGTGTGTGCAGCAACTGGATAAATTCTTCTATTGCGCTTCAGTCAAATTAAGCTTGTGGCATGCACTGATTTAAGCGTTGTAGCGCAAGCCTATTTGAGACTTCCAAAGCCCCATGCGTACCCGGCTTTTCTGGCCTGAAACTTGGTGGCAACCGAATGGATAACGTGCTGTTTTCACCGGTGGTGCTGCTTTGTACAGCGTGCTTCAACAAAACGATGCAGCACGCAAGGAAAATACCCTTGCCTTGGGCCATTCAGTGGGTCATCAAGTTATACAATTGCAGATGTGCTTTTAAGTTTATTTATTTCAAAAAATGCTTATTTTAAGGTATAACGGAATTCGCGCAAACGTCGGTATGCATTTTGAAATGCAAAATGTATCATTCAAACACAAGTACTTATACTGATTCATGCTTCTCTCCTTAGATTCATGATTCTCTCCTTCATAGATTCCAGAAATGATGCAGGTCAGTTGGGCTTAACGTGCTGCACTGCGTAAACATACAAACTTGCAAACTTGAACATACGTACACACACACGCACTCACACACACACACACGTGGATGCACGCACACACACACACACACACACACACACACACACACACACACACACACACACACACACACACACACACACACACACACACACACACACACACACACACACACACACACACACAAACACACACACACACACACACACACACACACACACACACATACAAACACACATACACACACACGTGGACGCACGCACACACACACACACACAAACACACACATACACACACGCACGAACACACACAAAGATACACACACTCATATTCACACACACACACACTCTCTCTCTCTCTCTCTCTCTCTCTCTCTCTCTCTCTCTCTCTCACGTACGCACACTCGTGCAAACACACAATACACACACATACGCACACGTGCGTGCTGACATGTACACACACATGTATACACACACATGAATACACAGACATGTATGCGCACACTCACATACGCACACATACGCACACACACACATACACACATGCACGCACACGCATACACATACACATACGTGTCATGTAGTTCTGTGTTGGCACGCAGAAAACAAAGTCGCACAGTAATCCTTCTACACACAGGAGGCCAGTCAGGAGGGACCTGGGGGAGGAGGTTCCATTGAAGTGGGTACAGCTGCCTTGCCCTCTCCTCAGAGGCACCGCCGAAAGACAAAGCTGCATTCTCAGGACACTCTTGATCTGGCAGCAGGCTCTCGGCAAGCCTCTAAAGTGCCAGAAGTGTCTCTGCTGCAGCCTAGTGAAGCACATGGGCTGCTTGCCTCCAGGATCATCCCTTTGGCACAGCAGCAACAGCAGCAACACCCTGCGTCCAAAAGCAACCCTTTGGCACAGCAGCAACAGCAGCAACAACAGCAGCACTCCCCCTTCCAGTCAGCTGTCGTCCAGCTCCCTGCAACTGTTGCAGCAACAGAGCCACATGATGTGCTCCCTCTCAGTGGTGCACCAGCATTGAAGACAGGAGAGGGTGCAGAGCGCAGCAACTCCAAGTGCACCACCGCCACCTTTGTGCTGCCACCACCCTCAACCTCACAGGACCAGACACAAAGCCAGGGAGATGGTGTGCGAGGGGAGGGGAAAGGCGGGGGGGCAGGGGCTGATGCAGGCCCTGGTGGAGACCTAAAGATGGAGCTGCTACGTGACGATCAGACAGGGAGGGCAGTGGCTGATGCAGCAAGCAGAGAAAGGACCGCTCAGGTTGCTCAGGTTGCTGGCCGTTCCAGCAAAGGGAAGCGTGAGCCCTACACTGACGCCTTGGGCAGTGGGGCTGCAGGAGCGGGAGTAGCAGCAGGGGTAGCAGGAACAGGGACAGAGGCCGAACAGGCCCCTGCCGTGCATGGCCACAGGGCAAAGGGCCACAACAAGTCAGCCCACCACCACCACTACAGCACAGCTGAAACAGCCGGCCCCGCAGCCCTCCATCTCCCCCCCCTCGTGTCTGACCCCCTCAACCCCTCCCCTTCTCCGCCAAGCCAGGCACACCTACACAGCAGCAGCAAGGGCAGGGTGCCTTCCTCGCCCGGTCAAGCAGAGGGTAAGTGGAAGTGGGTGTGCCTTGGTTGAAGGAAGGGGGGAAAGAAAGGGGCTCTGCGCTCTATCATGAGACACCCGTGCTTGTACCATGAGGATATGTACTTATAAGTGGGCGCTTGTACTTATAAGTGGGTGCTTGTGCTTATAAGTGGGTGCTTGTACCATGGAGATGTACTTATAAGTGGGTGAGAGGGTGTTATCTGGTCGAAGAGGGGGCTCTGTGCTTAAGAAACACATCCCTCATGAGGTGGGGCACTTTGCGTTTGTGCTCTTCTCCAAATGATTGCTACGTAATGCTAAAAACTATGCTAGCAAGAGGAACTATGTTTGCCGTTGTCAATTTGCCGTTCCACATTCAAAGCCCTTGATCACTCTGTTCCCGGCTTGTGATCTGAGATGTTGTGCTTAAGTATGAACGCCTGTTATTGTGTTGGTGCTTGGTTCACACTGAATGCTCTAGGGCACAAACTCCTTTTATTTTTGCACGCCTGTGTGTGAGAAACTTCCTTTTGGGTTTAGTGAGTTTCCACAAGGTATGACACATATTCTCTCTCTCACTCCCTATCTCTCTCTCTCTCTCTCTCTCTCTATCGATCTCTCTCTCTCTCTCTCTCTCTCTCTCTCTCTCTCTCTCTCTCTCGCTCTCG
>Ga0307942_1001409_pt1 | contig 19161 bp, 12 predicted proteins | sample OrgLakmetagen175_FD_201846 | JGI IMG/M metagenome (GOLD analysis project Ga0307942, IMG submission 201846) | Saline water microbial communities from Organic Lake, Antarctica - #175 | ecosystem: Environmental > Aquatic > Non-marine Saline and Alkaline > Saline | place: Antarctica: Organic Lake... | reverse complement strand
AGAGCCACTTCGGTATTATCCTAGTTGTAGCTGTATTAGGAATCTGAAGATTTTGCATAGCCAGCCGTTCGCTGCTGCCTATATCCATGGAGACAAAGCATGGTACTGGTACTAAGTAGTAGTACAAAAAGAGGTCAGCATACATTTATCCGGTTTCAAAAGGCGCTTACCATGGTTTTCCAGTATCCACTGCTTACTGATCACTTTGTGGGAAGCAAGCATTCAATACAGGCTAGGATTTGGCAGTTGTGCTTTTGAACTGCTTGCTGGCAACCCAGACTAGTAAGAAGCCTTGGGTACTGCGGCGACTACTGGTAGTTTAAGCAATAAGCTAGAGAAACGAAAAAGAACGCAGATAGTGTAAACACTACCGGCATGGATTAGGAAAGGATGCAGTTTTGTGTCCTGCAGCACCCAATGGATTCAGAGGCACACAGCATCCCACCTGGAGAGGCAGTAAGCCATTAAGTACAGTTACACCTTGCTGAGTCCCCCTGTCCAAAACCTTGCGACTTCAAGCTGCTTCTTCGCCGACTCCCACGACTATCAATGATAGGCAGCCATTGATGACAATACCAAGGCTAAATGCTCAAATTTTTGGGCATTACTTACAAGACAGCTTTTTTGCAACCGTGCCCTGGGCACAAAAGAAAGAATGGTCTTACCTCTAAACTTTATGCCTGAGTTTCAAGATTGTTTGTGACATTTGCTCCCTGACAGCTTTGGTGCTTTGATCTAGACCACAGGATACACATACCCCATGTTTATTCTGCAGGGGAGGTGCTTTGCTTTGGTGGAAGATGTGTGGCATGTAGCGCAATTTTGATGTGGGGTGATTTCAAGGATAGTGCGCACATCCTTCTGGTCAATGTCACTTGAATTAAAACATAGGTCTACGCTATACGCTATACGTCATGGTCATATGGTCATGGTAGTCTTTTACTAGCTGTATGGGTTGTTCTCTGGAGAATCTGCATGCTTTTTGGTGTGTGCGAAAAAGTGGACGTCTAAGTCTGATAACCGGTCCGGACATTCGCAGAGTTTATGTATCGTTACAGTTAATTGCCTGCATGGCTGTGGCTATATTTATGGGAGTGTGTGGTCTGAAATGCTGAGATTATATGCAGTTAGTTAGTGCACAGCTAGGCAGTATGGGGCACTTTTCTGCTTTCTCTCCCTAAAAATGTTGGGGACAATGCCTTATTCATAAAAATTGCCCTTCTTCTGGGTTCAGTGAGCACGCCTGGCCTTACAGCGTGCGGCTTTCTTCAACTCCCTTTCCATTTAAGTTTTTGCGTCACTTTACATCTATCTCCCTTCTTTCTCTAATATTCTTAGACTAAGCTCTGGCTGAAAACTGCCTGTTTTATACCTTGTCACTATTTTAGCGCTGGCTGCAACCAGTTTTGTCTCATCACTGATCTTTGCACTGGCTGAGACCAGTTCCCACCACTTCACAATTTGTGCTTATTTTGATGCTGGTACAAATGCCCATCAGCCAAATAGCATGCCGGTTGCCCCTTTGTTCACCCTTAATTGTCCGTGCAGGCTTTGTGAATTTGACCAGCGTTTATTAACTTCATTGCATGAGCTTGACAAGCGCTGTCAATTAAACACTTTTTAAGCAAGATTCCACGCCTGATATGAATGCAGTAGGGATAAATCTGGTGAAACGTACACTGGGTTGCAGGTCGTCCCCCCCCCCGGTCAAATAGGGCCGATAATATCCCTACATTGGACATATCCTCCCAACCACCTCACCATTTTGGGCCTGAAAGTTGCGTTGGGTAGCTACATTTTTTCTTCACACGTCTACAAAGAAAGCAGGCAGGTGGCCTGCTAAAGAAATTTTTGGTAAATTTGGCCTTGGTGATTCTTACTGGAAATTCAGGTGGAAACAGCTGCACAAATTGTCACGCTGTACAAATTCGAACCAAAATTTAACCAGGTCGCTGATGGCCCCATTTCAATTTAAATGAACTTGTTGTGCCCGCATATCAGGGACAGGGTTGCACAGTAAGCCGTAAACGGCTACGCTACGCTACGCTACGCTATGGATACGCTACGCTACGAGAGACTGTCGTGTGTAGGAATTCTGCGGTATTGCCTTTGGATACCCATATGCCACAGTAGCCACATGTGCAAATGACCCAAGATTACTTATAAAATGTGCTTTGATATAATAAAATGAAATTTAAAACTGAATTGGCACTGTTTTAACAACGAAAGTTGAGCTGTTCGAAATTTCCGTAGCTCGTAGCCGTAGCGTAGAGGTATGGCGTAGTATAACAAGCATACGATACACTACGAGCGCGTGTAGCACGTATTGTACAACCCTGACCAGGGCATGCCGAGTCCTTCAACACCACCTTCCCGCATGGACAGTTGAAAGGGCACATTTGGAGCCTAACTAATTTTGATACATTGTTTTGTAATATCCTTAAAGCGTATACAAACTTATGAGCTGTTCAAAACTGGCGTATGAAACTGGTGGGGGGCCCGACTAAGGTTGCACCGATACTCAGGAATTTAATAACGTATATAAAATAATGTGTATAAAAAAATTCGGGGCAGAGGAGCTCAATCTGGGAAGTTTGAGCCCATCGATTAGTACAGGCCTCCCGGAAAATCCACCTTTAGTGCAGGAACGCTAAAAGGATCATACAAACGCGTGCTGGAAAATCAGGTCAGGGAAGGAGGCATTCGAATTGGATGGATCCTTGGCCCGGGGGGGCGTTGACACAAGGACGATTTCCTTTGTAAAATCACACCAATTTAATTAAAAGGACATATTCTCGTGTTTTATTAAATATATCTTCGAGTCCCGAGAACTCTGGCCCGTAGCCGCGGGTGCCATGCCCTCTCCTCCGCGTTCGTCACCTGTACTCTTTACGATGCTCCACATGGCCATCCTCCTGCTCTGCACGAACATCGCGCAAGCCCAGGAGCACGGCCCTGTCGGAGCTCACCGCAGCAACTTTGACTGGCAATGGAAGGAGGTGAGACTAGCAAATCATCAATGCTTGTATAAATATCCAGAGAAAAAGGTCTTTGCCTTGGCTTGCACGACCTACGAGCTTGCATGGTGTGCACCCCTGCAAGTTGCTGCCTGCTTCCCATCAGCTCCATTCACCACAGAAGACGCCACTGTTTCACGCAAGGCAAACATAAATCATAAGCAATACATTATGGATAGTAGCACCAAACATAAAAGCCTCTAGGCCCCGAGCACCTTTGCAACAATTGACCTTGAAAACCTGGTCAAGCCGCCGTGGAAGACAAAATGTTCCACGCACGCTCTACCCTGGGTCACATCCTTTATTTCCCCTTTGATGGTACACTGTAGGGCCGTGGTACATGGTTTGGAGATGGAGGTAAATACGAGGCTGCTGTGCTGAAGCTACTGCTGCGGACTTTTTGTTCTACCCACGTGTACTTGGCGTTCGTGCTTTACATCCTCTTAGTTGTAGATGTAATGTGCCGCCCTCACAAATATATGCGATCACTCTGATCATGCTTCAACCTCATCCTCCCCTTGTTCCTCCTTCCCAGACTGGCCAATCCATATTGGTGGTTGCGATTACGATTATCTGTGGAAGGACGAGGGAACCGGTTACGATGTCGTTGGTAAGTGCAGGCTAAGGATCCTTGAACCGATTTTTCCCCATTAAGCTAACTTCCATGAAGATGACTTAACACATTAATGAGCAAAGCGTTCGTTTCATTTCCCTGTGTGATATTGACATCTAACTTTTCTGTTATTAAAGGCTACCACACTGACTTTCATTCTTTCTAATCATTTCAGCATTGCCTGATGTCCACCCTGAGTACGTTGGAAGCTGCGGGTGAGTGGGGCAGGCAATGGGAGGCCGTCACAAAGCACGATCTTAAACTAGAACGCCTACAGGGCAATGAGCTGTACAATCTGGTAACTTGTTCCCCACACAAACGAGACTCAGGAAAGGGAGACTCACAATTAGGCATTGCTTCAAAATATGGGGGCCTCTACGTGATCTCTCTGTTGCTTTTGTGGGCTGTAAGCTATTGCCTCTTATTACGAGAAGTGTTGGTGTTTGCATCTCTGTATGGTCGTGTATTAAAGCATTCATTTTGAGCGAATGCCGCCTGTTCACCAAATTTCAACTTATTTCTGTTGTATGCAGGAGCTGCTGGGAAGTCAGATGCAAGAATGGAGGAATCAAGGTGGAAAGCACACCCCGATTGAAATTGCACCTTGGTCTACCATGACCTCATCCAGGTCCCCATTTTAAAGAGTATATCCTAAACAATCACTGCAGGATTTCTACGGAGAATGGTTTGACCGAAGCAATTGTTATGACGAGTCTGCATCAATCATTGTACGCTCTGTGGACACATGCCAATGCGTCTATCCGCCCAATGAGTACTCAAGTAAGTGAAAAGAGCTGCCTTCTTTCATTGCTTTGCTTAGATGCTTCATACTATAAGTATAAGCCGTAAGGCTAGATCAATACACTTTCCTAAAGTGCCAAGATCCTGACAAGAGCATGTGTGTTACATAGAGGTGTTGCTGCTGCCACATAATCGTTAGGTTCTAAAAAAGATTGTACGGATACTAAGACAGGCGTACATACAAATTACTGATCTCTGTTTCCTGCACATCAATTTATAGAAGCCTAGTATATTGATAAGTTATCAATAAATGTTGAATCATAATGGACGTTTGAGTCTCATGGTCTAGCTGAGTGGTAGTATCACCATGTAGAGGTCCAATGAGAATTTGCGCTTACACTCAAAATTTCAAAGCAAGTACCCAAGCTCTCATTTAGGTGTAAACACAGTGGTCTTGTTCGAATGTCTTGTACACTAATGAGTGTGCAAAGGGTGTGTAGTTGCTTGCCTTAGTCAAATCTGTCCAGGCGTAATTTGTATCGTTACCAAGGCGCACATTTTGAGCCTTGGTTTCAGGCGCAAGACAGAAAGTCGTTGGACACAAGCTTTTCAAAGCAGTAACTGTTTCAGATTTCCTCAACAAAAGCACCCCTGACGATAATCAATGTTTAAAAATCTTGGCCTCAATCGCAGGAAAAGTAAAACACACCATTCTTGCCAAAAAAGCTATCGGTGCCAGTAGCCACATCTCTTTTCAGCCTGCACCTGTCATTTGCAATGTTTTCTTGTTCGTAGTATTTCGGCAAGTACAAATTGCCAAAGTTTGGGCTTAATAGACATTGAAGACTGCTGGCTGCACGCTACACCCAAGCAAAGAAGGAGTCGAATGGCAACTCTACATTTCCTTCTAAACTTGCAGACAAGCGCTGGTGCTGTGGAGATGTCGACCACTTAGATCTGTCCAAATGGTAAGTTGCACCTGTTCCTTAGCGTGCAGTATTTTGTTTTCTGCTGAGTCAGTCAACAGCAAAGTGGCAAGGCCTCTTACATGAAGTAAGTATGAGCAAGAAATTGTAGAGAGGCATAACGTGCTTCACAGACGCCTATCACACAGTCATTCATTTGTTTTTGTGCATGCTATTGCAACAACCAGGGCGTTTGAAAAGCTTACGGCACTGAAATGGGGGGTGGCAAAACTGGAATACCGCGCTGTTCCATGTGACCATAAGCCTGACAAGGAGGCTTCGATTAGCAACCCATCCAAGGGCATTCCAGAATACCCCCCCAAAGGTGAGTCCTGCTATTTTGCGTAGAAGAGGCTGTTTATTGCAATGCAAAATTTGCTTGAGATTATAGCTCACTTTTGTATTTTCCAGATGCCAAGCGCCGTACCCGTGACTGGCCAGAAAAGCGCAGCAAGGAGATTGTCCCACGCATCATTTTCAATGACGGCTGGATCCAGAATGAGTTCAAAGAGGTTTCTTCGAGTGCCTGGATGCAGCCCCTGTCCGAAACAAAGCAGAATGGCATGCTAGGAGGGCCTGGGATGTGTGCTACAGTGCAAAAGGGGGTAAGCTGCTGGATTCTCTAAAAATGGTGTACCGCAAAACAGCAACCATTGGAACTCAATCAGTCACATTTTCCCTTGCGCCATGTTTCCTCCACTGTTCAGGGTGCCTTTGCGCTCAAAGCATGGAATGGTATCTTTGAAAACGTTGTAGCCCTTGAATTTTGGGCATATGTGGGTGAGGTGCAGTCTGGAGGGTACGGAGCAAACATTCCTGACATCCAGGTCTCAATCTCAGGGAAAAAGGTGCGTTGGGTCAAAGAGCAAAAACCAGCTGCTGAGGTCTGTGTTTTAGTTTGTTTTGGCTCGTTTCCATGGTAGTAGTTGATACTTGTCTTGGTTTTACTTGCTCAACTGTCATATTCCACCTCGTCCACCTTTTCCCCTCTTTCTAGCTTCTATTGTTCTTCATGTACTACGATATCTCCCTTTAAACTGTGAACACCCTGGAAATTAGTCCACCTACTTTGTTCTGAAATACATTGCTACACCTGTCAAGCAAGCAGGGTGACTGCAGTCCAGTCAGAGTGGTTAGTATGAAGCCCTTTATGTTCCAGCCCAACTGCAAGCCCTTATGCACAGACTATTGGTATGTGGCTTTGGGCATTTTGAGTTGCACTCTATTATTACTGCTACCACTTGACCACTCTCGCCTTGCCTGCAGCAGATTTTTTGTTATATGCTGTTCTACATATTCAGGTGGGCATACCGTGCATACTTGCCAGCCTTTGAGGAAGGATCGCCGGTAGACACCGTGCTGAACGACCCCAAGTGGTTTAAGGGCTGTGGTGGAAACAGTGTGAGGGACTTGGACACTGTTGAGTTCAGGTGGGCAGCTTGTACCTTGGTTTGCTGGTCCAGCTACTCGCTTGAAGACCAAGTGACTGAAACATACCTTTCCTCATTCATCATGCAGGGGTTTACCTTGGGCTAATGAGGAAATATACTTTTGCTTAGACAGAGTCCATCTGGTTTAAGCAGCCGTTTGATTCAAGCCGCAAAAATTTTGTGTGTCACTTTGTTACCACATTTGCTCCTTGTTTGAAAGCGCTCTTTCCTTAATAGGCTGTACAATTTTGTGAATATGTACAGTAGGCTCACTGGCTTGCTAATCATGCTAGGGGTATTGTGAGATATCAGCACTCACTTGAAGGAAATTGCCGTACGTACACCTCTGTACAGTTTTGCTTCTGTGTTAAACACCTCTTTTCCTCGTTGTTCTGTATTTCCTTATTGTTCAAGGTACAATTGACATAAATTGTACCTAACAATTCTGTTTGAACTGCACCAGCGGCCGTCCTTAGGAGTTTAAGTTAAGCGGTCAATTCATTCACATTACTGGTTAGGTATTGCTGCGTACTGTGAACTGTGGAAACTGTGCCAAGTTGAATACCTGAAACTCTAGAAACTCTATAGCGCTGGGCTTGCTAACTAAATTTGATTGTTCATGTGTGCTCTACAATTTTCGGTTCTAAAAACTGCCAGGACAGTGAACAACAATTTTTAATATTAATATTTTATCTAAGCCCGGCTGCTTTATTTTTTGCCATTTAAAGCTGAGGAACCCGCAAAACACCTCTAAACTCGTACATGTAAACACATTGATGCTGAGCACTGTGAGAACATTAGACTCCAGAAACATCTACATACCCGAGAGTTTAGAAGAAATATCTCTGCACCATCAAGCTTCATGTCAGCGTTTTCCTGTCCATTGGCCTATGGCTGTCATCTGCACTTTTTTCATACAATTACAAGATTACAAGAAAAAAGGCCTTCAGTCAAGAAGTATGACTGCTCGCCTGTTCATAAAGTAAACTAAGTTCATGAATGAAAAAAGGAGTTTGTTGTTTTCCTGGTGTAGAAAAGCAGACACATCCTGTCTTGTCTGTGAAAGTAAGAACCCGTACTTCCTGCGGAGAGAAATCATCTTAGGGTGCATGCAGTGAAAGAGAACATGCTTTTCATCCTGGACACTATCATCAGCCTCACATAAGTCGCAAGTAGGGAAGAGGTAGAATTCCAAGTTGCGGTTTCAACGCAAAGGGTGCGGACGCGAAGTCTGAAACGAGCCACACTGCGGATAACATCTCGAGGAAGGTCAAGAAGCATGTACCTGGGAAGCCTATAGGGAGGATGGGTAACCATAGCTCTTTGCGCAGGCATTGCGCACCACTGGTGATAAGCACCTAAGCGTTTTGCTGTTGCGCTCTCTAGGGTGGCTATCAGAGTTTACAGATAAAGCCATCAGTCATTTTTTACAGAGTTTACAGATAAAGCCATCAGTCATTATTTACAACTGCTAGGCTGCGTATGTAAAGCATTGTAAAACATTGTGTTTGCTATAGCACCAGACTTGCAGCACCTACAATAATAAAAGGGGAAAAAGGCACAACACTGTATGTGACACTGCAGCACTAAATAAAACCAGTAAAATCAATCAAGCGTCTTCCAGGACCAACCGACTGCATAACATCAAAGAGGGAACATTATTCTGTATATTTTGGGGGCACGTGAAAACTACTGTCACACTGAGGATACCAATAATTAGGGAGGCAAATATAATCATACATAATTCATGTGTGAGGAGCAGCACATGAGCAACGAGAGGGTCTGGTACATCAATCAAGGTCTAGTTCATCACTCTTTTGCTGCGAGCCCTGCTGCTAGATGAGCTCGGAACCAACACTTGCCTGGCTAAGACCGTAAAATTATGTATAACGATCAAAATTGAAGTCAGATAAAAGCAGATTAGCACTTCCCGTTGCTTGTCACCTCACACAGCAAAGGCAGCACAACCAGAACCAAGCTGCTGTGCTAGCTGCTGGTGAAAATCAGGATCTAGGGATGCTTTATGACATGCATCATCTTGCACCATTCTCTGACACCTTTGCACCATCTGGAACTGATATGGTCACTCACTGTCTTGATCAACCAATTGCACCTGATTCGCAGATGAACTGCTTTGTGGCAGCACCTCATGCGCCTACTTTGCTGCACAATAACATGCGTGTGGATGATGATGTCGGCAGCAAGGGGGGTGCAGTTCCGCATTTAATTGCAGTGTTGTTTGCTGCAAACACCACCAAACCACCCGCAGAGTTCTTGATGCAGCAGGAAGCTCAGAGAGCAGACATGCACGAGAAGTACAATGGGCCTTCTGATGTCTGAAAGGACAACCCTGTCATGGAGTTTACTACAAAGGGAGTACTGAGACAGGGATACCTGCTCATGAATTGCGACGCGTTACCAGAAGGGCAAAGTCATTTGTGCACAAAGATGGGAAAGTGGACAGAGTGTTTGAAGGTGGCATTTGTAAGGAAGTGCCAGCCTCACATTGGCGGGAAGAGATAATAAAGCGCATGCATGAGCAGCATGGCCAAGGCAATTTATTAGCAAGTGTGAACTTTGCGACCATGTTATTACCACGTTCGATGCTGCTCCCAAGAAACTTACACCTCTGCCAATTATGTAGCTCTTTTATAGGTGGGGTGTGGACCTGGCAGGCCCAATGAACCCCACGAGCTCAGCTGGCAATAAGTATGTCATGGTGCAGGTGGAGCACTTCACCAAGCACATAGAAGCCGTCGCCATACCAGCCTTAGGAGGCGCAGGCAGGAGCTGCGGGCCTGCCATGGCCACGTAATTGCCCACAAGACCAGAGTCAGCGGCGAAGCAGTGTCTAGGCTGGGCAAAGTGCGCCATCTGGGAGATCAAGTTGGGCTCAAGTGTTTTCGCATGAAATTTGAAGATGGCGGCAGCATGGATTTCAGCGCTGTAGAGATTAGGAATAGACTTATGCCTGCTTGATTGAGGAAGAACTGACTGATGATGTGCAGCCGGGTAGTATCACAATGTTCCTTCTCCACGTGGACGGAGCACGTGCAAAGCTAGCATATAGGCACTTGTGGCTTTGTTTGTGCATCCAGTTTGATGCAGCTACCCAAGAGGAACACAGCAAGCTAGTTGTGAGGTTGAAGGTTTAAAAAAGTTTCCCTCCTTCCGTTCGCCTGATTTGGTGGCAGAAGCAGAAACACCACATGCTCCTTCCGTTTTCTGGATCCAAGAGACACACCATAATGTCTGAGATGAGAAAGGGTAGAATAAAGTACTAGCCATCTAGCGCTTGTAGGGATTGATTTTTGCGTACTTTATCAACTTAAGAATCAGGAGGGTATTGGTGGCGCTATCTGTCTTGTACTCGGACTGAAACACCTGGCTGCTGGTCATGACAGCTGTCACGCCTTAAGTCTGGCATGTGTTTGGTTCAGGGTAGTTTGGTCGGTTAACAATTGGATACTTTTCCGTCATTTCTACTGGCGTAGCCAGTTGTTGTTATTGCCAGCTTCTGGACTTGATATTGGACAAGAAGAACAACCGAATACCCCCTCTCAGTGTAATTGTATGTGCTCAGACAGCATGTCTGAGTAGTTTCCCCTAGCTCTGGGGAGGCAAAGGCGCGGCAGCCTGTCTAGCAGTGTTTGTGTAGTTATGTCAGCGTTTGTTAGTGTTTTAGGAAGGGTAAGCAAAAGCACGTAGGGCTCCACCATCACAAGAGGTTGAGTTGACTGTCACAGTCAATACGGTATTCCTGTGCACAGCTCGTTACGCTGTCCTTGCTGAGAGCCGCTCACGCATCGACACGCAATCCTTCAATTGGTGGCGCTATCTGTCTTGTACTTTGACCGATACAGCTGCTGGTCATGACGGTTCACGCCAAGCCTGCACACAACCCTCCTTACCATATTGACTGTTCGTGCCCTACTTTTTTGGCAGTGAAGTAGCTCTGGAGAGCCTGCAGTACTACTTGATAAGTACATTTAGCTTTGAAGTTGAATTATAGCACATTAAGCTTTAAAGTTGAACAAATGCTACGGTTGGAATTTTGGAATTTGCGGCTGTAATCATGATAGTTTGCAGTGCTTGTCAACAGTAATAAAAAAACACCTACGCTATCCTTGATCACACACAAACACACACAGAACACTAGCGTGTATAGCGTGTTTCCTGGGTGTCATACATCCCAGTTTGGTATGGCATGCCTGCGGCCTGGCTTACATCAAAACCCCCTGCGCCAGTTGGTGGCATGCCACCACCCATCCCTCCACCAGCCATCTTTGTCTGATAATCCCTCCACACAGCCTGTGTGGTGGCATAAAAACGATTACAAGCTGTTAGTTAGGTTGTGTTATCAGCCAGAATTGCTGCCCAAACATGTTTTTAGGGTGGTCAGGAGCCTTAGTCGGGCCTAGCTAAGCACACCTGCACACTTTGTTACAGTTGGTGCCCAGGTGTGCAGAAGAGGAACCCCTACCAGAAAGTCGTTTTACAAAAGGTCCTCCCGGGCACCAAAAAAAAGCAAGGTTGTTATAACAATGTTCTCAATATTTTGGCAAAGTTTCGGAGTGGGGCCCAATCCTTGGACCCCCTTTGACCCCACTTTTGGCAGGGGAATCATTTAAACCTAGCAAAGTTGGCCTAAATCGGTATTTGCGATAAATTACATGGAAAATTTTTATGAGCCTATCCGTTGGGCCCTTTCAAGCTGCGGGCTGACCACTCACAGCATTTCAGGAGGTGTATGACAAGCTGAACTTGTGGTGTCAGAATTGAGCTTCAAAAGGTGTGCAAGTACTCTTAAAAAAGTCCCAGCTGTCGCTGCCCCCACCGCCCACCCCCAGCATTCCAGACCATAAAACTTAATAAGGCTGACTTGAGTGTTAGTGACATCACAGCCAGCACGATCAGGCTGCACAGGTGCCCACGTCAAACAATAAACCAAAGGAAAGCAAGACTATGTGTCCTCTGAAGGAATTTTTCTTTATTTAGGGAGTGTGTGCTGCGTGTTGTGACACAGACAAGCAAGCAGGCTGGGTAAGTGGGACACCAGAAAACCAGCGAGGGTTGATGTTGTTAAAAGGTGCATCCAGGGTTCATAACTGGTGACTTATGACTCATTTTTTACATGTAGCCAAGAAGATAAGTTGCCATTAGTTTGTATTCTCAAGCAAGAGTGATTCGGAAGGAAGCGCAAGCTTTTGAGTTCAAAACACTTGCCCATGAATGCCCCTCATTATGACCACAGGGCTTAAGCTACTGTGGCAATCATCATTGAAAAATTGCCTATCACGAAGCAAAAAAAAGAGCCCGCCTCTACAGGTAAAGGAATGAATATAAAACCAGTTGTAGAACTTACAAGACGCAAGTTTGGCAAGGTAGGGTATTTTGTCAAGCACGTGTAGAGCCGTGTACAGGCTTGACTTCATTGCAATGCAGACAAGTGGAAGAGCATTGCCAGCGAAAGTTGGCAAAGCCCATCACGCACGCAACACATATATGTGTGTGTGCACATGTGTGTATGTGTGTCTTCGTGTACGTGTGTGTGCGTGTGCGCGTGCACAGGTGTGTGTATGTGTGTGTGTGTGTGTGTGTGTGCACGTGTGTGTGCGCGTGTGTGCGTGCTCGCCTGTGTGTTGCCTCTTTGCCCTCCATACGCTGCAGTGGTGTGCATGGCGCTGTGCTGGGACAGGTTTTGCTGAAGCAGGCGTGAGGGTGTGCTGCTGCTGCTTTTCCCTGTCTGCTAAAAGTACAGGGCAGGTGCGAGCATTGTGCCTTGGCTGGCCACAATGTCTCACACAAACTGCGTTCCTCAAGGGTCGCATGGCAAACTTACGCGCATCATGAACATCCGACTAAACTAATATTACAAAGCCCATCGTAATTAGCAATAATTGAATCCGAGCTAAGAAATTCATGCTTGCATGGTCAACCGTGAATTTTGCAGCCGGAAAACACCCAGGCCCCTGACACAGCAAACGCAGCCAGGGAAGTATGCTGATAGATACTGCACCAGCAGGAAGTGGTCTGGGGGCCTGGCTGAGGAATCCTGGGCAGCTTCCTGCATCCTGCAGCTTCCAAACAAAACATTTTTCTCTGAAACTTTTTACACTGCACCCCAGGGCCCACAAAGTTTTCTGGCTCAGTAGAAACTTTGGTTGGGGGCCTACGTCAAGTTTTAGTCTTGGAGGTGCCGTGGGTGGGTCTGGGGAGGAGGTCTGGACAGCCCAAACATAAAACTTACCCCTAAAACTTTACACACAACACCCCAGGGCCCCCAAACTTTTCTGGCACGGTCAAGTTTATGGTTAGGAACCCATGCTGAGTTCCAGCCTGGGAGGTGCCCTGGGTGAGCCTGGGGAGGCTTGTGTGAAGGTTTGGTGGGAAACCATCAAGGCTAGGGGCTTACACCCCCACGAGGGGAGCTTTGCCAAACAGCAAAAGGACGCACAGCAGGAGTGAGCCACACTCCTCCACAAGAAATCTCCTCTGTAATTTTTGACTGAGCCTCTTACGTCTCTGTGTCGTACACAAAGGAACATTGATTTGCAATTCACGACTGCAGACCTTGCCGGGCTGACTGTTTCCAAATATGTGATACGTGTGGGCTCATCTTTGAGCCCAAGAGAGCCCAACTAGTCAGAAATTATTAAATTTACGTCTGACCTTTAAAGCTCAGAGCTTAAACACACTCAGCCAGCAGGAGGGTCTGAACTCTCAAATTGTAAATGCAACCGGACCTCAAGCATGACAACACATAAAGCAGCTTGTGTTTGAGCGTTAGGACAAATCAGACACACTCAGCTTAATACCTTGACCGAGCTAGTCGTGGCTCCGTACCTGGAACTCGTCCCGTGCACTGGTGAAGCGGGCTTTGAGGTTTGGTAATCGAAATGCCATGTGTAGAGCAAGTAGGCACCACACCAGCGCCAGGCGCTTTGCCTGTTTTGCACAGTCAGTCGTGCCTAAGTTGTGCACAGATGTTTAACGGCAATGCAAACAGAGAGTGCAGAGTTTGGAAATGGGGACAACATGTTCAGGACCCGTAAACTTTCTAGACGTAGTTCTAACATTAAAGAGACACATAATATCAGAGGGGGGTGTCTGGGGAATGTGCTTTAATGTAAGTTGATGCAAAATTTCGCATCCAGACTAAGTTTTGGCTGAATTGGAGGACCCTGCTGGCCTGGACGAGTGCTGAGCTTGCCCTCTGTAAGCACAAATCGCACTTGCATTGAGCCACCACGCCCCAATCAGATCCATTTTAATCCAAAAAGTCCACCCGTGTGTCAGGTTAACGACGTGAAACAACAGCTGATGTTTAACTAGATTATGGAAAGGGTTGCATTTCCACCCATTTTGGCATTTCATTCGCTGATTTCTGTAAGGATTATGGGTAAAACTTTTAAGACCTCACCGACGACTGGGTATATTCACTGTACTATTATTATCTTGGTCGGTTGTTTTTGTCCAGGACACCAAAAGGCAAAGCAGTCTGGTGTTCTAGCTAGCCAAGGGTGCTTTAAAACTTCCTCCATCAAGCCTAATTGCTTTTAAATCCTTAAAATTAGAGCTGCATAACAATGCTGAGATTGAAACCAGCAAGTAGTGTGCTTGTCAGTATATTGGTGTATCAAACTGGCGGTTGAAAGATCTTGGCGTAAGCACAGTTTTGTGTACGAATTAAGGTATCCGAGAGCAGCTGCGCCACAGGCTAGTTTCTAAGAAGCAAGATAGAAAAACTTAAAAAGCCGGTGCCTGCGTACACACATGCGCGCGCACACACACACACACACACGCCGTGCATACACAACATATTTCCAAGTAGCCATCCACAGCTTCAATTTCAAAGTGCACAACACAGACTTAAAGAATAACGAATGCATGCAAATCTGCGCACACACATGCACACACGCACGTACACACATACAGCACATGCATTAAACCAACCATGCACACACGCTTGTGTACACACACATATACACACAAACACACATGTATGCACACACCACCTACCTGTGCTAGTAAAGGCCAGGTCAGATTGAGCAAGAAGGCTCCTAACAAAAGCATCCCGAGAGCAGCCACCCAACGCGGCACCATGAGTATGAACTGCCTCTTCTTGCCTCGCCCTTTTAAACTCCTGCAGGAAAAATGGCAAAACATTAATCACACGCACACACACACACAAGTACATGGCACAACTGTTTACAACTGTCTCATGAGCTTCCGATCTCAGAGCCTGTTGCTTGCCGCAGCCCAGCCCAATGTGCAACACTCAAAGGTCCCAACTTTGTCTCATCTAACAGCCGATGTACACCCCTAGCTTTTGTTCTACCTTCGTTCCTATGGTCAAATCAGTGATTTGTGCATCCAAGCTACTCCCTCCTGTGACCCCTTGGTTGCCCTCAACAAAAACCACTCGCAGCCCACACATCCTCGATTGAACTCTCCCGAGAAAGTGTCGTCTCGTAACCCCAAACCCATCCTGTTTCCAACAGAGGGAAACAGGATGGGTTTGGGGCCTCTGTTGGAAAAGAACACAGCAACCACGACACAATTCGTTCATTAAGGAAAGGGAGCCACCTCGTCCGCCCTACACCCCAAACCCACCCTAAGCTGCCCTCTGGCTGGGCTGCACTAGCACGTGCCCGCAGCTTTAAGGCAGAGGACGGGTGTATTCTCCTCACGAGCCGCAGCAGTCTGTCGTTCAGGGCGCCAGCAAAGCTGTCGTTGCAGCACAAGCCCGCTAAGGTACACAGCGTCAAGGCAAGTAGGGAGGACACATTACGCAGGAACATCACTGTTGCACACAGGACAAGGAGGATGATGTAGTTGGCCCGGTAATAGAAGGCCTGTAAAGCAGGTACAATGGAAGGGGGGACGTGTGAGTGTGCTTCTGTGCTCACTGCGTCATCTGCGCGTGAGTATGTGTGTAGGTGTGTATGTGTGTATGTGTGTATGTGTGTGAGTTGTGAGTACATACGTATGTGCGCATGAGTGTGCACGTGTGAGTGTGTGTGTGTGTGTGTGTGTCTGTGTGTGCGTGTGTGTATGAAGGTACACGTGCGTGCGCACTTGTTACATGAGAAATGATTGGAAAGAAGCCAGCTACACTTTCACAGACAGCATAGCTCGAAAGGCTGGCTCCTACTTGAAGCAATCCTTGACTCACGTTGGCTTTTGATCTTGCAATCCACTTGGGTACGTCTCGAGGCAATGAGAACTTGCCAAAGAAGTCACGCAAAGATCTGTTCCAATTAAAAATTACGTGCATGTGAATGCAGGTATGCAAAACAGCACGTAGGAGGAAGCTAGCATGACAAGATGAGACAATAAGATGAATCTGAAGCTTGAACCTGACATTTGTGTGTGAAAGAGAGACAACCCACTATGATTGGCTCAACTCACCGTGGAGTGCCCCAGCTGGAGGCATCCCTGATGGCTTCCACCAGTTCTAATGTGCTCACATTGCTCCAATCCTGCGTGTATGCACATTTACAAGTAAGTGTGTTCTTGAAAAGAGCTTCTTGTGCATGCTTTGTGTGTGTGTTCTTGTGCATGCGTGGTGTGTGTGTGTGCGCGTGTGTGTGTGTGTGTGCGTGCGTGTGTGCGTGGGTGTATGTGTGTATGTGTTTATGCGTGTGTGTGTGTGCGTGTGTGTGTGTGTGTGTGTACGTTTGTGTGTGTGTGTGTGTGCACACGTGTGTGTGCGTGTGCATGCGTGTGTGCGTGTGCGTGTGTATGTGTGTGTATGTGTGTGTGTGTGAGTGTGTGTGCGTGTGTATGTGTGTGTGTGTGTGTGAGTGTGTGTGGTGTGTGTGTGTAAGTTTGTGTGTGTGTGTGCACGTGTGTGTGCGTGTGCATGCGTGTGTATGTGTGTGTGTGCGTGTGTGTATGTGTACTTAAATATAACTTAAGCCAAGCACTCACCATGAAGAATCCTGCCTGCCTGTCCTTTTGACGGTGGTCAAATTTTGTGAGTTTGTAATTCGAATGATGTACCAATGCACGATAAATCAATTATTAATATTATTCTTTTTCAACACGGCCGTCCACGCTCCTGCAAACACAAGCTTAGGGATCCAAGTGCTCAGGAGTCTTACAAAAAGAAGGTAGACTAGTAGAATTATACAAAGTTGCATACACTTGCTCGCATGCACACACATACGCGCGCACACACACACACACACACACACACACACACACACACACACACACACACATACACACACAGTCACATTCACACACACACACACACACACACACACACACACACACACACACACACACACACACACACACACACACACAAACACACACACAAACACACACACATATTCACATTCACACACACACACACACGCACAGAATAATTAAATACTATTAGTTTACTGGTTTACTTGCCGATCGAGGGCTCGTACTTGCTCTCACCCACATCCATCAACGGAGTCAAGTTCTGGCGCCTACACAGATACGATGCACGGCCGTCCACGCTCCTACAAACACAAGCTTAGGGATCCCAGTGCTCAGGAGTCATACAAAAAGAAGGTGGACTAGTAGAATTACACAAAGTTGCACACACTTGCTCGCATGCACACACATACGCGCGCACACACACACGCATGCACGCAAGTACGCACGCACACACACACACACACACACACAAACACACACACGCACACACACGTACATTCACACACACACACACACATACTTCACACACACATTCACGCACACACACACACACACACACACACACACACACACACACACACACACACACACACACATGCATGAAGATACACACAGCGCACTAACAATTGACACTTGCAACTGCACACATTTTAAAATGACACCCATAATAGGAGGCAACTTTGTGTGCACGTGTTCACTGCTGCTCTGCAACCAACTCACAGACCCCACTCATTGCCCTCTCTTGCTCTTGCTGCAAAGGTTGATGCTATCAGGAATGGGACCGGCCTGGTGCTACAATGCCGCAAGCAGCAGCGTTTTGACCCTATGGTCATGGATGCCTCCTCAAAACTGCTTAAGGTGGTTCCTGAGGTGCGCCGTGTCACCGCTACCAGCCAGGGGCCAAGTTCATTGTGCCGATTCCTATTGCAGCTCCTTTTTTGTGCCTGCCTCGAATGGTAGCATGTAGTATATTAGGGGACGGTATCACCTGCTGCTCATATCCTGTGTCCGATGCATATCAGAGTAGCAAGTAGTAAGTGCCTGCGTGGCGTATGTGTAAGGACTTTTTATTCTAAGTAACTAAACATCTTTGCAGAGCAAATACCCGCGCAACATGTATTGCAGTATGGCAACAATTGTGTAGTTAGGGTTGGCCAGGACCGTATATGGTATTCCTATGTACGTATATAAATACAGGTATATACGGTGTATAAACCATACATACGTGTACATTGTATACCGTATAAAATCGTTCACCGTAAAAATACCAAAATCCAAAATTGTAAAATAACTAGGGTTGGCCAGAACCGTATACGGATATATACGGCGTATATATGTACGCCGTATATATACGGCCGTATATTTGTTGAAGCCACCGTATCCGTATCCGTATCCGTATAAATGGGTTTACACAGGGCCGTATATATACGGCGTATAAACCGTATATATACCGTATTTGCAGTTGGTGTGCAGGGTTCGGTTCCCAGCAACAGCAGTCTCTTTTGCTCTTTTTGGTCAAGTTCTTTTCTCGCGCCTCTTCTTACTGAGCTCTTCCTTTGCTTCCCTTTTCTATTGATGTATATGTTTTTGCATTAGTAATTAGTTTTATCAGTGGTTAAGGTAGTTGAACTCCCTTTTGCACTGAAAAAGGCCTTTTTTTGTCTTTTTGGCTTGAAGCAGGCCTAGCTCCCCAACCTTTCATTTATTGGTAAATCTATATTGGGTACGCGAGCTCAGCTCTTCAAGAGCTGCAGAATGACCCCACTATGAATTAATTCTGAGGATATCCATATTTCCATATATACGGTGTATACGGTTTGTATACGGTTATACAGTATATATACGGTATATATACGGTATAATACCGTATACGGAAATGTCATATACGGTTCTGGCCAACCCTATGTATGCATCATTGCGTGCGACGTCGTGAGTGCGCAAAACACATCTAAGGAGGGAAATAGCTTCAGGAGTCCGTTAAGTTTCCATGCAGATTACTTAAAGGTGTTAAGTAGTCTTTTAAAGAGAATTTTGGGAATTGAATCTACTTCTGGTGTGCTTCGAGAATGCGCGCAGGAACCCTTGCAATTTTATTAGTTCAGGTCAGCTGTCAAATTTTGGAACAGGATGGTTGATTCAAACAGCAATACTTTACGCGATGTTATGAAAGCAGATATTTCCCTTGGGAATTCTGG
>Ga0307942_1001407_pt1 | contig 19170 bp, 20 predicted proteins | sample OrgLakmetagen175_FD_201846 | JGI IMG/M metagenome (GOLD analysis project Ga0307942, IMG submission 201846) | Saline water microbial communities from Organic Lake, Antarctica - #175 | ecosystem: Environmental > Aquatic > Non-marine Saline and Alkaline > Saline | place: Antarctica: Organic Lake... | reverse complement strand
CCCTCCCAGCCAGTCACGGGGGTCCGATGCGCGGCGGATCAGGGGCTGGCTGGGAGGGAGGGGGCAGTGGTGGATTTGGGCAAAGTGGTGCTGGTGGCGATGGTGACGCAGGGGGAGATGGATTTGCTATGCCCCCGGTGAAGCCTCTGTCTGCAATGGGGGGGGATGCTGGTGAAGGGGGCGGTGGTGGGAGGAGGAACTAAACTTGTTGCTGCTTCGGCTTCATGTGCTCCTGGGCTTTCGGGGCGCACGGTAGACATGTCGCCTGATAAGCATGCCTTTAGTAAGGTGTTTTGGACAAGGAATAGAAAGTGCTCGCTCATGAATGCTTCATTTATGCACAGCAACGTCGTAATGTGCCTGTCAACCATGTCAAGAATACCGTCTTAATGCTATCTAGGTCTGTGGGCTTGTGCATCAACATACCGCTTGTCTCCACATTTTTCATTACTTAGCTCCGTTTGCGTTGTGAACCTTTCCCATTACTTAGCTGGCTTATGTCTGCACCATTGTGGTCCCTCTTTGTACTAGCACCCTTCAGCTTTACAGGGTTGCTCTTTTCTTATTTAGTACTCACCTTGATTGCGATTCCGTGTCTCTCTTCATTCGCTCGTTGTCGTGACAGTTGTAATGAATAGTTGCAAGAAGAAGTTTGTGGCCTAGCGACGTCATGGTAATTCTGCCAGGTCAAATCACCGCCACACCAAAGGAATATTGCTATGTCTCATACTCACAATTCATGCTTTAGCTGGTACCATGATTTGTTGTGACGAGGTACTACGGTGAAAACACGCTCCCTTGGGGCCCCAAGGAGCATAGGTACCCTGCGCTAATTTTGGCAGTAGGGGGTTAACACCTCCAGCAGAAAACCAAAGCCTTATTTCACCTGACACTACTACTGGAGTTCCCCTTTATGTTATCTGAGTCTAACCTGGCAGTGATCAGTACATTTAGTCAAAACATGCAGCATACTGCACATGCTGCTAGGGCTGTGAATCAGAGCTCCAATGTGATTTCCTACTAGGAGAAAAGCATACGCTGTCCGGTCAAAGCCCTGCAAAACAGACGATGTGGTTCATTTCATCAACTGCTCATCCCTTGGTCTAGTACTTCAATACTTCTAGGACGCTATGCGTGAGATCTGAATTACGGGACCAATGGTACTTTTGTTCTTTGAATTACACCATCTTGTCACGGGCACGCCAGATTAGTGGCAGCAACGTTAGTGGCAGCAACGTGTCACAGTGACAAGCAGTTAGTTGGTTAACAGCTGAGAGTTTCTGTATGTCTTATTTAATAAGCTGGACACGCCAGTCTTATTGATAACTTTTATTTTCTTGATTTAAAGTTTTCATGTATTGACTTACAACTAATTAAAGACAGGGGCAACGAAGCAGGACAGATGCTGCAGCTGCCGCTACAACCGCACCATTAGTACTACATAGGAGATGATGCGATGATGCATATACCTGTGTATTGCCCAACTGCTCACTCCTCTGCTAAATAGTTTCCCCACCTTGGAGGCCTTCCTGGTCCAAAGGCTACCCAGGCTAGTTATTGTGCTGAGCCTTATTCATTGCAGTGATGACAGTGATTTGATCTGGCATATGCTGTCTTATGCAGTCTTATGACAATTGCGCAGGCAGGGTGGGCGGCGAAGGCTTGTGTGAGTGCTGATGTACTGCACAGTTGCTAGGCCAATCAAGGCATCGCTCAGCTGGTAGCTATGGCAAGAAAACAATTCAACATGAATAATCTTAGAGAGCAGGGCCGGTTGAAGTAGGAGAACACAAGAAAGCCTCCAAAGATTCAGCTGAGTGGCAATGATCATGTTTCCAATGCAACCTGACCTGTGCGATGCCCTCCCTTGGGAGACCCTCATCACAGCCCAGGCGGCATCGTCCTCAGCGCAGTCCTCAGCAGGTGCTCTTGCTACAGGGCCTGCTGCAGGTCCTGGATGAGAGCTTTTACGCTTCTTGTAGCCTCTATGGTAGAAGTCAGTACTCTCAGGCACAAACAAATGTGCAGGCCTAAGCAAACGGGGACAGCTGGGCTAAAAACCTCTGTTGCATTCTTCATTAGTATAATAATTATTATCAGTTTAACTTCTAGTTCTCAAGTTGTTACCAATTCACCGGGAGTGTAACTGCGTTCGCACACAATAAATGTAACTTTCTATTGAAGCAAAAGCCTGAACCACCTGCTATATAGGAATGAATCGCGGCAAATTTCTCCAGGTGAGACTACTTGTGCAAACTGCTTCATGTGCATGCGTGCGTGTGTGTGTTGCGTGTGTGCGCGTGTGTGTGCGTGCGTGCATGCATGCATGCAGGCATGCGTGCTTCTGGGTTGGAGTCTGCATGTGTTATTGCTTACATCCACATAAGTGCTTACATCCATAAGTTCATTTCTAAACACTCTGCGCAACATGTAGCTTGTTGCCATGCGACGTGCCAAATTCCTCGCGCTTGAAAAGGAGTTGATGAATGCTCCATCAGAGGAGCCTGCTTATGCAAGGAATGCAGACAGAGAGGAAAGGTACGATAATTTGTTAGGCCGCAGCTTGCTTGCAAACGCACCCACACCAAACACACACACACACACACACACACACACACACACACACACACACACACACACACACACACACACACACACACACACACACGCGCGCACACACACACGCACACACGCACACACGCACACCAAACTCACACACACACACACACAAACACACACACAAACACACACACACACACACACACACACACACACACACACACACACACACACACACAAACACGCGCTTGCACTCACGCAAATATGCGTGCACATGCACACTACACTCTGACATACAGTGGCCTCCTTGCATAAGCCTGAAGTAGTGCATTACATGTCGTGCCTACAAGCACTTTGCAGACATCGTAAGAAAAGGCGGGAGAGAGAGCGGCTAAAAGAAGTTGAGCGGCTTAACCATGAAGAGCTACAGCAAGCAGCAGGAGAGAAGGAGGCGTTGGCACAGCAGCACGCCGTACTCGTTGCTCAACTTCAGCCCTTGGAGAAGCTACGGAACGAGAAGGCTGCTGCCCTAGCAGTAAGTATAATTGCTGTGCCACCTTTGCCTTACTTGCAATATGCAGTTGTCACTCGCAGCGTACGCGTCCTTGGCACACAAAATGTGTTCGGTACTCAGCAATATGCAGTGAATACTTGGAACGCATGCATTCTTCCTTGCCACAGGGATTATAGGTCACATGGCCAACAAATGGGATCCTACCTGTTCGACCACTTTGCGCCCGTCTATGTCCAGGACATTTGCTTGAGGTGTTTTGGTTGCAGTATACACACTGCAAGCCAGGATGGCACACACCAAGTGAACTGGCAGCCAGTCTCGCTAATAAATAAAAATTATACTGTAATCACGAAGACAGACATATAACCTGTTATATAGTGTCCAGTCAATTAATTTGAGTGGATCTCAACCAGTCGTAACTTCTCTGTTTTGCACCTTAAAAATGGCAAGTGAGGGAGCGTCGCTAGCGACGCTGAAAAATTGGCGAAGCCCATCACGCGCGCAGGTTTGTGGCTTTGACGTCAGGGTGGTCTCTTAAGCCCATATTCTTTCTGCCTTGGATAGTCTGACACAATCGTATATCTACAAACAGAAGCTGCAGAATTGTAAGCCCATTGATCTCAGCGTTTTTTGCCGGATACTCATGGAGAGAAACATAGTAATGGACAGAAAATAAAAAAACTACGCAGGCATTGAAAACCTCCCCACCTCGATCTAAATGAGCTGACATGTTGCCTGTACCTTGATATCTCATCCAGGAGCTGCATGCCCAGAGGCAGCGTGCGGAGAGCATGGCGGCTGCACCCACTGGAGTAGCCGAGGGGTTGACCAGCACGTCAGATGAGCAAGGGATGAAACGAAGCAGGAGCAGTAGGGCAAGTGAGAAGCAGCCTGTAGGGAAACGGGTACGGGGTGACCCTGACCGGCAGCCGTGGGAGAGCTTGGCGCAAGCCAGTTCGCAGCAGCAGCAAGAACAGTACCAGCATCTGCAGCAGGAACATGAGCCGCAGCAGCAGCAGCAGCAGCGGAATCATCAGCAGCAAGGTAGAGAGGAAGAACAGCAAGGAGAGTGGTCGAGGCAGCAGCAGCAGCGACAGCATGAGGTGCAGCAAGGCCAAGCAGGTCTTGAGGAAGGGCAAATGCCGTCGCATCCAGCGTTGGAATGCCAAGTCCAGCAGCAGCAGCAGCAGCAGCAGCAGCAGCAACAGCAACAGAATCAGCCGCATGTAGAAGTAATCATTAATGAGCCGGACGTGAGCGAGGAAGGGCAGGTAGGAGCAGCTGGTGGCAAAAACAAGGAAAGAGTGGAAGAGGAAGGGGAAATCTGGGAGGAGGGTGAGGTCACGTAACGTCTTTTTGTTTGTGTGAGGAACTTTCCTTTGACTCACAGTGTATAACCTGGTCAAGATAGGACTCTGTTTTCCGCAAACCCTTTATAACACTTTCTGGCCTTTTCGAAATCGTGAGCTTGTTTTGACAGTTTGAGCTCTTCCCAGTGCACCTCTTGCTGTAATTTATTCAAGTGGAGAAACACTGAGGCCCAATGGGGGTGCGTTTACTTGTAAAAAGTCTGCACCCAAACCGAAAAATGTGCAAGAAAAATCAAGAGAAAAGGGCACTCAGCTATAAAAGAGGCAACACCAATCACAACTGGTGGCTCAGAAAGGTCCTCAAACGAGGTGGGCCATCCTCATACTGAGGTGGGAAGACAAGCTGGTCGTGCGGTGTGTGAGGGCTGACAAGATGTTCATGCAGACAGTCCAGCAAAATATGTTTTTCATTCTCAACAGAGTTCCTCATAAGGCCTTCTGACCACATTAATTGAGAAAAAAGAGTCGTTTTGGCAACGGGTACCATGGAACTCCTCCCCTATAGAGACGAGAAAAAGGATAATCATATCATGTCTAACAAGAAAGCAAAGGTGTTTTCCCCCTTCTTGGTGACAATCATTCTGGTGACGATCATTCTTCTTTTAACATGGTGAACTTTAACCAATTATGGGCGCCTGTGGGATGCAGGCTTGCTGTGCAGCGATAGCTAGCTAGGGATTTGCCACAAAAGAAGCATACTCGCAGCGCAAGAAGCAGTAACCTGGGGATTAAATGCACCTAAACTAGAGGCGTTGTTTGTCATCTTGGACGTCACACAATCACACCAGAAAAAGAAGCATCACACACTTTAATTCAACTGGGCTGTTCAACTCTGAGTGTGTATAAACGGAGCCAAAATATTTTTTCTCGTGCAATTGACTGTTTCATTGGAAAAGATAATAGAAAGGCATTATGGCACGGAACCAGTTGAATTGGTTCTTGCACTTGTCTGACGTTGTTTGGAGTTCATATAGGAAAAAAAGGAGACCACAGATAGTGTTAGCACTACCGGCATGGATATGCAAAGGATGTTTTGTTTTCTGCACCACCCAATGGATGCAGAGGCTTATTACAACATGCTACCTGAAGAATAAAATAAGAGGAGCTTTTCAGTGGGAATCAGGTGGTTGGGGGCAGAAGTCTGCACACCACCAGGAGTATCGCTGAGATATTTGTGGGGGTTGTGTTCACTCTCGTTTCATCTGTATGATTTTTGTTGCAGATCTGATTGAATGTAGGCTAGATGCAATACAATACTACACACAGACAAACACACCAAAAGGTTTAGCCACATGACAGGTCCTGCCACCTGCCCTTTGTGCGGAGGATCAGACAGTGCTCTACACATGCTTCTTGGGTGCAACAAGAACCAAACTCTGAAGAGAATGCACATTAGCCGACACCACCACGCAGTTAGCCGTTATGATAAAGAGATCAGCAAAGGCAACTTGCCTTGAAGCTGGGATCATCAGCAATCGTTACAATGGATGCTTACAGCAGTGAAAAGCTGTCTGACCTTAAAATTACTTCAATGAAAGCAACACATTTCCGGTTGATTTTTTATACAACAAAACTTTTCAACTACAGTAGTTGGAAAGTCTAGCTAGACATTAAAGCCGATCAGGTCTGGCGTGTTAGCCATGCTCATTGAAGCAAGAGGCAGGTATTTGGAACCCAAAGAGAATCCCCCAAGGGACAGAGACATACATCTTGTAAAATGAAAGGCTGCTCAGATATAAACCCGCAATAGCTTAAGATCTATGACAAACGTGCCTGGCACTCTGTTCAGGACGAGGAACACATTTATTTTGCCGGACTGTCCGCATGAACATCTTGTTAGCCTTTGCAAACAGCACTTCCAGCTGGTCCTCTTACCTCTAATCTAATATGAAGATAGCCCAACTCATTTGAGAACCTTTTTGAACCAGTCTGATATATATGGTGTGGCTTCTTTTGTGGCTGAGTGCCTAGCCCTTTCCTTTTGATTTTTTGTAGCGCCTTTGTTGGTTCGGTACTATCAGAGCAAGGGCTAAATCTGAGAAAAACTGCCAACAAAACACTGCCCTCTTGGTTGCTACCAAAACTAACAGCACATGCTTTAACAGCCTCTTCTCGTCCTGACGCCATCCTATTTTTACCTAGGTAGTACCATGTGCTCCTCTCGCGTAACCACCCGCAACTTAGATTATCAACAGCTTGCTAAAGACAAAAATTGAATCCAAACCAGTGGGAGGTTCACCTGATTGAGTTTAATTTTTGTGAAGACACTAGGCCTGATCCCCAATAAAAAGCAAAAGCACAGCACAGCATGCGTATGCATACCTAAACAGACAAGGATACAGGGAAGTCAAGCTTCACGTGATCCTCGTTGCAGCTATGGGGACTATCTACAAAGACTATACAGACAAACCTCTGGCAGACCTTAATCTGGATTACCATAAGATAAAAAAATTGGCACACAAATTGAATGAACACTCCATCAGACATGCATATGCACTCATAAAAACAATGTATGCAATGCAATATATAACAAGCAACAACAGTCAAGGTTTGGGTCTGGGTGCTATGGCACACAACCTCCTGACCCACATTAATCTCTTTTTGATTGTTTGCGCGGTGGGGGGTTGCCTGGTGCGGGCACCTAAGTAAATCCCTCCCTAATCATGCTGGCGCGCTGTGTCATCACTACCAGCAGAATCTTTTCTTTTCTTTTGGAACCCTAGTACCTAGGGTACCTATACCTATAGAGGGACGTAAATGACATGTGTATATTGGAACCAGGAAGTTAAATACAACATCGTTGGGGCACCATTCATTTCGGCCACTTGTTGTTGTGATGACGTGTGTTCAGTGCAAGCGCTGTCCGGGATGGAGAATGGCAGGTTTCAGGAAGTTCCAACAGCCATCTTGCATCACCCATATTGGAAGTTTTCATACACCTGTCATGCCTTTTCACACAGCAAGACTTGCTGATGATGACTTGCACGACCTAGGGTTCCCTAAGCGCAGCGCCACTATTCTTTCTTTTCTTTTCTTGGTTTGGTTACAGGCTTTTTCCAAGCTTACGCTCAGATGCCCCCCAGAGGCATATATAGTGATGAACCTCACCTTACCTTATACCCGCAACAGACATAAGATAAAGCATACAACCAACATCTACCTCTTATCAAGCGTCTACGAACAAGGAGCCTCCGAGGCATCTCACGAAACAACGAAGTCACACTTCACGTCTTCATGTTATACTCCTTGGAGTCGGGGGCAGAATTAGTGCACAATAACTCCTCCAATAAACTTGCGCATCCCCCTGCCTGCACAAAATACACTAACTAGTTACTAAACTACACTGCCATGCAAACGGCTTAAACAACATCACAAAAACAAGACACAAGATACACTGCAACAACGACAACAGTGATAATGAGGGATCTGAAAGGGGGGTTACTGGTAGATAGAGCGGCTGGCTTCAGCAGCCTGCAGGAGAGCTAGGCGCAGGCTGGATCGCATGGCTGACAACCCGCCAAATCCTCATTAGTATATGTTGTTTCTCATTTCGGTTTTTGGTGAGGCTCTGGCTAGTGTGAGCACAATTTGAGACCCTTTCCTTAATACACGCTGGTGTTCCGCCAGCGTCGACTTTTATTTTTACTCTTTTTTAGACAATTTTTCTGAGTGCTGTGGCTGAAGGCCAGTAACTCCGAGGCTGCGGAGTGGGTTCCTTGTGTGGCTGCTGTAGATAATGCCTGTTGCTCCTAACAGGATGGTGTGAATGGTTTTGCAGTGTTCGAGGAAGCGAGGCGTTACCCGCTTAAGTTGTTCTCGTGCCTTTTCTGCTTTTTGGGTAGGGGAAGTGTCTAGTATTTATTTTTATTATGCATGTCGTGGTTGTCTCTTGGTATCATAGCCCGGGGGTATGCATTGGCAGCGTCATCTGCTAGGTTATACGGGCAACTCTTCTTGCATTATTGGCAGACCAATTTTGATACGTATTTGTTGGGTTTTGTTTGGGGCGTGGTTGCCGAGTCGGAGTAACTATGATTGCATCTGGCTTACTTATTAATGTCTGTTGCTGTTGCGCATTGAGATTGGAAGGTGGGAGCCAGGTTGGAATCATTCCTATTTGTGTCTCATCCGAAGAGAAAAATATATTAATGCCTTGTTGTACCATTGTTGCAGGACCGCCTACGTCTGCTTGTGCTAGCAGGCAGGCACCCTTAAGAGAACTATTTCAAAGCTTCATGTGATCCTGTCAAATTGTCCATACCTCATGCTCCCCATTAGTTTATTCTGGTGGAAAACTTTTACGATGCTCGATACCAAGCAAATGGCTCCTCTTCCTTACCTAATATGGTGAGTGGCTTTTTACTGCCTTGCTGGGTAGCGTTTCTTTTTTTCTTTCAGAGGGTTTACTAAGGGTGGGGATTGGCAATCATCCTTCTTGTTAGGCTAATGGGCTTGCGTACTTTCGTGGTTCAGCCGTTGATAAAACAAAACGTAAAATACAAAGCAAGAGGGGGTAATTGACCTCAACCCACAAAAAACATAGTGCTGAGGTAAAAATAGACCGATCCAGCCAGTTACACTTGTCTAAAGTCCACTCCAATGATGTAGGCAACAGTGCTGCACGTGCATAAAAAATTGCTGGCCTCCCTTAATCCCGTTGCACTTCCCCTTATATTTACGTGGCGAATAAGGTTGGGGAATTTGGTACAAAAGTGGCTACCGGTCAAATATAAGGAAAGCTGGTAATTGATGATGAATACTAATGGTTGATGGGTTATATTATTTAATGAATTCCTGGTCATTAATAACCTTCCGTCCTTAACCTCAAGCCTCAATCTATCAGATAGTATGTTGCAGCACACACCCCCTGTTTACAGGTTTACCTTTGCAGCATACCAGGTGCACGTGGGTTACACCGTAAAATTTTCCCACCAGATTAAAAAGTAAAGGGGATCAGGAAGTATTTTTGCCTTGTCAAAAACAAGGACTTGGTCTTTAGAGGTTTGTTGTTGTAGTATTTGTACAAAGCCCGCTTCTTCAGTCAGCACCACTTCGATAAAATGTGTTTTGTTTTGGTATGAGATCAATCATGTTAGACCCGTGGCTTTGCTTTACTGAATTATATCAAGTGTCCGTCTGTTTGGATTGAGTGCCTTGTTTATCACTAGCTTTTCCAATTCTGTACTACCCGTGCGGGAGGGGGGGGGTGGATGGGCATGACAACAAAACAAGGGAACAAGGCTTTTATATCCTGCGCTACGAGGTCTGCCAGATCTCAGCGATGCTGGCATTGTCCTATTGTCCTGCTTTCTGCTGCACGTTTGTAAGCACTGCCAACATCTGAATCTCGGCACTGGCTTTCTTATGTCGTTCATTTATTAAAATCATCTCTTTGCTCAGATGCCCCCCAGAGGCATGTATAGCAATGTAACCGTACCTATCTCTTTGTGTTTACAGCCCGAGAGCATGTGCTGCGCGCTGTTTGTTTTGTGGCTTTGCAAGATGTCACGCCCAAATGGTATAAGTGACAGAGTTAATTTTATCTGTATAATTTGTATTTCATCCGTGCAAATACCACGCAGTAAAAACCATCCCTCTTCCCCACATAAATTTAGGGGTCAATTTGATAACTGGTACTGTAAGAAAGTAAATGTTTAGGTCTACGATCTGATAATTACACGCACACGTTAATGATGTAGATATTGCGATGACTTGCAATTGAAATGTATCCCCGTGCAAGATGCCCATTCACCGGTGACACTCGTATGAGAAGCAGCAGCCATGTAAAGTCAATCAAAAAATGTAAGAGGTGTAATATTCTAGTATATTTGTCGGGTAAATTTTTCTACCAATCTAACCTGTTCCTGCAGACTATCAGCAGACTACAACTAAATATGCGTTGTGTCGTGGGAAATCCTATGTGAAAAATACAATGTCTGCAAGAATACAATGTGTGGAAGAATACAATTTCTGACCCTGCGGCGTGCTTGTTATATGTGTCAGTCAAATTCCACGACCCCTACTTGACATCTTTCAATTCACACTCCACAAATAAATGGCCATTGAACAGGAACTTTTCTACATCCTCTGCTGACTCAACATCCACAGAAAACAAATCTCCCAATCCCCGACCAATCTCACTAAGCCAGCAAATCTGGCTATTACCACGGATGATACAACTGCCATCATTCTGCTGGTGGCTGAAGAGATAAGTGGCTTTGACACCTTCAGGCGCAGGGAGCGGACCATAACTGGCAGGGTGAAGGAAAGCACCAAGCCTTCTAGTGGGCATGTACAGCTGCAGATGCAATTTCTAGTAGAAGCCTCCGTAGTAGGAGATGGGGGAGTAAATATTGCTGACATTACCGCTCACCGTTGCCTTAAATACTAAACCCATTGTCCTACTTTTCGAAAACCCATGCTTAATCATACAGCGCTCATTAGCATCATCAATGAGTCCACCACGTCTAGCAGGAGCAACCCATGCAGCAGGAAAATCTTCTCCCAAGTCTTCTAACCCTTTATCAACCATCAGGGAAAGGGACAGCAGAGAAGGACTCATATCAAGAGCAGAAAACCATCCGAGCTTGGGAAGCTGGAACGTCAAAAAAGAGCATGACAGCTGCTTCAACCGGAGCAGTGAGCTCAACTCTCGCTTCTCAACCTCAGCAAAAGTTTTTCCATCACACCACAAAGTAAGCAACACGGCCACGTTGTTCTCGTTGTATACTGCTAGATCATCCAGTCCGGCCCATACTTTGACCGCAGGAAGCTCAAGACCCTTGAAGGATTGCAGGCACACATCAACAACAATGACTTTGTGCTCATCATGATACTGATGAAGCAGCCACTTGCTGCAAATGCCCAGCAGCACCTCATCACACGTGTTTGCAGACAACCAACAATTCAGGTCTGACACCAGCAAATGACACAGCAGCTCCGGATCGTCTGCGCCGCCCTTCTTTCCATCAGCTACAAACCAAGATGCCAGCAATTGCACCCTGGATTCACTGGCACTGGCTTTTTGTGCAAAAAGCTTGACTGCAGCCAGGCTTAGGCAAGTGAAGCGAGAGAGCAACTCATCTGTTCTGACGGCAGGCTCGCTGAAAGAGAAAGACAACCACCGCAAACACGTGCCTGTCACCTTGCCAAAGGAGGGCAGACTGCGGACAGCTTCTGGCAGGTCTAAAATACAGTTCACATCACTGACTTGCAGAAGGCTCAGATCTGCCTTGGACAGTCGGTCCAAACAGAGCTGGAGGACATCAGTTGTGGCCCCCACATAGTCTGCCCACCTCGTCATCTGCAATGTGAGCGTGTACAGCAAGTGTACAGCAGCAAAGTTGGGCGCATCTGTATGAAAGAAAGCACTGATTGAGCAACAAAAAAAGCAGGTTCTGATGACCCTGATGTTCCCTAGAACTGCAAGTACTGTGCATGTCCACTTCCTTCCTGCTGCTTCTAGATGCATAATTTCACAACAGCTCACGCAAGAGTACGTTTTCAACTCGCAAACAAAATCCATGTTGTCATCATACCTTTGCCAGCAAACGCGCAGGCAGAGAAGCCATCCGGTCTTTGGTCAGGGAGTCTAGTGGCATGGCAAGGTCGTGGAGCAAGCCCAGGACAGCTTTGCTAGCTTCCATGTCTTCCTCATCCTGAACCTTGAGCTTGATGACCTGAACGACGCACAAAGACGCAAAGTGAGGGTATACCCAAAGTGAGGGTCGATGTTTCCAAGGCACATTTGTAGTCTTTTGCAATGAGGAAACAAGGGTAGGATCTGGTGCTTCCCTAATTCAAAACAGATGTCTCTATAGAGTCAGCATATTAATTCACCTGACTGTCCTCGCAATCCAGTGCATCTCTGAAAAACGTGCTGCGGAGGGACAGCAACAACCCAGACACAGGCAAGGGGGCCCCGTGTATACTGCCGTCACCTGTACGGTGCACACAAGCACAACGATAACACAAACCACAAATATGATTCAAGCAATGAAGTTGCAACATGCATATTTAGGGAACACACCAACCACAAAGCAGACTCGTGTGTCATGAAAGTTTGTGATGTCAGTTATTGTCAGCCGAGGCAATTTTTGGTGTCTTTCCATTAACGGTGCGTTTCCAATAGGGTGATTAATGATTAATTGAAAATATAAAAAATTAATTAATAGCGTTTTGCATTTCCAATGGGTGATTAATTTCCGTGATTACTTGGTAAAAGGTGATTAATTCCGAGTTAACCGGGGGGGGGGGGTTGATTAATGATTAATAATTGTTTGTGATTAATTCCAGGTTGTCAGTATTAAAACTAAAAGCAGTCATCCTTCAAAGACGGGGCTCTAGAGATAGTGACCCTGAATATATCCCACCAGTGCAACAAATAGGCCTCCCAGAGCAGTGCCTGCACCTGTGCGTGATGCAAGCCCAGGCTTCTCCTCTGCCTGGCATCTTGCGAGGCGACTCGAGGCCGATAGAGTATTGAGGCACCCGGTACCGTGAAATTCGGTGTACCAGGCGTGGATGGTGCATGGCTCACGAAGCAACTGTTTTTTCTCCGGTCCCAACCCACGACGAAGTGAACAAAGATTTAGGAGCAAGCCAGTAACACAACTTTGTGTTTGAAGTTGTCGGTGCTTCATTGTTTTTGCAGGCCCTGATGAGGGGCCTGCGGAGGCGAAAGTCCAGAGATGATGTTTGTTACATCGGTTGTTTTTCCCACCCCCCCCCTCAGCTTGTGTGCTTTGACTTGTGGGTGTTCCCATCTGAGCTCGCTTGTATCTGCAGAGTATCAGCTAACTTATGGACTTGGCACTTGCTTCTTTGCGTTGTTTTGCTTTTGTGAGGGCCTGCAGCCCATTTTTGGTTTTGATCTCCCTCCACGGCAGCTTGGTGTAAATGACAAAGCCTGCAGCGAACTGTAGCATAGAACTTTGCAAAGCGTGAGCTGTAGTGCCAAGACAGTTTGAGATCTCACAGTTTGACCACCACTGCTTTTTTATGACGGAGGTAGGGTAAACACAGCGATCGGGTAGACAATGTGTGCTTCGACATGCAAGACATGATGCATGGCATGGCACACATGACATTTAAAAGTGAGCCCATGTTGGGCCTCCGTTGGCCCCCTCTTATTATGCATACGTTCTTTTACAACAGGCTGAAATAAAGTGCACGTCATGACGTCATGACTGTGCGAACTTATTGACAATAACTAAGTTACTTTTAGATCCCAAATCAGTAGTAGGCAACCAACGACAAAGTAGCCTGAGGTCAAGAAGATTTTGATCTATCTATAGCTTGTACTAACGAGTAAGTTCAACAGAGCTAGCTAGACGCAGGACAAATCACACGGCTGATAAGCCACCGGATCCGCATTCGCCTCAGTTGTTTCTCGCTCTTCAAATCTGCAAGACGGCTTTGGCCAAGTGCTATGAGCACTAGTTGCGAGTCTTTCCTGCAATGCCCACTGATTTAGCACCTTAAAGCACCACATTGCCAGGAATCAAGTTGTAGACCCACATAATCAGGACTAGGTGGGTTGTTTGCAGGAGCATCCAGACCCACACCTTGCTGTAGCAATTGCTGTCCTGCAAAGAGGCATACTAGTATACTAGATATAAGAGTTCACAAGCTCGGATGACTGCCTAGTAAATTTTCATCTGAGACGGGCTGTTTTCTGTGTAGATGGCGCCGTTACTCCAAACGGTACCACTTGAAGTTTCACCTTGGTAAGCCTGGTGGGGCAGTTGGATTGGGCATGAAGACAACAATGCCAGGACGATTGGAGGCTTCGGGAGCCTGTGTTGTAAAACCTGGCAACAGCCACGCTGGCAGCGTCTGTTTGGCTGCTGCTGCTCGTTTTTTTGCACTTCCCTCATCTGAGTAGGCAATGGCTGCACTACCACCTATCTTTACAGCATCATATAGAATGACAACAGCTTTATTATGGCAAAAAATAAACATCTGTCCGTTTACAGCATCTGTGTGCTTTGCACTGTCTGTTTGGAGGCTTGGCAAGCGATTCGCGGTTGACACAAAACCAAAGCGCATGGCATACATTTGGGCATTTGGGTGAAATAGTTTGTGCAATGCCTAACGTTTTGCCTGTGACAAAATGTATGATAAGTGCTATTCCAGAGCGGCGGATAGTTTTGAGTTACCCTTGGATCAACCTTCTATTTGGATTCATCACCAGGCGCGCACTTTCTCTTCAGGAGCCGGTTACAGGTGAAGCCTGCGACCCTCCTAATCCCCTTCGACCTCTTTCTTTTCCTTTGCGGTAAAAAATTCTTACAGTACCCGGTACCAAAGTGGCTTCTTTTCCTTCATTAATGTGGGGAGTGGTTTTCACTGCCTGCGTAGTCTTTGCAGGCCATGGTGTAAACACTTTTGGCATGGATTAGGAAAGAACACTGTTATGGGCTAAGCCACACAGCATCCGACCATGTCAGACAAAGGAGAGAAGAAACACAAAGAGTCTCAGCAAACAGCGTTGAGAGACCAGTGTACACACCATTGCTGCACACGCTGCTGCGGTAAGAGGGGAGTGTTTGACCGCTAGACTGGTTAAAGAATATCAGGATAGGATCATCCATCTTAACAACTTGCTGCAAAATTTGGAGGTTCATGAAAACAACCAAGTTGCGGTGGTAGGTGCAAATGCATGTGCTGCATTGAAACGTACCTTGCTTGTGATCAGATTCTGCTTCATCCATCCTTTCCTTGCTTTGGGGTGTCCAACAGACTTTGCAGCAAGGATCTTGAAGATCCTTGCGTGCAGTTAAAATTGTGCTTGCACATTTGAAGAATGCTTGTACGTAGTTAGGGTATATTTGGTGATTTCCCTGCCAAAAATACCGTATATAAACCGTATATAGGTATATGACTCTGGCCAACCCTGTACGTGGTAGTTAAGTGCCCACTTCTTGGCACTAGGTCTTCAATGGATCAGGTATTGTTCCTAGTATGCTGGTGTATGTGCAAATCACCTTGAACTCTTGCCTTTTCTTGTAAGCGAGTGCTTTGCCGGTCAGTTCTTATAGTGTCATTGTCAATATAGAACTCTGGATGCCCTCGACTTGTTTCCTATGTTATTCGCCTACTCTTTCTTGTATTGCCAGAGCACGTCTGTGGAATGTGATGGACGGGAACGGCCTATTCTTTCCTCTTCATCCGACGCTTGTTCTACATATAAAAAGCGTCCCTTTTGGTTAAAAAAAAGCGAAAAGGCTACGCTAGTAGTGGCGTCCCTTTTAGTTTGTAGGTGGTTGCATTTCTTGGGCCTTTGTTTGTGGAGGTGCTGAGGTGTTTTGATGGTTATTAGGGAGGTTTGGGGGCTGTGCATAATTAAGCTGGTAGTTGGCATGATTGCTCTTGTTCCCTTAACCTGCCTAAATAGTACGTGTTTGGTCCTGCTAAATGGCCTGCATTTGGGGCTGGTTTTTGTTCGATTCCGCGCTTGGAGCTCAGAGATATTTTTTCATGTCCAGGTGACAGACAAAGCATCTAGTGTGCTGTTGCTTGAGTCCAATGCAGTTATCTGGGCAGTGTTGGTATTAATTATTAATGAACCTCAATTCCTTCCTTTTCTTCAGATGCTTGTGCTTCTACATAGAGGAAGTGTCTAGGTCTTTCCGGTTCGGAGATGGGGATGGTTCCTGGTCACTTGCTTGGTATTAATGAACCTCATTTCCTTCCTTTTCTTCAGATGCTTGTGCTTCTACATAGAGGAAGTGTCTGGGTCTTTCCGGTTTGGAGATGGGGATGGTTCTTGGTCACTTGCAGGGTGTGGAGATGTTTTGTGGGTCATCGGTGAGAACAGGAGGCTGTGCTTATCCAGGCTGGTTATTAGTGATAAGAGATTCCAATATTGCTCTTGTTCTCTTGGCCTGCCTAAATGAAATGCGTATTGGTCCCGTGGCCTGTATAAGTGGTATGCGTTCAGGATTGATTTCTGTTGGGTATAGGACTTGGTGTCGGAGCTCAGCAATTTTTTCCCATGTCCAGGGGGAAGATTGAGCATCTATGGTTGATCGGGTCCAGTGCAGTGATCTTCTTGCCCCCCCCCTTTCCTTTTCTTTTAGCCTGCCTCTCTTGCTTGCTTCTGCCTTGGCTTCTTGTTATCAGCCTCCTTGGATATTACGTACATTGAAAACGCAATATATCTTTGTTGCAGTTTGGAAGGAAATCTTGGTAATAGCACAAGTGATACCTGTGCCATCAACTACAATTATAGTATTGATCATCCCTTGCTTCAGAGTGTACGCACGATTCAGCATTGGTTGACAGTCCACCCCTGCGCCTAGTATGAGGTTTAGGGTCTTGGCTGCCTGTGCACTCTAGTCTATGTTTGCACATGACGTTTAACGGGGGTGTTTTAATCAATAAGCTTCTGTAAGAATAAATGTCCGCATCATTACCAATGGCACGCAAGCGGGCCAGACATTCTGTCTTCCCGCTGCTTAAACCCCATTTGCATTAGCTGCAAAGTTTACATGAGTTGCAAAGACGTAGCTCGTGACCAAAAAGGCCTTAGCAGAAAAAGAAGAAAAGAGAAACTACGCAGGCAGTGAAAGCCACTCCCCACATTAATAAAGGAAAAGGTATTAATTGATTTGGGGAGTGGTTTTCACTGCCTGCGTTTTTTTTTTTTAAGGATAAGGAGCCACCGAGTCCCGTAAAGCTTCTCCACCGCGAAAAGGGAAGGAAATACCATTGGTAATCAAGAGGATTGCAGGCTTGGCCTGAAACCGGCTCCTGATGAGAGTTGATAACAGTACTGGAAAGGGCACGTCTGGTATGGACAAGTTTAGCAGCGAAGTTCACAGAGTGCACATGGAGCTTGGAGGCAAGCTTCTTATCTCTTTGAGAATCAAGACCCAATTCCTTGAAAGGCTTCAAAGTGTGAGTGTTGTAGATTGTGCCACCCACACCCAAAAGGATGATGCGGAGAGTAACGGAGGCTCCTTGGAGAATGTTGCAGAGATCTGTGTGCTGTCCTTTGCAGCGTTCAGCTGGTTCTGATGTCTGGTGTCCTCACAATACTTGATCTCGACGAGGTGGATGTCACGTAGAATCTTGCTGAGGTCTCTGGGTCAGTGCTGTCTGGGGTTGGTGGCTCTGCTGGTGGCTGGCGGTGCTGCTGGGGTGCTCCCGGTCTCCCTCAATTGCCCCCTGCCACTTCGAAAAACCCACCCCCCTACATTAGTTTGTCGTTTTTGTGTTTTTGCAGCGATGGGAGTAACTAGCACAAAATCTGGACGGCGGGAGGTAAATCTGCCTTTATCTGAGAAGCGGGGTGGGAAGAGCCATTTGGGAACAATTCTACTTTCGGCTGTTTCAGGAATCTGGTGATTCCGCATGGTCATCCGTTCGTTGCTGCCTATATTCATGAAGACAACTCATGACCCTAAGGAGCCTGTTTTGCTGATAGCTTAAAGATCATGCGGCATGCTAAGTTGTGTCTTTTGGTGATCACCCAGAAAGGATGTGTAGGGCACTGTTTACTTGTGGGCAGAGGGGGGCAGGTTTGACTTGTTGAGAGTTTGAACAATACTGCATGTTTTTGATTATAAAGGGTGCCTGTTCTGTATTTTATAATGGTTGGTCCTAAAGGGGACATAGGATGATGTTAGGTAAGCATTGCTAATGGCTCCATTGGCATTACCGTTCTTTATGAGGGTCTGGTAGTACGCATGGTAGTTCGCTTCAGCTTTGACATTTTCCAGTTTAAGCAATATTCTTCCCGTGTCCTTGGATATGCATTACGTACATTGAGGCTTTTGCCAAACTTCCGCTGAGATGCCCTTTGAGGCATATATAGTGATGTAGCCTTACCTTACCTTACGCAATATATCTTTGCAGCAATTTGGACGTAAATTTTGGTAATAGCACAAGCGATACCTGTGCCATCAACTACAACTATAGTATTGATCACCGCCTTGGTTTGACGCCCATTGCAAAGAGAAGCGACGTTTGTTTAGGACAGCGGTGCAGGATGGTCAGGCTGTACATGCGTGCAAGTTTGCTGAAAAAAGTGTACCGTGTGCAAACGAGACGTGCTAAGCGTGCGTATACTAAGTACCAGAAGGCTGCCTTTCTGGACAAGTTATTCAACATAAAACCTGAGCTACACGCTATGCTACGTCAGCATAAATGCACGCAGCCAACGCCACTGACGCAACCAGCCTGGAATGCTTATCTTAATCAACATTTCCGTCCATCAGCAGCAAGAGGTGTGCAACCGCGAGGTCTGGGGGTGGGGAGTGGCTTATCAGCTAGAGACATGGTGGTGCCGCGTGGACGTAACCCCCCCCCCAGAAGTTTTGCTACAACAACATGCTCAGAATGATTGGATGCCTGCTCCTGACACTATTGATCCCCCTAGTAGCAATACCACGCTTGCCTTGGTGGCTGAGCAAATAGGAAAAATGAACGGACGTGCTTCCCCAGGATTTGATTGCGTGGCTGCTTCCTTTATTAAGAATGCTGCAGTGGTTCGGCCAAAGCCTGATGGGCGTAGTAGTGAGCGTGTTAACGTCGTAGCACCTTACATTGCTCAGTTGTTCAATCTGCTGGATGACAAGGCTTGCATCCCTGCTTGCTGGAAGCAAGCGAAGCTTAGCCCTCTGTATAAGAAAGGCCCCCTTTTGGACCCCAACAATTACCGCATGTTGGCTGTCAGTGGCACTATGTACCGTATGTATGCCAATGTTATTCGCTCGTTGC
>Ga0307942_1001406_pt1 | contig 19178 bp, 15 predicted proteins | sample OrgLakmetagen175_FD_201846 | JGI IMG/M metagenome (GOLD analysis project Ga0307942, IMG submission 201846) | Saline water microbial communities from Organic Lake, Antarctica - #175 | ecosystem: Environmental > Aquatic > Non-marine Saline and Alkaline > Saline | place: Antarctica: Organic Lake... | reverse complement strand
CCAGTCCCCAGCTGAAAGGCTGGCTGCTCAGCAGCGGGACCGTGAGAAGCTGCAGAGGGAGAGGCAGCTCAAGGAGCTGCAAGAGGAAGAGGCAAAGGCAAGGGGCGAGGCTGGGAAGAGGTTCTGAGCACTGTGCAGCATCAGCCACACCGTCAGCCTCAGCCTCAGCTTCAGCCTCAACCACAGCTTTAGCCTCAGCCACAGCCGCAGCTTCAGCCATAACAAACAGCAGTACCAGTGCACAGGCAGCATTCACAGGGGGGCTCTCGAACTCAAAAATCAATTCCCGACAGGGCCCTCCCGAAGTGCCCTCGAACTCAAAAGTAAATCCCCAGACCCCCTTACGAACTGAAATCGAAAATTGAATTAATTATTTGAAACTGTATTCACGAAGTGATCATGAACGAACGGTATACTGTACTTTGCTTTATAAGTAGTGCAAGCCCTTTTTGCAAGGCCAAGATGCTTACGACACAGAAGTGGCACAACATCGTATGGTGATAATTATAGCATTTAATCTCTGCCAAAGTTCGTCATTGCAAGTTCAGAAATGCACCTTTTCCCTGCCAAACTGGGTGCAAAAAGGCACTGTGCCCCATAGCTTCCCAGAATGCCAGCCATCAGCAAAGCTCAATGTTCAAAGTATATAAACAAGTCTGCTGCATTCTGGTGAGGTGGTTACGGCTTTGATTTTGACTAAGAGCTTATTGGCGCTGTTTGGGGATCTGGGCGTGGAAACGACCGATTTATGATATTCATAATGGCATATTTTGGAGGTTTTGCTGTGCACCCCCACTGCAGGCTCTAGCTATAACACCCAATACGCTATAGCTATAGGAGAATCCTCACTTCTCCTGGGCTGCTGCTTCTGCTGCTGCTGCTGCCTCTTGATTTAGGATGGGTACCTGCTGCATGCAAGCATCCCTGGTGCTCTCACTCACGAGTTGCAGCTCTTCCCACGTATGCCTCTCTCTTGGAGGGGCTTGGAGGGGCTTGCACCTAAGATAAAGGCCATGCATGGGCCTGTTCACTGTGCCTCTGACAGTAGGGAGGAATGCTGACAGCAGGAATTGCATTTGAGGCATCAAGGCAAACTTAGGGTCCTCCTGGGCAGCTGTTTGGTTCATTTGGTAATTTCAAAGGTGCTTGCTTTCTAGAACGACAGAGGATGCGGAGACCACCGCTTTAACAGGCATGCAATTGTGGGGTTCAAAACAAGTTGGAATCGACTTTTCTTGTACTATTGGTTGAAAATGGGGCCGCAATGATTGTTTTTTTTGCAAAACAACCATTACTGGTACGGTAATGTAACACAGCTGTACATTGTCTGTATGTTCTACAAAATATCTGCATTGTAGAGGGTGATGTGCCAAGATACAGGTGAGTTTGGAATGCCATTGAAGCTTGCTTGCGCTGAGTTGCCTCAGCTATGTCTTTTTTTATGTGAAACCAGGGATGGGTCATACGGACTTCTGAGACGTCCCATACGGTATAATACGCCATTAATACGCAATACGCGTATAATACAAAAACGTATTTATGCTATTTTGGGGGGGTACCCTGGGCTTGCACCAACCACCCTCCAACCACCAAAAAATGTCCCCCCAGCCTTCAGAACATTGTAATGCCTCCTGCTAAAGACCCTGAGTGGCATCGTGTTGTTGTTGGGACAGAAGAAGCAGATTTACGAGATGCCAGATGCCAGATGCCAGGATTCCGAGATTTCAGCAGCGGTGCCCCCCGCTTTCGCGAGCACTTCACGAGGCAGAATCCCAGCGTAGGTGTAGCAGCATGCAAAGCTGAACCAGCAGGAATCCTCAGGGCGTAGTCGCAGCGCTCGCTAGCAATGGGGAAAATTGCCGACGCGAGGAGCATGCAGGAAAAGAGAGGCACCTGCACAGGACTAGAGCAAGCACATCAGCAGCAGCATCTACACAGTCATTGGACACCTGCAGCAAGAGGGCAGTGACCAAGGCTTGTGTGGATGCAGCTGTTGCACAGTTCATCTACGCTACAGGCACCACCTTCTGGGTTGTGGTAGCAATAAGCAAGTGATCATGCTACGTTCTGAGGGGCTGGGAGCTCCTCTGGGGGGCTCTAGAAGGCTTGAAAGTGCCTCTGGGGGGCTCTAGAGGGCCTGGGAGTGCTTCTGGGGGGCTCTGGGGGGCTTGTGGCTGCAAACTTCGTTAAGTGCCCAAAATCGTATTATACGGAGCAATTAAAAAAATACGGTTAAATACGTGATATATACGATACGACGTATAATACGCCTACCCCGTATGACCCATCCCTGTGTGAAACACAAGCCTTTTTCATGTTTTGTTACAGGGGCTTTTCATGAATGCTGCCGTTTTTGAGCGGACCGACCACAACCCGCTAGCCCCTGAGTCTGATCCTGGAACCCACGTGTACCGCTTAGTACGACCAGTGGGAGGCGCAGATGTTGCAGGTAGATGCTGTTGTAAGCTGTAGCCTCCTAGCTTGTTTTCCCCATTATCACAGCTATGATATTCATATCGCTCAAATTGCTCCTTTCAGGTAGTGTTAAAAAGGAGGGACAAATGCATCAAGCCACTTCAGGTGCAATGGATGCCGGGCGGTTACGTCTGCGTATCCACTCTGGCTCAGTACTTGCACGGTGTCGCCCTGAGTGGGTGGTATTCCAGCAGGTGCAGCAATCAGACAGCGGATGGTATGAGATGCAGGTGAGGAGTGAGGAGATTGATTATGAGATAAGGGAGCACCTGGACTTTTATTAATAGAAGGCACATATCGATGTTTGCTTACCAGGGAAATTATCATAGGGTACTGTAATGAATGCGAGGTTCCAAAAACCTGTTCAATTGAGGCGAGCATCGCAAGGGGGCCAACACTTCATTATTACTTACGTTAAGCAAATCACCGCTACTTATAATTCCGAGAAAGTGGCCCAGAAAAATTCTGGAGGGGGGGCCCGATACCCCCCCCCCTCTCCCCCCCTCCTCCGATTGGACCCATAAATTTACCAATCGACAGCTCTCAACGAGAGGAATCCAAATATATAGTTTCTATCGGGATCCACACGTGCCGTCCAGAAGGTATGCTTACTGACGCCTCCTGGGGTGTTGCTGTTTTTTTCCGGTAAAATATTTATTTGGGAGGGGGAGCACATGTACGTACGGTAACTATAATATGAGCCTATGAGGTCTATTCCTGAATAAGCACGCGTCAAAAGGCGGGAAAATAGGCTGTCCCCATGCAAATCCCCCCCTTTCCCCGGCCAACAAGTGCCAACAAGCCTAAATTAGCCACATCTCCCCATCCACTTCACCATTTTGGGACTTGAAAGTTACGTTAGCTATATCTTTTTTTTACGTCTACAAAAAAAGCAGGCAGCGCCCTTGAAATTTTAACATTCTTGATATTTCAACCCGCAACTTTGGTGTAAAAGTCAGTGTGTGAAAATGGGGCCAAACTTTTTGACAGCCAAAATTTTTGCATGTAAGAGGTCAAATAAACTCATCAAAACCCAACCAGGTTTGGCCCCTTTTCAATTTTATTTTAAACTGTATTTAGCTCCGCAACTCTGTTGACAAAACAGGGCTTAAACTCGCATCAGAATTGGAGCAACGGAAACTCCTGTCTTTTTCCCCTGTGTCCCTTGTGTGAGTGCCTCCTACTCGCAGGCATTTCCAGTACCCCTGCCCCGAATTAGACACTGCAGCATTGTTATTCATGACATTTTAAAAGCCTACATCCTGAAGCAGAAGTTGATCGGTGCAATTTTATAATTGCACCTTATCCATGCCAATGTGGGTGCAAACTATGCACTGGTCCCCAGAATGCCAAATTCTCAGCAAATGTCAATGGTTGAGATATAAAATCAAGTAACTTGCATCAAAATGAGGTAGAAGGGACTTTGAATTGGGTGAATGGCTAATCGGCGCTGTTTGGAAGGACTTTGGCGTGGGGACGACCAACAGGGGAAATGTTATCTGAAGCAGAAGATGTAACTAAATTTCGAGCCTAAGGCCTCTATAAACCTGAACTTAGCGAGGCGGTTTTATTTCAGATGCTATAATTTGCATCACACCGTCAAGGGGTTAAGTATGTTCGCAGTGGTAAGAATACCCTACAGTATCCCAGAGGGGGCTGACTGAGCCAAAAAAAAGGGTGTTTTTGAAATGTGGATTGAGCATGGGCGCCATGACTGGCAAGCTCCAAAATTTACATAATATGAAATATGAATTCTTGCTCTGTCCATAGATGTAAAATTTGGAGCTTGCCTATTTTGGCGCGTGTGCTTAATTTGCTGTGGCGTGCAGGCCATTTTTTACCACAAATTGTTCATACCAACTCACCCACTGCACCAATCTGAAATATTTTCAATGGAAAAGAATAGCATTGCAAGAATGGCTGAGTGGTTGGTGTTTTATGAGGATTTGAGCCATTTTCCCATGGAAATCACCACATTAGGGCTTAAAATGCACCATGTGTGCTTAATCCAGTCTATCTCAGCACGCAAAGCGACCCACATAAAACTGGGCACACGCTCGGGTAGCTCTCAATGCCAGCTACACTTCGGTACTAAAATGGTGTCGATTGGATGAAGCGGCTGTGAGTGGCTGCCTTCTGAATGCAAAAATGCACATTTTCAGGCATTTCCTCCGCTAGCCCCCTCTGACAGTATCCATGTTTTTCCTACAAATTAAAAAGAATTCAAGCATCTATTCAATTTCTATGTTTTTCCAACAAATTAAAAAGAATTCAAGCATCTTTTCAATTGCCCGAAAGCAGCCAACATTCTCTGTTTGCTGCATGCTGGGTATGTTAGGGTCAAGTTTAGACTGTGATGCTAACGCGTAATAATGCTTTACGTAGAAAGCGAGGAGCCCTCATCATATAATTAGCATATAATAATATTGGATTCCAGATGAAATGTCATTTTTAGGTTTTCAAATGACGCTCAACGTGCTGCTGACACAAGTTGAACAAATGGTGGAGAAGTCTGGGTTAAATTCTTTCTCACCCACATACGGGGATGGGTGTGGGTGTGGGTGTGAATGTGGGTGTGGGTGTGGGTGTGGGTGTAGGTGTGGGTGTGGGTGTGGGTGTGAGTTTGTGTGTGGGTGTGTGTGTGTGGGGGGGGGGGGGGATGTGTGTGTGCATGGGTGTGGGTGTGGGAAGAAGTATGTGGGTCTCTTCCTCACTTGGCAGCCTTCTACTCAACCAATTCTTTCAGGTTTTTCGCCAATCAATTCCTTGGGTCCATACCCCAGATGTAGTCTGGGTTTAAGTATTTAATTCCTGAAAACACTAATAATGGAAATATCATTAGGGATCGGCGTTTGCTTATAGCGCCCTAATATTTTTCAGATATAGCGCGTGCCAAAATTGAAATCGTCGATTCACTTCAATTTAGCTCATGCCCACGCTTTGAACTCGGCTTGAATTGGTCCTTGGCCATCCAAGCATCGACACAACACAAACACGTACCCTTGTGGAGCCTTGGAGTGCTGTGAGGAGCACATACCATGAGCTAAGACATTATGAGCACCACATACCATGAGCACCACATATCATGAGCACCACGTACCATGAGCCAGGACATCATGAGCACTACAAGGCAGGCACAAATGCACAACATGCCTGCACTTGCGCGCACACACACACGCACGCACACATGCGCACACACACACACATGCACACACGCACGCACACACACACACACACACACACACATGCACGCACGCATGCACACCTGGGCGCACGCACACGCGCACACAGGCACGCATGCATACACGCACATAAGAACATACATGCATAGCTCAGTCTTGGTCCAACAATTTAACCAAGGGGACATGTTCCACAAGCAGTGGTTACTTAAAGCACATGTGTGTGGCACAACACCACAGGAATAGCGCTAAGTTTGGGACATATTTCCGCTAGAGCTCGACTCAACCAATTGTCCGACTTCAATTTCTTGCCAAGGAGCATTGTGCACAGTACCCCGCATGCTTTCCATATGCGATGCCGAAACGCTTTCGGCACGTGGGAGTTCTGGCAGATGTAGCGGCTGAAATATAGCGCGATATAGCGCTATTGAAATGCCTCATAAAGCGCTAAACGCCTATCCCTAAATATCATATTATGCCTCGCACCCTAGTTTTAACTATAATGCGCATTCTTGCATTCCTTAGCATGTAAGAATGCGTGCGAACAATACTGGTCAAGTTTGCAAGCCACTGAAGTTGCGTATGCACACATTCAGTGTTTGTGCCATTGTGTGCGTGTTCACTACTTGTACGTGCACGCACGTTTATGCATTTGTGGCACGTTTGTGGTGTACCTGTCTTCGTGCTCGTATGTGTTTTCTTGTGTGCATTTGTTTGTGCCTTAAATTTTGGGTTTCGCTGACTCACACGCACAGACTGGAGACACTGTCCTCATTGGCTGGCTGTTTATAATTCCTGTTACTTTCTACAACCGCTCGTTGTGATCCCTCACTGTCTTCTTATTATCTGATGGACCCCTCCAAGCCCTTCGCTTGACATGCGAGCCCAGGAATATATGATTGTGTATCTCATAGTATTTTGGGCGCTTGCGAGGCACATGATGGTCAGGGTGAGGCTGGTTGCTTCCACTTTTGCTTCCAGGTAAAGCGGTTAAACCCATTACCCAGAATCAAAATTGTTTAATTGCAGGTCCTTGGCTTTATAGTGCCTTCCTTATGAATGTGACATTGTATTTCTTGTTCTTTCTTGCCTTGCAGGGTGTGACCGCGATAACATCGGATCTCCTGCTTGCAGTTGCTCCCCATTTCTTCCAAATTAAGTGAATGCTATCGCTGGCAAAAAGCGTGGTCCTAATATATAGAAACTTTAATTTGATTGATTCTTTGGTGTTGCTTGCTTCCCCAATAATCGACCCTGTCAATCAATTCATACTCGGGCTATGAAACCAAAAGACATCCAACCAGTCAAAAAACGATGTTAACGTACTCCAAATAAAATACTGTGTGGACACCTCTCCTACCCAACAAGCATAAGAGAGACATAGTCTCCGTACAACATGCTACTTGGGCACTGCAAAACCCTCCACACTATTTTAGCTGCTAGGAGCGGTAGTTAAGGTAAGGCTACATGAAAGAAAAAAAGAAAAGAAAAAACTATGCAGGCAGCGAAAGCCACTCCCCACATTGATTGAGGAAAAGGAGCCACTTTGGTACCGAGTACCGTAAAGCTCCTCCACCACGAAAAGAAAAGGAAATATCAATGGGGATTAAGAGGGTTGCAGGCTTGGCCTGAAACCGGCTCCTGATAAGCTCAGTTGATAACAGTACTGGAAAGGGGACGTCTAGTATGGACAAGTTTAGCAGCAAAGTTCACAGAGTGCATATTGGAGCTTGGAGGCAAGCTTCTAAACTCTTTGAGAATCGAGGCCCAGTTTCTTAAAAGGCTTCAGAGTGTGAGCCTTGTAGATGATGCCGCCCACACCCAAAAGGATGACGTGGAGAGTAACGGAGGCTCTTTGGAGAATGTTACAAAGGTCTTTGTGCTGTCCCTTTGCGGCGTTCACAGCTGGTTCTGAGGTCTGGTGTCCTCACAGTACTTGATCTCAACGAGGTGAATTTCACGCCGAGTTTTGTTGAGGTCTTTTGGTCGGTGCTTTTGGGGTTGGTGGTGTGATAGTGGCTGGTGGTGCTGCTGGGTTGCTCCCAGTCTCCCTCATTTGCCATGCCACTCCGATTAATCCATTCCCCTATATTTGTTGGAGCCCTAGGACACGAAGTGTCTAGGGCCTATGGTTTGCTAGAGAAACTGAGAGCCTTATAGCTTAGAAAAGATTGGCTTTCTCCAAAAACTTCAACAGCCAAATCGAGTAAGAAGGTCATGCTGAGAAGGATGGTGCTTTTCGATTGGCCTTTGACGCCCTGGCTGGAGATTGGCACCATTTTTTTGAGCTCCTCGATATAAAATTTATACATCTGGAAAAAAGACTTGGTTATAAGTTTAGTTTAGTTTGGATTACAAAGGCATTCAACCTGGAATGGCTGCTCAACCTATGAGAACGAGGTAAACCTCAAAACAAACCAAGTAAATTAAGGGCTGAAACGCAACTGGAAAATGCTAACCTTAAGACACGAGAAGAAGTAGGCAAAAACACATTAAAGTGTAGAAGTTGGTTCACCAAAGTAGACGCATACTGAAAAATAGTTGCCTTTCAAAAATTCAAAACCCACAAACATTGCACACAAATAAGTTGGACAAGTTGGAAACGCAGGGACAACTGGAGTTTGAACACAAGTGTGAGACTACTGAAACTGGTCTGTACAACCGACTGGTCTGCAGGTCTGTATAACCTACTGCACTGGTACTGAAACTGAGCATGGATTAACTGCTGCTACTGCTGAATTGTGGTGCCACCATCTCCTCACATACTGTGTCGACCGAGGTCTGGTAGATGGGGCACCTGTAGGTAAAGAAAAAGAGCAAAAAATCACTTTAAACTGAGTCTGTGTCAAAACTTCGAACATGTTGGTGGCGTCTAGTGTTCAAGTGCAGGGCAGCAGCTGGAAATGTAGTGTTGATATAGTGCTATAGATGCTGTTCCTCTGTGAGGCTAGGTGCTGATGTGTGCAAGTGCTGTTTCCATAGTTTCCATCCATCCCCATTCCCGCTGCAAACTCAAACGTCCTGGGGTCCCGTTGTATTGTTAATGTATTGGGTCAATCACCTTTTGGACATCCTGGCGCCAAGATGTCCAAAAGGTGATTGACCCAATACATTAACAAAATGTGAAGCCGGGGGCTTGAACACATCTGGCTTGTCTCCGTAGAATAGCTCCTTTGGAGTCTTGGAATCTCCACACACCGGTGATCGGTTGCGAATGTAGTTCGCGGTTGTCACGGCCTCAGCCCACAGGCTGTTTGGTAGCTTAGGGAATTGAACCCGTAACCTCTTGTCACGCAAGCCTCACCCGGCTTCACATTTTTGTTAATGTATTCGGTCAGTCACCTTTTGGACATCTTGACCCCAGGATGTCCAGGAGGTGATTGACCCAATACATTAACATGTATGATGTATGCTGTATGCTCTATGCTGTTTCTGTAAGGGTTTCTGTCCCCCCCTCGTCGATGCTGTGCAAGGCGAGCGGTCATATGCGAGTTAGTGCTGTTTGCATGGTTTCCATCCATCCCCATTCCCGCCTTGGCCAATGACGTCCTGGGGTCCCGGTGTGTGCTGATGCTGTATGCTTGCTGTTTACAGGGTTCCCGTCCCTCCCTCGAAAGCTGCAAACTCAGCCGTCGAAGGTCCCTCTGGCGCTGATGTGTGCTTTGCTGTTTAAAGGGGTTGCTGTCCCACTACGTGCTTGTAAAGCTGCTGTAAAGCTGCTGTGCGCCTGCTGCTGCCCCGAACCCGATTCGCTGTTTGCCTGAGATGGTTTGGCCCCCCCGCCCAGTGGACGAGGGGGCGGGTAAAATTGTGTTTTAAGGTAGCGCTGTTTAAAATCTATTTATTTTTCATGCTGTTCTTGATTATAAGACATACTGGGCCTTAACGCCTCATTTGGCGATGCCGCGAAATGCAAGCCTGGTTCCCGAGCGGAGTTGTGATTTTGCATGTTCGCGATGAGTAGGAAGTTAAACCTAATATCGCTGCAGCACAATTGCATTCCGGCCACTTGTTGTTGTGGTGACGTGTCGCGCGGAGAGGGCACTCACTACCCGGGATTGAGAATGGAGATTCAGAGTTATAAAGTCTCAGCCCCATAGAGCCGTCCTCCATTACAGGCAAGGGCGATTGCAACAGGCCTGCATCAGCCATCTTACTTGCTTTGCACTTTCTTTGCATGACACAAGGCACACACATCAGGTCAAAAACAGGATATTGAGGATCTTGAGGATGCAGGTATGCATTGAACACCAGCATTGGGCAAACGCACAGCTCATGAGCTGTGCAATCCATGCATTTGCACACGCAAGGCTAGCTGGGATGAACAGGGGACTAGTTCCAGGCGATTACGCACAATTTTGCTAAGGGCAGAATTGCCAGGCGTAGGCACAGGAGACCATGCCGTTTGGGAATTCAATGAAGGGCAAGAAAGCTTGCTCACCACCGAGCTTTGGCTGTCACGACGAGTTTATGGTACCAGCAGCTTAAGCATGGATTGCAAGTACGAGTATGAATCCAAGGTCTCTGACCAGTTCCTAGAGACCTCTGGCACAGCGCCAGAGAAAGCTTTGTTAATTTGGACCTAGGGTTCCCCAAGCGCAGCGCCACTATTGTTATTGTGTTTTTGCAGCAATGGGAGTGACCAGCACAAAATCCGGGGGGCTGAAAATAAATCTGTTTTTATCTGGTAAGCGGGGTGGGAGAAGCCATTTGGGAATAAATCTGCTTTAAGCTGTTTCAGGAATCTGGATTTGCATGATCATCCGTTCGTTGCTGCCTATATCTTTGGAGGCAATGCATGATCCTAAGGTGCCTATTTTGCTGATAGCCTTAAAGATCATGCGCATGCTAAGTTGTGTCTTTCAGTGATCACGTTCCTTATTTGCGTTTGTTTGCACCCAGAAAGGATGTGCAGGGCACTGTCTACTTATGGGCAGAGGGGGCAAGTTTGACATGTTGAGAGTTTGAACGATACCGCACGTTTTTGATTATATAGGGTGCCTGTTTTGTATTTCATAATTATACATTTGGTCTTAAAGAGGACATCGGATGATGTTAGGTAAGCAATCGTCAGATAAAAGGCCGCAGTTAAAGTTTACAATTGAAGCGGTTGAATCAACCGCTCGGTTGAAATCAACCGCTTCAACCGCTATTTAACCGTGGCTGTATTTTTGGAATAAATTTGGTTATGATCCCTATTAGGGTGCGTTTCCAACAGGACTTGGTTAATTCAGAAATAGAATAAAAATTAACCACGAATGATTTTTAATTCACAACAGTTTCCAATTCGTGTCCACTAACAGTTAAATCTTTTTGAAGTTTGAACTTGTCAGCATGCACCGCTTCACAGTCCCAGATCCCATTAAGAACCACAGAGAATTTTTGAATGGATGGTGCTTTCCAGTCAATGTGACAGTGAAGATGGGGAGTCAAGCGTGTTGGCCTCACAGCAGCACATCCTGAATGGTTACGTTGCATTGTCTGTGCCAGGTGATCCTGCCAAAGGACTTGAACATGCTAAGCACGCCTGCTTCCTTGGCCCAACTCTGTAATTAAGCCTGCATACCTAAGTCCATCTGTGATCTGCGACAGGTTATCCTGCCAAAGACCCTGAACATGCTAAGCACGCCTGCTTGCTACATGCATGCCTTCATGTATGAATGAGTTTGCGCATGCTTGTGTGTGTAATGTGTGTGTGTGTGTGTGTGTGTGTGTGTGTGTGTGTGTGTGTGTGTGTGTGTGTGTGTGTGTGTGTGTGTGTGTGTGTGTGTCTGCTTGCATGCAAGTACTTAGTGCTACACACCTCTGGAGCGCAGAGGTACACGTCCAATTCTTTCGAAATGTTGCTGATGGTAATCTTCATCATCATCACAGCGGACCTTGAAGGGGAGGGGGTTTAATTATTCATCTTCGGACGGGGGGGGGGTCGGTAGATAAGAAATTCAGAAATACAATTATATTTCAATTTTTATTAACCATTAACCACGAATTGAAAACGCGGTTAATGGTTAATTCGTATTTCTGAATTTTAATTAACCATTAACCACGGTGTTGGAATCGCACCCTTATTATTATCAACAAGCTTGAAAATTTGTATTTTCTGTTTAGGATGTTGAGAAGCTTCCTAAAATCATAGCATCCATGCATCTCTAGAGTCATGCCGAAGACACTTCTGTTCGTCCTTTCAGTTTCTGCAGCTCCTTAAATCAAAAGTGAATTGGATCAAGATAAAATGAGAACGGGACTCAGAGGTAGGAGCGGAGTGAAAAAAAAGGAATAAGAAGGCTTTTTCTGCCTGAACCTTTTTCGCTTAAAAGCCTCCCCCCTCCGCCTCCGCTTCCATTTTCCCGTCCAACCGGCCTCTCTTGCTGCCCTTTTTCTTTCAATTTTCCCTTTTTTCTCATCGCAGGCATTAATATTTCCCTTTGATCTATGTGATACTTCAAAATCAAAATCATGAGAAGGGGGAATGAAAGGTTTACCGGAAATCTGCAGGTAATGAACATACGCATAAAGCAGGACTGGGGGAGAGGGCTGGCACCAGACAACCCCCACCACATCAACAATAGAAGTATCAATGTGGATCTTTTGCCATGTTTAATATGTATGTATGTATGTATTGTCACGACAAATCATGGTACCGGCTTAAGCATGAATTGCAAGTATGAGCCATATCAGCATATCAAGCATGAGGCGTCATGATGCTGCTGTTCTTCTGCTGCGAAACAGGTCGTGCTAAACGTCCATGTCCTGCCAAAGCCCCACATTAAGGTGTGTTTAACGCTTCCTCCCCCTCTGGACTTGATCTCCCAGGGATCATCACATGTCCATGCCATTGATTTAGCATGGCATGTCCGTTGCTACCTGCAAGCATCTGTTTATAAAAGTTGCACCTTGAGCTCAATTGATGGTGTTCTGATTGTACATACGGTATATATATTCTGATTGGGATTAAGGTAAACCCCTGCCACTTAGATTTTTTGCAGGTTTCCCAATATTTGGTCATAAAAATTTAACTAAACTCCAGATCAAAACAAGTTCCAGATCTAAAGCCGTTGCTTGCTCTTTAAAAAAATCCATATGACCTGAAGTCCATGTCATTTGAATACGATTTACGTAAGGAAGCACTAATTACACCACCTAAAATTGTTGGTAAACAACCAGAAAGCCGCACAAAAATAATTTTAGTAAGCTAAAGGTGATTCCACCAGGACACAGCAGTGCGAGTTGTCAATCATGGCTGAGCAGGATAAGCATCAACCGGTTTATTTTCCTGCCCCGTTTATTTCAGATATATGACATATAAAAAATTTATAAATTTAATGTTTAAGGGGCAATCTTAGAAGCGAGAGGTTGCGAACTCGGTTGATCATTTAAAATTAATTGACTTTAAGTTACGAGTGATATGAATACGTTGAATATGAGGAACATCGTTAAAGGCGCGGTTATAATTCCACCTTTGACCAAGACCTGGACTGCAGACCTGCAGCTAGAAGCTTGAGGTTCTCCAAGTGAGGAATAGAGGCTAATACATCAGGACTGAGACATGCTGATCAAACCTGTTACCTCAGCTCTCACACACATGCACACACACACGCACATACATACATACACACACGTACACAATACACAGACACAGCATACTTACACTAAGCACACACACACATACACATACACACTCACACGCACATACGCACACACACGCAAACGCACAAACGCAACACACACATGCATGCACAACACACGTACACTACGCACGCAAACAAACACACACACTCACAAGCATGCTCAAACACAGACACACACAACACACACATACACACACACAACACACACGCACACACAGCACACATATGCTACACACAGACTTACAGACACACTCACACTCACACATACACATACACACATATACAAGCATACTCACCCGCGCACATACACAACATATGCATGCACACAGCAAACAAACGCTATACATGCACATGCACGTGCACATACAATGCATACAGCACACGTATGCTACACATTCATACAGACATACAGGAACACACACACATGCACACACAAAGACCACACCTAAATGGAGCCCTTCAGCTTGCGACAGCTACTTGCAATTTCCCCTTTTTATAAGATAGGAACAAAGTGGTTGAAGCGGTTGAAATTAACCGCGGTTGATTTTTGCGGTTGAAGCGGTTATAATTAACTGCAAATTCCGGTACACAAAAACGCAGTTGAAGTGCGGTTAAAGCGGTTTAAATCAACCGCAGTAGAAAAGCGGCTGAAAATGACTGCTCCTTGGTTGAAATGATTTCAACCGACGGAAGCGATTAATATCCAAGTTGAAATCAACCGCTTCAACCCGCACTTCAACTGATTCCTGGCAGTACGCATGGTAGTTCTCGTCAATGTTGGTTTTTTCCAGTTAATGGAGATAATGCATGTTTGCTTGAAGGGCGTCACGGTTGTTTGGTAGGTACCAAAGCTTTGAGGGAGGAGGATGGCCATGTTTGTTGTATGGGTTTGTGATTGGTTTAGTATGTCTTCTTTTGCATGCCAGTGGATGTTGTAAAGGGATGTTGTAAGGGATTTCCCTCAGGGCCTGCTGTTTTGATGGAGGTGTCTGACATTTCCCTACTGCAGTTTCGGGGTACTTCAGTACCCCCCCCCTACTTAAGTAGGGCAGATCCTTTAAGTAGGGAGGGGTTCTTAAGTGATTTTTGGTGCTTTCTAGTACCCCCCCCCTACTTTAGTAAGGCAGGCTTTTTTTAAAGTAGGGGGGGCCCTCTCCTTAGTGTACCCTTCTTCCTTATTAGGACCCTGGTCTGTGTTGGGACAAGCATAAGGTTAAGGACTGCTTTCGTGGAGTCCCCTACGGATAGTCGTTGAGGGTACCCATTGAGGATTTTGAGCCCTACGGAGGGCAGAATTGCTATGGGTGCGGTTGAGAGTTATATTTCTGTTAGTTTGCAATATATGTGTTATTTGAGCCTTGCCAATGCATAATGGGCTGCAGGAAGGGAAACCATTGAACCGTTTAATTGTTTTGCCTGAAACCTTTTGCACTTTTTACACACTGTGACAGCGTTATGATATATATACAAATGAATTCATTTAACATTTAAATGTATGAGGCACTTGGGGGCACGTTTACTGGCCCGTCGCACAACCCAGAGCATTCCCGGCATGAACGTGAAAGCGTGCTAGCGAGGTACACTTGTGCCTCTCGTGTGGCTGCTGCGTTTTGTGACCCTTTGCTTTTGCAAGCTTTGACCCCTGGTCAATATGCCCCCTCCTCCCGGTAAGCACCTTACCTGCAACTGACAGGCCTACGTGGGCACGCACGCAGGGGAAGGAGGCTACCTAGGCTCCTTTTTGCAGGTGGCATCTTACACCTTGCACGCGCACAAACACACACATAAACACGCGCACACACACACACACACACACACACACACACACACACACACACACACACACAAACACACACACACACACACACGAACACGAACACAAAGCACATACAAACACACAAACGCACACACTCACACACACACACTCACACACACACACACACATGCACACACACATGCTCACACACACACGCACACACACACACACACACACAAACACACACACACACACGCACGCACGCAAAAAACCCAAACACACACATGCACGCAACACACACATACGCACACACGCGTAAACTAACACACATGCACACAAAGCACACACACACACTTACATCATACACTTAACATACACACGCACATATGTATTTTCACACTTATGTATGCAGGGCTGTTCAAGAAGGTGCTGCACTTCCTGACCCTGCCAAGGTGAAGCTCAAGACCCGTGAGCGGTTCTCGATTGATGCGGATAACAGCACAGCGGCAGACACCTGATTACCACGAGCTAGTGGAGTGCTAAAGATGTGCAGTTTTAGGACGGTGAGCTTTTGTTTGCGTGCTCTTTGCTGTCTGCACAGGTTGAAGCTTCTTCTGCTGACTCGTTCCTTTCCCAAGGGAATTTGTTTTTATAAGTTGATGCAACCTTAGGGGAAGCAACAACTTGCCAACACTGCGATGCTGGGCTTCTCCTTTGCGTGCAAGTGCAAGGGCAAAGTGAAGAAAAGACAAGCAGTTTATGAAACTTTCTTGAATGTTCCCCATTTACACTAAGAGAGGCATTGCCAATGCTTGATTTGATTTTCAAGAACTTAAGAAAAACCCCTTGCGTGTTCCTGCAAGTGGTGGAAAGCACGCAAAGGAGGAGGCAGGTGAGAAGCTTTATTAGTTTGTCTTGTGCTTAAAGATAAAAAGAAGGATGAGAGGCTGGAAGTTGATCTGGGTTGATTCAACGCTAGAGCAAACTTGCTGTTGAGTAAAACCAGTGTGAGGGCTATGAAGGCTGTTACAACAAACTAAAATTCCATGCAAAAGCTTTTATTTTTATACATTGTTGTTCTCAGAAGCCCAGGCGGTCGCATCGCAAGCCAAGAAAAACATTGGGCCAGAAAAAAGCCACAGAGGTTTACAAGGTAATTTGGGACAGTGTGGGCGCAAAAACATATTGTTATTTATTGCACATGCATTTTGTAGCGGCGAGTACTAGGCATGGTGTTTTGGAGTTTCTGAGTTGTTTACACTGCACTTGCATGTACTAGGTAAGGCTTGGCCGTTTTGAGTTGCATTCTTGCTTTCTTTTTCTTGAATGCTTATCTTGTCTGTCTTGCAGTTTTTAGTCTATGTAATTGTTGCAAGCAGTTGCCTGCTGGTTTCCATATTCTTCTTGCATGTTTTATAGCTCAATGCATAAGATAACAAACACTTGTTTGGTTTTTCATGAGCTTATAAGGCTCTAAGGCTTGTGGACAATCATGCATCCCTATGTTGCATCATTCCGTTATCACTGTTCTTTTACATCACAAGGTCAAACAAGCGGCAAATACCTCTCATCCAAGCCAGGGTGCCGTTGAGGCTGCGAGGGGAGGCAAGGGTAAAAAAGTGGGCACGGAGATGAATATGGAAACGGGAGGGGGTCAACGAAGTCGGTGGATGAAATAAAATTGACTGTTACTTTTTATGTGAATGGCAAAGACTTCAATTACACATAAACAGCTCTTAAAGTAGCAGATGCAGCCGAGCAACCCGGAACAAAAGGGCGAGAAATGTTGAAGGGAAGCAGGTTGGAGTCGGAAAGGGAGGCACAACAAATGGTGATATCCCTTTGTATGGTAGTAGAAACGTAGAAGATACTGACTAAAGTTTTGTTATGTACCGTGTTGCTGCTTGTGGATATATTGTGGGTTAATGCCATCTGCAAAGTTCTGTGGCTTGTTATTTATTTATAAGCTGGACTGCAGTTTACATCTTTAAATGTATGAGTGCTTTTCAATTTATGTTGCAGTTTGCATCTTTAAATGTAGCAATTGCTTTTTTTACGAACGAACGAGATGCTTTGCATTTTTTCCTTCTTTCTTGGTCTGTATTCCATTTTTCTTCTTCTTGGAAAGAAGCTCCTGCACCAACACGCTTAACCAATTATTGCTGGTGTCTAGACTTGAAGGGACAGATCTCAAATGACACAGATCTTGTGGTAAGATCAGAGAGGGTAGATGGGCTGCTATGCTTTAAGTAGGTTACTCCAGTAAATTTAAGTAGGGGGGTACTTATAATTAGTGCCTTCAAGTAGGGGGTGCTTAAGTAGGGGTACTTAGCCTCCCCCACTACTCAAGTACCCTACTCCCAAACACAAATTACAGTAGTGTCCATAAGTAGTTGTGAGGGGTACTAAAGTACCCCCAGACTGTAGTAGGTTTTTAGCAAGGGCGTCGATAATACCGGCATGGGACCTTATTTTGAAGAAGTGTATTGGCGATGGTGATTTGCGGATTGATATAGCAGTGGATTGAAGGACATCTTCTTGGATGTGGTGGCGATGGAGATTCGGGTGTGAGAGCTGCTTTTGCCTGCAGCATGCTCGTTTGCATTTAATGGCAAAATTTCACTTTCTATGCACCGGTTTTATCGAAATATCCCAATTTATTAATTATTGAAAGGACCGTATGCCAAAGCAAACATGCGAAAGAAAAGCTTGTTGATATGTTTGCTATTTAGCGAAGTTCAATTTAATTACATATGATTTGCCGTACAGTAAAAGAAACAACTGTTCAATAAATAGGTCTCGGAAAGTTCCAGAAAGTTCTAAACGTGTGTCGAGCGTACGCTATGAAGTTTCTAAAAAGTTTTAAGATGTCATAGATAGAACCTTCCCAATAGTTTCCAATAAGCTTCTAGAAACAGATCATCAAAATCATCCAGAAGCTACAATAAGCATGTTTGGACGAACATTGGTGATGCGCTAGTCACACACCATATCTCAACAAAGCTTAGCTTTAATGCCGTCAGGATCCCACTAATGGTGCGGATAATCTTTGTATAGCATCCGTTGCATGGTGCAAGACACAAAACAACATCCCTTTCCAGTCCATGCTGGAGGTAGTAAACTTAATTTTAGAACCCACGTCAAATTATTCTAACTTGTTGCTGACTCAGGAAAACTTTGGCTTAGCTTCTTGGTTTCGCATTGTTATGTTGATATTCTCGTTCGAAGGACTCATATTCCCCTCGATTGCGCTTTTTTTGGACAAGGTGCGCGTTTCCATGCTAAGCAGGAATTAAGGTTCAAATACACGGCTTTGCGGGGAACCCTAGTCCCTAACGACGTGCGTACACCCAAGCAATCCCACGAAATGTACGTACAGGCGTATACACCAGCTAAAATTACAATGCGCACAGGCTGGTTGGTAGTCAAAAATTGTGCATTAGTTTCCAGCACTTGTGACAATTGTTTGTGCACAGCATAACGAGTGATGGTGCAAAAGGGCAGCGCCCCTGCCAAAGCAATAGAATGAGAACATAAACTGGGCAGGCTTTGCGTACGCTTAAGCAATCCCATGATACATACAAAACCTTAGCAACAGCAGGAGGGCAAAAAAAAGTAATGGAACACCTCTCAAAAAATTGGTGGGACCCCCTCTGAACCACCCACCCACCCCAAAACTCCCCTTGCAGTAACCCTACGTGGACAAAAAGGGTATCAATCTGCTCCTTTTTCAATTCTCCATCCATTTACATAATCACCATACTAAAGAAATGAGTTGCAGCAGAGTTATGGGACAAAAACTGAGCAGCGCATGCATACCTGCCCTTCCAGGCACCCACAACTTGCTTGCAAGTCCACTAACTGCCCTCCTGACTTCACCATTTATAATCACATCATACATTATCGCTATCCTGGAAGTTTGAATTGATTTGCTGCATGTTCACCTTTACACCCCCTGCCGCCCACACCCTTGCGCGCATGGCACTGACTCCCAGCCGTGCACATAGACCCCCCCTTTACTCAATTTACCCAATGAGGGTGCCAATAGATAGTTTCGAGCTCAGAAACTTATTGGTGTCTTTAGAATTCTGTAGAAGTGGCCCAGAAAAATTCTGGAGGGGGTGTCCCAAAAAGTTGAAC
>Ga0307942_1001405_pt1:10000-19195 | contig 19195 bp, 24 predicted proteins | sample OrgLakmetagen175_FD_201846 | JGI IMG/M metagenome (GOLD analysis project Ga0307942, IMG submission 201846) | Saline water microbial communities from Organic Lake, Antarctica - #175 | ecosystem: Environmental > Aquatic > Non-marine Saline and Alkaline > Saline | place: Antarctica... | reverse complement strand
CTCTCTTTCTCCTTCACACACACACACTCATAGACACACACGCACACCTCTGTGGCTCCTCTGTCCCATGCCTCTGCTGTTCGTCGGGTGATCTCTTGCAACGGGATTAAGTAGGCCGGGCCACGAACTAGGTCTGATACCTAACGTGGCGTGAATGTGTGTGTTTGTGTGTTTGTGTGCGTCTTTTCTTGCACACTGGTCTTTTACATGTGTGTGTGTGTATGTGTGTGTTTCCATGCGTTAGAATTTACAGTAAAACCAATTAATTGCAAAGTCCATATGCTGCATGACGCTGATGTCAATCTTTACAACTCTTGCCCAAGGGCTTGTTGAGCGTCGTCTGCTCTGAGCAGTCTTCTTTTAAAGCATTTCTCGGCCACAATTCAAAGGCAAAAAGCCACAAACATGCTCACGTGGTCCAATGTCCTAACTTATATTAATTAACCTACAAATCACTTACATTACAAAATGCGCTCACTTTGCCTTTAAAGAAGGCACAAAGCCACGTTGGTGTAGTTTCTGCCCTTCAAAGATGTAAATATCAGCACTTCATACATACCATTCACTTTCATTTTTAACAAGGCGCAAAAGCCACACCCAAACGTACACACGTGGTGTAATTGATATCCTTTGATAACATAACAAAGTTTGCCCTGTTCGCTTTACACACAAACCGCTCACCTTGCCTTTTGAGAAAGCGCAAAAGCCACACCCAAACGTACACACATTGGTGTAATTGATATCCTTTGATAACATAACAAAGTTTGCCCTGTTTGCTTACACACAAACCGCTCACCTTGCCTTTTGAGAAGGCGCAAAACCCACACCCAAACGTACACACATTGGTGTAATTGATATCCTTTGATAACATAACAAAGTTTGCCCTGTTTGCTTCACACACAAACCGCTCACCTTGCCTTTTGAGAAGGCGCAAAAGCCACACCCAAACGTACACACGTTGGTGTAAATTGATGTTCCTTTGATAACATAACAAAATCAGCCCTGTTCGCTTTGCACACAAACCGCTCACCTTGCCTTTTGAGAAGGCGCAAAAGCCGCACCCAAACGTACACACGTTGGTGTAATTGATGTTCCTGTTCACCGTGTGGGTGACCACTTTGCCACACACACGCTCCCGCAGAGCATCTGCTGCTTTTACGACCTGCGTGCGGACACACACACGCACACACAGACGCACACACATACACATGCGCACACGCACAAACACAAACAAAGAATTTTCTGATGCTGCGCAAGCACTGGAAGTAAAGCAAACTAGCATTTGCCACACACGCATGAGCGCATCTGCTGCTTTTACAACATTGAAATGTTTGTGTACAATACGCGTGAGTGTGTGTGTATATGTGTGTGTGAGTGCGTGTGTGTACCTGTGCGCGCACACATGCATGGAAGTAACAGGTCAACGAGTGTCTTCCGAGTTCTCTATGTGCTGTTGCTGACATGCATGCCAGCAATACTAAGTCAGTACTATGTTTGCTGCATTTGCACATGACAGCAACATTAAATCAGTTCGCGTCCATTGCATACGTGCTTTATCTAAAGCTGTTATCTAAACACAACGTTGCGCGTATCCAAACAAAACGTGATTACGTCCACTGCATACGTGCTTTATCTAAAGCTGTTATCTAAACACAACAAGATTACGCCCATTGCGCTTATCTAAACATGACGTGATTACGTTCATTGCATACGTGCTTGGAAGCTGTTATCTAAACACAACGTGATCCCGTCCATTGCGCGTATCCAAACATAACGTGATTACGTCCACTGCATACGTGCTTGGAAGCTGTTATCTAAACATAACATGATTACGTCCATTGCATACGTGCTTGGAAGCTGTTATCTAAACATAACGTGATTACGCCCATTGCGCGTATCCAAACATAACGTGATTACGTCCATTGCATACGTGCTTGGAAGCTGTTATCAAAACATAACGTGATTACGTCCATTGCGCGTATTTATACATAACGTGATTACGTCCATTGCATATGTGCTTGGAAGCTGTTATCTAAACATAACGTGATCACGCCCATTGCGCGTATCCAAACATAACGTGATTACGTCCACTGCATACGTGCTTGGAAGCTGTTATCTAAACATAACGTGATTACGTCCATTGCGCGTATTTATACATAACGTGATTACGTCCATTGCATATGTGCTTGGAAGCTGTTATCTAAACATAACACTGGCTGCGACTTGAGAATTTGTGTTCAATGCAGCCATCCTTTCCTTGAGGCCATATATACCTCAGCCCTGTGCTCCCAGTTGAACTTAATACTTATGAATAGATCCACAATTACTCATCGAGTTGAGAGTGCCTGGCAGGCAAAAATAAATTGCAGCCATTCTCCCCTTGAGGCCCTAAGGCCTTGGCCCTGCGCCCCCAGTCACAATTCACATTTGTATAATTGAATTATAAACTTACAATTCAAAAGAATTCCTTTCCCGTTCTTCCCTTGAGGTCCTAAGACCTTAGCCCTGTGCTCCTGGGCAATCAAGTCAATGCTTGTAAACAAAATTCGCAATTGCTCAGGAAAAACCAAAGCCTTTTGTCAAAGTCCGAATTTCGTTGGTGGTGTGCCTTGGTAGGAACAGAATGCATTAATCACGAGGAATGAAATCAGCAACCAGAGGGGAATAAAGCCTTTTTTTGTGTGCAAACGTACCGCCCAAAAGTCCTGGCCACGCGCCTCCAGTAACTCACGGACCTCATCTTGAGTCAGAGGATTTTTATGTGCAGGGTTCTGTGTGTAAAGATTCAGACACAGTGTTAAAGAATGAAGGGTTATGGGTTGTGCATAAAACAACGATTTTTATGTGCAGGGTTCTGTGTGTAAAGATTCAGACATAGTGTTAAAGAATGAAGGGTTATGGGTTGTGCATAAAACAACGATTTTTATGTGCAGGGTTCTGTGTGTAAAGATCCAGACATAGTGTTAAGGAATGAAGGGTTGTTGGACCAAAAGGCAGAGGCGACTTGGGGCTCTTGGAATGTGTCAGATAGTAGAAAGTGTTTGGAGGAGCAGGGAATGTGCAGAGGAGCGGGGCTGAGCAAGAGGTTCAGCAGGGGCTGTGTGGAGGAGCATGCAGATAAGCAGGGGCTGTAGCTTGGCAGGGCAGGGAGTTCGTCAGGGGATGTGGCTAGGCTGAGCATGAAGATCAGCAGGGGCTGTATGGAGGAGCATGCAGATCAGCAGGGGCTGTAGCTTGGCAGAGCAGGGAGTTTGTCAGGGGATGTGGCTAGGCTGAGCATAAAGATCAGCAGGGGCTGTGGCTAGGCAGAGCAGGGAGTTTGTCAGGGGATGTGGCTAGGCTGAGCATAAAGATCAGCAGGGGCTGTGGCTAGGCAGAGCAGGGAGTTTGTCAGGGGATGTGGCTAGGCTGAGCATAAAGATCAGCAGGGGCTGTGGCTAGGCTGAGCATGAAGATCAGCAGGGGCTGTGGCTAGGCTAAGCATAAAGATCAGCAGGGAGTGTATGGAGGATCAGGGCTAAGCAGGGAGTTCAGCAAGGGCTGTAGCTTTAGGTGGTAAAACTCAGTGTACTGGGTGTGCTAGTTGTAGGTGGTGTAGGTAGTGTAATGGGTGTGCTAGGTGGTGTAGGTAGTGTAGGTAGTGTACTGGGTGTGCTAGGTGTAGGTGGTGTAGGTAGTGTACTGGGTGTGCTAGGTGTAGGTGGTGTAGGTAGTGTAGGTGCAGGTGGTGCAGGTAGTGCAGGTGGTGTAGGTAGTGTAGGTGTACTGGGTGTGCTAGGTGGTGTAGGTAGTGTAGGTGTACTGGGTGTGCTAGGTGTAGGTGGTGTAGGTAGTGTAGGTGCAGGTGGTGTAGGTAGTGCAGGTGGTTTAAGTAGTGTAGGTGTACTGGGTGTGCTAGGTGGTGTAGGTAGTGTAGGTGTACTGGGTGTGCTAGGTGTAGGTAGTGTAGGTAGTGTAGGTGCAGGTGGTGTAGATGGTGCACCTTAGCTTTGGTGCAGAAGGTGGTGTAGGGTTACGGGTTGTACATAAACCAACAAGCAAGCACACACCGAGCCAAATTCGTTGTACGTGAAGACCAAAGAAACTGACCTGGGCTTGGGCCGTCCAAGGCTCACTTGGACTGGGAAGGGGCTGAGGGGGGTCGTGTGTGACAGCTGGCGTAGGGTGTGTGATCAAGGAGAACTGCGAGAAGCGTGTGTGCGTGTGTGTGTGCGTGTTTTTGTGTGCGTGCGTGTGTGCATGTGCATGTGATTGTGTGTGTGTGCGTGCATGTGTGTGTGATTGTGTGTGTTTGTGTATGCGCGTGAATGTGTGTGCGTGCATTCATAGGTTGTAATTTCTTTGCTGCCAACCCCTTACAGGCCATATTGTGTGTGTATGTGTGTATGTGTGTGCGTGCGCTTGTAGGCTTTGATTGTTTTGCTGCCAACCCCTTGCAGGCCATATTGTATGTGTGCGTGAGTGTGTGTATGTGTGTATGTGCGCTTCAAGGCTTTAAGTTCTTTGCTGCCACAACCTTGCAGGCCATGCATGCTGTAGCCACGTGTTGCAGATGTAGGGGAAAACGAAAAAGAGACTGTACAGGCAGCAGATGCACACTCCCCACAATGATTGAGCCACATGCCAAACAGTCATTTGCTGCAGGCAGCAGAAGCACACCAAATATTATTAAGGAGAAGCCACAGTCACGTGCTGCAGGAAGCAGACGCACACAAGCAAGTTGCAGACGCACACAAGCAAGTTGCGGACGCACACAAGCAAGTTGCAGACACACACAAGCAAGCTGCAGACGCACACAAGCAAGTTGCAGACGCACACAAGCAAGTTGCAGACGCACACAAGTTGAAAAATATTCCACACATTCACGTGCTGCAGGCATGGATGTGCTGCAATAAATGCTGTGCTCCTTCATTGCCTACCATCGCACACAGGTCGTCCCCGTGCCAATGTCAACCCAAACAGGGCCAAACGCTTTCCACTCAAATCACAGCCTCCTATGCATCTTCTGAATGCACGATACTCAATTTTGTTGATTGACATTTGCTGGAATTGACATATGCTGGAAATTTGGCATTCTGGGGTGCTGTGTAGGGCTTGATGCAACTTTGTAACAACACTTACTACCTGATCTGAACCATAGTAGGGCTCGATGCAACTTTGTAGCAACACTTCTCTGATCTGAACCATAGCCCTACATACTGGCAACGCTGCTCTGCGAGCTGAGATAGATGAGGCTCAATTTGTAACAACACTTACCTGATCTGAACCACAGCCCTACATGCTGGCAACGCTGCTCTGCGAGCTGATATAAATAATAGAGGATTGAGCCTCATATCGATCTATATCAACGCTGCTCTGTGAGCTGAAATAGATGAGGCTCAATCCTCTATGAACTGGCAACGCTGCTCTGTGAGCTGAAATAGATGAGGCTCAATCCTCTACGTACTGGCGACGCTGCTCTAAGAGCTGAGATAGATGAGGCTCAATCCTCTACGTACTGGCAACGCTGCTCTGTGAGCTGATATGGGATGAGACTTGCGTATCCATGGTTATAATCCGACTCTTGTTGTTTTTCCAGATGCAGGCACACACACCCACACACACAAACACACGCACATGCACGCGCGCACATTACAAGCTTGTCGATTAAGGCCGGAGCGGCTATGTCGTAGGCCTCAACCTCACATGAAAATTGACTTATCAGTCCCTACCTACTACTTTTCTCCTTTCTGTCAATACCTCTTGCTTCAAAAGATCGCAGCCCCTCTTCACACACACACACACACACACACACACGCACACACAAGCACACACACACACCTCTGTAACTAAGGTTACTTAAAATAATTAAGCCCTCTCAGCGCACACCTCTGCAATTTTGTCCAGCAGCGCCTGGATGTGGTGGCTGACGTGTTGGGGCTTTGCAAAGCCATCCAGTGTGCCGTCCATGCCACGAACAACCTGTGAGGTGGAAGGAGGGTTTGCAGGTTGTCTGTAAGGATGGTAGAACGCACAACACAAACGTGGAGCTTTGCAAAGCCATCCAGTGTGCCGTCCATGCCACGAACAACCTGTGAGGCGGAAGGAGGGATTGCAGATTGTCTGTAAGAAAACGGTAACCACGAAATTGCGCAATGACATGTGGGGCCTCGTGTAAGGCCTTCCAAGTGTGCCGCCCATGCCACGAACAGCATGCGAGGTGGAAGGAGAGTTTGCAAATTCTATGTAAGAAAACGATAACCATGCAAATGCCGTCCATACCACGAACAACATGCGAGGTGAAAAGACGACATTGCATGCAGGATTCACTTCATCCCACTCCTGTTTCCAGCAGACCAAGCCTGCAACCCTGAAGAGGTGCACTGCTCCTTTCCAAAGAGCCACCCTACCACAAACAGCTTGTGCGTCATGGTAGAGGAATGACGATGATGTTAGGGGCAAAGGTGGGGCACGTTGATGCCCCTTTACACCTCACAGTGTGATGGAGTGCATGTCCCCTCCTCCTTTCTAATATGCCAGGATTCCAAGCGCCACCTACCACAAGCAGCTCGTGCATCATGGTAGAGGAATGACGATGGCAATAGGGGCAAAGCTTGGGCATGTACATTGCGCGGTGTGAAAAAGTGTGCTTTCCTTCTCCTTTCTAATGTGCCAGGACTCCACACACGGTCGTGTGCCTGCATGTCACCTTGTTGCATCTGACAATAAAACAGCGCTCACATAGGAATCTGTGCTATGCAGGGCTGGCCCAAACCGTATAACTACACCGTATATGACTGTACGTGTCGTAATTTCCCTGCGCAAAATACCAGGTATACACCTTATATACGTATGTATGTATGGTTTTGGCCAATTGCTATGGGGAACCGTTGGTGGGTAGTACTGCCAATGCACCTAAACAGGATTTAGAAAATGTGCCTCATTAATGTGTGTACACACACCCAGACCCTCGCGCAACTGCACACTCACACGACCACACACACACACACACACACACACACACACACACACACACACACTTGTAAACCCACACCCGCACTCCCCCATCCTCCAATTTACACACACACACACACAAACACACACCTGCCAAGAAGGGGAAGCCCTCTTGCTGATACCTGCACTGGGAGCAGCACCTTGCCCTTTGCTGCTGCTGCCACTGCCGCCACTGTTGCTGTGCTCCTGCCCCTCCTGCTGCTGAGGGGGCCCTTCTTGCAGCCCAGGGCACCATTTGCTGCCTGCTCTCGAAACGACAGCAGCATGTGGGTCGTTAGAAGCATGCAAGGTGCATGTCACGTAGGATTGGCCAGAACTGTGTACATACACCGTATATGACCGTATATTTGATGATTTACCTGCCAAAAATACCGTGTATGCACTGTGTATATGTGGTTTTGGCCAGCCCTATACATGTGTGAATTGCAGGGAGGCGTGAGCTGGCCTTCTGAAGCCCAAGGCACCGGTTTGCTGCATGCAGCACACGTGAGCAAGAGCAGTGGCAAGCAAATTGTGGTGGACATGCGCATCAGGTGCGTGTGTACGAACAAATGCAGAGGCCAGTGAGGTGAAGAATGTGGCATTTTGAAGGCCAAGGCGCCCTCTGCGGCTCAGTGAGCAAAGTATCAAGACGTACGCACACACACACACACATAATGCACATGAAAGCATGCTGGGATGAGTGACTTAACAGATGGCCATCTGAAGGCCAAGGCGCACTCTACTGCTCATGTAACATAGTATCAAGACGTAAGACGTACATGCACATGAATGCACAGGCATGCTGGGATGAGTGTTTTAACAGGTAGGAGTTGTTCAAGGGAGGTGAGTCTGAAGGCCAGGGCACGCTCTACTGCGCATTGGGCATTACGACGTGTGCTAATGCACAAAAAGGAGTTGTTTAGAGGAGGCAGTCTGAAGGCCAGGGCGCACTCTGCTGCTCATTGAGCATTATGGCATGCACGCGATTATAGATGCAGGGGCGAGGTTTTAATTGCCATGAATTTTCCCTTTGTCCTTATCCTTGTTTTTTCCTTCGTCCTTGGAACACATTTGTGCAACTTCCTCACCAACCGTACTCACAATTGCACGCAGAAGTACAAAAATACATACATAGGATTGTATCAATCACTCACTCACTTACCCACATAAATGCACACATAAGCTTGTAAACAATCACTCACTCACTCACTCACTCACTTACCCACACAAATGCACACATAAGCTTGTAAACAATCACTCACTCACTTACCCACACAAATGCACACACAGACATGCATACACAGAAATATAATGAAAGTGTACACACACACACCTCTAGCAAGCCCTGAGCTGTCAGATGCCCTACGTACAGCCGCTGCCACACTCCCTGTGTGTGTGTGTGTGTGTGTGTGTGTGTGTGTGTGTGTGTGTGTGTGTGTGTGTGTGTGTGTGTGTGTGTTATGAATGTGAGTGTGTGTACGAGTGCGTATATGTTGGCGTGTGAGTGCTTACACATGTGTGTTTTTACAGCCTCCCCTTATAGGAGCTGCTGCTGCAAAGGGTTTCTGGTGTGTGAGTGTGTGCACGTGCTTGTGTTTTTGTGTTTTGTGTGTATAAATTACGTGTGAAGTGTAAAGATGTGTGTGCATGTGTGTATGGATGTGTGTCCAAGTGTGTGTGTGTGTATGTGTGTGTGTGTGAGTGTGTGTGTGTGAGTGTGTGTGGGTGTGGGTGTGTGAGTGTGTGTGCGTGTGTTTGTGCACGTGCGTGCCCATGCGCGTGTTACCCTCACACCCCTCTTACCTGGCCCCCCTGTCTCTGACAGCCACGCCTTCTGCTGTTGCTGCTGCAGGTGCTTCTGCCTCCTAGCCTGTCTGCTCTGCTGCTGAGACACGATGGCATTGCTGTGGGCATTGCTGTGGGCATTGTGAAGAGGCGTGCTGCTGGGTTGGGCACTGTCTGAGGCCGTGCTATGGGTTGCGTCAGAAGTGGAAGTGGGGAGGAAGGCTGTGCTGCTGCTGGGTTGCTGCGAGGCTGGTTGGGTTGTGGGTGTGGGTGTGAGGTGGTGTGTATGAGATGGTGTGTGTGACGCATCTTGGCTTGTGCGCGAGGGGGTAATAGAGGGAGGAGGAGGTAAGAGGGTGGGCAGTTCGGCACTAGTGTTAAGGTCTGCGGCGCTGGTGCTGCCGGCTTCTTTGCTGCTGCTGCTGGCTTCTTTGC
>Ga0307942_1001405_pt1:0-7500 | contig 19195 bp, 24 predicted proteins | sample OrgLakmetagen175_FD_201846 | JGI IMG/M metagenome (GOLD analysis project Ga0307942, IMG submission 201846) | Saline water microbial communities from Organic Lake, Antarctica - #175 | ecosystem: Environmental > Aquatic > Non-marine Saline and Alkaline > Saline | place: Antarctica: Organic... | reverse complement strand
CAAGCACGCAAGTGGCAGGAGGGGTGCATAAGTTGGGGAACACACAAAAGGACGGCAAAAGGAGGCAGCAGTACACGGACACGCACACACGCACACATGCGTACCACACTAACACACACACGCACGCACACACACGTTCAAATAAACACACCACACACATCACAAGTGGTGCCAGGGGAAGTTGCTGATCATGTGTGTGTGTGCGTGTTTGTATGTGAGGTGTGTGCGTATGTGTGTGCGTGTGTATGTGTGTGTATGTGTGTTGTGCGTGCGTGTGTGTGTACCTGGGTTGACGAAGTCTCGGGTGACCGGCGAGATGCCTCCAAAATCATTGATCTGTACAGGTACCAAGCAAGCATGCATGTTTTCATAGGGGATTTTGCAGGGAGCAGTCGTGCTTTTCAAAGAGCAGGCGTGCTTGTCAGGGAGCAGGCGTGCTTGTCAGGGAGCAGGCGTGCTTTTTAGGGAGAAGATGTGCTTTGCAAGAAGCAGGCGTGCTTTTCAGGGAGCAGGCGTGCTTTTCAGGGAGCAGGCGTGCTTTTCAGAGAGCAGGCGTGCTTTTGCAAGAAGCAGGCGTGCTTTTCAGGGAGCAGGCGTGATTTTTAGGGAGCAGACGTGCTTGTCAGGCGTGCTTTTCAGAGAGCAGGCGTGCTTTTTAGGGAGCAGACGTGCTTGTCAGGGAGCAGGCGTGCTTTTCATGGAGCAGGCGTGCTTGTCAGGGAGCAGGCGTGCTTGTCAGGGAGCAGTTGTGCTGTTTAGGGAGCAGGTGTGTATTGCAGGGAGCAAGCGTACGCAAAAAGCAGGCAGGCCTGTGTTGCAATGAGCACAGACAAGTTAAGTTCTACAGGGGGCGAGTGACTGCAAGCTGAAATATTACTTTGAAGTGTTACAAAGAACCCATGCAAGCAACGGCTGAGCCTTGCTATTGCCGCATTGAGATCCCGCACACACACACACATGCATGCACACACACATGCATGCACACACACAAACACACACATTTACACACACAAACACACACACCAGGTGCTAACTGGGAACGCCACGCAAGTGACAGCTGGAATCACACACATGAACATGCCAGAACAAAAAAACCCATGCAAATTCACACACAAGCAAAGACGCACCCCAGCGCCTGACAGGGAGCGCTATGCAAGCGACAGCTGGAGGCACACACACACAACCAAACATGCACACACATACATACCACAAGCACATCACATACGCAAGCAAAAACGCACCCCAGCAGCTAACAGGGAACGCCACGCAAGCGCCAGCTGGGCCTCGTTTGAGGCTTTTGCCCCGTTTCCGCTATCATCAGCTTCAGGGGTGAGGTTAGGGGGGGCCTGCAAAATGCAAAATAGATGGAACTGATATTAGAGGAAATTGATAAGCAACTTTTTCATATACCTTGAATGAATGTGTACTCTCAATGAATATAAAGCAAGGCCCAACTGTGACTTGTGTGGCGCTCCCTGCCGCCCGCAAAGTGTGCATGCACGTGTGTATGTGTGTGTTTGTGTATGTGTGTGTATGTGTGTGCGGCATATCTCAGTCATTTCTCCTATTCATTGAACTGCACACAAGCACGCATGCACATACAGACACACACAAGTACACACGCACACACAAAAAATATGCACACACACGCACACACAGCACCTGCACCGCCACGCTGGTGGGCAGCAGCAGCCGTGCCACAGCAATAGACCACAGCAGCTCTTCCAGGGGGGGTTCAGGGGCAGCCGCCATTCCAGTGTTCTGTTTTGCCCTACAACGGTGGAATGGGGTGTGTTCATTGTGATTGCAAAACAAGCGTAGCAGCGCTTTGTAAAAGGCATACTAAAGATGTAAGATTAGGCCATTCCAGTGTTTTGTTTTGCCCTGCAACGGTGGAATGGGGTGTGTTCATTGTGATGGCAAAACAAGCGTAGCAGCGTGTTGTAAAAGGCTTACTAAAGATGTAAGATTAGGCCATTCCAGTGTTCTATTTTGCCCTACAACGGTGGAATGGGGTGTGTGTATTGTGATGGCAAAACAAGTGTAGCAGCGCGTTGTAAAAGGCTTACTAAAGATGTAAGATAAGGCCATTCCAGTGTTCTGTTTTGCCCTACAACGGTGGAATGGGGTGTGTGTATTGTGATGGCAAAACAAGTGTAGCAGCGCGTTGTAAAAGGCATACTAAAGATGTAAGATTAGGCCATTCCAGTGTTATGTTTTGCCCTACAACGGTGGAATGGGGTGTGTTCATTGTGATGGCAAAACAAGCGTGCCACCGTCCTGATGTGCCCACCTGTGCTTGCTGAGACAACAACAACATGACGAAAACACTGTATCCTGTTCAATTCTTTTGTGTTCCTGCAACGTGAAGGTGGTCAACATGGAACATGTTGCATAGGCCACACATGTATACACACCTACATACACACACACACATACACACACACCCCTACATACACACATGCAAGCATACACGCATGTGCACGCCCACACACCCTCGCCCACACACACACACACACACACACACACACACACACACACACACACACACACACACACACACACACACACACACACACACACACACACTCTGGGTGCTTGGCACTGATCAAAGTGCTAGGTAGCCTTTGAAAAGAACAACAAATTTGAAAAGGCAGGCAGTGAAAAGCCACTCCCACATTCATGGGGAAAAGGAGCCATTTTTATAACGTAAAACTCCTTCACCAAGAGATTGGTCAACGGGAACATAAAAAGGCCTCAGCTGCCACCCTTTGATTGCCATGATGACAGCCGTTTCTTGCTAGAAAGAAGCGTGCTGGCAAGCTTGACACAAAAAGCTCGTCAGAACTGGACCTGTTTCCTGTAAGGCCAAGGCTCTCTGACAAGCTTGACATTAAAACCTGATCTAAACTGTCAATTGTACAATCGTCTTCTGACAGCCTATGGACGTAAACCTAGAAAACACGGGAGAATACTTGACTGCTTTTGCCGTTATAATAAGAAAAGGCCATAGGCTCTCTGTTTTTAGACAAAGTTGTGGTCTTTGACGAACAGCCAGCAATCAGACGGTTGCTTAGAAAGCTGCAGTGCCTAGAACCTAGTAAGCTTTGGATTATTTCCATCTTCTATCTATCTTAATTTTTGCATCTAACCTGCACGTTGAATTCGTATTAAAATGGATTGAGATGCCAACCTGTGACTTGCACGCAACAGATGAACTTGCACCTTGCAAATCTCACTTGGAGCTTGGTCATTCCAAGGGATGCGCCCTTTGTGTACTTCTCTAACTCCATAAAAGACCATTCCAAAGGATGCGCCCTTTGCGTACTAATCTAACCCCATGAAAGACCGGTCTGAGGCCAAGCCTGCAACTCTCATAATACTCTAGTGTTGGCCAGAATCGTATACACACACACATCTATATATGTATATGTATATACATACGATGTGTATATACAGTATTTTTGGCAAGGAAATCACCAAATATACGGTCATATAAGGTGCGTATACACGGTTCTGGCCAGGTATCCCATCGCTCTGGTCACGTATCCCATATCTCAACTGACTTCGCCCTTTCATTTGGGGTTTAGACGCGTTACAGAGGGGAAAAGGTTTCAAGGTTCTCGGTACTCAAGCAAGTCATGACCCTGACTGAATGAGGGGGAATCAAGCATAATAATGCGGGGGGAGCAAGCGTAGTTATGCAAGTTATTATGCAAGTTATGCGGGGGAAGCAAGCATATTTTGCAAATCATTATGCAAGTTATGTGGGGAATCAAGCATAGTTATGCGGGGGACGCAAGCATATTTTGCAAAACATTATGCTAGTTATGTGGGGGAATCAAGCATAATTATGCGGGGGACGCAAGCATAGTTATGCAAGTTATTATGCAAGTTATGCGGGGGAAGCAAGCATATTTTGCAAAACATTATGTTTAGTTATGTGGGGGAATCAAGCATAGTTATGTGGGGGACGCAAGCATGTTTTGCAAGTAAATATGCAAGTTATGTGGGGGAAGCAAGCATATTTTGCGAATTATTATGCTAGTTATGTGGGGGAATCAAGCATAATTATGCGGGGGACGCAAGCATAGTTATGCAGATTATTATGCAAGTTATGTGGGGGAAGCAAGCACAGTTATGCAAGCTTAGTTATGTGGGGGGATCGAGCATGGTTATAGTTGTGCATTCATGTTATATTCCTTACAGCTCACACCTAAGGCCCTGCACAATGTTCTCCTAAAGATGACTGTGCTGTTTGCTTCAGGGGCCAGTCACACACACACACACACACACACACACAACGTTTACGCATTGTAGCAGCGTGTTGTAAAAGGCACACTCGAGATGTTAGAAATTGCATTCCAAAACTGTATCGTTACGTGCGCGCTCACTGACAGGTACTACGCTGTACAACGCGCACCTGAAGTTTTGCACGATGCACTCCTGGATGTGGTTGTGCCGCTCCGCTGAGTCAGCTATGGCTTGCAGGGCGTGCAGTCGCTCGGCCCTGGTCTCTCCGATGCCGAGGAGGATGCCTGTGTTTGAAAACGAGGGGAATACAAAAAATTGCTTGCAGGGCGTGCAGTTGCTCGGCCCTGGCCTCTCTCGTGCCGAGGAGGATGCCTGTGATTGAAGGGGTAGGGGATTTTGTACAACGCAGAAATCCTAGAATTAGCTTGCAGGACGTGCAGTCATTCGGCCCTGGTATCTCTCATGCCGAGGGGAATGCCTACGTTTGAGAGGGTAAAGGCTTTTGTACAAACGCAGAAATCTTAGAAATAGCTTGCAGGGCGTGCAGTCATTCGGCCCTGGTATCTCTCATGCCGAGGGGAATGCCTGTGTTTGAAAAGGGGGTAGAGGCATTTGGTAGCACAATATTTGTCAAGATGGGCAGGGCGTGCGGACGTTCAGTCCCAGCCTCCCTTCTTTTTAAAGAAAGATGCCGTTAAGAGTCTCACTCTACCGTCGATCGTATTATCATCTTTGCTTGAGGATTTAATCCGCACTGGTTTCCACCCCTTCGTTAATGGAAGGTGGAGGTATTCACACACATTCGTAAGCGCTTCCAAAAGCGGTCGGGGAATGCATCTGCTCAGAAGCCAGGGCCTATACACTATCCGTTGGTTATGTACACCGCTGCATCGTCAATGGGGATGCCGGGATGCAGCCGTCGCAATAGTTCTTTTAGGATCCCCTGGACTGACGCGCTCCGTGTAGGCGCACATCGTGTGGCAGATCGCCACGACCATTAGACGACACATCTGCGTTTTTCACTAGGCCAAAAGAAAGCACAAGTGACATGTTGCAAGCAAAGAATCAGAGTAATGTCCAAGCAACTTTATTTATATTACTTATTTTGGGCCAATAGAACCAAGCCAGGGCCACGCTAATTCGGGATTCACTTACACCTATGGGCCTCTCTTTCCCTTTGCGCCCATATCTTGACTCATTGGAATAGCCAGAAATAGCGTGCGTGTGTGCATATGTATATGTGTGTGTGCACGTGTGCGTGCGTGTGTGTGTGGGCTTCATAGCAATGGTACGAAATTCCTGTACGCAAGCACGAATAACACCCAAGCATGGAGATTAGGAAACAGATACGTTGCTGTTATACAGCAAGGTCCTCACAATACTGCCGCGTAAATTGCAAACCACCAACCTGAAGAGTGTGTCCTGACGAAGGACCCCTAAGCTTTCAGCAGGGCAGCTACCCAGCAATGACGCGCACATCTCTTTTCTTTTCTCAAGCACTCTTTTCTTGATAGGCTGTGGGGACAGGTTTATGCACTTTGGCACTGGCTACACTCTTTATTTCAGCTTACCAGAAAGGGTGCCCTTTGTGACGCGTGTGCATGTGTGTGTGTGTGTGTGTGTGTGTGTGTGTGTGTGTGCGTGTGGGGGGGGGGGGTTGGCCGGAATCACATAACACACCAATAAAAATACATGCATGGTGAATACATAGACCCTTTAGCAGGAAGACTCTAAGGTCTACCGTCAATTACAACGTACAGCTTCCTGGCCAACCCTACAAATGCAGTGTACAATTGCAGTTCTGGTAACTTGTAGTGCACCAACTTGTAACACACGTTGTATACACTACATACTTAGTGTTATCTAAGCAGAAGCGCGTGCCTTACGAAAGGCACACACGAAACACACGACAATCCTCAGTCTATTGGTCGTGAAAGTTTCTACACATTCTAAAACCTAGTACCTTCCTTCCCTCTCAGCAACAGAATTACCTACACTCTTAAATACCTAAACAACAAGGTTACACAACGATGCTAGAAACCTGTCTGGGTGAGCCTGGTATTCAAGCTAGGCTGGGACCAGACACGTATGGCCCCAGCCTAGCTATGGTGTTATGAGCGGGAAATGTACAGTCCATGGTGTTATGAGCGGGAAAATGTACAGTCAAGGGCAAATGGTGTTATGGGCAAATGGTGTTATGAGCGGGAAATGGCGAATGTACAGTCCAGAGCAAATGGTATTATGAGCGGGAAAATGTACAGTCCATTGCACATGCTGTACATTTCAAAAAGCTAAGAAACTAGTTACACACATATACACACACACGCACGCACATGCACACACACTAACGTACATAGACACACTCAAACGTGCACAATCACTCTCACACACGCATACATATATATACGTACACAGATATGCACACACACACATCATATTGCTGAAAGTCACCTGAAGTAAAGGGCACCGCTGCCCTTCCAGCAGCCTCTAGCACCGCCAGCCTGGCAGCAGGCTCCTTATCAGGGCACCCCTCATGCGCACCCCCTGTGTGTATGTGTGTGTGTACGTGTGTGTATGTGCACGTGTGTGTGCATGTTTGTGTGTTTGTGAACGTGTGAGTGTTTGGCACGCGTGCACGTGCATGTGTGTGTGTGTGCATGTGTGTGTGCGTGTGTGTGTGTGTGGCATGCGTACACGTGCATGTGTGCCATGGGGAATGTCTGCCTGGGCATGGGAAAGTTCCTGGGCTAATTGAGAAGGGGATACATCAAATACAATCATACGCGCGTCGCTGCCAAGCAACCAACAAAAAAGCAGACAGGAGCTAAGGCCAATAAACCAAGCATGATAAGAGCAGCCGAACAAGCTGAATGAAGGTCCAGGATGAAAGTTGACCCCTTGCATTGCATTGCATTACCTTGCATCCGGATAAAAGTTGTCCTCTTACATTGCATTGCATTGCAACCATTGCATCCGGATCAAAGTCGCTCCCTTGCATTGCATTGCATTACCTTGCATCTGGATAAAAGTTGTCCTCTTACATTGCATTGCATTGCAACCATTGCATCCAGATCAAAGTCGCTCCCTTGCATTGCATTGCATTACCTTGCATCCGGATAAAAGTTGTCCTCTTACATTGCATTGCATTGCAACCATTGCATCCGGATCAAAGTCGCTCCCTTGCATTGCATTGCATTGCATTACCTTGCATCCGGATAAAAGTTGTCCTCTTACATTGCATTGCAT
>Ga0307942_1001404_pt1 | contig 19198 bp, 22 predicted proteins | sample OrgLakmetagen175_FD_201846 | JGI IMG/M metagenome (GOLD analysis project Ga0307942, IMG submission 201846) | Saline water microbial communities from Organic Lake, Antarctica - #175 | ecosystem: Environmental > Aquatic > Non-marine Saline and Alkaline > Saline | place: Antarctica: Organic Lake... | reverse complement strand
TGGGGGTGTTGGTGTCGGTGTGGGTGCGTGTGTGGGTGTGGGTGTGGGTGTGGGTGTGGGTGTGGGTGTGGGTGTGTGGGTGTGGGTGTGGGTGTGGGTGTGGGTGTGGGTGTGGGTGTTTACTTTGCTTGTTGGGTCATACCTGATTGTATGTGTGTGTGTGCAATTATGTTTGAATGCATCCTTTTTGTAATTTTGCGAGTGGAATATGTTTCTTGCTCCTCCTATTCATCTCTATGGTTTGCTGCAGCAGAGGATGTGCTTGTAGGATAGAACAGGGCTGTGCATTTGCACTTCCATCATACTTGAACTGTCACGTGTGCATACTTGTAAAAATTGTTTGCTCTCTATGGTTTGCAGTGAGTTTTTCCAAGGGACTAAACAGGGCTGTGCATTTGCACTTGCATAAACTGTCATGTGTGCAACTCGGACAATCATGTGTGTGTAATTGCACTGGCATCAACTTTCATGTATGCATACTTGAACAATCATGCGTGCATGCTTGAACGATCGTGTGTGCGTACTTGAACAATCAAGTGTGCATACTTGAACTAACATGTGTGCATACTTGAACGATCATGTGTGCATACTTGAACTATCGTGTGTGCAGGCCACAACCGAGTCCATGGCAGAGACTGCGCATGCTGCCGCTGATAAGGCAGCTGTGGAGCTGTCGGCCGCTTTGGAGCGATGTGTAGCTCTGGAAGGAGAGAATGAGTCCCTGCATGACAAGCTGCTGCAAATGCTGCAGCTGCAGGTGTGTGCGTGTGTGTGCACGTGTGTGCGCGCGTGTGTGTGTGTGTGTGTGTGTGTGTGTGTGTGAAAAGGCATGTTAGTGTCTGGGTCAAATCAATTCCTGCAGGACAAAAATGAGTCTTGCAGGACAAGCTGCTGCTCAGCTGCAGCTGCAGCTTGTTAACAAAATGTGGGTTCTTACAACTGCAGCAGTAGCGTGCACACATCGCCTGCACTGAGCCTTCAGGAGCACATGTATCTTTGAACTCGTCACATGTATATTTGAATGCACAGACAGACACAAACACGTGCCAGACACAGACACACACACATGCGCGCACACACACACACACACGTAGAACAGATAGACCCCCCTTCATGCGCAGGGCTTGAAGGAGCACCAAGAAATGGCCGTGCCTGCACTGGACTTTCAGAAGCACATGCACCCGATAGGCAGTCATGCGTGCACACTTTCATTCATGCGCAGGGCTTGAAGGAGCACCAAGAAGTGGCCCAGCAAGCCTTGGAGCGGGACTTGGAGGTAAGAGTGTGTGTGCGTGTGCGTATGTGTGTATGTGCATGCGTGAGTGTGTATGTGTGTGTGCGTGTGTGTACGCAAATGTGCATGTGTGCGTGTGTGTTTGCGTTTGTGTGTGTGTGTGCGTGTGTGTACGCAAATGTGCATGTGTGCGTGTATGTGTGTGTATCTGCGTGTGCGCTGCTAGTGTGATGCTTCTTTCTTCTTTTAGTGCATGCTGTGTGCACCGCCAATTCAAGCTGGTACTGCATTCTGGCTGGATAGTGTCTACCAGGCGCAGCTGTGTTTGGTTGTGTGGTATTTTCAATACAAACATGCAATCTCATCCACACACATAAACACACATATATATACACATACGCATACACACATGCACTCCAGGTGCTGTGTAAGGAGGATGACCCATACACACACACACATACACGCACATATACACACATACACACACTTACACATATACACACATGTACCAAGTATATACGCACACATACCTGCACATGCACATGCACACGCTTGTTGCTTTGTTGCACTCCAGATGCTGCGTGAAAAGGATGACCCATACACACACATACGCGCACGTACACATACAAACACATACATGTTGTTTTGTTGTTGCACTCCAGATGCTGCGTGAAGAGGATGACCCATACACACACATACACGCACATACACATACAAACACATACATGTTGTTTTGTTGTTGCAATCCAGATGCTGCGTGAGGAGGTTAACCTATACACACACACGTACACATACAAACACATACATGTTGTTTTGTTGTTGCACTTCAGATGCTGCGTGAAGAGGATGACCCATACACACACATACACGCACGTACACATACAAACATATACATGTTGTTTTGTTGTTGCAATCCAGATGCTGCGTGAAGAGGATGACCCATACACACACATACACGCACGTACACATACAAACATATACATGTTTTGTTGTTGCAATCCAGATGCTGCGTGAGGAGTTGACCCATACGCACACATACACACATGTACACATACAAACACATACATGTTTTGTTGTTGCACTCCAGATGCTGCGTGAGGAGGTTGAGACGTACGGAGAGATCAAGCAGGAGCTGGCGATCCTAGCTGATGCCTTTAAGGTGCGTGCACATGTGTGTGTGTGTGAGCACATGCTCACCTGTGTGTTTGTGTGTGGCGTTGTCAGTTGTGCATGCCCTTTTGCTTACTGGAATTCACACTCCTTGCCAACACACACACACAAAACACAAACACACACACTTACATATACACACAATCCCATAAACACATACGCGCATGCACATGTGCATACACTTACGTACACATGCACACACGCATGTACACACAATCATATAGACACATACACACACACATGTGCATACACCTACGTATACACGCACACACGCTTGTACACACATCATATAGACACATACACACACGCATACGTACATGCACTTGCACACACACACACACACACACACACAGGCGAGAGATGCCGAGGCTACTGATCTGGACGGCCAGCTCCTGCGCGTGACTCAGCTGAAAGACGACATGGAGAGCCAGCTCAACCAATCCCACAGCTCACTGCAGGAGGCCAACACAATGCTTGAGGTGTGTGTGCGTGTGCATGTGTGTGCGTGTATGAACAGGGGTGTGCAGGTGTGCGTGTGTGTGTGCCTGTTTGTTCGCACGTGGATGTGTGTTTGTGTTTGTAGGTGTGTGTGTGTGTGTGAGTGTGAGTGAGTGACTTAAATGCAGGTGTGTCAGCACTGAGGGTCAGCCAAGATCACACAGATGGTCATAAATTCCTGGAGATGCATGTGTGTGTACTTAAGGCATGCACGTGTTCACTGCGTATGATGTGCTCTCATTGATCTGATGGTTAACCGCGGGCGGATCTAAGAGTTAACTGCGGGCGGATTTAAAAATTAACCGCGGGCGCGAACCCAGCGCTCTGATTGAACCCACTAAAGTCCAGGTGGTAAGCGGAGATCAGATGTTTGTTCAGGCGCCATCTGTGAAGATATCAAGCAACACACACACACAAATACATACACACGCACATCTATTACTGATGCGGTGCAGGTTCATCACGTGCGTGTGTGTATGTTTGTGTGCTCAGTGTATGCTCAAACTGTGCGGTGTATGTTTTTGCTGTTCTGGCGTGTGCTCACTTTGTGTGTGGTGTGTGTGGTGTTGTTTTTCTTTGCTGTAAGGCGTGATAGCTGGCTTAGCCTTGAGCTCAATAATTAGAGCATCAAAGGAATTGCACGGATACATAGAAACACGCAGCTAGACGGAGAAAGGTGCGTAGCCTCGTCAATTCTTACATCACTTTACACTCACGCATGCATGCACACACACACACACACACACACACAGAACATGCAGCAAGTAAACACCGAGCTGTCAAATCGGATGGAGTCACTGCAGGCAGAAGTTGCTTACCAGGTGAGGAAACCCATGAGACTGGGAGTGTTCGCTATAAGAAGGCTCACAGCTGTTTGGTACATGAGTTAATGGAGAGTGCGCAATTGCAGAGTAGTCCATGAGATTATGGAGATGGGTCTATGGGGCTATGGAGATGGGTTTGTGGACAGTGTGCAGTTGTAAATTAGTCCATGAGTTTATGGAGATGGGTTTATGGGGCTATGGAGATGGGGCTATGGACAGTGTGCAGTTGTAAATTAGTCCATGAGATTATGGAGATGGGGCTATGGGGCTATGGAGATGGGCTTGTGGACAGTGTTCAGTTGCACGTGCACTCAGCCACCAACACTTGCTTAATGTGCTTACGTGCCTATGGCATTTAGGGAAATCCTTGAACCCTCAATGATACGCCTCGAACCATAGGCACAAATCATTGAGGGTTCAAGGATTTCCCTGAGTACCGTAGGCACGAAGCATTGAGGGTTCAAGGATTTCCCTGTGATGATCTACAGCATACCTGGGTCTCCTTGCACCGCCAACAAAGGAAAGGTCAGCTTGATTTGGCTGTTATTGAGGTGCTTTTTTCCATGATGTGTGTGTGTGTGTTGCTTTTCCATGATGTGTATGCGTGTGTTGCATTTCCACGATGTATGCAAGCATGCGTTCAGGCAATGTACCACAGTTGCTCTGTGTGTGTATGTGTGTGTGTGTATGTGTGTGTGTGACACTCACATACTTGAGCAAATAAATACGTGATTTACAGGGAAAACGCAATGACCAACAAATTGCTTAGGGCCATCAGTTGGTATGTGTGGATGATGTCCCTTATCCTGCATTTAAATTTAAGGAGGTGTGCCCTGCATGAAAGGGGTGTCAGTTGCCCTCCCTTTCTTGGTTGGTCGTTGGCACTTACGCCTTGCAATCAGTGCCAGGCGCATACGCACTGCCTTGAAATGAAATTATGGGCGTTTTTTTTGTTAGAATGCGTGGATTCAAGACTCAAAAGGGTCTGCTCGCACTTGAGTACTACACACACACAAATATAATGAGAAATTCATGCTGCATGAAAAGAGGGCGTGGAAAGAGGGGTTCGTGCTGTGTGAAAAGAGGGTGTCGAAAGAGGGGTCCATGCTGTGTGAAAAGAGGGCGTGACAAGAGGGGTTCGTGCTGTGTGAAAAGTGGGCGTGGAAAGTGGGGTTCGTGCTGTGTGAAAAGAGGGCGTGGAAAGAGGGGTCCATGCTGTGTGAAAAGTGGGTGTCAAAAGAGGGGTCCATGCTGTGTGAAAAGTGGGTGTCGAAAGAGGGTTCTTGCTGTGTGAAAAGAGGGTGTGGAAAGAGGGGTCCATGCTGCATGAAAAGAGGGCGTGGAAAGAGGGGTCCATGCTGTGTGAAAAGAGGGTGTGGAAAGTGGGGTCCATGCTGTGTGAAAAGAGGGCGTGGAAAGAGGGGTCCATGCTGTGTGAAAAGAGGGCGTGACAAGAGGGGTCCATGCTGTGTGAAAAGTGGGCGTGGAAAGTGGGGTCCATGCTGTGTGAAAAGAGGGCGTGGAAAGAGGGGTCCATGCTGTGTGAAAAGAGGGCGTGACAAGAGGGGTCCATGCTGTGTGAAAAGAGGGCGTGACAAGAGGGGTCCATGCTGTGTGAAAAGTGGGCGTGGAAAGTGGGCGTGGAAAGAGGGGCTCATGCTGCGTGAAAGAGGGTTGTCAGTTGCAACAGAGGAGGTGGAAAAAAAGGTCCATGCTGCGTGAAAAGAGGGTCGTTCAATTGCAACGGATTAGTGATGGGTAAGGTGAGCCTCCTGCTCCTCTCAAGGGCCCTTGAACATTGTAGCACACGATTTGTCCATCCTTTCATTGCTCAAAAACAGGCACTGTAGTAGACACAGACCTGGGCTCGTGTCCAGCTAAGAGGGCCGCGCAGCCACAGCCAAAGGTCCACGATACTGGAAAAACACAGCAGCATTTGTGCTTGTTTGCTGCACAGGCCCAGATCGTGTCAAAACTCAAAAGACTGTGCAACCACGGCCAAAGGTTCTTGGTACCAAAAAGGGCATCTTTTGTTATCATGTGCTGCACAGGCCCAGATCGTGTCAAACTTAGAAGACCGTGCAACCACGGCCGAAGACACTCTGGAGGACGTTGAGATGACCGTTTCGCAATTACGCCAGGAGGCAGAGCAAAAAAGCCAGGTGAGTTTTTGTGTGTGTGTTTGTGTGTGTGTGTGTGTGTGTGTGTGCACGTTGCTGCATGCACGTTTTCCTGCTTCAGTAGCCGTTTAGCCACTTCAGGTGAGTGTGTGTGTTTGTTTGTGTGTGCATTTGCATTTGCTGCATGCACGTTTTCCCGCTTCAGTAGCTGTCGAGTCACTTCAGGTGAGTGTGTGTGTGTGTGCAATTGCATTTGCTGCATGCACGTTTTCCTGCTTCAGTAACCGTCAAGCCACTTCAGGTGAGTGCGTGTGTGTGTGTTTGTGTGTGTGCATTTGCATTTGCTGCATGCACGTTTTCCTGCTTCAGTAACCGTCAAGCCACTTCAGGTGCGCATTTGCTGCATGCACGTTTTCCTGCTTCAGTAGCCTTCTAACCACTTCAGATGCTGCGGAAGGTTAGAAGCTAGGGTGGGCCAGAATCATATACATACGGTGTATATACGGTGATTTTGGCAGGGAAATTCTGGATTATGCGGTCATATACGGCATATATATATATATATATACGACTCTGCCCAACTCTGCGTGCACTATTATGTGCGTGCATACATCTGTACATACTTGTGTGCGCATGTACCTACACACATAAATGATATACGGTTTTGGCCAACCTTAGGATTGAAGCTAGGGTGATAAAATTGTCGGCACTTGCCAAGAGCTTTCCCTGCTGGTTTTTGCAAGCTGGTTTTTGTCAGCGTATACTCCATCATGGATTTGGATCTTTGAGCCTCCTAGTATAACCAAGAAGCCGTAGAATGAATAGACGTGCACTCTGTGTTCCTTTTTAACCTTTTACAACTTATGCAGCGTCAGGCTTGTTTGCATGAATGCAGAAGAAATCGATTGTTATGTGTGATGAAAATTCACACGTGCACTTCACACACACATGCACACACATCCACATCCCCACACACACGTGCGTGCGCATACAAACACGCACACACATCCACATCCCCCCACACACGTGCGTGTGCATACAAACACGCACACACATCCACATCCCCACACACACGTGCGTGTGCATACAAACACGCACACACATACACATACCCACACATATGTGTGCGCGCATACAAACACGCACACACACACATACACACACACATATACACACAGGCACTGGCAGAGGCCGGCGATCGTCTGCGTGCTATTGAGTTGTCAGAATCAGAAGCCCAGGAGCGGATCCAGGAGCTTCTGCAGCAGATACAGACAGAGCCAGATAGCACGGCTGTGAGTCTGCAGGTGCGTTACGTGTGTGTGTTTTGGTGGGATACAGACAGAACCAGAGAGCACGTCTGTGAGTCTGCTGGTGTGTTCCGTGTGTGAGTGTGTTTTAGTGGGATACAGACAGAACCAGACAGCACGTCTATGAGTCTGCTGGTGTGTTCCGTGTGTGTGTGTGTTTGTGGGATACAGAAAGAACCAGGTAGCACGTCTGTGAGTTTGCTGGTGCATTACACGCCAACAGGTGATTGACCCACATTATAACAGTCTTGCCCTCACTGTTCACACTGGATAGGTATCACGTGTTCACACAGCCTAGCACATTACAACAGTCTTTACCCTCGTTCTTCACACTGGGCTGTTCACACTGGGCTGTTCACACTGGGCTGTTCACACTGGATAGGTTTGCCCTCGCTGTTCACACTGGGTAGGCATCACATTTTCACACAGCCTAGCACCTTGAGCCGCGTTGGCCTTCAGGACTTCCGTATGGCGGGCTAACAGACACACTCATTCCTCCATAGGGTTGGCCAGAACCATAGATATACGGTGTATATATGGTGTTTTTGGCACGGGAATCACCAAATATACGGTTATACGGTGTATATATATACGGTGCTGGCCAACCCTATTCCTGCATATTCCTGCACATCCGCACACACACACACACACACACACACACACACACACACACACACACAAACACAAACACACACACACATTCCTGCATCGTCAGCTGCACCTTGAGCTGCTTGGCCTGCACTTTCTTGTATGGCGAGCCACAGCTACGTCACCTCTCAACCCGTTTTGAGCATGCAGGATTCTATCTTGGTGGCCCTGCAGGATTCAAATCCTGCAAAGAGTGCAAAATCCAGAAAGGATTCCAACCAAAATCAACAGCCGTGCAAACTTTCGTGACACGCACATGAGTAGGGTCGGCCAGAACCATAGATATACGGTGCATATACGGTAATTTTGGCAGGAAGATCACCAAATATACGGTCATATACGGCGTATATACATATACATGTATAATATATACGGTTCTGGCCAACCCTACACATGAGTCTGGACATTTCCCACCTGTCTGTAAACAGGCGTGAGATAATCTGTTCTGCATCTTGCATCCCTGCGGTTGTGTGAGCAGTTGGCACGATGAGTGCATGATGGCTTACAAACAAGCAAAAATATAAATGGCCTGAGGCATGCATGAAGCGCATATGGCACACGCACTTGCATCCCTGCGGTTGTGTGAGCAGTTGGCGTGATGAGTGCATGATGGCTTACAAACAAGCAAAAATATATTTGGCCTAAGAAGGCATGCATGAAGCGCGTATGGCACACGCACTTGCATCCCTGTGCTTGTGTGTGCAGTTGGCGTGATGAGTGCATGATGGCTTACAAACAAGCAAAAATCTATATGGCCTAAGAAGGGATGCATGAAGCGCGTATGGCACACGCACTTGCATCCCTGTGCTTGTGTGAGCAGTTGGCGCGATGAGTGCATGATGGCTTACAAACAAGCAAAAATCTATATGGCCTAAGAAGGGATGCATGAAGCGCGTATGGCACACGCACTTGCATCCCTGCGGTCGTGTGAGCAAATGGCGTGATGAGTGCATGGTGGCTTACAAACAAGCAAAAATATATATGTCTTAAGGCATGCATGAAGCGCATATGGCACACGCACTTGCATCCCTGTGCTTGTGTGAGCAGTTGGCGTGATGAGTGCATGGTGGCTTACAAACAAGCAAAAATATATATGGCCTAAGAAGGCATGCATGAAGTGCATGTGACACATGCACACCCTCATAAACAAGCACACACAAGCATAAAATTGTACTCACACATATGCAAAGGCACACTCACACACACGTGTACACACAGACGCACCAGGCCGCCCAGTCTAGCATTGAGAGCCTGCAAGCTGAAGTGCGGGAGCTGCAAGCCACAGGAGCTGAGCTGGCGAGTGCGCGCAAAGCTATGGAGGTGCTGCAGGCAGAGGTAGGGGGAGATGCGGTTGCTCGTGGGATGATGCAGGCTTTGTTTGCAAGAGATCAGGGCGTTGAGCTGAGCTGGTCAGTGCGCGCAAAGCCAAGGAAATTTCATCATTATCGATATGGCTTACATTCTATTTATGAGTAGGGCTGGCCAGAACCGTATTTATATACACCGTATACTTGGTGAATTTTCTGCCAACAACACCGTATTTACACCGGATTTATTTATGGGTCTGGCCAACCCTATTCGTGAGGAGGTGGTGGAGGGAGCACACATTGTATAGGATACCAGTGATAAGTGATGAATGACTACTGATTAATGATCAAGGTCACTCACTCGTGCAGATTGACCAACAATTAGCATGCGCCATTAGTTTCAATGATTGATGGCCCTTCCTTTCTTTCAGCGTTCAAATGTAGACAGTGTTGTTCAAATGTAGACAGTGTTGTTCAAATGTAGACAGCGTTGTTCAAATGTAGACAGTGTTCAAATGTAGACAGCGTTCAAATGTAGACAGTGTTGTTCAAATGTAGACAGTGTTCAGTTGTAGACTGTAGACAGTGCTCAAATGTCAACAGTGTTCAAATGTAGACAGTGTTGTTCAAATGTAGACAGTTTTGTTCAAATATAGACAGCCTTCAAATGTCAACAGTGCTCAAACGTCGACAGTGTTCAAGTGTAGACAGTGTTGTTCAAATGTAGATAGCGTTCAAATGTAGACAGCTTTCGTTGCAAACAGCTTGCTGTTCCTCATGCAAGCCATGCATCCCTCAACATTGTGGATACTTTGTTTGTGGTGTGCGAGTGCCACCAACCATTTAACCTGATTGGATGCATGGACGTTTGAGCACACAAAAGCCCAACACTGTGTGTGTTCTACTTATGTGAGACCACAAAGCTACTTTGTGCGCGCTTTCATTGTCCAGGTGGACACATTGAAGGGCATTTGTGTGATCACACATCCATACCGTTCGCACGTTCTCATTGTCCAGGTGGACGCATTGAAGGGCATTTGTGTGATCGCACATCCATATCGTTCGCGCTTACTCATTGTCCAGGTGGACACACTAAAGGGCATTTGTGTGATCGCACATCCATATCGTTCGCGCGTTCTCATTGTCCAGGTGGACACACTAAAGGGCATTTGTGTGATCGCAAATCCATATCGTGCGTGCTTACTCATTGTCCAGGTGGACGCTTTGAAGGACCGGCGTGGAGTCTCAGGCACCGAGCTGCAAACGCTGCAGGGCAGGCTTCAGGAGGCCACCCTCAAAGTGTCTGACCTGCAGGTGTGTGTGCGTGTGTGCATGTGTGTGTACATGTGTGTGTGTGTGTGTGTGCACCGAGCTGCAAACGCTGCAGGGCAGGCTTCAGGAGGCCACCCTCAAAGTGTCTGACCTGCAGGTGTGTGTGCGTGTGTGCGTGTCTGTGTGTGCGTGTGTGTGTGCGTGCGTGTGTGTGTGCACCAAGCTGCAAAACGCTGCAGGGCAGGCTCCAGGAGGCCACCCTCAAAGTGTCTGACCTGCAGGTGTGTGTGTGTGTGCTTGTGGGTGTGTGTGTGCGTGCACGTGTGTGTACATGTGTGTGTATGTGTCTTTGCATGGTGTGTGCGAGCGTGTGTGATGCCACCCATGCCACCCGACTTGTCAAAGCGTGTGTGATGCCACCCATGCCACCCGACGTGTCAAAGCTGCAGCCTGTAGATGTGTGATATATTTCAGTGCACACTGGCTAGCAATAATGTGACCAACGCAAGGCTCACCAATAATATGACCAACGCAAGGCTAACCAATAATATGACCAACGCAAGGCTAACCAACGCAAGGCTAACTAATAATATGACCAAAGCAAGGCTAACCAATAATATGACCAACGCAAGGCTAACCAATAATATGACCAACGCAAGGCTAACTAATAATATGACCACGCAAGGCTAACCAACCTTCAAACCCCTTTCTATACTGTGTGAAGCCCTTTCCTGCGTTGCGTCCGACCCCTTCATCAACGTCCTTCATGTGCAATCACAAACGTAAAACAGCATGCTAAATCAAACAGCTGTATTATCTATTAAACTAAAACCTTTCGATTTCCACACAGGAGGCCGAGGCAGGACACCTGCGGGAGCTCACACAGGCAAAGAAAGCGCTCTCAGATCTCGGCAGCGAGATGCAAAGGCTCAAGGCTGAGGTGCGTGTGGCATGTGTCGTGTGCAGTAATGTATGCGCATGTTTATGTCAGGCTGCAAATTGTATGTGCAATCACATGAGTCCTGAACAGTATTCTTCCAGAGGTGGTCATCTGAGCAAATGTCTGGGAATGTGACTTTCTTGATTTGATCGTGTTTTTACAATGGAAGAAGGCGGGCGGAAAAGTTTTGGGGTCAACTGGATGTCTGGGTGGCCTGTTCTGGGAAACATCCTCGAATTTGGCATAGATCAACCTATTCTGCGCTCACCACGCCCACATTTGGGGTCCAAAGTCATTGAAAACATAAGCCAGGAACTTCCATTTTGCACCCTTTTTGGCTTGTAAATGGCTGAAAATGGAGATATCACCAACCACTGGTCCAAATGACTCCAATCCTTTTGCAATGATGTTTGTTTATTACAAGGACCCCAAAACACTTCAAATCACCCAATTTGGGCCAGTGAGTGATCTGAAGTTCTGAAGTTCTGGCTGTGAAAAGTAGGGTTCACGCCGCAGGCAATTAGGCGTGCTTGCCGGAGTTTGCACTTTTTACGCTCAGGTGTAGCCAGACGCTGATGTCAAGGGCTATCATTTGGTGCTGACCTTGAAAAGTGCAAACTCCGGCACGCATACTCCATTCATATTTAAAAACACCCCTTTTTGGACCCTCAGATGACCACCTCTGGTATTCTTGTCCCCCTCGATCGTATGTGTGCTTGTTTGTATGTGTGTGAGTGTGTGGATGTGTGTGTGTGGGGGTGTGTGCGTAAACGTGTGACTATGTTACCAATGACGAAAAAACAAAAGGATGCCCTGTGTTGCATTACAAATAAGGGCGACGGGAACCCTGCTTTGATGATCTTAGTCTTGCTTTGTTGATCCTAGTCCTGCTTTGATGATCCTAGTCCTGCTTTGTTGATCTTAGTCCTGCTTTGTTGATCCTAGTCCTGCTTTGTTGATCTTAGTCCTGCTTTATTGATCTTAGTCCTGCTTTGTTGATCCTAGTCCCTCCCATGTGCTTGTGAAGCAGACGCTTCTGTGTTTTTAACTTCCCAAACCAAGGTTGACCTTCCAGTCAATACCGGGTGCTGCCCTGATTGGTGATGGAATGATAATGTGTGTGTGTGTGTGCTGACCTGGTTGGTGGTGTCCTGGAAATTGGTGGTGATTTGATCAAGGAAATCGACGTGTCTGTACTGCATTTCACAGTGGTCTGTGCACATCACAACAGCAATTAGGCAGCGGGCACATACATACACATACAGTGGTAAATACTTCTATATGAGTTGGCTCTGCGTTTGCTTGCTACTAACCGTGTGCGTGTGTGTGCGTGTGTGTGTGTGTGTGTGTGTGTGTGTGTGTGTGTGTGTGTGTGTGTCCAGGTTGCCACAAAGGAGAAGGAAGCTGCCGCAGCAGCAGCTGCTTATGAAGAAGAAACTGCTCAGGCAGCCTCAGCGGCAGCAAAGGAGAAGGAAGAGGCGCTTGCAGCCGCCGCAGATGCAGCAGCAGCAGCGGCAGCTACAGAAATGGAAGCTGCACAAGCAGCAGCGGCAGCTGCCTTGGAAAAAGAGATCAGTGAGAGAGAAGCAGAACAAGCAGCAGCGGCAGCTGCTTTGGAGAATGCGGTCAGTGAGAGAGAAGCTGCACAAACAGCAGCAGCAGCTGCCTTGGAAAAAGAGGTCAGTGAGAGAGAAGCTGCACAAGCAGCAGCAGCAGCTGCCTTGGAAAAAGAGGTCAGTGAGAGAGAAGCTGCACAAGCAGCAGCAGCAGCTGATTTGGAAAAAGCAGTCAAAGAGCGAGAAGTTGCACAAGCAGCAGTTGCAGCCATGGAGAAAGAGGCCAAGGAGAAAGAGGTGGCGCTCCAGGTGAGATAGACCTCTGCTTTGTTTAAAGCTGGTGCCTGCCAAGGGAGCGTTATGATTGATTGATGTCCTCACAGATGCATGAAATTACCTGCCCATACCCACACAATACCATATTCACACACAGAGATGTATCATACGGCGTATTATACGAATACGCCATATCGTATTTAACGTGTAATTTACCGTATTGAACAAATTCGGTCGTATAATACGGTATAATACGACTGCAAAATTTCCTGATTTTTGGCCTATTTAGGCAATTTCCGCCCCATGAACGGCCTTTCCAGCGAGATTTTGATGCTATTATATACTATTATTATAACTTTTAATTTATTGGAAAAGGATTGGAAGCGTTTTGGGTGTTTTGGGGCGAATCGAGGTCCTTTTTGGGTCAAAAATCGGCTCTCCCAATATTGCTTTAATATAATATATGATTGTATTATACGCATATTTCTTAATTAACAAGTGTTTCACCATATTGAAGTTCCAAATTACCGTATGACACATCCCTGTCTGCACACATACGCACGCGCACACGCATACACACACAGATATACGCGTATACACATGCACCCACGCACGCACACACATATACGCACGCACACAAACACGCACACACACATGCACGCACACACACACATACATGCACACGCACATACACGCGCACACACGCACACAACCACAGGGTACAGAGGCAGCAAAGGGAGAGGTGCTGTCCAAAAAGGGTGAGGAATACGAGCAGGCTCAAGCTCAGAAAGCTGCAAGCGCAGCAGCAGCAGCAGCAGCAGCAGCGGCAAGTGCAGCAGCAACTGCAGCAGCAGAGAAGGATAAGCAGGAAGAGAGGCAGCGTGAGCAACAGGAGCAGGAGCAGCAGCAGCAACAATTGCAACAGCAACAGCAACAACTGCAACAGCTGCAGCAGCAGCAAGAGCAGCAGCAGCAGCGGCAGCAGCAGCAACTGCAGCAGCAGCAGCAGCAATTGCAGCAGCAACAGGAGGCGGTGCAAAAGGAACGGGAGCAATCGTTGGCACAAGTACGTGCACCTGTTCAGACACACAGTACGGTACACACAGCACATACAGTACGGTACACACAGTACACACACTACACACAGTATGGTACACACAGAATGGTACACACAGTACACACAGTATGGTACTCACAGTACACACAGTACGGTACACACAGTATACACAGTACACACAGTATGGTACACACAGTACACACAGTACGGTGCACCTGTTCAGACACACAGTATGGTAAACACAGTTCATACAGTACGGTACACACAGTACACACAGTATGGTACACAGTACTCAAAGTACACACAGTACACACAGTACGGTGCACACAGTACACACAGTATGGTACACACAGTACACACAGTACGGTACTCACAGTACACACAGTACGTTGCACCACCTGTTCAGACACAAGAAATGCATGTTTCACACACTAGCAGGGGTTGGCCAGAATCATATACGTACGTATGTGCGATGCAAGTACAGGGAGTTTTTTTAACAGAGGGAGATCTCCATATGAACGTTCAAACACGGTGTGTGAATACAACTGTAGCCAACACTGCACGGTCGAATACGGTGTGTGAATACAGCTGTAGCCTACACTGCACACTAGCGGCATCACCATTTATATACAGGGGTGCACCAAGGTAGTATAAACACACACACACGCGCACACACACACACGCACGCAGTCACAAATTGCACACACACACACACACACACACACACACACACACACACACACACACACAAACCTGCGCAGGTTCAGGTGCAGCGGCAGTGGCAGGAGACCAATGACATGGAGCTGGAGGCACTGCATCTGGGCATGAAACACACACACACACACACACACGCACACACACACCTGTGCAGGTTCAGGTGCAGCGGCAGCGGCAGGAGATGAATGACATGGAGCTGGAGGCACTGCATCTGGGCATGACGCAGCTGGCTACGGAATTGGAGGAGGCACTGATTACGCACAGTGGTCTGCAGGTTTGTGCTCAAAAGATGTTCGCTCACATACATTCAAATATATACACTCACATGCATACACACATGCACTCACACTCATGCACTCATGCACTCATGCACTCATGCACACACACACACACGCACACACATACACACACACACGCACACGCACACACACACACACTAACACGCATATACACAAACGTACAAAAGGCTGAACCTCTTGGTTTAATGGGCACATAGCAACATGCACACATAATTAAACAGATCAGCACTGGCCAAAAGCGACGGTGCAACTATGAACCAGAGCAATTTGGTTCAGGTTCGGTCAAAAGTTGGGGTTTGCAAACTTTCACGCTTTCTAACGATCCTTGAAACTGCCGTTTTTGAGCTATAAAATTTTGTCGAACTGTAAGCCATGTTTTCGAATTTTGGAGTCCAAAATTGCAGTCCAAAATGCAGGAAAAAGTTTTAGGTGGCCCTCAAACGTTCTGCTTGTATGTTTTTACTTATCAGTCATATTATATTATGTACATTCAAAAATTTACACTACACGCACATTATGGATAAGCATGACCGCAGAAACCAGCACAAATCTCCATTTTCGAGGTTGCACATCAAACTGCTCGGACAGTTCGTGGGTTCTAGAACTTTCACAGACTTTATCGAACCTTTGCTCTCCAAAAAAACGGACTGAACAACCCTGGGTGCAATTGATGCGCTCCACTCACAAGAGCATGTCACTCACAAGTGACAGTGAGCATGTCACTCACAAGTGACAGTGAGCATGTCACTCACAAGTGCATGTCACTCACAATTGACAGTGAGCATGTCACTCACATGTGACAGTGAGCATGTCACTCACAATTGACAGTGAGCATATCACTCGCAAGTGCATGTCACTCACAAGTGACAGTGAGCATGTCACTCACAAGAGCATGTCACTCACAAGTGACGGTGAGCATGTCACTCACAAGAGCACTGTCACTCACAAGTGACAGTGAGCATGTCACTCACAAGTGACGGTGAGCATGTCACTCACAAGTCATGTCAGCATGTCACTCACAAGTGCATTTCACTCACAGGTCATGTCTGTATGTTCCTCACAAGTGCATGTCACTCACAATTGACAGTGAGCTAGTATACGCAGGCTCGCACGTACACATATGTTTGTGCTCACACACCTTTGCAGAAAGATCTACAAGCTGCACGTGCCACCATTACACACGCAAATATACACAGGCTCGCACGTACACATACGTTTGTGCTAACACACCTTTGCAGAAAGACCTACAAGCTGCATGCGCCACCATTACATACGCAAATATACACAGGCTCGCACGTACACATACGTGTGTGCTCACACACCTTTGCAGAAAGACCTACAAGCTGCATGCGCCGCCATTACACACGCAGATATACACAGGCTCGCACGTACACATACGTGTGTGCTCACACACCTTTGCAGAAAGACCTACAAGCTGCATGCGCCACCATTACATACGCAAATATACACAAGCTCACACGTACACATACGTGTGTGCTCACACACCTTTGCAGAAAGACCTACAAGCTGCACGTGCGCCGCCATTACACACGCTAGTATACGCAGGCTCACACATAAACATATATTTGTGCTCACACACCTTTGCAGAAAGACCTACAAGCTGCACGTGCCACCATTGTGGCAGCAGACAAGGAGGTGTCTATTCTGCAGGGCCAACTTGCGCAGGCAGAGGTGCGTGGGCAAGGAAAGGAGTGTGTGCATGTGAGATTAGTGATGTGAAATTAGAGATTAGAGACAGAGGAAATGGCTAAGTCACGATGTCTGGCTTCCTGTGCTTTGATGATGTGTTTCAAGTTCCATTCTTTTAAAGCCATCCTACAAGGATCTGGCACTCTCAGAAGAAGATTCTCGGAAGATGCCGAGCTCATTCCAATCACCATGGCCACTCCTAAATGAATCTTTTCTTCGTTCTTTTTTACGATAAAAGAAAGATGCGCTCTGGACAACACCCTTGGGCTACCTTTGTTTTTGGAATGCCCCCAAAAGGTGCCCGGCTATATGAAGCTCACCGCAACTTATTTACAGGCAGGAGCGAAAGCTACCCGCCATAGCACGGTTACCAAGGTTGTGTTACTAAATTTCTCATTGCAGCACATTATTAAGCAAACACACTTACACACACACACTTACACACACACATTTTAGGTAGCACTACCCACTAAAGTACGGTTACAGGGGTTGTGATACTGGATTGCTCATCGCAGCACATTAATAAGCAAACACACACACTTACACACACACACTAACACATTTACACACACACACATACTAAATTGCTCATCACAGCACATTAATAAGCAAACACACACACTTACACACACACACATACACATACGCGCACACACTCACATACTCACACATAAACACTCACTCACACACACAAACAATTTAGATAAGGCTGCCTGCCAAAGCACAAGTTACAGGAGGTGCTTAACATCTTTTGTGTAGTACGACGAAAGTTGCAGGGTTGGCCAGAGCCGTGATTCTCAATGCTCTATGCAACATCCTTTCGAGATTCAAACACACAATCTCTCAATTAAAGCTCATACTTTACAAATTCCATATTTGTGACGTACACCTGGTATAGTTTTTGAAGTGTTGGCCAGAACCGTGTACGCACACCGTTCATATTTACCGCTAAAAGTCAGGCCAGCCATCTTTAAGAGAGTTCTTGCCCCAAAGCAGAAAAGTACATTTATGTAGGAACCTTAATTAGATATATCTTAATCCTAATTAGACATAAGCACCCCTGCACACTCAGTTTAGTAAAAGCACGATACGTATAGGCTGTGATCATGTACGCATGTAATTATATACGCATGTGATCATGTACGCATGTGATCATGTACGCATGCAATTATATACGCATGTGATCATGTACGCATGTGATCATGTACGCATGTAATTATATACGCATGTGATCATGTACGCATGTATGGTTTTGGTTAACCTCGAGTGTTTGTCGCTGCTTTCAAAGGCCTGAAACCAGAGCAACGCGTTTTGCATCACACACACACACACACACACACACACACACGCACGCACACAGGCCACTGCTGAAGCCGGCAACGCTGCCCTGGCACAGCTGTAGGACGTGCATCATTGCTTTTCTGATCCTGACATGTGCTTACACACACACACAAGCCACTGCTGAAGCCGGCAACGGTGCCCTGGCACAGCTGTAGGATGTGCATCATTGCTTTTCTGATCCTGACATGTGCTTACACACACAGGCCACTGCTGAAGCCGGCAACGCTGCCCTAGCACGGCTGTAAGACGTACATCATTGCTTTTCTGATCCTGACATGTGCTTACACACACACACACACGCACACACACACACACAGGCCACTGCTGAAGCCGGCAACGCTGCCCTGGCACAGCTGTAGGATGTGCATCATTGCTTTTCTGATCCTGACATGTGCTTACACACACAGGCCACTGCTGAAGCCGGCAACGCTGCCCTGGCACAGCTGCATGAGGTGCAGCAGCAGCTGCAGCAGCAGCAGGAGCTGCAGCAGGAGCTAGCTCGGCAGCAGCGCAGCCAGTGGCAGCAGGAGCAGCGCGTGCAAGAGGTAGGGTGCTGTGCGTAGAGTTGTGTGTGTAGTGCATGTGCGTAGAGCAGCGCGTGCAAGAGGTAGGGTGCTGTGCGTAGAGTTGTGTGTAGAGCGTAGAGCGTATAGTTGTGTGTAGAGCGTGTGCGTAGAGCAGCGCGTGCAAGAGGTGGGGTGCTGTGCGTAGAGTTGTGTGTGTAGAGCGTATAGCGTATAGTTGTGTGTGTAGAGCGTGTGCGTAGAGCAGCGCGTGCAAGAGGTAGGGTGCTGTGCGTAGAGTTGTGTGTATAGAGCGTATAGCGTATAGTTGTGTGTATAGAGCGTGTGCGTAGAGCGTGTGCGTAGAGCAGTGCGTGCAAGAGGTAGGGTGCTGTGCGTAGAGTTGTGTGTAGGGCTGG
>Ga0307942_1001396_pt1 | contig 19249 bp, 15 predicted proteins | sample OrgLakmetagen175_FD_201846 | JGI IMG/M metagenome (GOLD analysis project Ga0307942, IMG submission 201846) | Saline water microbial communities from Organic Lake, Antarctica - #175 | ecosystem: Environmental > Aquatic > Non-marine Saline and Alkaline > Saline | place: Antarctica: Organic Lake... | reverse complement strand
CCCCCAAACCCTCTCAGAACCGACTCATTTATATACCAATTGATAGCTATCGACATAAGGGTTCCCAGTATGTAATTTATGTTTCATTTGACACGTGACGTCATAACGTTATGATACTTACAGGCTCCTGGTGGCAACATGAAATTATGGACACCAAGCCCCTCACACCAAATCTGCAGCAAAGTGCTCTTGATGAACAAAACCTAACACACACAGCCACACACACAGCCACCCAAACAGCTTCAATTTCTGTCAGGCCAGGGAGTTTTGATACGTAATACACAGATGATCACACACACTCACATATACACAACGCTCTACGAGGCTTATAAGCTGACGTATGACAGGCGCAAACGGTCCTTGTGTACACTCACACCACACGCACCTGCTGAGTATTCTATGAGACCCAGTCTACGAGGCTTAGAAGCTGACGCACAACAGGCACAAACAGTCCTTGTGTACACTCACACCACGCACCTGCTGGGTGTTCTATGAGACCCAGCGGGTCCGGGCGAGACAGGGGGGGAGGTGGAAAGACGGCAGCAGACTTTTGCTGGGTGCTGGAGGGCACGTAGGAGGTGGACACGTGGGTGAGGGTGATGGGGTGGCTGGTGCCGCTAGCAGTGATGGAACCTCGGCCTGAGTGTGGAAGGAGGTGAAACAGACACAAGGGTGTGTGCTTGTGTGTCCTTTGTGTGTCCTTTGTGTGTGTGTGTGTGTGTGTAAGTGTGTGTGTGTGCATGTGTGTGCGTTGCTGCCCTGATTGCTTTATGGACAGGGCGTTCAAGGTTAGTGCTGATGAAGCCTTGTCCTGGACTGGAGTGGAGCGAGGAACAGGAGGCTGAAAGATTATAATGCTGCTGCAAAAACATGCAAGGGCTCGTTGCTGCAGCACTGGGAGCCATCATGGACGCAGATGCTTAATTAGGCACGGAAACAGAGAGTGCAATACGCACTCACTTTGTTCTCCGCCCTAATCAGTATCACAATCACACCCGCAGAGACACACCCAAACACATACTCATCCACACAATCACACACATCAACACCCACACATTCACATTCTCACACACCTACACACCACCAAAGGCATACCCATACACACACAAACAACAACTCTCATACACCCACCACACTCACACTTACACCCACACCCGCACATTAACTCACACACACAAACACACGCACACACACCTGGCACTACCAGCATCCCCCCTGGTCCCCAACTGGCCCTGAAGCTACATGCCATGACTTGGCCACAGTCCGCCAACCCCTGCCTCCCCTCTGCCAAATGCCCCTGTCCTCCATATCCCACCAAAGCACCAGCGGCACCCCCCTCTTCCTGGGTGGCCCTGCTGCTTCCTGCAACCCCGCCCACCACACGTGCGAGCGTGCCTGTGCACAGATGTGTTGTTAGTTGTAAGTAAGCAGCAAGCCGGGCTACCCTGGTCTACAGAGCCCCACACAAGGTACAAAACCTGGGTTGGCCAGGTATGGGGGTGGAGGTACCAGCTCAAAAGGATTATCATGAAAGACAGATGTATGCCATTTATTTGGAGGTTAAGCAAGTCGCACAGCTTTCGCACCACTGGGTTGGCCGGGAATGGGAGGGGTGGGAGTTGAGGGACCAGCTCGGTGGTGAAAAGTGCGAGCGAGGGGGGCAGCAGACCGTCTCCAGCTGTGTGCAGGAGGCCCGGCTGCACCTGCTGGTGTGAGGGTGTGTATATGAATGTGTGAGTGTCCATGTGTGTGCATGTGTGTGATAAGTGTGTGTGTCCATGCGTCCGTGTTGTACGCATACAACTATAGGCACAATAAATGAAGCATCCGAAAGAGGACGCGCACGCTCTGTCTCGCTTGCTTCTTGTGCGCACTTGGCAATTTTGGCTGGCAAGAAAAGATATTGATGTGTGGGCTACTTAATGGTTGTGTTGAACAGGTGGCAGCATGCATTCGCTGCACACGTTCTCACCATACCAGCTGGTTGCACAGAAAGCCATGCGAGCTTCCAGCGTTCACGACCAAACAAAGCGCCACAAAGGAACACTTAAGAAAAGGGTGTGCGAGCGCTACCTGATGAGGTAGAGGGGTACGGAGCAGGGGGCCTAGGAAAGCCACCCCCTCTGCCGCTCACATCCTCCTCTGGTGCTGCGTTGCTGGTATGATTAGGGTTGAACAGGGTAGGCTTGGCACGCTTGTTGGATGGCATGGCCAGCATGAGGCCCTCCTCAGACTGAATGTGGGCACCGAAGCGGCCGCTCCCAAAGCCTCTGCTGTTGCCACCTGGCACACCCACACACAAACACACATATGTTGTGAGAGATGAAGTTAAGTGTGACGGTAACACCCCCGGAGCCACCGGCTTCTGGCTGAGGCCTTCCTCGGACGGAGTGGTGCTCTGTGGACTAGGGGCCACACTGCTGTGTTTGCCAGCTATGATGCAAGGAAGGAGGGAGGGCACTGCAGCAGCTGCCCCCGTGCATAGTTGCGTCTTGGAACATGTAGCGGGAGCGGTACGTGTCTGACAGTCAGAGACTTTGCCCCCCTTAAATACTCGGGGAACAAGCCCAAGACAAAGGGGGATGAGGATGATGTGATGCAAGCATAACTTGTGTGTATGTGTGTTTGGGTGTGTGTGCACATGATGGTAGTTATCAAGACGTAAATAAAGCAAGCTCGCAATGTAAAGACATACCGCTGGTGCCGAAGCTGTCACGCAGGGCAAGCAGGGAGGTTGGGCTGAGGTTGAGGCCTGTGGGAAGGGCATGCTGGAGAGGAGAGCCATTCCCTGTGCGTGTGGATGTGTGTAAGGATGTATGTATGTGTGTGTGCGTGCATGCATGTGTGTGCTTCTGTATGCAGTCACAGCTGAGCATGTGCAGGTGGAGCAGAGGGTAAGAAGGTTGGTAAGGATAAGTGGTTGGCATACCAAAAAGAGCGTGCACAGATGTACACCGACACACATTCACGTACGCGTACACACATACACACACAACCGCACCTGCACGTGCTTGGAAGTTGCGTTGCTGCTGCTCGTCTGCGTGAGGTTGTGCCTCATCGCCTGTGGCGGTGGGTACGTCATGAATAAGAGAGAAGTTGAGCATGGCTTAGTGCATGTCAAGACTTGAAGTAGCGTTGGGTTCCAAAAGTGGCATCACTGACGTACGCCAGAAGTCTCCTTTGGCTCCTGCACCTTCTGGAGGATTCTACGACTGCATCATCACTCATCGCTGGTATAACCAGCCACTGCATACGACTGCATCACCACTCATTGCTCATATAACCAGTCATTGCATACGATTGCATCATCACTCATCGCTCATATAACCAGTCACTGCATACGACTGCATCACCACTCATTGCTCGTATAGCCAGTCACTGCATACGACTGCATCATCACTCATTGCTCATAGAACCCGTAACATTGGCCCCTCCTCACCTACTTTCTCTCACGTACTTTTCCCTGTACGTTGGAGCTCATGATAACCACAAGCAGCCACACGCCCCACGATAACAAAGTCCCTATTGCCACTGCGGAGAAACCCACAAAATGCCGCACTTCTCTACCTTCGTAATGTTGATCCGCATTTTGAACTCCGTCCATACAGAGAAGAGGAACCACAAGAAGCCACGCACGCCCCTCATAATTCTACCCCTTGTACCTTGATCCACGTTCCGCCCCCGTGCCACCACAGAGATCTCCTCGTCCTCGTCATCCATAGCCATCAAACCGGCCAGGCCCATGCTGCGCTGCTGCTGCCTCTCTGCTCCTGAGAGGGGCTGCAGGGCCCGTGAGGCAGGTGTGCCTGTGCAGTGGGGTGTGTATTTGAGCCTGAGTGTGAATGTCAATGCCAGTCGCAGTCACAGTCGCACGGCTGCTGCCGTGCTGCTCCTGAGAGGGGACAAGCACGAGCAATTCATAAACATGTGTATGAGGGTGTGAGGGCGTAGCTTTTTGTATTCGTGCATTAGGCCCATGCCATCCATAGCCACTAAACCGGTCAGGCCCATGCTGCGCTGCTGCTGCCATTTTACTCGAAAGGCAGGCTGCATGGCGTACAACTCACACAAAAGCAGGGATGAGTCATACGGTCATTCGAGACGTTCAAGACGGTAAAATGTGCGTTAAATAAGCAAACGCGTATAATACGATTGTTTTTTAAAGCAATTTTGGGAGTGCCGATTTTTGACCCAAAATGGACCCGATTCACCCCAAAATCACCCAAAATGCTTCTAATTCTTTTCCAATAAACTATATGTTATTGATATATTATGTAATAGCACTGCAAGCTCACTGAAAGGCCGTTTTTTAGGCGAAGATTGCCTGTAAAGGCCAAAAATCGGCAATTTTTGCAACTGTTTAATTTGGGCTTTGTTCAATACGGTAGAATACGCGTTAAATACAATACGGCGTATTATTTGGATACGCCGTATGACACATCCCTGCACACAAGGAATGTGCGCACAACTGTGTTGCGCCGCACTCAGATGCACGGCAGGTTGAGTTTGTAGGGAAAAGAAAGGAGCCACAGCGTAGGCAGCAGAGGCAGGAGACGCAAGCACACACAAGTGCTGTGTAGGATGAGGGCCACATGTACAGGAGCTCAACTCGCAAGCCACGCCCTACCCCACCCACCCACGCAGAGCAGGAAGCCAGAGGCAAATTACGCAGGCACACGGGATTGTAAGCAAGTTCCCTATTCCCTGTGTATGATGACCGCCCAGTCTAGGAATTACATCAGCTTTAATCACTCTCACCTCCAAAGCCAGGCCCTGCCACATTCAGGCCACCTGCAGCGGCTTTTGCTGCGGCAGCAGACGATGCTGTTGCGGCTGCAGCTGCAGCCGCTGCTGCCTCCTCAGCCTCTGCTTCGACCTCAGGCAGCAGACCATACCGGCTGAAGTGCTCGACCTGTTTGTGTGTGTGTGTATGTGTGTCGAGTACAACAGCGTGAGCTTGTTTACGTGAACAAACGACGCCACTTTTTGCCTGTTCAAATAATAGACTCTGCATTTCCTTCGGGAAAGCAGGCGGTGGCAGCTGAGGAATAAGGCACACAGACATGAGGTATAACCAGGGTTGGCCAGAACCGTATATATACACCGTATATGACCGTATGTTTGGTGATTTCCCTGCCAAAAATACCGTATATACACCGTATATATATGGTTCTGGCCAACCTTAGGTATAACACGTAATTACATGCTTGCTACAAACCTAGAAGTTCTGCATTCGTAGCACTGTACGGTACCGTAACGGATGCGAGGTTAAAAAAGACCAATTAATCAACCCCAATGCGACCAATGCAAGGGGGGCAACACAAATAATAAACACAATGCGAGCCTATGCCAGGGCCTTCTGGCCCTCTGAACTGCACCTACAAGTATATGCACGCGCGTGTGCGAGCGTACTTGCGCATGTTTGTGTGTGTGCATGTATGTGTGTGTGCGTGCGCATATGTGTGTGCGTGCGTTGTGTGCTTGCGTGTGTGAACGGTTGTGTACGTACATGCGTGCATGTGTACTTGTGCGTGCATGTGTGTGTGTGCACATGTACGCGTGTATGCGTCTGTGTGTACGTACGTGTGTGTGTGCGTGCGTGTACGTGTGCGTGTGTGCGCGTGCGCATGCGTGTTTTTGTGCGTGCGCGTATGTGTGTATGTGTGTGTGCGTGCGCTTACGTGTGTGCGTTCGTTGTGTACGCGCGTGTGTGTGCATACGGTTGTGTACATATGTGTATGCACGTGTTGTGTACTTGTGCGTATGTGTGTATGTGTGTGTGCGCGCGTATGTGTGTGCGTGCGGGTTTGTGTGCGTGCATGCGCATGTGAAGGGATTGAAGACGCCCTTCCTCTTGGTGTCCTTCCTCCCCAAGAGAGGGCCAGCCTCCCAAGCTGTTTGTCCCCTTGGGGGGCCTTGAGGGGCGGCTTGGGAGGCCTTCCCGGCCTGTCCCAATTCATCCTTAAATTTAACTAACCCCAATGCGAGCTTTGCGAGGCCCTTGTAACTTGGTTATTTTATGTGCTCGCGACACACCGCAAGGGGGTGAAAAACGTTTACGGTACGCAGTAATATAAGTACCGTACGGCACATTGAACTGTGTGGCAAGCAACTTGACTTTTGCTACAAACCTACAAGGTTTTGCGTTTGTAGTACACTAGACTGCGTGGCAAGCAACTTGAAAACCACAGTAAGCTGAGTACCTTAATTTGGCTTGAGCTATGCACACATCGCAGTACTGCATTGCTCAGGCGCTACAAGCCTACCAGCCCCACTCCAATTGCAGATTCGTACAATGGCACAAACTCCTATGATTTGACCAACATTCTGGTCGTACCTCAAAGCGCCACACTCCACCATCAGGCTTGTAGGACACAAACTTGGCGCCCATGCGCACGCACATCTGGCGCAGGGACTTCTCCCACTTCACAAGTTGAGGGCCGTCACGAATCAGCGAGCCTGAGGTGCGGTCAGCCTGTGGGGCACAGACACAACATTCATATCATATTACATTTGAGTCATATGTAAAGAGATTGCAGTGAAAAAGGGAGGATTTAGCAGGCTAGGGTCTGCCCCGTTTTGATCAGCGTTGTTTGGTAGACTTGATTGGCGTTGCAGCCAACCCAATCAATAACGTCACTGCGCCTTTGCTCTTTGTTTTTGTTTCATGATGCACCAGTAGCGGTGGATGAGTTAGGTTCTGCTGACAGCATCATCCAGAACGCAGACCTGTACTTGCATCCTAGAGAGTAGGAAGATACTTTGCAGCATTACCAAGTACGCAAGGGGTAACATGAGCCGCGGGTAAGGCAGGAAGCTTGAAGCAGGGCAAGGCAAATCAATGGATACACGCACACATACGCATGCACATGCTAAGCAATAATTGAAGCAGCAACATTGCAAGCAGAGGCAAATCTACACTGTGTGTGTACAAACAGACGTATGTACACTGAATGTATACAAATAGGCGTATACAAACAGACGTATGTACACTGATGTGAACAAACAGACGTATACAAACAGACGTATGTACACTGAATGTATACAAACAGACGTATTTACACTGAATGTATACAATCAGACGTATTTACACTGAATGTAAACAAACAGACGTATGCAAACAGACGTACGAAGTACAAACCAGGATTGAACACAAGCAAAATGAATAATAAGGCAAGCTCACCTTGTACACTCCGTACAAAGTGATCTCCGCCTCACAGTTCAGGCCTTGGCCCAGAGGAGGCTTGTCGCAGTCCATGTAGCAAAAAACCTCGCCTGCAGGAACACACATACACACATAGACAAGTTAAATGAAATGAGGAACAAACGAAGCAAATTGAACAGAATTTGAAGTGTTGAGCTTGGGCGGCCCTCAAGGCATAACCCCTTACGTTGACATGGCCGGTGAGAAGATACAAGGCATGAAGGCAAGTGGTGAACAGAGACTGACCGTGCGTGTGTGCACGTATCTGTGTATGCGAACGTGTGCATATGTGTTTGTACGTGCATGTATGTGTGGGTTTATTTATGCCTTAACGTGTGTGTGTGTGTGTGCGTGTATGGGTGTGTGTGCATCACCTTGCTGTATGGTCACGATGCTGTCCAGCTGCAGGCCCACCACGTCCACAGGCCTTAGCCAGCGGATGGAACCCAGGCCAGCGCGGGTGATTGTTAAGTTGTGCACCTATGTTTGGGTGTAGACGATGTGTGTGTGTGTGTATGTGTGTTCACGCGTGCGTGCATATGCACGCAGGCGCACGTGTGGACGCTTACATGTGTGCCTGTATACCTGTGCAATTTTGTGCACGTACATTAATATGCGTGAGCAAGTCTGACCAGGAGGTGGCCTCAATGACTAGTGCCCATAGGGTGCCAACCAAAAACAAATCAAACACAGGTCCTCTGCTCTTACGCAACGGCAGTGATGGGCATACACACACTCATGTACACATTATCATGCACGGTCGCTCACGCAAGGACAGACTCACAAACACACACACACATACACATACACACATGCACAAACGCTTCCCACCTTATGCAGGCTCCTAGGGTCTAGCGCATGCATGGCAACCAGCTGTGTAGGGGAAGGCTCGTAGGTGTACCCTTCTGTGGCCAGCCGACCCAACCGTGGCAGAGCCTCCCTTGCCGCTGCAGCAGGGCCGTCTTCCTCAGGGGTGCCTTCGCGCGTGAGGGCTATATGAAGCAAGAGTGTGAGAACAGGTGTGCATGTCTACAAATGTGTGTGTGTGTGCGCGCGCAGGTGTGTATGCGTATGTGAGTTTGTGTATGTATGTATGTGTGTGTGAGTTTGTGTATGTGTATATGTATATGTGTGTGTGAGTGTGTGTGTGCGTGTGTGTGTGTGTGCGTGTGTGTGTGTGTGTGTGTGTGTGGAGAGAGAGAGAGAGAGAGAGAGAGAGAGAGAGAGAGAGACAGAGAGAGAGAAAGAGAGAGACACAGAGAGAGAGTGTGTGTGTGTGGCATGCAAGCTTTCTTTGTTGCTGCTGCTGCCACTGCAGGTCTGTCTTCACTTGTGCTTGTAAATGAGTGCTGCACCTGTGCACGTGTGTTGCTTGTCATCTCTTGCTAGGATTACTTGTGATGACTTGCAACAGGACCCTACCAATGAGATTAATACAGCCTTCCAACAGCACATACAGCCTTCACATATACACCATTTACACATGCGTGTTTAATTACAAATACATCTTGCACACCTGCGATAGCAGTTTGACTACTGCCCCCATTAGCCAGCGACAGCTCCCTAGTGTGCATCATCCTCCCTGTGTTATAAAGCAGGGAAATGTGTTTGAGATGTGGCTGTAGGCTACAAAAAACAAGGGCATGCCTGCTCCAAAAAAAGCAGGAACATTAATTTTGACACCAACCGCCCTTCCCTGTACACCATTACAAAGATCAATTACAAGAGGGCAAGAAGGCAAGAAGCGTGTGGAACAAAAACATTCTTTCACGCAGCACAATCTACCTGTACATGGCAAATCCTACAGCAATACACCTCAAATCAATCAAATAAGAGTAAGCCCTCCTTATCAACTGCCGATCTGTGTTAGACAGCATGGCCAGGGCAGCAGTTTAAAACAAGGGAGAGTCCAACATGTGCAGCAGCCAGTTTGTGTTAGACAGCATGGCCAGGGCAGCAGGTGTGGCAGCAGTTTGAAAGAAGGGAGGGTCCAAAATGAAGCAGCACAGCTCCATCCTCACCTGTGGTTGCAGCTGCAGGGCTGCGTGGAGATGTCAAACCGGCAGGGGTGGCATTGGTGGTGGCCCCGTTGGCGGTGACGGGCTGGAAAGAGAGGGAGGGCAGCTCTGGTGAGCGTGGGAGGGGGGTCATGGCGATCGGAGAGGAGGGGGGCACCCACAGATTGGCAGCTGCACATGTATCGGGGGAGATGGGTGAGGGTGAGAATGGTGTGTGGGAATCGTCATGGTGGTGGAAAGATTGCTTAAAGCGTACAGGGGTTTGGTTTCAGAGTGGGATTGAAGGGGGGGGGGGGGGATGGTTGACGGGACAGGACGGGGGGAGACACCACGTTACACATGGCGCAATTAAAAGCCTTCCTTAATTCCTTTCCCAATAACTTCGTGCTACACAAGCGTAGCTTGAGAAAGACAGGGCAGCAGCTGCAGGTGAGATGCTAGATCATTATCCTAAAATGCAGCTATTCTAGATGAAAGGGTGGTTTCGAAGGCATGCTAAAAGTATAGAAGAAGCTGAATAGCAAAGGAACCATTCCTTCCATTGTAAGCACAGGCAACTAGCACGGTAATGAGCACACACACATGCAAGGCCCCTTCTCACACCCATGCTTACACAAGTTCACAACACACACACACACTTTTCTACAACGCATATACACGCGCACACCTCCTGGGGTAGGCCCGACAGAAGCAGGCGGGCTGGCGGCAGCCTCTGTGCCAGGGGGGGGCTCTCGGATGAACAGTCGGTGTGGGTTGGGGCGGACAGGCAACGGAGCAGGAGGCTGCAGAGTGCCACGCATGCACGTGTGCATGTGTTTGATTGTGTGCATGTGTGAATGCGTGTGTGATTAAAGTCCAAATGTATGCATACGTATGTCTAATTGTGCAAATGGCGGAGCTTGCAGCCATTCAGAGCACTCCTTGCCATGAAGCTTAGAACAAAATCAAGCTGCACCCAACGTTGCTACACTCTCAATGCCACTCTCTGCACCTTAAATCAGCCAAGGCATCAAAACAGTCCTGTCCACCAGCTGCGGCAGAGCCACTTTAAGATTCTTGAAAAGGTTCATTGTACGTGCACCTTTTGATATACACACACGTCTATTTACATGCACAAATCCTGACTGGGGGTGTCATGTAGGAGCTGAACCACTTATCTCCGCTTTTGAGATTGAACCTACTAATTTCCAACACGCCTGGTAGTCCTAACTGAAACACTCTTCATCCAAACACGCATATACACTCTCTACCTGGGGTTGTGTGCCAGCCATGCCATTTGCTCCTGCCTGCGTGAGAGGGGGAGCTGCGCGCGTCTGGTTGCCAAACATTGAGGAGCCTAGGGGGGAGATGTGAGGGCTCCGCACCTGTGTGCAAGAGAGTGGTGTGCACGAGTGTTTGTGTGTGAATGTGTGTGTACGTGTGTATGTATCTGTGTGTGAGAGGGAAAAGACAGGTTAAGAGCTTGAGAGGGGAAACAGAGATACATAGTTATGTCACAGACAGCGATACGAGTAGGATGAGAAAGAGATACGAGCCCACGTACCCACTATACCTTCAGTCTAAGTCATGCCTGTCAGGCCTGGCAGCAGAAAGCTAGGCACTGAGCAGAGACCGCGACAGACCGGAAATCTGAATTCTTACAAGCTCAGGAGCAGAGAGCAAGTAGCAAGTGTACACACACACACACACACATGAAGGACTAGCTTCTATTGGAGCTGGTATTTTAAGTGTCACCTGTACCCCAAGTTTTGAGCCTGCAGTGCCCCTCAGGCTCAGCAGTGGAGAGGCGTGAGAAGTGCCCGCGCTTTGGATGGTGCGCGCAGGGCGCGCGCTGATGCCCACCTTAGGCTCAGGCACTGCAGGCAGGGCGGGGAAGGACCTGCAAAGACGAACAGCAAAATGAGCATAGATGCAGTTGCGATTCAATTTTGGGCCAAATACTGCAGGCGGAGAAGCTTGTACGGTAATAAGTACAAAGCTGTAGCATGTGAGCTTGAATGTCAGTGACATTTTCACCACAGTTGTTTTGGACTCGTTTGCAGCGGCAAGAAAAGGACAGATTGGGATGAGGAATGCACGAATTGCATTTGATCACGTACTAATTTGGTTTGTCATGACTTTGTGACTGGCCAGTGATCAACACTGCACCCTTTGGCCTTTTGACCCACACATACACAGGACACTAAATACACGTGCACAACAAGCCGGTCCTACATTTTGATTGTGAGGAATTTTACACGACGTCATTACACATACACACCTACAACAGGTGTGACTCATAACAAAGGGTGGGTCATGACCTCGCCGAGACTTGCCGAGTGCGAGGCTTGCTGAGCCTCTTTCCCGGTGTGGAAGACACTCGTCAGCCAGCGAGGGTGTCCACTTTTTAAGGGGAATTAGCCCCATGTCCCCAGAAATATTCAAAATTCTCCAAGATTCTATTAGAGTTTCAATGAAGGCAAAGATATATCAGACTAATGAAGAGGATTTTGAGTGTATGGAATAAATGGGGAAGGGGCTGTCATCTATAGCACTCAGTCCTACAATGGAGAGTCCCCAACATCTTGATGACGTCTTCCAGCACGTCAAGGGCTGCAAAGAGAAGGGTAAAAGCTGGTGGTGGCAGTGTGTGCACATGGTGCTTGTGTCTTTGATGGGGGCCTTTGAAGTCATCTGCCAGTTACATTGCAAGTGCTGCGACACAATCCTCAGCCCCTCAAACCCCTCCAGTGCCTGCAAGACACACTTTGAAAGCAGGAACTGGAGCGGGTACAGGGAGGGTGTGAGAAATGGGCTCATTCCTGTGGAGGAGCAGCCAGCAGCAGCAGAAGCAGGCCCTAGCAGCAGCACCATGCAGCCCAGCAGCAGCAACAAAAGGCAAACCCTGGGCCTCAGTCAGCAGCGGTTGGACAACTTGAAGGCAGGCAATCAAGGAGAAGTCCATTGGGCACTTGGGCCTTTTATCTTCAACAACAGCGTGCCACTCCACATCATCGAGGATAGAAGATAAGCAGCAGCAGAAGCGTAGTTAATGGGCCAGTAATAGGCAGTGTGCAGCTGTGGAGGGGGGGAGGGGCAACCAAATTATTCGTTAACTGAATTTTCCTGGCTGACACGACCATATTTTAAACAAAGTCTCTTCATTAATAGCATTTATTTGTTATATTATAACACCAGAAACATTTGAAAGGGGTGTGCAACACTTTTGGGGGGGGTGTAACCGCTAACCGGATTTTCCTGGCTGGCTCACACGCCCATATTTTCCACCTGATTTTTATATATAAGCTAACAACAGAAAATGTTTCGGCTCAATCCGTGCAGATTTTAAAAAGTGATTTTCTAACCGTAATTCCCAGCTAGGGCCTCCCCAGCAAGTGCCGAGCCTCGTTGAGGCTCGCCGAGCCTTGCTTGCAAAGTCAGACACCCTATTTACCCACCCTTACTCATAACTAGAATTGGCCAGAACCGTATATCACCTTTTCAAATACCGTATATACCGTATGTATATAGGTATATACCGTATAAAACCGTATTCCGTATATACGGAGAAATCGGTACCCTTCAGAATTAAATCATAATGGGCTTATTTTGCAGCTCTGCTGAAGGGCTGCACACCTGTAACCAATTTAGTTGTGCCAAAGAACTAGGCCTGTCCAAAGCCAAAAAGACCCCAAAATGACCATTTCCAACGCAAAAAGAATCCCGACTACTCTAACCACCAATAAAACATTGTGATTGATTCAAAAACGTGCATTAAAAGAAAGTGGGAAGCAAAGGGAGTGCTTAATTAAAGGAGTAGCCAGGAGGGTGTAGGAAGCAAGTCTTTTGGACAACACGTGTCAAATCAATTAAAATCTATATATTCGGAATCCTGGCGTCGAGAGCTATCGATTGGTATATATATGAGTCGAATCCGGGAGGGGGGGGGGGTGGGGTGGTCCCCCGATGTGGTTAATAACTTTTTGGGGGGGGGTCTCTGTTTTTTTCCTGGGCCACTCCTACGAAATTTTTAAACATATCATCGGAATCCTTGGCTCAAGCCCAGTCGATTGGCACCCATTTTGAGTAAATTGGGTAAAAGAGGGGGTCTTCGGACATTTCCAAAAGTCAGAGGCACACGCACTCGGTGCAGGCCATGGGGTGAGTCAAGCCAATGAAGCAGCAAATAACCCCAAACTTACAGGATTGTGCCAGCATGAGATAGTCAGTGGAATCCTGAAGAAATAGAAGCAATGTGGGACTGCAAGCCAGTTATGGGTGCCTGGTAGGTCACGTGTGCGTGGGCGTCCGTATCTCAGTTTTTGTCCCATAGCTCTGCGGCAATATATCCCATAACTCTGCGGCGTATATACGGCGTATATACGGCATATAATACCTATCGATTTCTGATACGGAAAATACGGTACGTAGATACGCTTCCCCCCCTCTGTATTATACGGCGTATATACCGTACCGTATAATACCTATAATTATACTTATACGGTTCTGGCCAACCCAACTCATAACAAACCCACCCGTAAGGAGCACTCGCAACGCTGGGCGCTTGCATTTGCTGCTGGCCCCCTCCCAATTGGAGCCCTGCTTGCTGGCCACCCAACATGCCGGCACCGCTGCCGCCAAACAAGCCGCCTGTGCACACAAACATACACAAACATACACATGTTATTAAAACATTAATGGGGGTCTTAAACGCTTCTCGCAATGTGCCAGCACGTCTTGATTGAAGACACTCAACAAGCGTACCTTGTACAGAAACCTCCGTCAATTCAACGAATGAATCAGCATGCAGTCAGCAACAGCTCCTAACTAGCGCTCACACCAATACATTCATTACCTGTGTTGGGTGCAGGTGTTGTGCCACCCCCAAACAGTGAAGGGCTGTTGGCCCCAAAAATGGAGGGGCTGGTAGTACCGAACAGGGAGGGGCTGCTTGAGCCAAAGGCAGGTGCGGAGGAGGCCGGGGGGGCGCTAGCACCAAAGCCTCCAAATCCGCCAAAGCCACCGCCTGCATGGATTTGCGTGTGGGAACAGTTGACAAGGAAAGGCAAGGTAGATGAGAAGAGGCACAAAGGGAGTTCACGCATGAAAGCCATCAAATGCGCCAAGGCCACTGCCTGCAACGAATATACTGTGAGAGGGATTGACAGTGTAGGAAATTAATTAGCAAAAGGAAATGAAAGGCAACGAGCAGTTGTCAGCCCACAATTGACTGGTTGAATTCGGGGGAGCAGCTTTGTGCTGTAGCACGTATCAAGCAGGGATTACATGAGCGAGGACGCTGAGCGTTTGGCATCTTACAGGCACACAGATCGATGGCACCGACTGAGCTTTCAATGCAGGTGTACTTGCACGAAACGCAGTGGTGTAGGCAGCCAGACTCACGGGCAGGTAGACGTAGGCAGGCAGACGTAACAGTTAAGGCAGACCGGGAACAATGTAGCAAGCACAAAGTGGTCAGCATATCAGCATGCGCACCTCCAAATGCTGGTGCGCTTGATGCGCCAAACGCAGGCGGGGGTGCGGATGATCCAAACAGGGATCCCCCAGTGGATGCACCAAAGGGAGCTGAGGTGCCCGCTGGTTTTGGTGCAAACGCATTGCCAAAGCCACCTGCATTCGATAAGATAATTGGGTGTGAGTATGTGTGTGCGTTGTGTGCGTTTGTGTGTGTGCGTGTGCATGTGTGTGTGTGTGCGTGTGTATGTGTGTGTGTCCATGATTCACAGCACACGTGTCCGCGTGTAAATACGTCAGCATGATCTGCATGGGCATCAAGCTGGTGTTCGACCACGTGGGTCAGGCGGCATAGTGGTGATGGAGGACATAGACGCCATGACCGGGCTCGTCAAGAGGAAGAGCGGTCGAGACGACGTCAACGTACCACCTAATTAGGTACAAGCTGCAATTTGTGTAAAAGCGCATGCTTCCACAATGCACATGCGCTATGATACCCTGTGCTACGGCTTAAGGGCAATGCCAGGCAGCTGTGGAAAGCCACACGGACAATGCCTTAGTTGTTGTGCTTGTGATCTTTGTGATGTGCTTGTGTTTGCCTGTGTGGATGTACGTGTGTGTTTGTGAGTGGTGCTTGTCGTTACATGTGTGCATTTGCCTCTGTGAATGCAGGTGTGCCGTAACTTACCAAAGGAGGAGCCGGAGGCACCAAAGGCAGGAGGAGGGGTGGAAGCGGCACCGAAAGGGTTTGATGCTCCTATGAGTCAAGTGTGCGTGTGTTTGTGCGTGTGAGCGAGTCAGTACATGCATGTGAGCAAGTGAGGGTTCGCGCACGTGTCGTTTTGGTCATGTTTGCGTGCACAAGTAAACTTTGCTATGGATGCGTCTTTGTGTATAAAGTGGCAGCTACCTTTGCATTTACCTGTGTGTGACAAGAGCAACACCGGGTTATATTGGGGGAATGCCCCAATAGCAAAACCAGCGTACACGCAAAAGCAAACCTCTTACAAGGAGATGCAAGCCAAAGAGGGAGACGAACGCCCCAAAGGCTGAGGCAAAGAGCACAATTGCAAGCATGCACACACACATACACACAATCTACCACACACACACACAATCAACCATTACGCACACCTCACACACAACGCCACACCTGTGGAAGCTCCAAACAGGCCGCCACTTGCAGGTGGGGGGGAGCCGAAGAGGGAGGGAGACGCCCCAAAGGCAGGGGCAGAGGAGGAGGCAGGCGACTGTGCTCCAAAGGCAGGGGTTGAGGAGGCAAAGGAAAAGGGGGCAGGGGAGGAGGTGGGGGGCTGCAGGCGCACAGTAGGACAAAGCAGCTACCATGGAGTTGAAGTGAAAGCAAGGCATGTGGATTGGGGGGATAATCTAGGCATACACTTGTGCAGCCTAGCTCTGTCACTCTGCTTTGATGCATGGTAAGCTTCCTCCGCAATACGCACCTGTTGACCAAACGCGGGGGGCGCGGCTGAGCCAAACAGGCCTCCCCCCGTAGAAGCACCAAACGGAGAGGAGGCACCTGATCATGGGATACCAGGCAAGGATATGTTCACAGGTGCGTGTGTGTACATTTGTATGTTGGGATTCATGCAAACAAAATTACAATGAGGCAGTCACGTCTGGGTCTGCTGCACAGTTGTGCAGAACGCGAACAGAGAGTAATTACAAACGCGGGTAGCCTAATGCTATTGCAAGAAACTGCGGCAATAGAAATTGAAGACTTTGAGATGTATGTATGCTCACGCACGCGCAACTGCACGTCAAAATACACACCACACACACACACACACATGTGCACGCACCAGGGGTTCCAAATGCTGGGGCTCCCGAACCGAATGCAGGAGCAGGGGAGGGCGCCCCAAAGGCTCCACCCCCCCCAAAAGCAGGGGTCGAGGAGGGAGCACCAAAGGCAGGGGCAGATGAGGGGGCACTGCCAAAGAGTGAGGTGCCTCCGCCAAACGGAGAAGAGGCAGGGGGGGCAGATGCACCTGTGTGCGTAAGTTTGTGGATGTGAGTTTGTGTCTCTATACATGCCTGTGTGTGTGTGTGTGTGTGCGTGAGTGTTCACAACCCTGCATGTACCTCGCTGTCAAGGCAAGAAAGGGCAGGGGCACCAATAAGTGAGGTGACTCAGCTATGAGGCGATCTGCGGGAGCGTATGTTTTGTGGGCCTGCTAAGTAAGTAAGTTGCAAAATAATAGTTCTTACAAACACACAGTAGGCTAGCTCAATGAAATGTAGGCGACGATCAATGCGATATCAGTGTTACAAGCTTGAGGAATGAGGTAGAAGTGCATTTTGGTACTCACCCCCATTCCTGACCACACGAGCAAGCACACCCATATATACACACGCATGCGGGCATATACATGCACACACAAACACTTACCAAATGCAGGGGCTGAAGTGGAAATGCCTCCAAATGGGGAGGAAGCAGGGGGAGAAGTGCCAAAGAGAGAGGAGCCGCCAAAGGGAGAGGCTGCAGATAAGAGTATGTGTGCACGCGTGCGTGTGAATGTTTGAGGGTGCGTCAGCGTGTGTTACATGCAACAAGTAAGTTTGTGCTCATTGCTTGACGTAACTGAGTCAGCAACATATGATTGGCACAGACTGCAGCTTAATCAACAGGGGAGTGGTTCCGTGACAGAAGGGCATGGGCAGTTTGCCTGAGCACACAAGAATCGACGCAACGAGCACACCACTTAAAACATAGACACGTGCACGCACACACACATCTATATACACACATACACACGTTAATCAAGGGGCACTGACATGGGATAGCAAGGGCGAACGGGTTTTGCAGCAGGCTAGCCAAAAACCACTTAGGCACAGACACGTGCGCACACACATTTATATGCACACATACACACGTCAATCAAGGGGCACTAACCTGGGGCAGCAGGGGCAAACGGGTTGGAGGGTGCAGCAGGCTGGCCAAAAGGTTGGGGTGTGGGCGGGGGTGCAGCTGCTGCACTCTTCACGTTGGCCTGGTAGTCCTCAAACCTGTGTGTAAACAAACGTGGTTTTGTATTTATCAAGGTACGTGCTTCTTGAGTCTGTATATTGGTGTGTTGGTGTGCTGTTGGAGGGAGTGCACGTGAGCTTGTTTGTGTTGTGAGGGATTTGAGAGTGTGTGCTCCCAGCATATCACAAGAAGAGAGGGTGAAGACACCAAAGAGCGGCAAACTTAAGCACAGGAGGAGCGGTAATAACTTTTGACCAGCCAACCTCCAAACCTCTAGAACTAGAATGGAGAAGGGTTGTGCAAAAGGGACTGCAGTCGTTGCCAAACAAACAGGGACAGGTCACAGGGGGTTTCTGTCGCCCACCCCCAGCACGGACAAGCCATCACATGGCTCATGAAATACAGAGACAAGCCCTCCCACCGACTCAAGATTACAGTGGACAACATGCTCATGCACTGCAATTGGCGCGAGGGGGGACGCTCTTGCACTCCAACTAGCCTAATTACGCTGTCGAGTACGAACGACAGGGACGCAGAAAGTGCAGTTTGCCTCAAAGCCAGCCCAATGTCTGCTGCCCCCAAAATCTACCTTGCCATTCCAACAGCTTGCTGACAAACACCATAATCACTTCCTAACAATGCCTGACACAGTCTACAAAAAGGATTCACTTCTCGCCCAAGGCTTACCTCAGCTCCTCCACCGACTTGCTGATGTACTGTGGCATGGCTGTGATGCTCATAAAGTTGCCCATAACGGGTGCAGTCGTCCCTGAGCCTGAGGTGTCTTTGTCCACCTAAGTATTAGGAATGATCACAAGGGTAAAGGTGAGGGTACACAGTGGTGCACTTGCTTTCGACCTACGGTGTCTTTGTTCACTGAGAAAAAAGAGTGGTCACAAAAAGAGAGGTGAGGGCACGCCCAGTGGTGCGTGTGCTTTTGAGCTTGAGGTGTTGATAACAGGCGTGTAGCACGCACACCCATAATTATACACACGGGAAAGCAATGGCATGGAAGGACATGTCCCTGATCACAAGCACGCCCCTTCAATGGATAACTACTTCCTCCTCACTACAGCATGCATGTGAGTGTTGCACAGCGCAAGACCAGTGCTGCAGCAGAGCTGCATATTGCACCCACATGCCAGCTAAATGCAGCTACGTGCATGCCAAAAGCAAAAACCGGCCATGACCCACTAACCTAAGTGCATGCTGTGCATACGCTAGAGTGTAATAGGAGACCGCCACCTTAGATAGCATCACTGTCTGGGTATGCACTGATGCTAATAAAAATTGAATTCCGCCAGGACTGCGACAGGGGTTGAAGGCTCATCCAATTAATCATCCAACCTCAACAAAGCCACTGGCCGTCCAACTCACCGTTTTAGAGAATGGTGCAATGCGAGAGCCTTGGGCAGTAGTGGAAGCAGGGGAGGCGCCAAAGGGGGCGGCAGCAGGGGCACCAAAGAGGCCCCCCCCTGTTGCAGGGGGAGGGGTGCCAAAGGGAGAGGAGGCTGCGCACAGGCGATGAGTAATGAAAGTGGTGAGAGCAAGAGCTTTTGCAGAGAGAGAGAGAGAGAGAGAGAG
>Ga0307942_1001394_pt1 | contig 19259 bp, 21 predicted proteins | sample OrgLakmetagen175_FD_201846 | JGI IMG/M metagenome (GOLD analysis project Ga0307942, IMG submission 201846) | Saline water microbial communities from Organic Lake, Antarctica - #175 | ecosystem: Environmental > Aquatic > Non-marine Saline and Alkaline > Saline | place: Antarctica: Organic Lake... | reverse complement strand
CCGAGGGCGGACCCCAGAAAGTTGAAAACCACTGCTCGGCGGCAGCAGGTGAGGGAGGACCACGAGGGCCCGTGCGTGACCCGCAGAGCCCGCTGGCGCAGACACCCCTCGCGAGGGCCACGTGAAAAGGAGACGGCGAGGCTGGTCTCCTGATAACCATGCATAACCAACACAGGTCGCCAGACCCGACAAAAATTGAGAGAGCCACTGCAACGAGTACAGTGACTCTATTTTTATTTTTTTTTAAATGAGGTCCTTGGGATAGATAAGAAGGTCCATAGGGAGCTCAGCCAAATATACGGACCTCCATAGCCTCCTTTCCCACGGAGGCCTTTAAGTAGGAAGGAGGTTTTGCCCTCCGTATGAGGGGGGAACTCCAGTAGGGCACGCTCAATCTGGCTTCTTCGAACTTACATATTTCCTGCTGGCATGTATGTGAGTTAGACATGGGCTACTCCCTTCTTATGACAAGGCAGAGAGATGGATAACCCCATACAGGAATGGCTTTTGAGTCTTCATACAGAAATGGCTTTTGGGTTTTGACTGAGCTGAAAAGAATTATTGGAAAGGATTCTTGGAGTCAAGACACCACTCCGCCATGTGCCTGTTATTGTGGAAGTGCGGTTGAACGTCGGCACGAGGCCACCCATAAGATAGGTGTGCAAGTCCGTGCTTTTACAATGCGCGCAATAATGCAAAGCTTTAAAACTCAAGCCACTAGCAGTCGCACGTTTTGACTGATAATGGCTTTATCTGTAAAACTCAAGCCACACACACTGTGGCTCTCCTGAATTTCTGCTGATTCAAATGACAATGGTTTAATCCCCTAGGTGCAAGCTGAGTGCAGAACTTGCAAAATGAAGGCAAAACCAGCCGAAACAGACACCATTCCTGGGGGTCGAAAACGTGGGGTAATAAAATGCGTGCGACTCGTCCACGTATGTCCCATCCTGAACATCAAATTCCAGTTCCCGCGTTTTCAAATTCATCATCCGCCATAAAACTTGGCTACTCGCATTACGCACTCCACGCACAGCACGTCGCAGGTTGAGGTGCTTTATGCCGGGGCGTCAACGACCTCAGGGACAGGCATTTGGAGTTATGGCCACCTTTTTCTGATGGTCACGAAAGTGAGTGCTACAGCAAATTATACTTTTCACCAGTGGTGCGCACTGCAAGGTGGCAGGCTCTACAAAACATGATAAGGTTTTAGAACACAGTTACGCAGCCTAGCAGTTGCACGTTTTATGATGGCTTTATCTGTAAACTCTGTTAGAATACAGTTACACCAGAGGTTTAAAAAAATTCAAGACATCTTGTTATACAGACTGAAAGTATGATGTTAAGTACAAATGATCTTCTCCGGCTAGGAGTAAGCTAAGTTGTGCATGTGTTGAACAGAAAACAGCGTGCCCTCCTTACGTTTCTGTGTAACACCATAACCTTAAATAAGGGGGGGGCCCAGAGCCTATCATACACTAGAATTTAAAGTACAAGCTCTTTGGTACAACAGAACAGATAAGTGTACAGGGCCACGCAAAACGTCCTCCTATGGCTTTTCAGCTCCCTCCCTACAACAGCGCCAACAGTGGCATCAACTCTCTAATTTAAACTCCCTGTTGTATACATGTGTGTGTGCGCGCGTTGTGGTGTACGGGTCTACAATACAGTCAATCAGGTACCCGCCACTTGTTTCACCTACTATGCACCTCCACCCATGTGCTCGTTTTCTAGATGGCTATCTCCCCTGCTTATTTTTGACCCACAGGCGTCCTGATTAACGGCACCAGAAGCAGCAGCAGTAGTGGCAGCAGCAGCAGCAGCGAAGGGAGAGGTTGCAGGGGTGGCAGGTGCTGTGGCGGGGACTCCGGATTGATGGCAGTTATGGAGAGGGGGCAAAGGTGGCAGGGGGGCTCCGGATGCGGCCGCAGATCCAGGAAGTAGCTGCGGTGGCTGGTAGTGCTGTTGCTGCTCCTGGCCCTGCCCCTTCCCCTGATGCGAAAGCAGCCCCCCTGATGCAGAGCGCGATGCCACTGACGCAGCAGTGGCTTGCACAACAGCTGTGAGGACATCACTGCCTGCAAGCGCACCACTATGGCTACACCCGTGGCTCCGACTGCGGCTGTGGTAGCCGGCGAGCGCTGAAGTTGACGCTGATGCTGACGCTGAGGCGGCCGACATTGAAGCAGCTGACGCTGAAGCAATGGTGTTGGCATCATCGCCACACCTAGGATCTGCTAAAGTTGACGCTGATGCTGACGCTGAGGCGGCCGACATTGAAGCAGCTGACGCTGAAGCAGTGGTGTTGGCATCATTGCCACACTCAGGATCTACAGCTGTACCAAGCAAGGGCACTTCTGGCCATTCTAACTTCTGCTGTTGCTGCTGTTGCTGCTGCTGCTGCTGTTCCTGCTGCTGCTGCTGCTGGTGTACATCCGGGGCCTGCTCAGCATTGCAAGCAAACAGCTGATGGGTGGCCAATGTGGGCATGGAGCTCCGTCGGGCCATGCTGCCGCCCCCAAATGGTGCCATGGGGAATGCAGGGAAGGGTACATCGAGGGGAGGAGTATGGCTTCTGTTGCCTTGCGCAGCCATTGCGATGGGCCCCAGCCGGGCTGACACAGGAAACGGCAGGGGTGGTAGGGGCTCAGTTTGCAAGCCATGGGTGAGGCTGTGCTGCTGCTCGGATAGAGGAAGGGATACTTCGGGAGGAATGGAAGATGTGGCAAAGGGAGAGAAGAGGGGAGGGGGATTTGAGTTTGTGGAAGAGGGAGCTGCTGGGAGAAGGAGCGGGCGCTGGGAGGTCGGCTGTTGCTGCTTTTGCTCTTGCTGTTGCTGCTGTTGTTGTTGCTGCTCTTGCTGTTGCTGCTGTTGTTGTTCCTGCCGATCCTGGCCTTGGTTGTAACAATACGGCTGTTGCTGCTCTTGCTGTTGCTGCTGTTGTTGTTGCTGCTGTTGTTCCTGCCGATCCTGGCCTTGGCTGTAACAATACGGCTGTTGCTGCTCTTGCTGTTGCTGCTCTTGCTGTTGCTGCTCTTGCTGTTGCTGCTGTTGTTGTTGCTGCTGTTGTTCCTGCCGATCCTGGCCTTGGCTGTAACAATACGGGTGGTGGTGGTGGTGGTGGTGGTGGTGTTGCTGCTTGTGCTGCTGGTCTTGGTGCTGGAGCCGTTCTTCTTCTGTTGCGTCCAGTGCTCTGTCGTGAAAGCCACTGCCTTCCTGGACGCTGCTCCTGTGTCTGCTCGGATGAGGGACGGACCCTGAAGGTGGAGGACTGCCAGGGATTTTAATATCCTGTTGGTGTTGTTGTAGTTGTTGTTGTGGTTGTTGTTGCTGGTGCTGGTGCTGGTGCTGGTGCTGGTGGTGGTGGTGGTGCTGCTGGTGGTGCTGGTGCTGCTGCTGCTGGCTGGCATTAAGCTGCAACCGAGCTTCTAGCATCTCAATACGTGCCTCGTAGGATCCACACTTTGCCTGCAACGCCTCAATTTCACGACGCAGGAGAGTGCAGTAGTCTGTGCGCAGGGAAGTTGCTTGCTGGACTGCTGCTTCAAGCTTTGCCGTCAGCTCCTGTGCGCAGAGGGTCAGGGCAGATCAAAATTATGAGGTGTTGCGTGATAACGTGCATTAAGCTTATTGCAGAAGTTCCTGGAATCAAGCATCAGGGTTGACGAAGCTGAGCTGTGATTTAAGCCAGAGGATCTCTGGAAACACCCTTTGCCCCAATCCCACCTTCTGATCAATGAGGGGGCCGGTCAATCCGGCAGCAGCCTCTTTTGGTTGCTTCTCAGCAGTGGTGCCCTCCACCTGGATTGCCCCTGCCTCAGCAGCTTCCTCCTCCCTTCCCTCTGCTTCATGATCCATCCTGGGTGAACGCTCTCTCTCTTGCTCCTGCGACCCTGATGTCCTTACTGGCAAATCCGCTGCTGCTGCTGCTGCTGTCGCCTGCCCTGCTCCTCTTATATCTGTTTGAGAAAAACCAATTGACGGGCGCCAAATGCTTACCCCCCCCGCAAGTCCGCTCTGAAGTGGTTGCTGAGGAGGCAACTGCTGATGCACGGCAGCTGCTTGAGCCTGTTGGCTGGCCATAAGCTCACGGGCACATGCAGCTGCAATGTGACTGGCCAATTCCATGCGCAGCTTGGCATTCTCCATCTCCAGGGCAGGCACAGAGAGTGGGGAGCTTTGCGTGTCTGCTTGCTGCTGCTGCTGCTGTTGCTGTTCTAGGCCGGCCTCTGTCCCAGCGGGCTCGCCTCCCCCACACAGTAATGCCACCGCAATCAGAGAAGCATCGATAGCTGTATGGGGGGCATAGGCATTGGTGGCGGAGGGCGGAGGGCACAGCTGAGCACGAGCCAATTCATCGAGGGTGATGCTGAGCAAGTTTGGGGGTGTGGGGGGAACTGCAAGTTGGGATGTAGGGGGGGGTGGGAGCACTTAGATGAGAGTGGGCATGCACAGGAACTGGCGATGCATGATTGTTTTAAGGAGTCTTTAGGGAAATGGATATGGGTTTAAAATATGAATAATTAAAAAATGTTGCTTGTTAAGGAGGTAGGTATTGAGGGAGGGACTTGTAAAGGACAACAAATTACAGAGCTGGGGAGGAGCAATGCATTGCTCATACATCATACAGCTTAGCAGGACAGGACGAAGGCCTGATGTATATACATTATATATGCATTATACACAGTGCTGTGCCACTACGGTGTACAGTACGGTGTACGATTATACGGTACGGTACGGAAATACGGCGTACAGCCGTATTTATACGGTTTTAGATTGTATATACGGTTACGGTACGGCGTACGGTACGGTCCAAACTTTGAAAGCCTCAGTCAAAAAATTTGAATTGAGCTTTGTTTCAGCTCTGCAAATGGCTAAGTAAGCCCACACCGTTTCAAAAGCTCTAAAAAGGACAAAAAAGGTCCATAATAGGCATCAAAATTTAAAACTGTCTCCTTTCCCCCGGCTGCTGCTATGCTGTACACTGCGCTGCTATTCTGTTCTGTGCGGGAGCGTCTCAGTCATCAAACCCAATCATAGCCTCTCTCTCCTCGTGAGCTTCTGCTGCAAGCTGTGCATTTCCTGCTGCAAGCTGTGGGGTCGACCGGGCACGCGTCTCAAAACGGGTGGCCATGCAAGCTTGTACGGTCAACCGGGTTCCCGTACCGTACCGGAACCGTACCGTATTTTCATTTTGACCGTATTATACGGTTTCGATCCGTACCGTACCGTAATAGTACCGTATATACGGTCTGAAAATGGAGATGCGGCGTATAAGCACAGCACTGATTATACAGTCTAGACATTATACAATAGACAGGATCAAGGCCTGATATATATACATTATACAGTCTAGCAGGACAGGATGAAGGCCTGATATATATACATTATATATGCATTATACAGTCTAGACATTATACATTAGACAGGATGAAGGCCTGATATATACATTATATATGCATTATACAGTCTAGCAGGACAGGATGAAGGCCTGATATATATATAGGGGCACTCTGTACCAGAAAGGGAAGCGTGAGGAAGGTCGGACATCAGGCCTGACCGGTCAAGGATGCCAGCTGGAATGTAACGCTCAACCTGCAGATTGGCATACAGCAAGAGGTGGATTCATAGCTGACGGAACTTGACAGCCATTACCTGAAAGAGCCAGCAGTTCAATGGCTGTGTGTGTATGTGTGTGTGTCTGTGTGTGTGTGTAATTGTGTGTGTGTGTGCGTGTGCGTGTGTGTGTGTTTGTGTGTGTGTGTGTGTGCGTGTGTGTGTGTGTGTGTGTGTGTGTGTGTGTGTGTGTGTGTGTGTGTGTGTGTGTGTGTGTGTGTGTGTGTGTGTGTAATTAACGCGATGAGCGCTTGTTGTCTGCCGTATACGCAGTGCTGAGGAGCAAAAAGAAACAAAAGAATAAAGCAGCACACAAGCAGTGATACAAAAGTATGGCACTGTCATTTGATCAAGGACCCTACTTGACTACCCCTACCAGTGGTCCCTTCCTTCCAGGGATGTCTGTTATGGTTGTGAACATCATCTCATTGCATCAATTGCATCATCTTCCCTCAAACACCATGCTGTGGCTGCGTCACATTGCAATCAGCAAAGCTTTGAATCATGAACTCAACACAGTGCAGTCAGCAAAGCTTTGTATCATGAACTCATTAAATAGGACACGTGCAAAGCCAGCTTGGTCGCTAATAGCTTTGAATCATGAACTCAACACAGTGCAGTCAGCAAAGCTTTATATCATGAATTCAACAAATAGGACATGTGCAAAGCCAGCTTGGTCGCTAATAGCTTTGAATCATGAACTCAACACAGTGCAGTCAGCAAAGCTTTATATCATGAACTCAACACCCACATGGACACCAGGCTTGTCCCCCTCCTCCTAAACACATCCCCACCTGCTGGACAAAAGCTCGACGCTTGGTGCGCTCCTTGCTCCTCAGGTGTGCAAGGTGGTCTGACAACCGGGCGGTCTGTGCTGAGAACACCTGTGTAGCGCTCGTGCAGTAATGATGCACATTGGGACAAAGGGATGTGGATGCCGATCAGCATTGCTGCAACAAATTTTAAGGATCTTTAGACTCGGGGAACTTGATCCTCAGGTGTCCCCACCTTCAAATTGCAAAAGAATTTGCACAATTCTTTGACTCAATTCAACGGTCCACCGTTCGATTTGGTCAGTAACTTGACATCCCTGAATACACAGCCCCTGAGTCAACCTGGATAGCTGGCCACACTTCGTTGCCTCTTAACTGGCTCTAAAAAAATTCTGATGTGCACACCTCGTGCCAAGCACGCCGTCGTGCACACTCAGCCAGCGTCCCACGGTAGGCTGCAGGCAAGCGCCCAACCTACGACATCAACCAGGATTAGTGATAGGACATGATTAGGGTTGGCCAAAACCGTACATGGAATTTCCATAAACTGTATATACGCCGGATTTCTATGTATGCCGTTTATCGAATGCCGTATATCATATAAACCGTATATGTCACATGATGTACCAGCCCTAATGTGCAAAATAAAGAGCCTGCCAGTGCAAAAGAGGAGGAACACGTCTTGCGTGGCAGCCCTGCCTATTTGATTCGCCAGTCAGCGGTTTCAGCTTGTAAGTGCCAGACACCAAATCAAAGCAAATAGCGAATAACAATCAGCATAACAATAAGGCGGCCGATGATCGTGTGCAAGCAGGGCGGATGTAACCTTCATCCTGCGTTACAGTAGCATGACTTCCCTGCACAATGCCATCCCCTGTACAATGACATCACAAAGCACTCGTTTCTTTTGACTGCCCTGCACAATGCCATTCCCTGTACAATGACATCACAAAGCACTCGCTTCTTTTGACTGCCCTGTACAATGCCATTCCCTGTACAATGACATCAAAAAGCACTCGCTTCTTTTGCCTGCCCTGCACAATGCCATTCCCTGTACAATGACATCACAAAGCACTCGCTTCTTTTGACTGCCCTGTACAATGCCATTCCCTGTACAATGACATCACAAAGCACTCGTTTCTTTTGACTGCCCTGCACAATGCCATTCCCTGTACAATGACACACAAAGCACTCGTTTCTTTGCCACCCTTCCTTTATCTGGAATCCTGTTTCTTTGTCACCCTTCCTATATCTGGCATTTTGTATCTTTAACACTTTGACACCCTTCCTATATCTGGAATCTTGTTTCTTCGTCACCCTTCTTAAATCTGGAATCTTGTTTCTTCGTCACACTTCCTATATCTGGAATCTTGTTTCTTCGTCACCTTTCTTAAATCTGGAATCTTGTTTCTTCGTCACCCTTCCTATATCTGGAATCTTGTTTCTTTGTCACCCTTCCATATCAGCATCTCGTTTTTTTGTCACCCTTCCATATCAGCATCTTGTTTCTTCGTCACCCTTCCATATCAGCATCTCGTTTTTTGTCACCCTTCCTATATCTGGAATCTCTTTTTTTGTCACCCTTCTTATATCTGCATCTTGTTTCTTCGTCACCCTTCTATATCAGCATCTTGTTTCTTCGTCACCCTTCCTATATCTGCATCTTGTTTCTTCGTCACCCTTCCTATATCTGGCATCTTGTTTCTTCGTCACCCTTTCTACATCTGCCAGACCTCACTCACCACTCTGAGCTCATTCACAGCCGCCTGCTGCCGAAGCAGCACCTCACCAAAGGCAGCCAGACGTGACTTCATGTCCCTAATCTTACTCTGCAAAGCAAAGAGTCACGAAATTCACGTGGTGCTTGCACTCAAGATCACCATAGTCACGTTGAAAGGTTTGCATGCAACGAATGAGAAAAGGAAGGAAGAACACTTGCAGGTAGCACACCTGTGCCCATGCATTTCCTGAATGTTCAACACTGGAATGTTCAACACTCAGGTATCAGGAATGAACAGCAAGCACAACCGATATTCACCTGCTGCCCTGCGATTCTCTGTAGTTGATGGACGACGTCCAGTGTGATGGATGCTTTGGCAGAAACACACTCCTTCTCCATGGCATGCATCTGTCGCACAGGGAGGGGGAGGGGGGAAACAAATTAAGCAGTACAGAATTGGAATTAAAGGACACCCCCAGCTGCATATCCCATAACCTTCTCCCCACATCCACACGACCATAGCATGAATGCAAGTCATCTTTTGTGAAACACAAACACTGCACTGTGAAGCTGCTCACCGCGCTCTTCAGTCATTCCTGTAACAGGCTAGCCATCTCTTTGCAGCTGTGCAAGCCCTGTACGCCTTGTAAGATTCCAGCAGCAGCGCGCCGAACAAGGAAAGGGGTCAGCCGTTTCCCAGCCTGCTCACCTGGGCCTCGATGGATGCACAGCGTGGAAGTTGCTGCTGCTGGTGTGCAGCCTGCATGGACTCCACTGCAGCACAGCTCTGCTCAACTCCACACGTGCCACCTCCTGCGTCACAAATAACATGGACATGTGTGTGTCTGTGTGTCTGTGTGTATACATGTGTGTGTGTATGTGTGTGTGTGTGTGTGTGTGTGTGTGCGCGCGCGTGCCAGCAGTGTCTGACAGCATATTCAACCAGTGGAAACTAAAAAAGCAGATACCCGTGACATAAAGGATGCGTGTGGTATCTGTTAGGTTCTTGGTAACCAGTAGCGTAAGCACTGATGCACCTTCCTTCCTCGTGCACAGGATAGAGTACCCACTTTGTGCAAGAAGCGCCCTTGATGCTGATCAAGCACCACAGGTGTGAGGACTTAGTGCTGTAAACAGTTTGCGTGCAATTTCCCTGCCTTTCGTATTTTATTCTGCTCTGAAATCCGAAGCCGTATTCCCAATTCCCAAGAGCTTCAGCATTCTGAGCCTTTTTAGAATGGGGTCATGCACTGACATTACAGGATTGATGGGCTCATATTCTGACAGTGCAGAAATGATGGGCTCATAAACTGAAAATGCAGGATTGATGGGCTCATACAGCAACAGTGCAGGATTGATGGGCTCTTACACTGAAAATGCAGGATTGATGGGCTCATACAATAAAAATGCAGGATTGATGGGCTCATACACTGAAAATGCATGACTGATGGGCTCGCACACTGACATTGCAGGATTGATGGGCTCATATAGGTGTTCCTTGAACGCATGCTACCGTTGGGTAAGTTTCAATTACTTCACCCAAGTATATCAGAGTAGTGGAATTTACCAGCTGCCATTTCTCGCACACCATCCTCCACCAAACTTTGCACAGTGTTTAGGTCGTTGCTCAGAGCCTGCAAATACAGAGGAGGAATCGTGGGCAATTATTAGGGCAAGAAGTAAGGAGGGTCCTACTGCATACTACAAGATGCCGTGGAAAGTATTGAAAGACTTTGGAGGCAGATACTAGGTAAAAGTCAAAGATGATGTTGCACAATAAGAGACTTCATTGGGCGCCTCAATAGTCACGTGCCTCGATATTCACAACTAGGAAGACCTTGCACATAGCACCTTGCACACAGCAAGGACCTTGCACATAGCACCTTAAACATAGCACCTTGCACACAACACCTTGCACACAACACCTTGCACACAACAAGGACCTTGCACATAATAAGGACCTTAAACAAAGCACCTTGCACAAACCTTGCACACAACACCTTGCACACAGCAAGGATCTTGCACATAGCACCTTGCACATAGCACCTTGCACACAACACCTTGCACACAACAAGGACCTTGCACACAGTAAGGACCCTGCACATAGCACCTTGCACATAGCACATTGCACACAACACCTTGCACATAGCACCTTGCACACAGCAAGGACCTTGCACATAGCACCTTAAAACATAGCACCTTGTACACAACACCTTGCACACAACAAGCACCTTGCACACAACAAGGACCTTGCACACAACAAGGACCTTGCACATAGCAAGGACCTTAAACACAGCACCTTGCACATACCTTGCACATAGCACCTTGCACACACCTTGCACATAGCACCTTGCACATAGCACCTTGCACACAACACCTTGCACACAACACCTTGCACACAGCAAGGACCTTGCACACAACACCTTGCACATAGCACCTTGCAAACAACACCTTAAACACAACAAGGACCTTAAACACAGCACCTTGCACATACCTTGCACATAGCACCTTGCACATAGCAAGGACCTTGCACATAACAAGGACCTTAAACACAGCACCTTGCACAAACCTTGCACATAGCACCTTGCACACAGCACCTTGCACACAACACCTTGCACACAACAAGGACCTTAAACACAGCACCTTGCACAAACCTTGCACATAGCACCTTGCACATAGCACCTTGCACACAACAAGGACCTTGCACACAGCAAGGACCTTAAACACAGCACCTTGCACATACCTTGCACACAGCACCTTGCACATAGCACCTTGCACACAACACCTTGCACACAACACCTTGCACATAGCAAGGACCTTAAACACAGCACCTTGCACATACCTTGCACATAGCACCTTGCACATAGCACCTTGCACACAACACCTTACACACAACAAGGACCTTGCACACAACAAGGACCTTGCACATAGCAAGGACCTTAAACACAGCACCTTGCACATACCTTGCACATAGCACCTTGCACATAGCAAGGAAGTCCTGCATGGTTTCATGCCATTTACTCACCATCACAACGCCCCTCTGCTCTTCCAGCAGGCCCTCCAAGTCCACAAGCTGGCCGCCCAGGGCATCCAAGTCAATGCTGGGTGCCTGTGTAGTGCAGTGCAGTGCAGACGTGTGCTATCTTATTATTATTGCTATTCAAGCGTCTCAAACCAGCCTCCCTCAAACACGCAGGTTGTATTTGAGCATGATTGGCACCAATCCCTGTTTGCATTACTCAGGTTGTCCAGACACACACACACATATACATACACGCAAGAGTGTTCTCTGCTGATGCGTGTTAAGTTGAGGGTTTCAATTGCAAATGCTATTCGTGGCTCACAGAGCACGAGCATTATAACAGGGCAAGAAGCATCCATTTGACAATGTTGAAGCCGCAGCTGGATGGAATTGAAGGAGGTCAAAGCGTCGCTGCATTGTTAATAAGCACCACAAAGGTATTACAAATATGAGCGGACAGGTGTAACTCTGGTCTGCTTGCTGACATATTTTTGCTTGCTGTAAATACATCTGCTTGCTGTAAATACATCTGCTTGCTGTACATACGTCTGGGTGCTGTACAAACGTCTGCATGCTGTAGTGCTTGCTATAAATCGCTGCTGTACATCGCTGCTGTACATCGCTGTTCAAATGCATTTCTGCGTCTCTCGCAATAAAATTCAATCTTGTCGCATAAAAATGAAATTAATTTCATCGCTGCTGTACATCGCTGCTGTACATCGCTGTTCAAATGTAATTCTGTGTCTCTCGCAATAAATTTCAATCTTGTCGCATAAAAATGAAATTAATTTCATCGCTGCTGTACATCGCTGTTCAAATGTATTTCTGCGTCTCTCGCAATAATTTCAATCTTGTCGCATAAAAATGAAATTAATTTCATCGCTGCTGTACATCGCTGTTCAAATGTATTTCTGCGTCTCTCGCAATAATTTCAATCTTGTCGCATAAAAATGAAATTAATTTTATCGCTGCTGTACATCGCTGCTGTACATCGCTGTTCAAATGTATTTCTGCGTCTCTCGCAATAAAATTCAATCTTGTCGCATAAACATGAAATTAATTTCATCGCTGCTGTACATCGCTGCTGTACATCGCTGTTCAAATGTATTTCTGCGTCTCTCGCAATAAAATCCAATCTTGTCGCATAAACATGAAATTAATTTCATCGCTGCTGTACATCGTTGCTCATTGCTGCTGTACGTCTCTGCTTGCTGAAAACATGTCTGCTGCTTGCTGTACACACGCCTGCTTGCAGTTCATACGTACATACCTGCATAAACAGGCCCTCTACATCCGTCTTCAGGCCACACCACAGGCCCTCCAGTTCAAAGACCTGAGATCAAGACACCCGTACACACAACGATGTGTGGAGCATTCTTTGAAAAGAGGGCCTTCCAAAGCTGCAGGTGAATCTGTTTTCTCCAAGTGGTCTTCGGAAAGTTTCTGGTCCCAACTGCTCATTGGAATGCACACGGTAAGCAAACTATTCTTGCCTTTTCGTAGTGCTTAATTACAATTATGGGCGACTTCTCAATCAAACAAAGTGTCTATTTGAAAACAATGACAAATGGTCGAATAATTACAACTGATTATCTTTTGGGATGGGCCTCAGACGCTGCGACAAAACTGCTTTTCAACTTATGACCCTCTCTGGGATCCCATAAGTCCAGGGCTTGTTACAACTTCAATACAGTAGTAAGCATAGTTTCTAGGGATGTCAGCTTATGTTTAATTAAATAAACCTTTCCGTGAATTGAATGGGGGGGATTCTGTATGCAAGGCCAGATTTGCATGAAAGTAGGCTCCAGGAATGTGCTGTGGAGAAAGTTTGCATACCGTTTAATAACCTGCATCCGTAACCTATACATTGCTTAATGCCTATTATTCAGGAAACGAAATTGTAAAACGTTAAGAAATTTACCGCCCCTACTTAAAGTTTTTTGGGGGTGGCGGTGAGGTATTAATCTGAAAATGGTGGTTTATTGTATATTTATTTGTAGGGGTGGCGTTTAAGAAACAGTAGTGCGTAAAAATACTTATTTTAAACGAGCAAAGTGATGAGCGGTCAGGGAGCCCCCCTCGCTCCGCCTACCCCTTCCCCCCCAGCCCCAGCCCCAGCAGCCCCGAAGCTAAGGCAGCTGAAAGGCTGACAGAGGAGCAGCTGCTGCAGACAGTGCGCAAGACCAGGTCTAGCACCCAAGCAGCTCGCAACCAAGCACCCAGCTCAAGCAAGGCATGCAGCATCAGTGACAATAATGGGAGGGTGACAGTAGCAGTGACAAAAAAGAAAATTGAGCAGCTATGGAAGGGAAGGGTGGCAGACGTGCGGTGGCTTAAAAAAGCATAGAGGAATGCAAAGGTTGTTGCGGCCCTGAACTTTGGTCGTTTTTAACCTTTGAGCTTCCATTTTAACCTTTCAATTGTGGGAGGTGAAGGTGGCCACACGCAAGCCCCCAGGGCTCCAAAGTCCCTTTTAGAGGGGGTGTATCAGGAGAAAGCATAACTTTTGGACGTCACGTGTGAATCCCGATAAAAACTAAATATTTGGAATCCTCTCGCCGAGAGCTGTCGATTGGTATATGTATGGGTCCAATTGGAGGGGGGGTCAGAGTTTTTTGAACCCCCCCTCCAAACATTTACTGGGCCACTCCTACGAAAATTTAAATATATCGTCGGAATCCTCAGCTCAAGCCCAGTCGATTGGCACCCTTTTTGTGCAAATTGATTAAAAGGGGGGTCTGTGTGCATGCCTGCAAGTCAGAGCCACGCGCGCATGGGTGTGGGTTGCAGGGTGTGTAAAGCCAAAGGAGCACCTTATCACTCAAAACTTGCATGTTAGTATCAACACAAGATGCACAATAATGGAATGCTGAAGATCTGTGGGTGTTTAAGGCTACTTGTAGGTGCTTGGCAGGTCATGCATGCATGCAAGAACGTCTGCGTCTCAGTTTTTGCCCCATAACTCTGCAGCAAGTCAATCTTTGGTTGTGGTGAGTATGCAGATGGATCCCTGTTTGAAAAAGGAGCAGAATGGTACCCTTTTTGTCTGGGTGGGGGCACCGAAAGGGAGGTTTAAGGAGGGGGGCCAGGGGGGTCCAGCCCACAATTTGGACCCCCTGTCCACTAATTTTTTAAGTACGGTATCAGAAAAAGTGTTGGCTAGTTTTGGGAACAAGATCAGAGGTCAATGCATTTTAAGGTAACAAGGGTTTAGAATTTTGATAACGTGTAAGTATGGTTGTCCAGATTTGTATAAATATACATATATGCACCGTATAGGATCGTGTATTTGCATATTTGGTATATTTGGTTATTTCTCAGCCAAGAATACCGTATATACACCGTATATATATATATATATATATATATATATGTATGGTCTGGCCAACTCTACATGTAAAGAACGACAAGCATTCCTAGTTCAGCCGTAGAGACTGTTTGTAAAGTCCGGGTTAAAGCGAACACTTATGACCAAGGACTGTAGATAACTGCTGCCAACCTGTCCAAATAAACGGAACAGCCTTGATACACTGGACCTTCTGTACTTGTACTTGTGTGTGTGAGTATGTATGAATCCTAAACGCAGGAGCTCAGTATATGACTTCAATAATGCAAGAAGCACTTGCAGCAACCAACCTTTGAGGCAAAGTGCTCGTGGCTTCGTCGGCAGTGCTCACTCCATTCACGAGCACGTACCGCGCCCGGTAGGTCGGACAGCCGCACCATGCCGCCTTCACCCTGAAGGTCAAAAGACAGGTGTGAGTAAACAAGGTGGCGTGAGTAAACAAGGTGGCGTGAGTAAACAAGGTGGCGTGAGTGAACAAGGTGGCGTGAGTAAACAAGGTGGCGTGAGTAACCAAGCAGGTGTGAGTAAACAAGGTGGCGTGAGTGAACAAGGTGGCGTGAGTAAAGAAGCAGGTGTGAGTAAACAAGGTGGCGTGAGTAACAAGGTGGCGTGAGTAAACAAGCAGGTGTGAGTAAACAAGGTGGCGTGAGTAAACAAGCAGGTGTGAGTAAACAAGCAGCTGTGAGTAAACAAGGCGGCGTGAGTAAACAAGGTGGCGTGAGTAAACAAAGTGGCTTGAGTGAACACGGTCGACAGCCACGCGTTTGTAGGTTGAGGAGGTAGAGGAGAAGGTGGTGGTAGGCTGGGTGGGGAGGTTGAGGAGAAGGTGGAGGTGGGCTGGGTGGAGGGGGTAGAGGTGAGGGTGGAGGGGGGCTTGGTGGAGGAGGTTGAGGAGAGGGAGAGCAGTGTTGAGGATGGAACAGAAGGATGCCTGCTTATAAGGTCATGTCCAACATGCTGTTACACAAGTAAGAGCATAGGATGCATGCACCAGTGTGTCCGACATGCTGTTACACAAGTAAGAGCATAGGATGCATGCACCAGTGTGTCCAACATGCTGTTACATAAGTAGGATCATAGGATGCATGCACCAGTGTGTCCAACATGCTGTTACACAAGTAAGAGCATAGGGCTAGTGCATGCACTAGTGTGTCCAACACATACCTGCAGTGCTGGGTGGAGAGCAACAGCCTCTAGGGCCGCAAAGTCTTGGTGGAAGCTACTCAGAAGTTGGTCGTGCGTGGCATGTTGTGCTAGATACCTGCATGCAGAGGAGAGTTGAGAGAAAAGAGAAAAACTAATTCTCTTATGGGAAGGCGAAGAGGCAGGATATTCTCTTATGGGAAGGCGAAGAGGCAGGATACACACGTTAAAAGAAAAGGAGGATAGCCGGCAGTGTTCTGCATTCCACAAGCAAATACACTAAACTTGCAAGCTCTGCTTCATAGTCGAAATAAGAGGGCTATAAATCATGAGTCCAAGCTCAGGTAGCAAGATATTAGATTGAGCAAGTACTGGATAGGTACTAGCCCTAGGGCAATGATAGCTTTTAAACACGCCTTTAAGGACTCATGAGGAATTGAGTCTCAAGGGTCAAGATTTGGGATTTGAAATCTCAAGGGTCAAGAATTATCAATTGCGGCAGTCCTGAAGGAAGTTGGAACAGGAGAAAAGGCACCGACTAGAACCAGGGCGCGCAACTTTCCGCTAATGTCCCCCCCACCCTACCTTGTCATGAATGACGAGTAGTTGTTGAAGATGTGTGTGTAATGGAGCTCCACGTTTGCACGAGCCGCGTCTGCCGCGCGCGCTTGGACTTCTTGCTCTGAAACTAATTGCCGGCACCTGCAGACAGCAGAGGCCTTGTTTCCATACTCGTTGTCTTGCGACTTTGCTAGGGTTGGCCAGAACCATATATGTGTACGAGGTATATACGGTATTTTTGGCAGGGAAACCACCGAGTATACGTTCATATACGGTGTATGTATATGGTTCTGGCCGACCCTAGGATTTGCTTTGTCCACAATTGTGTAGGCATGCATTCGACCATTCACACGATTATACACAATTTGAATACAACGTCAATGTGCCTTAATGTAACCTAAGGCACATTGACGTTGTATTGAAGACGATAAATAGCAAGAGCGTTGTTTTTTAAGAAATGCCCCAAATGCCGAGGAAGCTAATGGTCTGCTCAAGGAATTGAAAGTCAGACCAACACCACTCACTTCTCCAACCTTGCGAGTTGCAATACATCACACACATGCACTTGTCCACACATACATGCACTTGTCCACACATACATGCACTTGTCCACACATACATGCACTTGTCTACTAGTGCATGTGTTGCTAGTTACAACACATCGCACACATGCACTTTTGTCCACATGCAGGTCACCCACCTGTGCATGCGCGCCTGCGTGCACTCTGCGTACGCCCTGGCCGTGACCAGCTGCTGACCAAACGTGGCCTCCACAGGTGGCAACGCACGCACACAGGCGGAGGGAGCAGAGGAGAGCGGATGCTGTGTGCAGGCCGCGGCTGCAGCATCCAGAGGCAGAGGAGGGGGTACTGCGGGGATAGAAGTAGCGTCAGTGTGCTGCACGTACTTGCTGGGCGCGGCAGCGACGACAATGACTACAAGAAGAGTAAATACAAGGGATTTACTAGGGGGTCACAGGTAGCGCGGCTGGCGTTAAGAGGGCTAGAGCGCAAGGCTGACGACAAGTCAGATCCACGGCAGGCTCAGTTCTTTCTATTTAGTTTTTGTGAGCATTTGCTTACTAGGTTTTTCCGAGGCGTGCCCGCTGTAGAGCACAGGTTGGGTGTCATGGAACAATGCTCACAGTAAGTGCAGGGACGGAGCCCATGGGGGAAACATAAATGCAAATTTTACAAACAAGCATTAGCTGATTTACACGCACGCGCTCCAAACCCTGGATATCCACAAGCACGCACGCACGCACACACACACAACCATACATACACGCACGCACGCACGCACGCACGCACACAAACAAACACTTACTGGGGTAAGAAATCGGGGGGGAGAGCAGGCGGTAAGCGCTCAATTTGCCTAGATAAACCATAATAGACAGCATTTGTGCATGCCGCATTTTGAACACTAAATCGGCCGATGAAGGTGGCTGCAGGTCTGCGAGGTGTCCAGCTGCACATACACAAACTGAACCACGCCAACCTGATGCGTAGCTGATGCGTAGCTGGCATTCAAACATGGCACTTGTCCTGCCTGGGCTAACAGTGAACGGTTCAGAGCGTGCAAGCAAAAGGACCCACACCGCTCTCACCTTTGTTTTGTTTAGTTTGGATTACAAAGGCCTCCAGCCTGGCATGGCTGCTCAACCTATAGGTCCCAACAAATAAATCACCTGTGCTTTGCCTCTGCATGCGCGCCTATCCTGACCCACACCGCTCTCACCTGTGCTCTGCCTCTGCATGCGCGCCTATCCTGACCCACACCGCTCTCACCTGTGCTTTGCCTCTGCATGCGCGCCTATCCTGACCCACAGCACTCTCACCTGTGCTTTGCCTCTGCATGCGCGCCTATCCTGACCAACACCGCTCTCACCTGTGCTTTGCCTCTGCATGCGCGCCTATCCTGACCAACAGCACTCTCACCTGTGCTTTGCCTCTGCATGCGCGCCTATCCTGACCCACACCGCTCTCACCTGTGCTTTGCCTCTGCATGCGCGCCTATCCTGACCAACAGCACTCTCACCTGTGCTTTGCCTCTGCATGCGCGCCTATCCTGACCAACACCGCTCTCACCTGTGCTTTGCTTCTGCATGCATTTCCCTGGCAACGACTAACTAACAGAATCAAGGGATGTCACAATTGGGGCATGAAAGACACAAATGAGGCAATAGGCTCAATTAGATAAATCATGCACCATCTGTTGACAGTGGAAAACACGGAACACACAATTAAGGCAAAAGGCTCAACTCAAATACACCACGCACCATCTGGTGACAGCGGAGAAAGCTGGTCGACAGGGGGAGGTGCTGAACCAGGGCGGAGGTATGATTTGCAGTATAAAAACAAAGGGTTCTCGTCAGCAGCTATCTGGTCCGCCTGCGTTTAAAAGTATTTGAAATGTGTGTGTGTGTGTGTTGTGTGTGTGGTGTTTGCTTGTGTGCGTGCATGTGCGTGTGTGTGAGTGTGTGTTTGTGTATGTGTGTGCGTGTGTTGCGTATGTGTGTGTACGTTATCTCCTGCAAATGTTTTTTGAAGGAATTGTAGTGTTAGAAGACAAAAAGACTTACCACTGGCAGATTGTATGCTGCAAGCTGCCTGCTGGGATCTAGCCTGCAATTTGAAAGTTGGGCAAGTAGATAGTTGAGTTGCGCCTATTTATACGGCAGATGCAATGGAGGTGTTTTGTCTCTTTTGGTGCAGCATCTCAATTTCCATGTAGGTTTGGAAAAGGTAACTGCCTATTATTAGCTGTTGCTTTCGTCTAGCTCACCTTGCTCCATTGTACATGACTATCTGGTCCTCAACGGGAGCCACTGTGGTAAGAGCTTGTTGAATAGCATCAACCCTGCAAAGGTACGGATAGCACATTGCTGCAGTTTTGTTTTTCAAGCCACATTGAAAACTCCACCAATTTTTAATTTAATACGTGTGCGTGTGCGTGTGCGTGTGACCCGTGTGCATGTGCGGTGCGTGCGTGCGTGCGTGCGTGCGTGCGTGCGTGCGTGCGTGCGTGCGTGCGTGCGTGCGTGCGTGCGTGTGTGTGTGTGTGTGTGTGTGTGTGTGT
>Ga0307942_1001392_pt1 | contig 19272 bp, 12 predicted proteins | sample OrgLakmetagen175_FD_201846 | JGI IMG/M metagenome (GOLD analysis project Ga0307942, IMG submission 201846) | Saline water microbial communities from Organic Lake, Antarctica - #175 | ecosystem: Environmental > Aquatic > Non-marine Saline and Alkaline > Saline | place: Antarctica: Organic Lake... | reverse complement strand
GCCAATGCCAACGTCAGTGCCAAGCCCTGTGCCTTCTCTGCAGCCAACTCCAGTGCCCACGTTGATGCCCACGCCTTCGCCATCGCCTGTGCCGTCACCCTTGCCGAGCCCGGTTCCAACGCTTCAACCCACGCCAGTGCCCACTTCGGTGCCAACTCCATCACCATCACCGTTGCCGACTCTATCACCAACTCCAGTTCCCTCGCTGCAACCAACCCCTGTGCCCTCATTGGTGCCTACTCCATCGCCGTCGCCTGTACCGTCGCCTGTGCCGAGCCCTGTGCCCACATTGTATCCCACTCCAGTGCCAACTTTGCAGCCAACACCACTCCCATCACCTGTGCCGTCCCCGGTACCAAGTTCAGTGCCCACATTGCAACCGACGCCAGTACCAACCTTGATGCCTACGCCATCACCATCGCCGTTGCCGTCGCCTGAACCAAGCCCTGTGCCTTCTTTGCAACCAACTCCTGTGCCTACGTTGATGCCTACGCCTTTGCCATCGCCTGCGCCGTCTCCGTTGCCAAGCCCGGTTCCTACACTACAGCCCACTCCGGTGCCAACGTTAGTGCCAACACCGTCTCCATCGCCAGTTCCGAGTCCAGTGCCAACTTTGCAGCCGACACCAGTGCCGACCTTGGTGCCTACACCCTCTCCAACGCCAGTACCGTCGCCATTGCCGAGCCCTGTGCCCACGTTGCAGCCAACCCCGGTGCCAACTTTGATGCCTACGTCATCTCCATCACCGATGCCATCACCTATGCCGAGCCCTGTTCCAACCCTTCAGCCAACCCCGGTGCCCACCTTGATGCCTACACCTTCTCCATCGCCACTACCGTCCCCACTGCCGAGTCCAGTGCCCACAATGCAGCCAACCCCAGTGCCGACTTCAGTGCCGACCCCTGTGCCGTCTCTAGAACCAACACCTTCACCTTCACCTATGCCATCACCAGTGCCTAGCCCAGTACCAACGCTTGAACCAACCCCGGTGCCATCTTTGTTACCTACGCCACAGCCGTCGCCAGTGCCATCACCTTTACCAAGTCCTGTGCCTTCGTTGCAACCCACTCCGGTACCAACATTGGTGCCTACTCCTGTGCCAACTCTGGAGCCAACACCTTCACCATCGCCAGTACCAACGCCAGTGCCGACCATGGTTCCTTCTCCACAGCCTACCCCGGTCCCAACATTGGATCCTACACCAGCGCCGTCGCCAGTCCCGTCGCCGTTGCCGAGCCCTGTGCCAACATTGCAGCCGACACCGGTGCCGACCTTGGTGCCTACACCTTCTCCATCGCCACTACCATCACTGTTGCCAAGCCCAGTGCCCACACTACAGCCCACTCCAGCACCGACCCCTTTGCCGACAATATTACCGACACCGTTACCAACTTTAGTACCGACTCCAGTGCCTTCATTGATCCCGACTTCAGTGCCTACGTCGCTCCCCACACTCCCTCCGTCTACTATGCCAACACCAGTGCCAACATTAATGCCCTCGCCACTGCCCACTTTGGTTCCGTCCTTAATGCCAACCCCGGTTCCATCACTGATGCCAACTCCTTTGCCTACTTTAGTTCCATCCCTGCAGCCCACTCCCGTACCTTCAATGTTGCCCACAGGCACGCCATCCGTGCCGCCCACTCCAATTCCTTCACACGTCCCAACGTCTCTTCCGACTCCGCGCCCTACAGGGGTGCCCACTTCTCAACCAACAGCTCTGCCTACTTTCGTGCCCACGTCAGCACCTTCACCCCTGCCTACGTATGTGCCAACAAGTGCGCCCACTTCAAACCCAACCCCTTCCCCTACAGCGACACCAGTGGCTTCGATTAAGATTTACGCTCCCGAACTTCTCGAAGTATCCGAAGATAGCACCCAAACGGCGTCTTTTGCGGTCTCTCTCGGTACGGAGCCGCTAAGTTCAGTCACTGTCGCCTTTCGGTCAGCTTTTGGTGGGGTAGTATTGTTCCCATCTTCTGTGAAGTTTACCTACCAGGACTTTAAGGAGAATGTTACCATTGTTGCGACTGGAGTCGATGACAATATCGATCAAGGCAATAATCATGGCGACAGGATTATCATATCGGTCTTCACTGAAGATTTGCTTTTTGAATGCCTCGAAGCAGATCGGCCGGCTTGTGGGCAGGGAGCTTTGTACTCAAATTTAACTGTGCCACCTTTGAATATTACTGTCCTCGATAATGACGAAGCTGGCTTGGTGGTTAGCAGCACGGCAGTTTCCGCCACGTACAACAACTTTGGAGATGCGTTGTTGCCCGGAGTCTATGGAGTTTCCCTTGCCACTCAACCAAGATCTGAAGTCGTCGTAGCCATGAGTGGCCTCGGTTTGTACTCAACAGTTTCGCCGAGTAGTATTACTTTCACGCCATCGTCATGGAATACTTCAACTTTAGTTGAATTATTGGCGAGTGCGCCCACAACGACGCGGCCTGTTTGCAGCGTCAGCAATCGATTCTGCGCCGCCCTGGCAAGTCGGGATGAAACTGTAACTCACTCACTCTCGAGTTCGGATAAAGAGTATGACGGTATTGCGGCGGCCTCTGTTGCACTGGGTGTGTCCGTTACTTACGACGTTCGAGATCCTCCTGTAGTGTCTGAGGCAGCCTTCGGGGATCTCTTGAATTCAATTACGGTTACTTTCGACACAAGTACCGACCGTGCTGGGCAAGTTGGAACTTTTGACTGCGCATCAGTCATTCTCGATCTCACTGCAGTCGAGGTGTCAACGCTTCTTGGGACCGATAACTACTGCTCTTTCACTGATGATGATACTCTTAAAATCACCTTTGGAAGTGACCCTGAAGTGTTACCTGGGGACGTGATAAAAATACGAGACTTAGCACTTAAGAGTTCTCTTTCGTCCGCCAGTTTGTTTACGATGGAGGAAAGTTTTGTCGTAGGGCAGCCCGTGGTCTTGACCGTCCCGGGGGTGATTTTGTCGGCATCTTCAAGATTTATCGGGCGCTGCAACGACCTAATTTTGGACGGAAGTGCAACGACAGGAACTGGAGGGCGCGACTTGAAGTATCACTTTTCAGTTGTTTCTTCTACCAGTAGTGCCTCCGTTGAAAATGTCACGAAGGCACTGGAGGTTGCAAATGCTGCGAATGGTGGGGAGGGTACCTATTCACTTGTTATTGATGCTGCTGATATGGTTCCAGGGTCAAATTTCGTTGTTCAACTCAATGTATCAAATTTCTTAGGCCAGTTTGCTGTATCGAGTGTGCCAATTCGTGTACTCAACGTACCAGCGCCAATTATCAAAATTCAGGGCGACAGCTCAGTGATAGTGACGCGAAGTGACCGCCTCTCCTTGAAAGCGTTTGCTCGTCTTCCCTCAACAAGCTGTGTAGGGCAATCCCTTTCAAATTCAAAGATGGACTTCATTTGGTTTGAAGATTCTGGTCTCTTTTCGGGTGCGCTCAGCGGTACTTCAAAGAGTCCACGCTTGTTGACCATCCCTGCTGATTCACTGGAAGTGCTCAACACGTATTCGTTCCGCGTGATTGGATTCATGACAGATTCACCGCACATCAACAACACAGCAACGGTCGAAGTAACCGTGGAAAAGCAAGCCCTTGTGGCCATCATAAGTGGTGGAGCTTACCGCCAGATTGGTCGTAGTACTGCATTCACGTTGGATGCAAGCGAAAGCTACAATCCAGATGACCCAACTTCATACTTGAGCTACACTTGGTCCAGTGACAGCTCAGAGGCATCGTCGGTATTGACTTCCTCATCGAGCATTACCGTGCCCGCAAATACTTTGTCGGTTGGGACGCATACCTTTTCTCTCACTGTCTTGAGGGACACTCGTAGTGCCACAACGACAGTAACGGTTGAAGTACAGGCTGGCACGTCTGCGGTAATATCTATAGCCTCACTTGTAAGCAATAAAGTAAACAATGATGGTGGTTTCATTTTGGTCCGCGCTAGCGTGGCGTCGGCGCTTAGTTCCTCCACTACATGGTCAATGGAGGACAGCGACGTGGAGGAACCATTTGTGTCGAAAGGGGCAGCCGTGGCAACGATAGCGAATGAGCTCAGTGCAGTTGTGTCTCTCTCAACGCTTACGGTTGGCAACACCTATACGCTGGTATTCCTTGCTGAAGGCAGCGACGGATCAAGCAGCTACTCTTCATTGAGCTTCGACGTCAACGAAGCACCAAGCAGTGGTAGACTAGAAGTGAGCCCTAGTTCGGGTTATGCGCTCACTACGGATTTCAGTTTCAGTGCATTGAATTGGGTTGACGAAGATCTGCCACTCACGTACTTATTTGGCACTGTAAGAGTTCTTCCGACGACCACTGGCGTCTCATCGAGCAGAAATTCACCGTTTGGTGGGAAACAAAGTGATGCGTCATTGAATGGAGTTGTGCTTCCTCCGGGAGACGAAGAGACTGGCTTTGGTTTCAGTTGCTTTGTCGAAGTCTTCGACTCTTATGGTGCCTCCGGGTCAAGCACTGATGGGGTGCAAGTGACAAACAATGTTGAATTGCTGACAATCGCGCAATTGTTCAACATTTCAGGAGCTCTTACTACTGCTGCTATTGAATCTGCGGACGCAGATGGCGCTAAGCGCCTGCTCTTAGCAACCTTATCTGTTTCGAGTTCAATTGTTGATGAATCTACTTCTCGAAGGCGGGCATTACTTGGAACCGGCACAGATGCGTCAGTGCTCTTAGCTGCTGCTTTGGAAGACTTATGGTTGACATATGCCATTACTCCTGTGACCTCCGAGGACATCGGCAGCTTGCTTTCAGTCCTGGATGGCATACTTTCTACACCTTCTGACGTCACAACTGCCGTAGGCAAGAGTGCTTTCCAGTTTCTGTCGACTGTCTTCCAAGATTCCTTTGATGCCGAGATTGGGATCAGCGATGAAAGTCTAAGCTATTCTGGCACGGCCCTCACGTTATTGACTGAGACTTCTTTGTTCAATGCTAGTGACGTCTCGTCGCTCACCCGAATAGTAAACATTACGAGTGTTCTCGACCTCGTGAGCGCTCTTCAGCTTTTCGGTGCAGAGAGCGAAGTTGGCTACACGTTTGAATCTGACAACACCTTCCTTTTCAGCTATCGTAATTCTCTCGAAAGTCTCGAAAATCTGGGCGCGCTGCACTTGTCTCTTGGCGGATCAACCGATTTGGTGACTGCCGTGTCCTTCAGCGGTCCTACTTTTGAAGAAGTTTCAAGCTACGACGTTCGACTCATGACCCTTGCCTCTGATCCATATGCAAGTTGGCTCAAGGGCACCTTAGGCAGTGCTGCCGCTCGAGATAGCCGCACTGATCAAGGAGAGCTCGAAGGGACCACCTTGCTTCGGTCGAAAGTAACCGTGGTGCGGCTGGCGCCAGAAGATAAAGTGGATGCTGTCGACATGCACAATCTCGAGGATACTGTGGCTGTGACTCTTGCCGCCACGGCGCCGTTCGACACAAACCACTCCGATTACATTGTGGTAGGGAGTTGTGCTGTGGATGGCGCGCAGGTGACTCTGGACTGCCCGCTCGCGGACGTTCCCTACACTTGTGATTTTGATGCGGGCGGTCAGGGTGGCAAGTATTTGTACGTTTACGTGTGCCCCAAAGTGGTGCCAACGTGCCTCTCGTGGGACTACACTGCCGATACGTTTACGACCGAAGGCTGCGCGGTAGTGCCAGGCTACACCTCTGATGCGGTCACTTGCGCGTGCGATCATTTGGGTACTTTCGTGCTGAGCGCTAACACCACGGCGCCTTCGTTTTCGTTTGAGACTACCGACCGACCCACTCCAGAACCAAGTGCCTTGCCGACGCCCCAGCCCTCACACATCCCGACAGCGCGCCCGACGGCCCTGCCTACTAACCAGCCTACGCCTGACCCCACGCACAATCCTACTGCACTCCCCACAACCAGCCCTCCGACGCTGATACCAACCACGGCGGACACGGTCACTGCAGCGGTGTCCTTCGAGGTGGTCGCGACGGCTGCACCGACCGACGCTGATGTAGCACTGTTGCGGACCACGGTGGCTGACACGCTGAGCGTGAACGAGGGCGCTGTCCGACACCTTGCCGTGGTCTCTGCGCAAAGACGGCGAGTGCTCTTGGCCGATTCGTACACCTGGAGCATTTCCTTTGACGTCTCTGTGAGCCTTTCGCTGACCTCCGCCGTGGACGTTTTTGATTTTGTCGCCGACGTGTCCACGAAACTCAACAAGGTGTCCTTTGTGATTGCGCTTGCGTCGGCTTTGACTTCAATCACCAGCGTGGGCCAAGTTACTGCCAACGCGTACGAACGGGCCCCCTCGAAAGCACCTGCAGTCGCGCTCCTGAGAGGACCCTCGCCACAGCCGAGTTCTGCGCCCTCAACCGATGCCAAGAGCGTGCCGACGGGAGCCTCGCTGCCGCCTACGATGATTGCACTGATCGTTGGAGCAGGCTTGGTGCTGGTTTTGACCGGTGTGGCGGTCCAGGTGCGGCGAACTGGTTGGCCGCAAGGCCCGCCAATAGTAGTGCAGAGGAGGCCACCGCTGTCGGCTGACGGCCTTCCTGGGTCGCCCCGCTTCAACTTCGACCCGTTGGGCGGTGGAGATTACCAGGAGAGCACCTTCCGCAGTGCCGAGTCGAGTGCTTACTCCTTCACGCCTATGGGCGAGCACCCATACGCAGTTGAAGATGACGTGGTGATGGCCGACGGAGACATCGAAGAACTCACCGACCAGCAAGCGAGCCTCGAAGCCGACACCTGGGGCTACAAAGCCGACCTGCGGCGCGCAGATTTGGCACAAGTGCAGAGCAGCAGAGGCCGAAGCAGCAGCAAGCACCGTGGCGAAAGCAGGGACCACGGCAGCGGCGGCCGCAGTAAGGATCGGAGCGGCAGCAAGCGCAGTAAAGATCGTGGAGGCAGCGGGCGTAGCAAGGAACGTGCAGGCAACGATTATAGCGTTGGCGGCGGTGGCAGCCGCAGAAGCAGCAGCAACGATGACTATTCACGCAGCGAAGCCGCCCGCAAGGTCCACGAAATCAAGCAGCTTCAAGAACTGGACAAAAGGAGCCAAACTCTCAACGTGCGCCGGGCGGAAGCCGAGCAGAGGCGCGCTCGTGCTGCCGAAGACCTTGCGCGCTCCTTAGAACAAACCGCGCCTGCGGCAGCCCGAGGAGGGCCAACCATCAATGAGAGGTTTTCGGCAACGGATGTGCCGAGACGGTACGACCCACCCAGCGATGGCCGTCACGGTGGTGGCTTCTCAGCGCACCCGCCTCTCGTGCCAGACCGCAGGCCCGGCCAAAGGGCAGCAGAGCGGCACGAGGCCTATGAGTTGCCCCGGCGCCTCGAGCCTCTCAATGACCCCCGCGCTGCTGGTGGTGGTGGCGGCGGCTACAACAGCCGTACCCTGAGGAATGAGACACTGCCGCGCCGAGGCACTGAACGTGGTTCTCCTACAGGGCCCTCGGCGTCTCGTTTAGCACAGCGAAGGCAGCACCAAATGGAAGAGCAAAAGAAGCGAACACGGCATTGGAAGGAAAATGGCCCGAAGGGCCTGTGATCACCACCCCATCCTTAGCCACGTCGGCTCCTTGCTTGTGCCGCTCAACACCAATAAAACTAGTTTCAGCAACCATGAAATACCGGCTTAGTATCCGTAGTCCTAAATTAGAGTTGGTAACAAACAGGAGTCGTCGTTGCATTAGTCTTATGTCTAATTCAATATCCGCGACTCAGCCACAGGCCCATGCCAATATTCCAATATACACCTAAACGGGCCACTTCAATTTGAGATAAACACAGACGTAGGAACTAAGAAGTGAAATCCCAGCTGAAGCCGGAGGTCCTTCGAACGATATCCCCCTTTTGAGCTGACCTGATATGAACAAGCGAAGGGCACCGAGAAATCAAGTCCGGTATAGATATGTGCGATGGTTGAATGGTCCAACTTATTGCTTCTTGACTTGAAGATAGCTGCGAGACCGTCTAATGATACGACACGAAATGTGAAGTTAGAAACCTCTTAGGCAATATGAATTTGAATTCCATGCCCAACGAACTAACGGCGTCTTCTTTAGGTGCTCTCGTATACGAACACGCGCAGGACACTGAAGCTGTCAAAAACCACAGAAGCTCAACCGCAACCACATTGTGATCTTTCGAAACCCAATTCTTCATTATTCACAATCACAACAAAAAGCATCATTGATTGATTCTGACTTGACTAACTACTACTTTCTTTTTTCTCAAGAAAGACAGACATGGGTGCAGGCAAGAAAAATAGCAATAAGCCGGCGCGACTCCATCATGGTCTGAAGTTGGAACGTGGGCCGATTCATCAAAAAGAAACTCGCGGGCAGCACGCGGGTGGAAAAGAACTCAAGGACATCAAGTTCGACAAGAAGGCTGCTAAAATTGAGGCTTCAATGATTCAGAATGCACAAGACCAAAATGCTCCAGTTCGTCGCTCACGGCCATTTTATTTTCGCTTAGCAAAGCATGCATAAGAATTGTTCAGCAACAATCTGGAGGAACTTAAGGCCAAGAGTAGATAATTGTAGTGCATATACAATGAATTTCGTGAAAACTTCAAATTCATCATAACTCTAAGTACCAACGTACCAAGATGTATCGAATCATAACAGTCGAAAATATACAATAGTGGAGATTTTGATGGGCATGGGTTGCTCTAAATTATCTCTCTATTGTGCAATTTATTAAGTTAGCTTTTTGTTATTTCTAAAAACTGTCATTAGCTCATTATCATCTTCTTCGAGCAGAGTAACGCGCTTAGTACTTTACCTACTTATTAGAACTGCAACAATGCGCTTCTTCTGAAAATAGAACGGGAACCAAGGTAAGTAGATACGGCACGACACGACCTATGACACTTCAAACGAATATTTGTATCCAAGGAGATGTTTTTACCTTTGGCGGTATATAGCTAGCCAAACATATCAAATAAATTATGAATGGCACACAAAACTTTCAAAATGAAGGTCATGATGAGCTGTTACTTGGGGCGCCACCATTAATTAAAGCACGCGCAATTTTATCCGAATGGAACACACCACTTTCAACATGAAAGTCGTAATGAGCTATCTATAACTTGGGACGCCACCATTTATTAAATTATGTGCAATACATACCAGAGATAAATGTGCACGTTTACTCATCGTTTATGATTAATATCAGTCACGAATCAATTACAAAAATCAACAACAAGTTTCGTAATGACCTCAAAATTATGAGAGGTGGGTGCGGCATTAAATTCCAGTGTAAAAGTATGAACTTTTACTGCCCAAATCTTTCAAGATATGATTTGCTGTCTCTTGATCAATCGTTTTACCACGTCAAGTATTGATTGAGAGTGGACAAATTAGGTGCAAAGGTCTCATTTCTCTACCTTTATCTGGCTACCGTAGAAGTGATTGTTATCATTGATCATCTTATGATCAATAAATTAACCTTGTCCGTGGTGCTGCCACTTGAAAATTTGTCTGTATTTGGTCTGAGTACAAAGGTATTGTGCAGTGCAGATACGACAGGCCTTTTTGGAAAATGACAACAGGGCCTACTGCCCCTTGCTACTGCAATCAGTCGTTAATAGACTACCACTGATCCACTTCTTAGCTACTGAGAGGTGTGTACCCAAATAATTGCCCCTCTGCAAATGTTTGCTTTCATTATTAATAGCGTTAACGTAAATTTCAGAGGGAGTTTCAGGGATTAAATATGATAAGGATCTCTGAGTAGCTAGTTGAACTTTTCAGGGGCGGGGAAATCTTGAGAGAGATGTTGGATGATCATTGAATACTGAGCCAAGGGGCCTATTGAAGGTTATCACGTCATTCATCTGCTTCTTGATTATTAGCAATTGGTATAATATAATACCAAAATGAACAATTAGCGAGTGTGCACTTAAATTAAATTTGCTGTTAGCGCTTAGCTCTTGAATTGAAAGAGGACTGGTTCGTGCCGTCGAGTCGCCGCGTCGCTCTATTGGTACGCTAAACTCACGGCATCATAAGTTTGGCATGTGCATTTGAGCAAACGATGAAGTTCAGGCGGCAGAAGAATTCCAGGAGCTCAAACAGGAATACCACGCCTTCATATGGCACAGTTGTACACCTTCAGCTATCGAGATCTAAATTCTAAGCACTAGGTTGAGGGAGTGAGTTTCACTTTGAATTAGCACGTAATTTCGCTCCCAAGGAAATTCCCTGGGCAGATTTGGCTGTTCTAAGCGCTGCGTTGCATATCGGCGAAGGTAAATTTTTGTTCTGTTTATTGAAACCTTTAAAAGCCTTCTAATTCCGGCCCTTCGGGGCCTGTCTCAAAAGTATTTTGTTTTTTGCCCTTGTCTTTTTTTGTACTGGGGGAGTATAATCTAATCTAAACTAATCTAATCTAATCTAATGTAATCTAATCAGGATCAGTTTCAGAAATTAAATCCCATATAAATCTAATGGCACCACTTGAGGTTATTTTTCTCTATATAGTTATGCTTCCTCTTGTATCTCCAAGTCCTTTTGATTCCGGCATCAAGAGCGCAATAACTGTGCAAAGCTTGCGTACCGTGTAGTATCGGAGAACACCAAACATACTCCAACGCAGGCCCCGGAGGTCTGAAAATAGGAAGCTAGCAGGCGGATATACGAAGCTCTGCGGCTTATACTACAAGACCTGATGCGAATATTACGTAAAAGAGGAGCTAATCAGGCACGCATCCAATATTTTTTCGCTGTGCTACTGTAGAATTTCATAATTTCATAATGCAACCCTGTTTTGCGCAACGAAAAAAAACCTGTGGAGCCGTCGGCCGAAAAGTATGCCGACGTCGTCATTATTGTGTCTGTTGGCATCTGGCGGATCTGCCAGCATCGCTGCCGAATCCTTTACAGCAGACGTCGTCCTCCGCATTCACTCTTGGATTCATCTGCATCTGCATCACCTCCCGAAGCTGATGCCTCTCTCGGGCTACGACCGCATCGGCGGTCACGGTCAGAAATCATCACACAAATATGTCATGGCTTTTGCATGCACAGTCATTACATTTCCTTTTTCATTGTCATGAGATCAGCTGGTGACACCACGCAATTCAAAATCTCACTTGATACCGCATGTGCACGCCTCTGGCAGAGGAAACCAAGATGGAGATGACTAAAGTGGCACCGCTCGAAGTAACCATGCCGCATCAGTTGCCTGCTGAAGGCTCCACCACTGCTGGCAAGAAAGCGCTGGCTGGCTCTGCGCTGGCACTGGTGCTGTGCACTCCGCACAAATATTTTGCACCAACAAGGGAAGGCAATAATGGCAATGGCAAGAACGCAATAACCATATTTTTTTAACAACTTATTCGCATGATGCACTTCTACCTGGCAATTGATGTCTAGGCTAGTGGAAGGAGAAGCGTTGGTGCTTTCGCATCAATAGCTGTGCCGGTTACCTCTATAAAAAGATACCTTCTACGGTTTGAATACTCCTAGCTAGCTACAGGATAGTTCCAATGGCTTCGACACCCACTTGTCGTGGAGCCGTCGAGTCAAACGTCACCATCTGCGATATTATCAATGGTTGTGAACATTTCAACACTCCTTCGGACCAATCTGGCCCATGCTTGCCGCTTTACCATCCCGAGCGTGGGCACCGCTACGAACGCGTGCAGAGGCTCGGCGCCGGTGCCTTTGGTGAAGTTAGCCTGGTTCGTGACTTGACTACGGGCAGCCTGCTGGCAAGCAAGTCGATCCAGTTCAACAGTGGTAGCAGCAGCGGTGGCGGCGGCTACGGCGGCGGCGGTTATGGTCGATTTGGAGGTGGTCGGTCGCCTAGCCCGCTGGTCAGCAAGCCCTTGTTCCGCGAATTGCAAGCGCTGCAGCGGCTCCAAGGCAGCCCGAACATAGTTACTCTTCACGATGTGTACCCGTTGGACACTAAGCTCGTGCTCATCTTCGAGTATGCACCTTCGGACTTGGAAATGGTCATTGATGCAGCACGGGCGCCTATAGCGGAGCGGCACGTGAGCGCTTGGGCTCAGATGCTTCTTCAGGGATTAGCTCACATGCACGCTCAGGGCATCATTCACCGAGACATCAAGCCTGGTAAGGCAAGCCATTTCTACTCAAGTCTTCGAATTCATTCTTAAACCTTATACGTGATTTGTTGCCTGTTGCCTGTTGTGTTTTGTCGCGTTCACTTCGATGCAGCGAACTGCTTGCTGTCGTCATCGGGCGAATTGAAAATAGCCGATTTTGGTTTAGCGAGACCGCTCGCGCAGGTAAACGAAGACGACAGCAGTGGCAACAACGACCATAAGGCTGAGGCTGGCGTTGAAGTCCCTGGCGCCGCTGACGCCGCTGCTGGTGAAGCCCTCCGTCCAACTCCCTCGAACGAAGAAGTGCCCGGCGCCATGTCCCATCAAGTTGCCACCCGGTGGTACCGCGCGCCAGAGCTCCTTTACGGTGCGCGCGTTTACGGTTACGGCGTCGACGCCTGGGGCTGCGGCGCAGTGATCGCCGAGCTCTTGCTCCTGAACCCCTTGTTTCCCGGCCTGAGCGACATTGACCAGCTCCGCGTCGTGCTCGGCGTGCTGGGCGCCCCCACCGAGGACACCTGGCCGGGGGTGGAAAGCCTCCCGGATTTCGCGAAAATTTCGTTCCCGCCCACCGCGCCCCAGCCTTGGCCTGCCGTGCTGCCCCGTGCGTCGCCCGAGGCGCGCAGCCTGGTGGCAAGCTTGCTGTGCCTGGACCCTGCTTGCCGCCTCTCGTGCGACGCTGCCTTGCAGCACCCTTTTGTGAACAGGTTTAGCTTCAAGAGCGCAACGGAACTGCTTCCTGGTGGGGCAGTCGTCCCAGAACGGCAAGTCAAAGGCCCAAACGCTGTTGGGAAACGGAAAGGCCTGGAATGCCTGGACGTAGATTATTTAGAGCAGATCTGGGCAGTTTAGATCTTTGTTGAGTGGGCCATCCTTTCGAAGGGCATACTGAAGTGGAAAAGCAAAAGCGCCTAATGAATGTTAAGCACTGAAGAGATTCATGTCCGTTCATAAACCAAAACCAGACGCTCTTTCTCGGGCATGTGCGCCTGATTAGCTTCTTAGGTTTAATTTGACCTGCCTTGACTTGTATCCTCTCCAGTTGGCCTTCTAATCTAATCTCCGGCAGCTCGGGCCCTCGGGGCCTGTCTCAAAATTTTAGTAACAACAAAAGGCACCAAGAACCAAGAACCAAGTACAAATTCGTAGTGCACAGTATAAAGTATAAATATAAACCAAGAGAAAGAAGAGGCAGAGGAGAAAGACAACAGACAAGAATGACCCACAATCCCAATGTTGGGTTTCAATAACCCATAACCCAACACTGCACAGCGCACAGTTCTGAATCCTTAACGCTGCTTCGAAACCTCCTTCTTATCGTTCCGCGTTCAGAAAAACGTCTACCTGTTACTTCCTACTTCCCATTTGCACGATAAACCACGACCACAACACACAACAACACAACTGCAGGCTGCATGAATTGGCCCTATCGCTAACGCGGAGTATGAAGCCATCTACATCTACTACACTTCGAACACCTTTAAGTCCAGTCAGTCCTGAGTGAAATTAAGGAAATTGAATCACGAGCAACGCTTGTCTCTCGGCGATAGCAAATCCTTTCAATGACATCTGAGCTTCACACAAAAAATCTCCGGATGAGGTCGCCACTCAGCAGTTCGAAGTGAACGAGAAAGCTGCGTAGCAGGCCAGAATGGAAGTTCACAGGTAATAGCTGAATTGCAAGGAAATAGAGCCCGGCCAACGTGAACAAACATTAGTTCAAAGACTGCTGAGCAGCCTGCTGGCGCGAGTAGCGGCCTACTATAAGCTTCTGTGCGTCGACGTATTTGTGCATCACCGCTGCAACACAGTCACTCTGGGCAAACACATAGGTTAAGGGAAATGGGTCAAAAAGGCAGCGCCTACTGTGCAGCATACCAAAGTAGCGGAACTGACTTAAAAAGTGGGCCCAAGGCAGCTCAACTTCAAAAAGAAAAGACGCACCTCTCTTGAACTCAGCGCCGTGTCTGGCTTGGTGACACATTTCTCGAAGGCAGTCTCTGCCAGCTTGGACAAAAACATCATCTGAGCCTGCCGAGCTTGCTCTTGCTGCACGAGCTGCTCCACGGCAGCTTGGTTGAGATCGCCGCCGATCTTAGGGGATGCACCGGCTTGATAGCTGCGCAGAGAGCGAAATAAGAAAAGCGTCACAGGCAGGCAAAATACTCAACGATGAGAGAGGGGGAAGATAGTAGAAGACAAGGCCGGATGCGTAGCTACCAAAGTCGGTACCTTTGAGCGGAGTTTGATGCATCGCTGAAGTTGGAGCTCGAAAAAGTCTGGTCGTCTACGGACTCCCCTGAAGCTCCGTACGAGTCCGTCTTAAAGTAATGCAACAGGCACGGAGTTAGTCGTGACAAGAATCGAAGCAATTGGATGAGCAAAGTTCTAAGAGCACACGTCGTCATAGTGTGTACCTTCTCAGGCGGTGGGGCAACGGTTTGCTTGCGACCGAACCAAGACATTCTACGGTCAGATAGTCGATGTGCTCCTACTTACGTTGAGCTGTGGGCGGTATCGACGTGAAGCTTCTTCGTGCTTCGTGGTGAAAACCAAGCTATGTTTGAGGAAGCGGCGGCGACACTTTGTGTGGTGCGTGACGATTACTTCGTCCCGTACATTTACGCTAATTTTTTTAAAAGGTGTCTAACGGGTCCCTCAAGCAGCGCTTAGCTACTAGAGACTATACTATCGTATCTAGCTTATCTAATAATTAAGTTGATCGTTGTTCTACTTACACAGATACGCAGTTCGAAGCTTTTACAATTGCTAAGTAGTTTAGCTGTAGCTACAGATAGTATGCTGGGTATTTGTTATCTTCAAGCTCAACGCTGCGAATCTATGACACTTTCGTGACGGAAAAATTTATGAGCCCATAAGGAAGACCAGCTTTAGAGACATGGCAGCTACATCTCGGCTGTAGTCTCCACACGTGGGAGCCAAGTTCGACTATTCATTGCTTCCTGATTTACCACAGAGGCATTATTCAATTTCCGGCTTGGGTTCATCTACACTTGAACAACAGAAGTTAGTCAAGTTTCCCTGCCCGTAGGTTACGAAGCTTTTATATAAGGCAGCTGCTGTCATGGACGTGCCTTCACCAAGGAACGGGGCTCCTCTTCTCTCAAGCCCTTTTGCGAGGCATCGTGTAGCCAGAACCCCATGCCCGACAGTGTCACTCCAAGCTGCCGTGCTGCCATGGCCCTTGCCCTTGGTTGCTAGCACGGCCGTCGACGCAGCGCTCGACCCCTTGTCCACAGTAGGTCTTGCGCCATCCGTGCTAAGGCACCTTTCGGCGATTAGCGGCAGTGCAGTCCGGCTTCGCCTGCATGACCAAGTTTCGGGCTGTTGGCGCGAACGCATTGTCCAAGCTGTCTTGATGGATGCTCCGACTACGGCGTCCGCCCAGCGCTGTGCATACCAAACTCGCTACGGTGGCCGTGGAGCTTTAGCGTTTTCAAACGAACCTAAACTAGCAAAAAATGGGCGTAGCACAAGAAATCGCCAGCGCTCAATGTCGCCTGATGCAAACACCGTCAATATGGTGTGGGTCCCGCCGGGTTTACTTTACAACCTGGGCGTGCAACCCCACGATGTGTCACTGCTGCCCAAGGGGCAAGATACTTCCTCGCAGAGCACTTCTGTGAGCGCAACTGGTGCTAGACATTGGACTGTGACCATCGAGGTGTCACCAGCAGGCTGGAGGAAGCATGGTGCTGACGACGACGACGATACTGATGGCAGCGTTAGTGACTCGAGCAGCGCAGACGGCGCGTCCTCATCGGCCGACGAAGGCCACGGCTCAGGCCCCAGTTCTCGAAGCAGCGCAGGTGGTGGCGGCAGTGGTGATGGCGGCTCTCGCAGCGCCTTGGTTGCTTGCCCCCCAGAGCTGCGGCGCGCTGGCGTAGGAGCCGCCCGGCTCGCGGTGGTCGCGAGGGTGCGGGCGCCCGGACCAAGCTCCTCGGGCCACGCCAACTACGCGTCGGCGCTTGGCAGATTCTTTGACACGCCGCGCCTCCTCGCTCTGGGGGACGTGTTTTCTGTGCCTGTTTCGCACCTTCACCGCGGCCACCACGAGGCTAGCACTGTAGCTGCGCCTCGAGTGGTGTACTTCACTGTAGTGGCTCTTGAGAGTAACAAAGTGCCAGCGCAGCGTGCTTTACAGGGAAAAGATAGCACCGATAGCGGCAATCATGCCATCAAGCATCCAGCCCTGTGGCTCTCCAAGGAACTCACCATGCTCATGCAGGAAGGCGCTTGCAATTGTGCTGTGCCAGATCCGAGGCTGGCAATTCCCTTCCTCGCGCCACCTAGCGCAGGTTCTACTGCTGCTGCACCTGCTACCGCTGCCCATTCCTTCGCGTCAAGTGGGCATGTTTCCTCCGACAGCGACGATAATGATAAAGGCGATGGCACAGCGTCCTCGCAGTCGGCTGAGCCTACCGCAAATGCGGTGCGCGCGCGCCGAGCCGTGCTTGAGGATACCTGTGCCGCTGCTTGCCCTCAGCCTGTCGATGAGCTTTGCTTGACTGCTCTTCTGAGCTTGTTGCGGCCTCTAGCACCACCTGTTGGCAACTTCAAGGGCTTCCCATCACATCCGTCACCACCGCAGCAGCCCTCGCCGCTGTCGACTCAGTTAGTGGGCTCAGATACACCCTCAGGAGGGGTTGTTGAGGAGAACACTCCTCAAAGAAGGGCAGCAACGAGTGTCCACGAGGCAGCACAAGCAGCAGCGCAGGAGCATGCCACCTCGCGTTGCGCCGTGTTGCTGCACGGTCGCTCGGGCAGTGGAAAATCACAACTCGCAGTGCGCGCGGCAACGCAGCTGGGCTTTAAAGTGGTCCGCTTGCGCCTGAACCTGGCTGCCGGTGGGTATGGGCCAACGACGCCCAGTAGCTTCAACGAAAACGAAGACGACGAGGATGCCGACGACATTGACGGAGGAAGCCTAGACGACGACGACGAGAAAGGTGAAGGCGGCAGCGGCAACGACGGGAGTGAGAGTGGTGGTGCCGAGGGGCGTTACCGTGGACGCAACCGCACCAACACTAATCCCGTTCGAACGTCAGTGGCCAGTTCAGCTTTAGGGCGAGACGCAGCCGTGGTCTCAGCCATTGAGGCGGCCTTTGCGGAGGCGGCTGCGTGCGCGCCTTGCGTGCTCTTGCTGCAAGGCCTCGAAGCCCTGGGAGCAGCCAGTCATGGCAGCGGCGCTGGTGGCGGCGGCGGTAGTGGTGGCGGGGGCGCAGGTAGTGGTAATGGCGGTGCTAATGGTGGCAGCAGCGGGCCTCTGCCAGCTTCGCACCCCGCGGCAGCTGTAGCGCGCTGTCTCGATGGCCATGCCGCCGCCAACGCAGCAGCGGCCCACTGGGCTTTGAGCTCCTCCTCGTTGAGTGGCTTCCTTGGGGCGAATACTACTGAACAGCCAGAAGTAATTTGTGCTAGCATATACATTACTTTTCGTTATTATTTTTTTTCGATTTTTTTTCTGAATTCTTGATATATGAAATCACCTCTAATTTTGTTATTTCGGCGGCAACCCCAGCAGGTGCGGCGCGTGGTGGTTCTGGGCACCTGCGTTTCACCGAATGACGTGGGCGAACCGTTGCGGCGCTGCTTTACTCACGAGTTGGCGGTGCCCCCTCCTTCGGAAGCTCTGCGGTTGCAACTCTTGCAGCACCACCTATGGCCGAGGCTTGAAAATTCACGCCCACTGTCGAGGAGCTCTGGCTCCTCGAGCAAGAGTGCTGAGAAAATACACAGAGATGGTGCTGAGAATGGCCCAACCGAAAACAGTCGTGATGGTGACGAAGACGCTTATGGTGATGGTAACGACCAAGACAAGGGTTGGCATCTATGTAACGATGACGAGGATGCTTCGAAGAATGATGAACGAGAACGTGAAGCACTGATCGCATTATCGCCCAGCATCGCTCAGGAGCTGGTAGGGCGCGGTGCACGTGACGTGGTGGCACTAATAGCCGATGCGCAGCGGCGCGCTTGTTTACGGAGCTTCAATAGCGCTACTTGTACTTCTGCTAGTCCTTCGGCTGGCGCTACCTTGTTTGACTTGGCTTTGGGCCGAAGTCCAAAAAATACTATTAGGTCTTCTAGCAACGTTGCCAGCATCAGCACCACCAACACGAGCACCAACACCAGCAATCTCATCACAGCTGCCGACCTCCGTGCTGCCTTGAAAGCTTTGCCGCCGCCTCGCGACCGCGCCGTTGCCTCCATCAAGGTGCCTGAAGTGCGGTGGGCAGACGTTGGGGGTTTGGCTTATGTGCGGCATGAAATCATGGCAGTGCTCAATTTACCTCGCTTACACCCGGAGCTCTTCTCGTCGGGTTCCAGTACTAGTAGTAAGCCGCGCAACGGTGTTGGCGTTCGAAGCGGTGGTGCCGGTGGTGGTGTGCCCCGGCTGCGGAGCGCAGTGCTTCTCTTTGGGCCTCCGGGTACAGGGAAGACCTTGGTGGCGAAAGCAGTGGCGACGGAGTGCGGGTACCCGTTCTTGAGCGTGAAAGGGCCGGAACTTCTCGACGTGTACGTGGGCGAATCGGAGAAAAACGTTCGCGAGGTCAGGGAGAATTTCCTTTGAAACATACGCACAATATGTTACTATATTTCATACCCATCTGGCGAGGAAGAAGGTGATTTATTGATTGGATCTCGCAAATATACCATTGGATGCTGTACTTTTGACGTCGCACCGGGGACTATTTAATTTTCTTCGTCTTATCTTTTGAGGTTGTTGAGTGTTCCATTCTCATTCCTTGATCTTCTTTTTTTCTCTGATTTCCTGCGTACTTCTCTTTCTTTTTTTTTTTGGGGGGGGGGGTCTCAGGTGTTTGCCGCTGCGCGCGCTGCTGCCCCCTGCGTAGTGTTTTTCGACGAGCTCGACTCTTTGGCTCCCGCTCGGGGGCGAGGCAGCGACAGCGGCGGCGTCATGGACCGGGTGGTGTCGCAGCTTTTGACCGAAGTCGACAGCGTGGCGGCAGGCCACTCGTCCTCCAGCAACAGCAGCAACGATAGTAGTGGCCGCAACGATAGTAGCAGCAACCACCAAGGAGGAGGTCAAGACGACCAAGACACCAAGCCCGCGCCGTTAGTGCTGGTGATGGGGGCAACCAACCGACCGGACCTTTTGGACCCAAGCTTGTTTCGACCTGGACGCTTCGACAAACTCC
>Ga0307942_1001391_pt1 | contig 19273 bp, 18 predicted proteins | sample OrgLakmetagen175_FD_201846 | JGI IMG/M metagenome (GOLD analysis project Ga0307942, IMG submission 201846) | Saline water microbial communities from Organic Lake, Antarctica - #175 | ecosystem: Environmental > Aquatic > Non-marine Saline and Alkaline > Saline | place: Antarctica: Organic Lake... | reverse complement strand
CCATCACCACCACCACCACCACCACCACCACCACCACCACCATCACCATCACCATCACCATCACCATTGCTACAGCATTGCTTCTGCCCCTCCTTGAGCGCCCGCCCCCTCGCTTCCCTCCCTTCACTGCTGCACCCACAACCGCCCTTGCCAACCCCACCCAGGCCCCCGTCACCTTCGTCACCCATTGTAATAAACTCCTGTCTGTCACCTGTTGCACTATTGCTGCAAATGTTGCTGCTAGCAACTCGGTCGTTCCTGCTGCTGCTGTTGCTGGCGTTCTCATGGCTGTTGGTGGCATTGCTGCTGGTGGCGTTGCTGTTCGTGGCGTTGCCTGGTTGGCTCAGCAAGTGCATGAGACGCGCAAAGCAGAGATCCATCAGAGATGGGACAACACTAAATCCATCTTGCCTCCCTGCACCTTCAGCCCCTAGCCCACCACTCTCACGCTGGCTGGACCCCTGCTGCTGCTGGGGGAGCAATGCAAACGGGCAGGGCGGGAGGACCTGCACCCCAAATACACAATAAAGACCATGTGACACGTTTATAATGCAAGCAATGTGAAACTCATTTCTGCTGCTGCTGGGGGAGCATTGCAAATGGGCAGGGCGGCAGGACCTGAACCCCAAGTGCATAAAGAACATCGTGCGACACGTTTCTAATGAAACTATGTATTCATATCTGGTGCAGCTAGGCAATCTTGCTGCAAAAGGGTAGGGCGGGAGGACCTGCACCCCAAATGCGTGAAAAACATCGTGCGACACGTTTCTAACAAAACTAAGTATTCATATCTGGTGCAGCTAGGCAATCTTGCTGCAAAAGGGTAGAGCGGGAGGACCTGCACCCAAAATGCGTGAAGAACATTGTGTGACACGTTTCTAACGAAACAATGCATTCATATCTGGTGCTGCTAGGCAATCTTGCTGCAAAAGGATAGGGCGGGAGGACCCGCAACCAAAATGCACGTAGAACACATGCGTCAAGCGCGTGCCATGTATTCAGTCCTAATGCTGCTAGGCGACCTCGCTGCGAAAGGGCAGGGCGGGGCCCCTGAGAAACAGCAGCTATGAGCATCATGAGAAATGACACTGAGAAGTGTGGGTACGCACATGCATCGGCAGCGTGACCGACGTGAGTCACTGGAATTCTGACAGTGTGCAAGTAAAAGTTTTGATTCTGGTGCAAGCTGGAATGTTCTATTTTGGTGCAAGTGATCATATGAGCCTGTGGCGTGGCAGCTGCAGCATTAAGAACAAGCCGTGAATTGGTTGACAGCTGCGTAGTATGGAGATGCGTGCTGAACACATTTATATATTAATCTTTTTGGTTTGATTTCAGGCTTTTTCCAAGCTTCCGCTCAGATGCCCCCCAGAGGCATATATAGCGATGTAACCTTACCTTATATATTAAAATGACACTCTTTAGCAGCTTCTATCTAATTATCTGTCATCCGGCTGCTCAGGCCCAAATTACTCATGCTGGAGCATGTGCAGCTTACTAATGTGCGCTTGTGCATACGCTTGTGCACAGTGGGCGTACTTGAGCTTCTAAGAGCTCACCTGAATACATCTGTAGCTGACATGGCTATCCCAGCTGCTCAGGCCCACATGTCGTATGTCAGGAATGGGTCCCTCAGGGTCGATCCATTGAAAGAAAGGTGAGCCAGGGCTGGGCTCACCCGTCCCAACCTGCCACCAGTTTCACAGTGTCATGTTTGGTCCTGGTGAATGGTTGCGTTTATGTGTGTGTGCATGTGACATGGGAGGGAGAAGCAGGGCTGGACTGGGCTTTGAGCCCAAACTGCCACCAATTCCACAGTGTTGTAAGGTTGTCCAACCGGTTGTTTGAGGTACAGGTTAATAAGTGCTTTTGTAGGGGACCGTCTGCAAAGGTGGATGGTCTTGACGCTTGCGGGACATGCATAGCTGCAATGTGAGCTTGCAGGAAATGCGTAACGGCGTGTGCTAGCACTGGGCTGAACTCAACCTGCCAATTCCACAGTGTTAAGGACACCAACTCGTGGCTTGAGGTGTATAGTTTATTTGAGTGCTTTTGGCGGCTAGTACACATCTGCCGCTGAAAGCTGAAAGCTTTCTGTTTAAAGAACAGTGATGTTGCGGCTAGCACACCTCTATCGCTGAACGTCCAAACACTGCACTGTGAAAAAAACAGTGACGTTGCGGCTAGCACACATCTGCCGCTGCAAGTCAGAACACTGCACTGTAAAATAAACAGTGTTGTTGCCACTAGTACACATCTGCCGCTGAAAGCTGAAGGCTTTGTGGTGTTGACACAAGAACCGCTTGTCTATGCTTTTGACACTGTTTGCTTTTATTGGCTTTGCTGATTCAGGACAGGAACAGCAGCAACGTGCTTGTCAATGCTTATGCTGCCGGAGATTAATATCAAAAGGCTTTATTGCGTCGGCACAAGCACAGCAGCATCGTGCTTCACGGCTACAACCCCTCTCCCTCCTGCCTGTGAAAGCAATAGTCTGCATTCTCTGATTACGTCACTCTTTTTATTCCGTCACTCTTTTTATCAAGTCATTTCTCTGACTGCATCACTCTGACACGAGCACACACTGTGTACCGTAATAACGCCGGCTGCTGCGTAATTGACCCAGAAGCGAGTGAAGGTGCGGGAGGAGATGTGCGAGCCAGCCATGCCTTGTACCATAGCCAGCGTGGAGCCGTTCTTCTCCACCTTGGTGTATAAGTGTGTGTGTGTGACTGTGACTGTGACTGTGTGTCGTGGGGAAAACAATATAAGATGCAAGTCGGTGGTCGGAAAGATGTTTCAGGACTATGGACAGAGGGAGCACAGAACCAGTGGATACATGAAGAGGGGACATACGAAGAGGAGATACGTGAGAAGGGGAGCAAAGCGGCATCGCCCTTCACAGGGGCGGCGTTGGCTGTACACAAAGGTATGGGAAACTAAACGAGTTGGTTAAGGAAAAGTCGTGGATGAGACTGCAGGACATGCTGCACTAAGGACTGCAAGGAAGCAGGTGTTTAAATGAGGCAGCCGGGTCTTGAGCCCGTGCCTGCAGCTATTTTATTAATGATAGCCCAGGACTACTTCGAAAGTATAATATAGTCTGGAGAGTCTGTTATGTCTGTTAGGTGATCTGAGGAAAAGTAGAAGTTCTGTTTCAAGGTTCTGCTGTTCCACGCACGACGTCTGCTTCCTCCTCGTAGTCAAGAAGCAAGACAACCCATCCAGCATTCTTGCAGTGGCCACACACACTATAGGCAACCAGAGTTGTATATGTCCACCTTGCAATGCGGGTTGTCCCCACTGGACTAACATGCTCAAAGCAGGAGGCTAAAAAAATCCATGATAGGCACGTGTAAGAAATGGGCATGAATGAAGTTAAAAAGTGCTTTGGCAAAGGTTTTGGCTGGATTTGTGCACTAACCAGGTGGTCAATGCAAGAGCGTGTGCAAACCAGTGTTTACCCTATAACTCTTCACGCATGAAAATAATTGACATGAGAACTGTGCAAGCAGATAGCTGTTTAAATTCTGAGCAGAATGACACCCTTTTTAGTAGTATGGGGGGTCAGGAAGAAGGCTTAGGGAGGGGGGGGCATTTGGGGTCGGAGGCCCAAAATTTACACGTGACTGTCAGGATATTTGTTACGCCTTCTGGGCGGTGATATATTTTATGCACGGTAATGCAAAACGTGAACTGCATGTTTGGAATGATTGCTGGTAATTTGCCTGGACACACCTCTGCGGCCTTCTTGGGGGCATTCCGCATTCCATGCAATTCTGTGACCAGGCACCCAGACCCCCCCCTTTATTCAAATCACCCAACAAGGGTGCCATTCTACTGGGCTTGAGCGGAGGATTCCAATATTCCAATACTATATTTATTATTTGCTGGAAGTGGCCCAAAAGAATTCTGGAGGCCCCCCCAAAAATGTTCGAGCACCCCCAAATGACCACCCACCAACCGACCTCTCAAAATCGACTCATTAATATACCAATCAATCGCTCTAGGCGTCAGGATTCCGAGTATGTAATTTATATTTCAATCGACACAGAGGTGAAAGGTGAAAGTTATGATAACTACAGCCTCCTGCTCAAAGCGTACAATAACCTCCACAATCAATAAAACACAAGTCTGCCCAACACAATTGGCACGCCCCTGTCTATAACATTCAGCTCCTTGCTCGTCCTGCACACCCCATTGTCTACCCCAAAAATCCCAAATGTTTAGGGTTGGCCAGAACCATATATATACTATGTATATACGGTATTTTTGGCAGGGAAATCACCTAATATACGGTCACATACGGTGTATATATACGGTTCTGGCCAACTCTCACAAATGTTGTTTTGTGTCCGGTTAATTCCTGCTGCTCAAACATTGGCAGTCACAGATAGGGGATTATGTGGGCGTTTGCCTGTTTCCCATTTTGCACTATTTTGGTATGGAGAAGGCCAGGCCTGACCACACCTGCTCTGATTCACCTGTGCCCCAACAAATAAGCCTCCCTGTCTTACGCCTTCACTGTCATACCAAAATTGGTGCAGGGGGTCAGGATGGGATACACACAAACACACACACACACACACACACACACACACATACACACAAAGTGGGGAAGTGCCCTGGCAAGAAGTGTGAATGTTAATATACACATTCTGGGGACATCTCTGCGTCTATCTCACACATTCACACCTTGACCACGCCAGATGTGAAAGTCATAGTTCAGAGCGCTACACATTGCCAGAAATGGCGCCAAGTGATGGCGCCTGTAAGGAACAGCGCCATTCCTGTGATCTGAAAAGTCCCTGCTTTATGTACTGTTCAACCTAATTAGTGGAATTTTTCTTACGCCACTTGTTCCGCATGGCATCCAACATTGCACGAGGACACGAGGACAATGAAAAATTGATGAGCAGCGACAAGGTGTGGCAGCAGTCCGGTGTTTTAATATTCTAGTGGCTTGCCTAGGCACGCCTGGTATTGCGGGACTGTGAATAGCACAACATCTAGCTGTCCCAGGCAGAAATGCATAAATTTGGGCAGACGTTTCCTAAGAAGTACTTACGGGACTAGGCGCAGCGAGGCAGTGGCCCGATGGAACTAGGGAAAGGGAGGCAGCAACCCCGTACTTTGAGGCAGCAGCCTCATGGAACTAGGGTAAGGAAGGCAGCAACCCCGTACCTTGAGGCAGCTGTTGCGGTGGCTGCCAAGGATGATGGTGTAGTTTGGCTCCACCGCGGCGAACACTGCAGCATGGCTATGCTGACCCAGGCTGCTGCCACTGCTGCTACGGCTTGTACTCCTAGGACCAGTGGCATTGTTGGTGTTGGGGAGTTGGTGTGTGGAGGAATTGAGCGGTACCTGAGAGGGAGCAGAGGGACTGCTCCCCGGATCTGGTGTTGGGGTGCAGGAGGGAGCGTGCTGGAGGGGTTGGACACGCTTGGTGCCCGGGAGCGGTTTGAGGATGATGGTCACATCGTTGTCTGCCTTGGCCTGGAGTGCAGGGGTGCTTAGGTCTGTTGGAGAGAGCAGGGCTAGAAAGTGGTTGGAGTGCACATAAAAGGTGAGTGCACGCGTGAGGTCGTGTGTGCATGCTTCAATATGCTGCTTTCGTGCGTACCATGGTATGTCAATATGTTATGTACTTTATGCTACACTATGTTACGTACCTATGCATGCTTTAATATGTTGCTTTACTGCATTTGTACATCCTACAATATGTCATGTAATTGGCATGCGACAATATGTCGCTCTCATGCCACCATGGTATTGTTAATATGCTTGGAAGTAGCTAGCATGTGCGTGAGTATGTATATGCATGCACGCATGCACGTGCTTGCACATGCAGTGTGCGTGCATGTGCGTGTGCGTGTGCGTAAGCATGTGTCCTTATCTGTGTGCGCGTGTATGTGTGTGTATGTGTGTATGTGTGTATGTGAGCGTATATGTGTGTACGTGCATGTGTGCATGCGTGCGCGTGCATGAGCATGTGCGTGTGCATGAGGGTGTGTGGGTGTGCGTGTGGTTGTGTGTGTGTGTGTGGATGGGTGCACTTGTGCATGTGTGCGTGTGCGTGCGTGTGTGTATGTGTTCGTGTGCAAGGGTGTTTGTGTGTGCGTGTGTGTGTGTGTTCATGTGTGTATGTGTGTGTGTTTTTGTGAGCGTATGTGTGTACGTGTTTGTGTATGTTCGTATGCGTGCGTGTGCATGTGCGCGCGCGTGCACGTGTGTATGCGTGCTTGCACGTGTGTGTGTGTGTGTTCATGTGTGTATGTGTGTGTGTTTTTGTGAGCGTATGTGTGTACGTGTTTGTGTATGTTCGTATGCGTGCGTGTGCATGTGCGCGCACGTGCACGTGTGTATGCGTGCTCGCACGTGTGTGTGTGTGTGCGTGTGTGTGTGTGTGTGTGTGTGTGTGTGTGTGTGTGTGTGTGTGTGTGTGAGAATTATCCTTAATACCTCAAAACACACGCATCCAGATCCCGAAGAAAATGCGGTTCCGGTTCTGCTTCCGAGCCATGCGCATTCAAAGGGCGGAATTACTAGGGTTCCGTCAAAATTGATGCGTGGATGCATTGCTTCAAATTTGGTTTCACGCTGTGCCGAATCACGATTCTGTGCATAATCTAAAAATTAATCGGTGCGCGAGCGATCGCTGTGACCCGACTGGATTATGAACTGGGAACTTTTGCCTGCGCGTGGGGATGTGCCCATCGAGAGGTCCTCCCACAGCCTTTCATGTGCTGGTGATGGCAAACGGCTCTTTCTGTTCGGAGGAGGCGAGTTCATGCAAGCTGGCTTGCAACAATTCCCATTGGCCGGCCAGGGAGCATGTTGGGAGCACATCAGCTGACTTATGACTCCTTGTCTGTGCATGCACCTGCAGAGCACGACTCACGCGTGCCTGTAAGCTCGGACATGTACATGTATGAAGACCAACAATGGCAAAGTAAGCTGCTGCAAACCAGTAGTGCAGTACAAAATGAGTGTTTCGTTTTATCTGTGATGCTGCGTTGTACAGAGAGAAGGACGAAGAAAAGGCATGTTCCAACGGTTCCAAACTTCTCACCCGCTCCCCAATTTCACACCTGCACACAGGGCTAGACGCCAAGGGCACCGTACCCAGTCCCAGGGTAAGTTTGCTTGCATTCAATAGTAGAATCAGAAAAAATGCATCCCCTTTGTGTGTCAAGTATGGTGTGATACGGTGCGGTACGTTACGAAGTTGTACATGCGGTACGGAACGGTACGGTACCATTAATAACGTACCGTTCTCAAACTTCTTACAGTCAGCAAGCCACAAGCACCTCCCTGAAACTTTAGTAAAAAACGACCCAAAACAGAGATTTGTGTGGCCCCAATTTCAGCCCATCACTACCCTTGCCACGCCAGTTCAAAGTGTCCTTGTTTTAGCCCCAGAACCCACGAACCTTCCCAATTGTATGGATGATTTCATCACAGGCCCTTGCAAATCAAAACACGGCCTTCCTTGCCCGAGTAATATTTCATATTTGATCAACCATCCCGTACAATACATACTCCCATACCATACGACTCCCGTACCATACGTGACGTACCGTATGGGACAACGAAGCTTCCCCCTTGATTCTACTTTTTTTTTTTTTTTAAGAGACAAGCAAAGCTGCAAAGGGCAAAGGGTCACGCATCTTGGCTCCCATTTAAATGGGCTCCCTTTTTTTTTGCACTGCGTCGTTAATGCCATTACTCCATGTGTCACCCACTTTCAATCAATCCACTTCCGTATACCAAGTCTACTGTACAAATTCATGTCTGCCTCACGGACGCTTCTTCCCAATTTCTGCGTTCATGCGCTTGTCTTGCCCAAGAATAATGAGCCCTGGCTTGTCGTTGTCTGTGTTTCAGGCATCAAATGATGAAACGCTCGCGTTGCATACAGGTGGCCCACTCTGCTGTCATGATTGGCGATACTATTTGGATCTTCGGTGGCAGATCAGGTGATACAGAAAACTCTGTTGTTCTTAGTGTTGTACTTCTACGCCGTATTTCCGTTTTTGGACCGTTTTTTGTACGGTACGGTCCAAAACCGTATAATCAGGGCTGTGCAATGACACCATCAGAGCGATTTTGCACCGTAATTACGGTACGGTGTCGGTACGTACCGTCAGAGCGTCAAAATGACAATGTCTCAGAAATGACGGTGTCTACCGTCCAGACGGTCGAGGGGCTGTCCACTGTAATCGCTGTGTAAACCCACCGTCAAGTGCTTTTTTGCTGTGAAAAGCTGAGACCAGGAAATCCTGGTCAAGACAAAAACTTTAAAATTTTTCCTTTCATTGCTGCACCGATCGTTTGTTTGTGTAAATAACACACATGCAACATTTTGAGATGAGGATAAAAGAGCCAAAATGGGGTCAAATGGCCATTTCTTGCCTTTTTGCGATTTTTGGACCGTACCGTCCACCGTACCGTAATGCACCGTCATGACGGTCCCTAAATTCCGAAATGACGGTCTGACACCGTCATTCACGGTGTCCACCGTCAGACCGTATGTTGACGGACCGTACCGCCACACCGTCATTGCACAACCCTGCGTATAATACGGTCAATGGTAAAATACGGTCCAAACCCATGGTCCATCTTTTGTGTATGCTTTTCCTCTTTGAGAGCATTTCAGTTATACATTGGAGATATGCGAATTAAAACATTTGTGTTGTGTAGTTATGAGCCAAAAGGACCCTTTGGTGCAAATCAAAGCCAATTATCAGCTTTTTGCACCGTACCGTACACCTTGCCGTATTTTACCATAAGTATGGTCCGGAATCATAAATACTGTTCTACACCGTATAACCGTACTGTACCGTATAACCGTACACCGTACTGGCACAACACTGGTTGTTCTGTTGCTACCTGTGACTGTGTGTGTGTGCTAGTTGCTTTGTGTCACACCTTGGTCTCAGGCTCAGAGATGGCCAAAACCAAATTCATATGCAGTATTCTCAGGTGGGCATTCACCAAACAGCTTGGCATTAACATTACATTAGAAGTAGGTTGTCCATCCTGACCATTCTTACTCAGGTTGATAATGTTAATCCCAAATTTGCTGCAACAGGAGTGGATATGGGAGACGGAGCCAAGGCAGACTTGTACTCTTTTGACACACACACAAGCACATGGTCATCTGCGGAAGTGGAGGGCCCTGTTCCACCCTCACGCTCCTACCACACGGCTTGTGCTTGTGGGGATTACATGTTTGTGTTTGGAGGCTGCGGTGAGAGCGGAGATATGTGGTGATGTTTGAGTTGCTTGGGAGTTGTGGTGGCAACTTTTCAATCAGTGCAGTGCAAAGACAACAGAAGGTCTAATGCAGGGGTGTGATGCTCCCTGCCCTTGCTTGCCCACACCAACCTCATAAGTGATAACATCCAAAAACGGAAAAAACGACAATCCAAGACCTTTTTGGCTTGTTTATGCCCAGAGGGTGCACAACAAATCGTACGCGTAGTCTAGCAAAGTGTTGTCACTGTGTGTGTGTGCACTGAAGCAAGCAACACGAGTTAAGTTTGAGCGCACCCCTCCTTACTATCAACTTAAAACGCTTTTATACCCAGGATACATACACACACAGGCAGGCAGGTTTCTTGCTCGCTTGCTCGCTCCTGACACTTCTGTCTGTTCTTGACTGATATTTTGATGTGGTGCAGGAGAGGGAGGCCGTCTGAACGATTTGTGGAGGCTCGACACAAAGGTGAAATTGCACCATGTTTGATTACCCACCTGAGTAGCAGCCATGAGAGGTCAACACATGGTACCTTACTTCTCAGGCCCTCCCATACTTCATTGTAGCAACACATCAACACATACGTCAAAAGATAGTACCTTACTTCTCAGGCCCTCCCATTCCATACTTCATTGTAGCAAATAGTGGAAAGTCCAAACACCACCGTCACCGATTGACAACCTTATCTTTCCTTTGTTATTACGAAGGCAAAGAAATGGGAGCAGATGCCTACCCCGCAACTGAAAGGTCGGGGGGGCAGCCGGCTGATTCCTTCTCCAGACGGAAACAAGCTTTACGTCGTTGCAGGTGGGCAGGGGTAGGGCCTGAGGCTGTTATGATGTGTCGCAACAGCCACATTACCAAGAACTTGCAGATCAGAACAGCTATCAAAATGATACTGAACTGCAGACTACAGAAAACAGGGCACAGGACCTCCATGCAGTGCCTAATAGTTTGACAAATTAATTATATGGGCTCATGTGCATAGGACTGTATCAGTGTTAAGTGAAAGTGACTTCAATCAAAGCCCCAGCAATTTACGCGCTTGAGCTCAGAAGCCACGCTAGCAAAGCAATTCAGGCTGTTGGGTATAAGGCAGGCTAGCATTCAGTTGTTTTACAGTGTCTTTTGGTTTTTTGTCTCTCTCTCAATCTCTCTCTCTCTCTGTCTCTCTCTCTCTCTCTCTCTCTCTCTCTCTCTCTGTCTGTCTGTCTCTCTCTCTCTCTCTGTCTGTCTCTCTCTCTCTCTTCTCTCTCTCTCTCTCTCTCTCTCTCTCTCTCTCTCTCTCTCTCTCTGTCTCTCTCTGTCTCTCCCTGTATTTAAACTGCCCAAGCATTACACGCAAGTATGTTTCCTGTGTCTTGCACTCCCATTGCAGGATTTGCCGGGGTGGAGCTGGACGATATGCACGAGTAAGTGTGTGCTGTTCCCCTTTCATGTTCTTTATTGCATGAATTGTGGCAAGTTCCTGGGCTGAAGCTTGCACTTGGTTGGCTGCCCATGTGTTCCAGAGCGCTTCACAAAGCAATGTTTTCAAAGCAGTGATGTTGGTTCTGGGAAAAGCGTTCTGCACAGAGCATACAAGCGCACTCACTTGTGTTCATGTGTACTCATATTAGGTTTGACACGACTTCTAGGGAATGGCAAGAGCTGCCATCTACTGGTCTACCCGCACGCAGCGTGTTTGGTGCAGGCGTGCACACTTGCGGCAACAAAGCAGTTTGCTCCCACTCAGGTAGGCAAACGAAGACTGGTAATCAATCACTGTCAGGTATGCTAATGAAGTATGCTAATGAAGACTGGTTTAAATGAATGAAGTATGCTAATGAAGACTAATAATCAGTCAATGTCGGTGCATTTTTAATCAGTCACGTTTTTAATCAGTCACCGTCGGTGCAGTTTTCTCCGTGCTTCTTTGCGTGGTGCAAATTTCTTTTTGAGCTTCCTGGCACGCCAAACATGAACAAACCTGGCCCATGCATAGAGAATGGGCATGTTGCAATGCCAGACATGGTGGTTTAAATTGCGTGTGGTCCCATTCCTTCTTTGTCACTTTCCTTTGTTCAGGTCACATGATCTTGTTCGGGGGCGAAATCGATCCTAGCACAAAGGTGAGGCCAAGTGTGCGTGCAGGGTTTGCTTTGCTTGCTTCTGAGCAGGCGAGCTAAGGTGTCTGACCTCACCTAACTGTGTAACCATTGTCGTCAGCATTTATCAACAAATAGTACACACTCTACACATCACGCTGACATAATGCAGCAAGAGCAGATGCAAAGATCACTACTCTGTATGGTGGCTTACAGGGTCACTCGGGAGCAGGAGACTTTTCCGACGCCCTGCTGTGTTGGGACAAGCATGAGGTACAGTGATCACGACATGCTCTTGGTCACACATACACACACACACACACATACACACACACACACATTCCGATGCAACTGTTGTATTGGGACAAACATTAGTACACAACATGCTCTTGATCACACTCATAAATTAACATAAGATGTACACAAGATCCACGAGTTACAAGTCAACACTTTGTCATAGGTCACAAATCAACATTGTAACAAAGTGTTGATCACACTCATTCACATCAGATGTACACAAGATCCACGAGTTACAAGCCCCTTCTTTACTTGTGCTGAGTGTGCAATCAGCAAAGGTCTTATCAAACTACGAGCCGCTCGGGTGTGTGCATGCGTGCCATGCATGGCAGACAATTAGTACCACACATTGGGGGCACCTCCCACCTACTGTGCAACTCAAGAAACAAGGACCTGCAATGATGCTGTATGGTTGCAAATATTTGTTGCAGGTGTGATGCTGGAACTTATTTGTTGCGAGATATGATGCCCTGAAGCTCACGTGCTTGTATCATGCGTTCATCTTTCCTTGCAGGGCTGGCATACTTTGACAGCCACTGGTGCAGACAAGCCTTGCAGCAGGGGTTGGTTTGCTGCAGCACTGCTACCACAAGGCGACCTCGTGGTTCATGGTGGCCTGGACAGCGATAACAAGCGCTTGGGTTGCATGTACAGGCTAAGAGCGCATGGTCAGGAGGCAGAGGTGTAATTTATCCTCAATTCATCATGCTGACTGTTCCATCACGTCACCACTGCTGCCCTAGCGGAGCTCTTCTTTCCTTCTCTCTTTCTACATAGCATGCAAGCACTCGTATGCTGTGGTAGTGATCGACCTGGTGAACTGCTGGTTGAACTTCTGCACCGCGCAACGAAATAAAACTACGCAGGCAGTGAAAAACCATTCCCCACATCAATGAAGGAAAAGGAGCCACTTTGGTGACCGGGTACTGTAAAACTCCTCCACCAAGAAACAAAAAAAGATCAATGGGGATCTAGAGGGTTGCATGCTTCACCTGAAACCGTCTGCTGATGAAAGTTGATATTAGTGCTGGAAAGGGTACGTCTGATATGGACAAGTTTGGCAGCGTAATTGACAGAATAAACATGAGCTTGTAACCAAGTCTCTAACTCTTTGAGAATCAAGACTCGGCTCCTTAAAAGGTTAGATTATTAAGTTAGGTTCACAGGTTTTAAGCCTTCAGCCAAGTGGTTCGGCTGCTCAGCTATACAAACGCAAACAAACTCAGCAAGAAAAAGAGAACTGAAAAAGCTCTGACTGTCAGCAAACTTGAGCCAAGAACAAATGCACCTTGAAAAAACCTTGAGAACAAGGGAAAAAAGGGCATGGCTTTTGAGGGACATTGCAGCACTGAATAAAAACAGTAAATAGATATGTCAGGCAGGTCCACCGACCGCATCAAATAAAAAGGGGGAATCATCATCTTTATTTGTGTTTTGGGCAAGTAAAGAAGAAGCACAGGGTCTAGCACGCCGAGAAACCAAGAATCAGGGAGGCAGAATAAATCATAGGGTACATCAAATTTGGGTGTGAGGAGTAGCATATGCACAACAAGAAGGTCTGGAACATCAAACACACCTGGACTGGTTTATCACTCTTTTGCTGCGGGCTCTGCTGCTAGATGAGCTTAGAACCAGCACTTGCCTGGCTTAGACTGTCGTGTACCGTAATCATGTCAAAGCAAATTGAATCAGCTGCAAAAGCAGGCACTCCCATGTTTCTCGTTAATCACCTTCGCAGCAAAGCACAGTTAGAAACCAAGGACTTGCTTAAATAAAAACTGCCATATCGCATTTATCTGCCTTGAACCCAATGCACCTCACAGCCAAGATGGAATGATGTTTGCTCTTCTCACACAGGGAAAGCACACTGCTGTTTGTGTTTTAGTAAGCATTCGTGCGCAGGCAATCCAGGCAAGCGTCTACATGGTTGAAGCCTCTATGCACACACCACACCTCTGTTCTGCAAGCCATCCCAATCGGTCATAAAGCGTGTCAGTTCACTGGCACCTCAGCACGAAGTTCTGGAAGCTTCTTCTATGCTCCTTCCCAGTATGTCCTGTGTTGGTAGGTTTGGTCGTGTGTGTCCTGGACATCCTCGGGCTGAGAAGCTCAGAGAGCCCTCTGGGTTAGTAAACACTTCCCATTGATGAAGCTGTGTGTCGTCCGGGGAATGAATGCAGCGGCTGACCCAAGCTAGCGGTCGGTGGTCCCTAGCAATTGCATCACACTGGAGAGAAATGGACTGTGTTGGCTACATTTCTCAGAAAGTTCCTTAAAAGGCTCCAGCGTGTGATTGTTGTAGATGGTGCCACCCACTCCCAAAAGGATGGTGTGGAGGGTGACGGAGGCTCCTTGAAGGATGGAGCAGAGGCCTTTACATACGCTGTTCCTGCGAGGCGTTTAACTGGTTTTAAGGTCTAGTGTCCTCACAATACTTGATCTCGATGAGGAGGATGTCAAGTTGGAGAATGCTGAGATCTTTGGGTCGGTGCTGTCTAATACGCACGCGTACGCGCGCGCAATAACAAAAAAACAAGGTGGATCTGCCGGTGGCGACTGGCGGTGCTGCTGAAGTGTTTAACTATTGTGTTACTTTTTCCGGACTCCCCTATGTGTAGGGTCGCAAAAGGCCGCCAAATCCAATCACACGGCCTTGGCCGCCACTGCGAAGAGCAAGGGGGTCCCGCCTGTTAGCCTTGACTCCTCGCAGTCGATGGTAGTTCTGAGTGATGGTAGTACTCTTTAGCTTGCGTTAACGTGTTCTAACTTATTAGTACAAATTGCTCCAGTATCGGCCTTGCACTTCTTATGACAATTCACCGCTGTTTAGGGCAATCTATCTCTACTGAGTGTTTCTGAATGTTTGTAACATAGTCATGATTCTGGTGAGTAGACAACAAATGAATAGGACAAAACTTTTACACGGTCATACAGTCATTGATGCGTCAATTTCATGAACGCCGTGAACCCCATATCGAACCCAACGGTACTAGCATAGTAGAGACATTCCAGGCTCTTCGAACGCATGACATCGGGCTGCTGGGTTTAGAGTTGAATGGGAATCTTAATGACGACCAACCAGATGTTGGGCTTTGGCTGTAAATGATACGCACTATCAATTGATAATAAATGCCTCTAGCCACACACTGTCTGATGTCCCGGCAAGTTTGAGACAAGTTTGGCCAAACTTGCTCAAACTTGAAAAGCTCACACTCCAGATTGGCGTCCTTGCTAGCCCCAACATGCATGGTTTGCTCGAATGCATTATTATAAACATTGTCTATACATAGCCGATGGTCGAGGAGAGCTCCATGAGGAAAAAGTGCGCGTCGCATTTGGTGATGCAAGTTTGAATTCAACCTTGCAAGTTGTACAATAATATGCGTGATCCATGCTACCCTTTTTCCACATTGTTTGAGCTGTGCATGTCTAACTATAGCACAGCATCCCTTAAATCTGGGAATGGCCCCTAAGTAACATAATGCCAGATCTGGCCAGATAGAGAAAAAAAGAGTGACAAAGCTATTTCATTCAGCTTAACTCACCGCCAGGATACATAAGATAGGAGGTAAGCAGACTGGCCAATTGGCGACCTAATAGGTAATGCAGTTGCTAGATGGACGACTCCTGAAACTACCTATGCAACTTGCTGTTAGCTACAGTGGAGTGAGCGGGCCTTTTGCAGAGAAAGCAAGCACTGTTTGCTCCCTCCCTACTGTTTTCGCTTTTGCGGGCCTTCGTTTTTAAGTGATAATACTGAGGCTCCTTCTTTTTATAAACTAACAATTGTGATAAACTCTGTGATGATGCTGGCTCAACAACACAATACGTCAGCACTGCATCATTGTAAGCACCCATCATATGCCAGGGCATCAGGGCGTATCATAAGCAGGAGGTCCCCACGCCTTGGCTTTCGAGTGGAGTGTGCCCAAAGACTGCAGGGAGAGCAAGAACAGCATGTGTGTGATGTACATGGTGTCTGTTAGGCTCTAATTTTGCATCGGCAGTCAAACTGACCAAGCGCCTCCTTTTTTCTTCAGCCTGCTATCTTGATACAAACATACCTTAAAGGCGCTGGCCTCAAGCCATATCAGAATGCCAGATTATTGGGTGAGTGCTGCTCATCTCACACACACACACACACACACACACACATACACACATACACACATATACACGCACACATATACAAACACAGACACACACATACACATGGCATGTGTCACATGCATACACACATACACGTGTGTGCGCACACAAACATGCATGCGCGCACACACACACACACACACACACACACACACATGCACACATTCATGCACACACCTGCATTCATTCACACATTTACACGTGCGCACTCACACGTACACACACATATACGCACATGCATGTATACATATGCTATATTATATATTCATTCACTCATTTACATATGCACGCGCACACGCACACATGCACACAACATCACACACCTGCATTCATTCACACATTTACATGTGCGCACTCACACCTACACACACGCACTTGCACGTATACGTATGCTATATACTAGCATAGACACTAGTATGCACACACACACACAAACACACACACTCACACACATACACACGCACACAAGCACCACATATACATATTCATATAGAATTACACATCTACAATTACACATAGAAACACTCAGCACACACGAGCAAACATGCACTGATTTAAAGAGGGTGCAAACAGCCACTGTAGGACAAATGAACCATACGGGAAGAGAACTTGCACTGAACCTTTTGAAAATTTTAAGTGCCACTTGCAACACACGCAATAATGCACTCATTGCAGGGGAGTTTGAAAGGAAGGACATTCTTGAAAAGGAGCAATTGCTTACGTGGCTCAAGGACAGGGTCGAAACATTAGCCAGCCTCTTAAACACCTCCTTGGAACTGGAGGGTCCCTCCTCACCCCCCTTTGCACCTGTGTTTTGTACTCTCCTCTACAATGGCGGACTTGAACTGCTTGAGGAGGAGGTGGCTTTGACTTTACCTCAGCGCTTGACCGACCTCACACAAGCACTGCCAGGCACTGATATCTTGCACATCATTTCGTTGGTAAGCCACTCGACAGTTTGACTTTACCTCAGCGCTTGACCGCCTCACACAAGCACTGCCAGGCACTGATATCTTGCACATCCTTTCGTTGGTAAGCCACTGGACAGAGTCTTAGGGGCATGTACGCTTGATGGCAGGGATGATTTTGCTCGTATTGGCTTGGAATTTATCGATTGCAGTGTGTCCTGCCCCCTTATTTGTTTTGCACCAGCCTTGCTTGCTTCGAATTGGAAAGCAGTAGAGATCATTACGAGTGGGTGAGTGACTGAAAGTGGGCTTTCAAGGAAGACAGACCTCTACAGCTCTACAGCTCTGCCACCATTTAGTAGGGATATCTTCTAGGGGACAGCTTTGCTGAGGGGACACGTAATGAGAGGGCCACAATTAGTGACTAAGCCAATTAGTGACCTGTGGCCTTGTTCCGTCGCAAGGTAGACCACCGTGCATTGCAGCACAAGCGTCCGCTTAAGTGTAGTACATCCCACGTGTCAGGGCTTACAGGTTGCCCTTCGCCATGTGAGCAAATTGCTGCCACACGAAAAGGGATGCAGCAGGCACCACCAGAGGAACACAAAACCAAGCAGGCATTAAATCCACTTCCATATTATCATTGGAGAAGCGAGAGCTACCCTATATTACAATTTACTTTATTGTCCGTTTGCTTCCCAATCTATCTACTGGCCTACTTGTCCAGAGCTGCAGCAAATCAACCTAACATATTTGAAAACCTGGCAACTTGATGATTCACTGTACACCGCTTCAAGCTCCGCCTCCTTCCGTGCAACAAGAAATACCAAAAGGGCAAGCACAGCAGTTCTTTGTGCTCCAGTGTTTGCTTTCTCTAAATGTAAAAAGACGCTCCAGTACTCGCTCCCAGGCTCCCAGGCTTCTTTACACTGATGATGCTGTGAGCTCTGTGGAGGCTTCTGTCCACAAGCTTGTCTCTATCTACCCGTACAGGTATTCTTTGCTACACTGGCGCGTTCCACGAGCCTGCTACTTGCTTCATCTTCGACACTGCATCATGAATTATAATAGGGATGCATCATTGCAAATACTAGTTTTAAACAGTGCTGTCCATGCTTTGACTACCGCGGGCTGTAAAGCTAAAAGCGCTTGAAAGCCCCATTATCATGACAACCTGCGCTTTCAGCAATAGCCTAGTGCAAGGAGTTGTGTTCCTGCGTTTCGAGCAAAAAGCAGGTAGGCGGACCGTAATTAAACAATGTCGTGACTTTCTGCATCTTCCAGTGCTGGAAACGGCAGGGTCAAGCCTATGACGCAAGAATAATGCTTGGCTGGTTGCATGAAAGTGATTTTTTAGCTCTAATAGGCCCTGGTGTGGCTCCCAGAGGACAGGGGGGGGGCAATTGCTGTAAAATGGATATGTCTAGGGGAGGTGGTTGCTGTTTTTTGGGGGGGAGGAATAACGTACATATATAGCAGACAAAACAGTCATGCAATGGCAATTGCAATTGCTTGTTATTGTTTGACATTCCAGTGCTCTGGGTCTGAATGGCCCACACACAGTTATGATGTTCGTTTGGGTGATTCGAGTCCAACCAAAGCACTTTATTTATGGTACAGGTGCAACGACAAGAGAGCAGAGGTGCTTGCACTTATCAACGAATATCCAGAGCTACTAACCAGGTGCGTCATCTACAGCCTGATTTTCTGAGAAAAGAAAAGAAGAAAAACTACGCAGGCAGCAAAACACTCCCTGCATCAATTAAGGAAAAGGATTTATATTTCATTTATTCAGAGTGCTCAAATCCAGTGTTGTCTTTTTATTGTGAAGTCCTGAGTACATCTTTAAGCGGTCCTTGTGCTTTGTTTTAACAGAAGAAGCTTGCTACCTTCTGTCTGCCCTGATCTCCAGTCAATCTAAAGCACAGGCGGTTAAGAGCTTTAGGCGCGTGCTGGCACCTAATTGCTCCTCCTTCTTTTATCATGCTTGGTGTCTTAACACTACCTGCATTATATTTTCTACCACATTTCTACACAGGATGCCTTTGTACTGCCAGGACCGAATCAAAGCCGTGGAAGACCTACCCGTTGACCTCCAAAACAGGATATTCAAGAACTATTGCTGACCACGCTTTCCTTCGGGCAATGTTGATAGTAGCAGAGAGTGAAAATATGCTGGCAGCTGAAATCCCTCCCTGCATGATGGAAGAAATAGGAGTAGTCATGTAGTATTGCAAACTTCTCGGCACTTGCGACTTAATTTTGGCGCAAAAGGCTTTCAGGTGTTGGCTCCTCAATCAAAGCTGGACGTGTTGACACTGACAGCATAGCCTTTTCTTTATCAGCAGATTAGAGGCCGAGCTAAAGAACCTTTAGTAAAAAAACAGAATGGTTACTATGGTTACAATGGTTACAATGGGTGGTGACCTTCAGCCAGGTTGTTTGGCTGATCGGCTGCTGACTGGTCTCGGCCAGCCACAAATAAATCCATAAGCTCAGAAAGAAAAAGAAAAAGTCTATTGTTCTGCTGAGAAAGGAAATTATGAACAAGTTGGTTGTTGACCTGTTGC
>Ga0307942_1001385_pt1:5000-19285 | contig 19285 bp, 29 predicted proteins | sample OrgLakmetagen175_FD_201846 | JGI IMG/M metagenome (GOLD analysis project Ga0307942, IMG submission 201846) | Saline water microbial communities from Organic Lake, Antarctica - #175 | ecosystem: Environmental > Aquatic > Non-marine Saline and Alkaline > Saline | place: Antarctica... | reverse complement strand
GGCAGGGGCAGGGGCCTTGAAATCCTGGAGATTTCAGAGACCACCACGGAGGAGGACGAGGGGGAGGAGGAGGGGGGGGAGGCAATGCAAGAGTAACTCCTCAGGCTGAAGTTAGGAGCCTTAAAACTTGTCTCAGACTTTGATGTAAACCAGCACTGAATAGATACAGAGAGGAGAGCACAAGAAATCCCCAAATTCGCAAAGTTCGCAAATTTCCTTAACTTTTCAGGGGCCTCGCAAAAGCTTAATGCTCGCAAATTAATTATTCTAATTATTTTGGAACCTCGCAAAAAGTAGGCCTCGCAATACTAAAAGCGCAGTACGTTAGATAGAATGCCTGTTCAGACAGACGGATAGAATGCCTTTTTAGACAGTCAGATAGAAAGTCTATTCATACTTCGTGTTCCTTTGGCCCCTCCCTTGTTTCACAGCCATCCATTTTGTTGATGGCTGGCCGTGGCACAAGCGCGGGTAGTTAACGTGATCACACACACGCCCCCCAACCCTTTGACCACACGCGTGAGGTTACCAATGGAGGTTTTCCCTCAAGAGAGATATGGTGTGGGGGGCCAGCTAGTGCTAGTGTTGTCATTGTCCTGGGGATGGCAATATAAGCAAGGTTGGCCAGGACCGTACATATGCACCATATACGACTGTACATTTGGTGATTTCCCTGCCAAAAATGCCGTATATACACCGTATGTATATATGGTTCTGGCCAACCCTAAATATTAGCAATGAGATAGCACGCCAGTTTGGGCCCAGCTGTCAGCACCGACGTCTCTGTTCTTTCTGGGTACTGCCTTGTACTAAAATAGGAGACCCCCATACTCGCGATACTAAGGGCAGGTTTTGATTAGGGTTGGTCAGGCCCATGTATATACGGTTTGTATACGGTAAATTTGGCAGGGAAATCACCAAATGTACGTAGTGTTGGCCAGAACCATAAAAAAACGGTGTTTCTACACGGTATTTTTGGCAGGGGATCACCAATATACGGTCATATCATACGGTGTATGTACGGTATTTTTGGCAGAAAATTCACTAAACATACGGTCTTATGCATAGGGTTGGCTGGCACCATACATATATGGTGTATGTACAGTATTTTGGGCAAAAACATCACTAAACATACGGTCATACACATAGGGTTGGCTGAACCATACATATATGGTGCATGTACGGTATTTTTGGCAGGGAAATCACCAAATATACGGTCATACACTTTATATATCATCGGTTCTAGCCAACCCTAGTTATATGTTACAGGAGGGAACCAGCCACGAGTGATTGTATTTCAGGCTGCTTGCCTTGAAAACGGTACTCTTACCGTGTTTCTCAACGTGCACACCCATGCTCTCACGCAGCTTTTGGGTGCGCGCACGCATACATACACATGCACGTGCATGCGCACACATTTGTACATACAGGTGGTGGATGCTGTGTTTGTGTGCTTTGCCCTGGACTGTGACTTGAACGCTTGCACTCACGTCGAGGTGCACGCATATACACACACACGCGCACACACACAAACACACACACACACACACACAATGTACACACACTCTCAATGGACACAGGTGGTTGATGCTGTGTTTGTGTGCTTTGCCCTGGACTGTGACTTGAACGCTTGCACTCACGTCAAGGTGCACGCATATACACACACACACACACACGCACACACACACGCACACACACATGAACACACACTCTCAATGGACACAGGTGGTTGATGCTGTGTTTGTGTGCTTTGCCCTGGACCGTGACTTGAACGCTTGCACCCACGTCGAGGTGCACGAAGTTGTGGCCAAGCTACCTAGCGTGGGTCCTGTGTTCGAGCAGCCTGATGGTCACCTGGCCTACGGTAACCCGCAGAGAGTGTAGGGCGGCCCTCAAAAGCGTGGGAGGGATTCCTGCTGATGGCCCTCAAAAGCGTGGGAGGGATGCCTGCTGATGGAACTCAAAAGCGTGGGAGGGATGCCTGCTGATGTCCCTCAAAAGCGTGGGAGGAATGCCTGCTGATGGCCCTCAAAAGCGTGGGAGGGATGTCTGCTGGTTTAGGTGTGGCTAAGATCCTAACGTATGCATGTGCATGTCCTAGTGACTGTGTTTGCAGATGTACTCATTTCACATTAGTCTGGGTTCTCCCCCTTCATCTTGTGGGAGGCATATGCTAGTGTGAGCTTATGGACATCCACCATCCTCCCAACCAAGAGTGTTTAGGGCTCTCCTCGAGCTGGTGCCTGCAGATTACGGTTGGCACCTGTTCCTAGGAGTATGGTGTGGAGTATGGTGTGGAGTATGGTGTGGAGCATGGTGTGGAGCATGGTGTGAAGTATGGTGTGGAGCACCTCCAGGTGCTGAAGGTGGTGAGGGGTGGAAAAAGGCATCAGCATTGCAAGAAATCGAGAGGCGATTTGGTATGGCTGTTGTTAAAGAGGTCTGTGTAATTGTACATGCGTTCACGCATTCAGGCTCACTGAGAATCGTGAGGGATGTTTGTGACATTGACAAAAATGAAATTCCTGGTTTACGTAGACCGGCTGCTGGGTCGTGTGTATAGGGTACGTATGCACGTGTGTACGTGTGTATATGGTATGTGTGTACGTGTGTATATGGTACGTGTGCACGTGTGTATATGGTACGTGTGTACGTGTGTATAGGGTACGTGTGTACATGTGTATATGGTACGTGTGCACGTGTGTATATGGTACGTGTGTACATGTGCATATGGTACGTGTATACAGGTGTGTATACGCGCATTTGCAGATCTGTTCGTTTTGCTTCTTAGCCAGTTGCCTGCTCAATTAAATTCCTTTGCTGTACAAGTACCAGCCCCTTCTAGTTTTGTTCCAATTCCTCTCATGAAAACTGTGTGGTCAGTTCATTCTTTCGTTTGTACATTATGGTTGTTGTCGTGCCCAGTTTGCTTTCCTCGGCATATGGTTTGCGTGACAGTGAACTGCTTTTCAACTGCAATTTTCACGCAAGCTCACTGTGTAATCCAATTTGTTGCTTACCCAGACGTGGGCGGTCTGTTTAGACTGTGAATGCCAGCAGTGAATGCCTGCCTGCGTTCTTAGAAAGTCTTCTGCTGATCATAACCAAGATGCCCGCCCCAGTACAGACCAATTAGAAGAATGGCACTGTCCAGCCTGCCAGGACCTCTCAGAGGAGCAACGGGAAACTCGGCATAGAGCTGACGGACAGAGAGCGAAATATGGCTGGTCAACTGGGAGCTGACATGGGAAGCAGCAATGATGATCATATTTAACCTTAATTTTGTAAAAATGGTTAATGAGTACGTGAAAATGACTATATCCACCTCTAGCACGAGAAATGGACCCTAACCCTAAAACATGGAAAACCTGGCCAGGTATGATTGAAGGATCCTAACAGGCATACTCCCCAATGGAAATTTACGCTAGGAAAACTGTCAGAGGCAAAGTTCCTTTTTCTTCCATGCAACCTACTGACCCACAAAACAATATCAAGGGCACATACAGGCGACTGTGAGTTATGGAACAGACAGATCGATCTTACAATACCACCTGCAGTTCAAGAGGCAACACATGACAGTGAGCAATACGACACACCTAGCCAACCGCCAATAGCAGAGGACTGGCTAACAAAAGCCACACTTGCCAAGTTCCAGGCCCTTCCAGAGATGACATTTGTGTACGGCATAGATGGAAAATGCTCCAATACTATCACCCCTCAGCGCCTCAGGATTATATGGGATGCATATAACTCTGCTCGTCATCGAGGCGTACACGCCCTGCTGAATCGCCCTTTCCAAGACCTTGCAACAAAATTCCTTGGACTACTTCACCGACTACCACAACTCTCAAAGACAGGCAACTATACCGAGGCTGAATGCTCATTATCGGGCTCTGCCCACCCATTTCATGACAGTCTTTTGCAAAACCATGCCTTGGTCACAAAACAAAGAAGCCTCACCTATAGACTTTACCCCGGAGTTTCAAAAGTTATGGACAGCCCACCCAAGAGACAGAGTATTTGGTTCCAAGACAGATGCGTTTCCCACACAGTTCATCGAATTCTCCATCTGCCACCCGATGTATGACGATGAGCTCAAAGTAGTGCAACTTGCGACCACATCTGCCTTGCATAACCAAGGGCAACCGCTACCTTCCTACTGCTCCCAAATTGGATGGAAAACAGCACCAACGCTATTCACAAAACGTGCACTGACAATAAGGATGTTTGCACTATACATGAATATCCCAAAGACAAAAGTGCGCTCTTCTAGCAAAGTGCCCCTGCCAGAACCAACATGGGGCATACGCATCTTAGCATGCTGGAACAAAGCTGCCTGGAAACAGCTTATTACAACAACCCATCCTGGTTGGAAAACAAAAAACAAGACCTATCGCCAGCAACAATCTGGAATTACAACAACGCAGGCACCATATCTTTTTTTTAATTGAAAGGATACCGCCAAGAATGGCAAAAATATGTAGGCTCCCCAAAGACTCGACAAACACAATTATCAATGCAAATATTGGCGACATAAGCGATACAGTACACAGCCAGGCCTCTCCCATCACTGTGCAACAAAAGCGCTTGCTAGAACTCAAGGCCCCTAACTGGAAAGAATGGGCCTTCACAGATGAGAGTTGAAACAAAGAAAACGGACCTCAGTCTATTGGAGCTGGAGTGTACCCCCCTCAATCCAACAAAATCACCACAGTAAATCGTGGAGGAACAAGCGTCAAAATCATAAACAGAGCCGAGCTAGCAGGAGTTGTTGCTGCTTTGATAAATGAACACACCCAATTGCAACAGACAGCGCTAGTGCACTATGGCAAATAATAAACAACATACTCTACCGCCAGCGCTTGAAATGGCATAAGCATGCCAAATTCCTGCAAACCATTATACACCATATTCAACTATCTAAAGACACCATCCATCTCTACAAGATTAAAGCTCGTGCTGGCATCCTAGGGAACGAGTGCGTTGATGCCATAGCAAAGTGCTCTGCGGATAATCAAAGTGGACATGACATCCACATTAACACCGACGCCCATCCCCATTCATCCATCTTCTGGCCAGCAAAAGTGGAAAACCCTCCCCCAGCTTGCCTACCAGATACTCTTAACACCTGCCAAACAGGGCTTCCAGCAGACAGGCTCTCCATTTTCTCAAATCTCAATGCTGTAAAAGCACACGTGCGCGTCCAACACAAACTAGGTCCTCAATCAAAAAAGTATCAAACCATCAGTCCATAAATTGCTACACAAAATACCAAGAACTGATCAAGGAAGGCATTGTCAAGAACGACAAGTAACTCGGAAAAAAAATGAAAGTGTCACCTCTCAAGAAAAGAAAAGCGTCATGCCCTGCCGCACAAATTTGATATACAACCAACAGTGTGCCGCTCAGTGCAACCGTATAGAAGGCCCACCAATCTGCCTCATGTGCCAGAAGCTAAATGGCACCTACCACATGCTGCCAGGCTGCAGTCATTTCATTATACATAAAATGATTATAAACAGGCACAACGCTGCCGGACAAAATTTTTAAAGTGATTGAACAAGGTAACCAGGGGGAATGCCTGCTAGCACAAACAGATGTATGGAGTCGTGCAACGATTTACAACAAGGCATTATACACCCTTCCAAGGAGACACAGATAGGAATGATTATAGTCTGGCTCTTACCTACCAACCTCAATGCACAGCAGCGGCGGATCTTTAGCAAGCCAGATGCATCATAGTTACACTGACCCAGCAACCATGCCCCAAAAGAAACCCAACAAACACGCATCAACTAGGTCTGTCAATGATGCAAGAAGAGTTGCCCTTAATAACTTAGCAGATGGCCCTGTCAATCCATAGCCCCTGGCTATTAAACCAAGATACATACAACCAAACAAACGCAATATACATCTGATCGAAATTAAGGACTGTGTAGACATTTCCCCTACCTAACAAGCAGGAAGGGCACGATAACAACAAAACCTGCTAATGCCTCGCTTACTCGGACACCGCAAAACCCACCACACCATCCTGCTAGGAACAATAGGCACCATTTACAGCAGCCACACAAGGAACCCACTCCACAGCCTTCATAGAGATGAGATGAGACATTGAACACAACCCCCTTAATTGTCTGAGCAATACTCCTGGTGGTGTGCAGGCTTCTGCCCCCCGACCACCTAATCCCCACTGAAAAGCTTCTCTTATTTTAATTCTCCAGGTGGGTGTCGTATGTCTCTGCATCCAATGGGTGGTGCACAACACAAAACAGCATCTTTACTGAGTAGTGCTGCGAGCTCTCTATCCTGCGAGACTTTAATGAGTAATGCTGCAAGCTCTCTATCCTGCGAGCCTTTACTGAGTAATGCTGCAAGCTCTCTATCCTGCGAGCCTTTGCTGAGTAATGCTGCAAGCTCTCTATCCTGCGAGCCTTTACTGAGTAATGCTGCAAGCTCTCTATCCTGCGAGCCTTTACTGAGTAATGCTGCAAGCTCTCTATCCTGCGAGCCTTTACCGAGTAATGCTGCAAGCTCTCTATCCTGCGAGCCTTTACTGAGTAATGCTGCAAGCTCTCTATCCTGTGAGCCTTTACTGAGTATTGCTGCGAGCCCTCTATCCTGCGAGCCTTTGCTGAGTAATGCTGCAAGCTCTCTATCCTGCGAGCCTTAACTGAGTATTGCTGCGAGCCCTAATCCATGCCGGTAGTGTTCACAGTATTTGCATTCTTTTTCTTTTCTTTTTTCCTGTCGTGGGCAGCATTACTCAGTAAAGGCCCGCAGGAAAGCTCGCAGCATCACTCATTGCAGGCTCGCAGGATAGAGAGCTCGCAGTATTACTCAGTAAAGGCTCGCAGGATAGAGAGCTCGCAGCAATACTCAGTAAAGGCTCGCAGGATAAAGAAATGCAAAGAAATTGGAAATGGATCAATCGTAGCTATAACAGACTTAGAAACCTCAAATAGCACACTGAATCCAAGAAACCGAGACATTTCCTTCGTCAATAACGCTTTCAAACTGCAAAAACACAAGGCCAAGGCGCCAACTAGGTCAGCAAAGAAACAACCAATCTGATTTTTACATCCAATCTGATATAAGTAACACGAGTATTGTTGATCATTATAACGGCCACCATCTACAAAAAGCAAATGGCGGCCTTTCTGAGATCTAGGAGGGAGCTTTTCTATGCTAAGGTTATTCAAGTGTACAAGTCCTAACTAGTCCAAGAATGACACGCTTTGCGTAACAGCAATTGCCACACGCTTCTGCTGCTCAGCTGCAGCACACCGTTCACTGTCACAGCTATGTGTGCGGCAGGTCATTAATCTAAGTATCACATAGTTAGGAGGAAAGCTCTTTGTTTCAAACCCTTTGTTCCAAGGCTGTGAGTTTGTGTGATCAACATGTGTTCCAGCTTGCATTTTCGAAAGCTTTCTTTGTCCTTCCCCTTGGATCCTGCTTTGTTTCATGGATCTAGGCAGCAACGACGCTGGCTATGCAGACTTCTGAAACAGCCAAAACAATAACTGTTCCAAAGTGGCTCTTCCCATCCCACATTTTGGATAAAGCGAGACAGATCTATCTCTAGCCGTCCAAGTGTTGTTCCCATTTCCATCTCCGCTAAAACACATAAGGTTTTATTGCTCTACATGCCTCTGGGGGGCATCTGAACGGAAGCTTGGAAAAAGCCAGCAACCAAATCAATAAAGGTGCTAGAAAAATCGAATTAAAAAAGAGAAAAGGGCTAGGCACTCAGCTAAAAAAGAGGCAAAGCACACAAACAGCAGGGTAGTGGAGGGGGGTGGGTTCTTTGGAGTGGCATGCCATTGCGCAGGCGGCAACTGAAGGAGACCGGGACCACCTCAGCAGCACCGCCAGTCATCAGCAGATTCGCCTTACCCAAGCAGCACCGCCAGTCCTCAGCAGATCCACCTTCCCCAAGCAGCACCGCCAGTCCTCAGCAGACCCACCTTCCCCAAGCAGCACCGCCAGTCCTCAGCAGACCCACCTTCCCCAAGCAGCACCGCCAGTCCTCAGCAGATCCACCTTCCCCAAACAGCACCGACCCAAAGACCTCAGTATTCTCCAAGGTGACACCACCTCATTGATATTAAGTACTGTGAGGACACTAGACCTCAAAACCAGCTGAGCGTTGCGCAGGAACAACATAAAGGCCTCTGCACCATCCTTCAAGGAGCCTCCGTGGCCCTCCACAACATCCTCTTGGGAGTGGGTGGCACCATCTACAACCTATTGTCCAGATCACACGCTGGAGCCTTTTAAGGAGCTGGGGCTTGACTCTCAAAGAGTTAAGAAGCTTGCCTCAGAGCTTTAAACTCATTCTGTTTACTCCACTGCCAAACTTGTCCACACCAAATGCGCACTTTCTAGTACTATTCTCAACTCTCATTAGGAGTCGGTTTCAGGTCAAGCCTGAAGCCTCCTGATTCCCATTTATCTTCTTTTTCTTTGTGTGGAGAAGTTTTACGGTCCCCGGCACCAAATAAGTGGCTCCTTTTCCTTAATTAATGTGGGGAGTGGTTTTCACTGCCTGTTTCTTAGCTTTCTTGTACATCACATACCTTCCTTTTTTCTCTTTAGAGGTGTAATTACGCATTATGTAATGTGAGAAATATTTCGGGTGTTAGTCGAGTTTAATGGTCAGTTTGTGCGGGGATTTCCTTTTTGAGCTCGTAATGGTCCGTACGAATTGAAGATCGATCAAAGCCTAAAGTATCCTAACTGGTCAATGGGAAGCATTCGAGGATAAGACACAAGCAAAGGAAAGGAAGATAGATAAAGTGAAACAATCTATACGCCAGCATACCAGCAGGTACCAGCAGCCTGAGAGCCTTTCCTGAATGCACGCGATACGCCGGTGTATCCAGCTTAGACTTTTATTTTTACTTTTACCGTGGCTCCTCCTACCCGGTCTTTTGCGCTTATTGTGGTCTATTTGCTATTTTATCCATCAAACCGCACACTACACAAAACAAGAGCGTAAAACTGCGCTTAGTATTTACATCTACTGTGGGGGGTGATGGCCAAATTCACCCCTTAAGGGCACTTTTCACACACTGCTGTTTTTTTGTTTAATTCAGGAATACTTTCTTAATCGATTAAGCCACTAACACACACCTTACACACACACACACTCACACACACACACATACACACACACATACACACACACACGTGCACACACGCACGCGCACACACACATGTGCACACACGCACGTGCACACGTACACGCACGCACACACACAGTCACGACCACACACTCACACACACACACACGAACACACACACACACACACACTCACACACACACACACACACACTCACACACACATACACACACACACAAATGGCAACCTCTTTCTTTCCTTCCAACTGTTGCAGTTAAGTTGGTGCATTCTGGAGGGATTATAAGGCAGAACTTCAGGAGCATTTTCCTCCTCCTCCTCTTAACTACACACTTTTACAACAACATGTCACTGACTTTCGAGCTGTTTTCACAGTCTGTTGGTGCTGATCTGACCTCAGTCTGTTGGTGCTGATCTGACCTCAATTGAAGCCCTTCCTGATGGCAGCATTTATGCTGTAGTTAAAGACTGGAAGTCCTTTAAATTGTTAATGAGTGAATGTGAAGCTTTCACAAACGCTTACTTTTTCACCCATAATACAAAGGTTAAAGGCAGTATGGCCAACAAGCTGTATTACTGCAGGTAACGGGCTGATGTGACTCCCTTTTGGCTTGTAGTAAGTGTAGCCACCTCTTCTATAAATATTCAGACTCCTCTAAAACCTGTTTGCATACATTTGCAGGCGGCATGGCAAAGCCCCTTGGGAAAAGCAGGGTGCTGCCAGTAGTGAGTGTGCTGCCAGTATTAAGGGATGTGGTTGTGCTGCAAGCATAAAGGCCAGTCTTCATCCTAAATATGAAGGCCACCGTTTTCTGAGTTGCCAGGCCATGACGAATTTGTGCAGTGCACAAAAGAACGCAGTAGTGTTCTCAAAGAGCTGTGCAGCGTTGGAAGTGTGAAGGGAGCGGTGAATGCTCGCTGGCTATGATGCTTTGCAGACCTAAATTGATTGAGAAACATGTATTGCCTTCTTTTTGCTGACTGTGGTCTTTGGCCAATTTAGTTATTACATTTTATAACTAGCCGGAGAACTGTGTGATGTGCAGTGTGAAAGCAAAGGAAACAACCATTAATACCCAACACACAAAGTTTTACAAACTTTTGGCCGTTTAGAGGCCCAGGACAGGCAGCTCAGCCTGCAAAACACCAGTAGGACCCAATTACATAAATTTGAGCTTGCAGATGATCTTAAAATACCCCTTATACCCAACACACAAAGTTTCAAAAATGTAAAAACACTTTTGGCCATTTAGGGTGCTTTTCAAGGGCCCAGAACAGGCAGCTCAGCCTGCAAAACACCAGTAGGACCAAATTTCATAAATCTGAGCTTGCAGATGATCTTAAAACACTCCTAATACCCAACACACAAAGTTTCAAGAAGTGCAAGCTTTTGGCCATTTAGGGTGCTTTTCAAGGGCCCAGAACAGGCAGCTCAGCCTGCACAACACCAAATTGTCCAAAATACATAAATCTGAGCTTGCAGATGTTCTCAAAATACCCTTATTTCCCAACACACAAATTTTTAGATAATTCCATGAAGTTCAATTTTGGGCCTGGGAACTCACTTTTCTCAAGTGCTGAGCCAGTAACCGCCGGGCGGGTGTGTTCGGGACAACCCCCCGCTTTAAGAATGTCAATCGAATCAATGAAATCTACTGATTCAAACAAAAAACAATTAGAAGTTGAGGTGCAGTGTGTGAAAAGTGCCCTTAAGGGGTGAATTTGGCCATCACCCTACTGTGGGAGAACAGCGGATCGTCACAAATTTCAAATTCCAAAGATTGCAGACTTACTAAACTAAAAAGCAGAAACCAGGCCAGCAAAAGATCGTTCCATCGTGCTGCAATTGCAGAGATTTTATACAGAATTTAAAAACCATGGATCCCGCCTTTAATTCCCTCATTACCCAGCTGTTGTCTGCGGACAATGAGCAGCGCAAGCAGGCTGAGGCGCTGTTTGAGCAGGTCAAGCAGCAGCCCGAAGCCTGCGCTGGGAACCTGCTTGCAACACTCCGGACAGCGCCCGAGCTGGAGCATCGCTCATTTGCGGCCATCATGATGCGCAAGGTTGGTTTGTCAAGATGCAGTTTGCTTGCTGCTGGATCTGCACGGAAGGGCAGTTTATGAGGCAGGGTCCTCTAACGGGGGAGGCGACGATTTTAGCTCTGTCACTATTTTGAACTGAAGGCTGATAGAGGGCATCTGTGCTTGTGATGCCAGATGAACACCCTCCCATTCCTGTTCCCCTCAGGTCCTGGTGACGGATCCGCAGAACATCTGGGGCAGCCTGTCAACAAGCATGCAGGTGCGCTTGAAGAGAAGGAAGTGGGGGGAGGGGAGGGGAGAAAACGGCCGGTCCAGCTAATAGTGGAATATGTTGCAGTCTGGATTGTTACGCGCACGTAATCAACTCAGATGCCTGGAGGGGCGTGGCATTCCTGCTCCACATCATCGTGCAAGATGAGGAAGGCTAGAGCCATCAGGAGGAATGCCACGTCACTCCTCGTCATGGACGAGTCCATGCATGCAAGGCACTCACATAGGGTTCCCGGTGGGGAGCCAGCAGCTGGGTCTTGCCCTGCTTCTGACGGGCTCACCCTGCTGTGTGGTCATACACAGGCTAACATCAAGATGGAGCTGCTAAAGGCCATCCAGGAGGAGCAGCAAAAGACTGTGGTCAAGAAGGTGAGTGCACACGTCTTTCACCCTTATGTCACCAGGTGCTGCCTTTTCAATCACTTCACGTTGTGCATGCGGGGAGAACTGCCCTCCGTCTAAAGCTGATATTAACGTGCGAGCAAGGAGTCATTTCTGCACAAATGTCCGCTCGCCCAACGCACAGCATGCTCGTGCATGGGCGACAGCTGCACCAGTTTGTGTGTATATGAGTGTGTGTGCGTGTGTGTGTATGTCTGTGTGTGGTGGCCTGCACGTGGATTTATAACAGACCTTTAGTACGTGAACATTTCTTGAAACAGACCTTTAGTATGTGGACATTTCAAGTACATGTGTGTATACCCATGAATGCATGTTTGTATGCGTATGCACCTACAAGCAGCACGATACATGTGCACGCATGTGTACACACTCGCACAACTCTACCCACCCATACCCACACCCTCACCCACACCCACACCTAACCACATGTACACACATGCAAACACATGCACACATACGCACACACATGCACACATACACACGCAGGTGTGCGACACGGTGGCAGAGCTGGGGGCTGAGCTGGCAGATGAGGAGGCCCCTGGCGCTACCCAATGGCCTGAGCTGGTGCCCTTCATGTTCCAGTGCGTGCAATCAGGCCAGCCCAGCCTCATGGAGTCAGGTGCGTGCAAGTTGCGCCCTATGTCCTCGGGCCACCATACAAAGAGCCAGCAGTGTGTTGGCGCATGTGCCACTGTGTGTGTGTTGGGTGTGTGTGTGTGTGCGCGCGTGTGTGTGTTTGAGGAATCGCGTACTGAGCAAGGTGCAGCCTGGAATCTTATTAATTGAGCAGCCAGAAACCCTTGCATGCCTGCACGATGGAGCTTGAGGGCAACACATAAGCACAGATGGAAACAGATGCTTCCCTGTGCATGTCGCGACAAACCGTACCCAACAAAGCATTTAACCTCACACACACAATCTCTCTCTCTCTCTCTCTCTCTCTCTCTCTCTCTCTCTCTCTCTCTCTCTCTCTCTCACACACACACACACACACACACAAACGCACACACTTACGCCTTCGATCCCAGATCTGCTGTCGCAGTGCACGTCTGAGCTAGAAACTTATCATCAATTTCACATCTAAGTGTGCATAACAAGGTTTGCCGCCCTTCTTTCATGCTTGTACACGCACACACACACACGCACGCGCACGCGCACGCACACACACACACACACACACGCACACACATGCGCACGCACATGCACGCATGTACACATGCAGGCCTGCTTATCCTGTTGGCCTGGGCCTGCTGTCGCAGTGTATGCCTGACCCCTTTCATTAACACTTAGCAATGTGCATGACATCATGTGGTTCCGTTCCCTCATATATGCACACGCACACGCACATGCACGCACGCGCATGCCTGCTTGTCTTGGGCCTGCTGTTGCAGCGCATGTTTTTTAACCTCAGCTGCCCGACGATACGTAAACACACCTTCTCGTTCGTACACACGCACATGCACGCACGCGCAGGCCTGCTTGTCTTGGGCCTGCTGTTGCAGCGCATGTTTTTAAACCTCAGCTGCCCGACGATACGTAAACACACCTTCTCGTTCGTACACACGCACACGCACGTGCAGGCCTGCTTGTCTTGGGCCTGCTGTCGCAGCGCATGTTTTTAAACCTCAGCTGCCCGACGATACGTAAACACACCTTCTCGTTCGTACACACGCACACGCACGTGCAGGCCTGCTTGTCTTGGGCCTGCTGTCGCAGCGCATGTTTTTTAACCTCAGCTGCCCAACGATACGTAAACACACCTTCTCGTTCGTACACACGCACACGCACGTGCAGGCCTGCTTGTCTTGGGCCTGCTGTCGCAGCGCATGTTTTTAAACCTCAGCTGCCCGACGATACGTAAACACACCTTCTCGTTCGTACACACGCGCACGCACGTGCAGGCCTGCTTGTCTTGGGCCTGCTGTCGCAGCGCATGTTTTTTAACCTCAGCTGCCCAACGATACGTAAACACACCTTCTCGTTCGTACACACGCACACGCACGTGCAGGCCTGCTTGTCTTGGGCCTGCTGTCTCAGTGCATGCCTGAAGCCTTCCGTCCACAGCTGCCTGAATTGGTCACGGTACTAGGCATGTGCCTGTCCCACTCCGTGCGAGAAGTGCAGCTTGCTGCCCTGCGTGCCTCCTCCCTGTTCATTCAGGTGAGAGGGCTGTTAGCTTGTGAGTGGCTCGTGTGGCCGTGCATGTGTGCCTGTTTTTTTTGTGTGTGTGTGTGCCTATGCGTAGAGTGTATGCATAGGAGAATGTGTGACCCACTCCGTGCGAGAAATGCAGCTTGCTGCCCTGCGTGCCTCCTCCCTGTTCATTCAGGTGAGAGGGCTGTTAGCTTGTGCGTGGCTTGTGTGGCCGTGCACGTGTGCCAGCTCTCTGAGCTGGTAGCTTGTGTGGCTCTCTGGGCTGTTA